>Ga0302157_10000347_pt1 | contig 61592 bp, 47 predicted proteins | sample I_Bog_N3_3_FD_193502 | JGI IMG/M metagenome (GOLD analysis project Ga0302157, IMG submission 193502) | Peat permafrost microbial communities from Stordalen Mire near Abisko, Sweden - I_Bog_N3_3 | ecosystem: Environmental > Terrestrial > Soil > Wetlands > Peat | place: Sweden: Abisko, Stordalen... | reverse complement strand
CGGCGGCGGCTGCGAACTGGCGATGATGTGCGACATCATCATCGCTGCGGACACCGCCAAGTTCGGGCAGCCGGAAATCACCCTCGGCACCATTCCCGGTATCGGCGGAACCCAGAGGCTGACCCGCGCGATCGGTAAATCCAAGGCGATGGACCTCTGCCTCACCGGGCGGATGATGGATGCCGCCGAAGCCGAGCGTGCCGGACTGGTCAGCCGCATCGTGCCGGCGGATAAGCTGATGGACGAGGTACTGGCGGCGGCGGAAAAAATCGCCGCGATGTCGCGTCCCGCCGCCGAGATGGCCAAGAGTGCCATCAACCGCGCCTTCGAAACACCGTTGTCCGAGGGACTGAAGGTCGAGCGCGACCTGTTTCACGCGACCTTCGCGCTGGAGGATCGCGCCGAGGGCATGGCGGCATTCATCGAGAAGCGCAAGCCGGTGAACAAGAACCGGTAAGCGCGAAACCGCAGCATCACCTCCGACTTCGCGCCAGCGCCGCGCCGACCAGCGCGCGGTAGCCGTATTCGGACCATGTCGCGGGTCGGTCGAGGCCGAGCCGTGCCAGGCATTCGCGGTCGGCCGCATCCGGCCGGCGCGTCAGCCCCTGCCACAACAATGCGGCCAGGCGGTGCGGCGCATGTTGCACCTCCTGCAGGAACTGCAGCGCCGGAATCAGCCGCTGCTCGGTGGCGGTAAAATCGCTGCCGAACGGAAACGACGGCAGCAGGCCGGCGGCGCGCGCCGGCTGCAACGCCCGCGCAATCCGCTCGGGGTGGTTGTCGCGATACGCGGCGGGGATTTCAAATCCCTTGGGCAGCTTGCCGGCGTCCTTGGCCTGCCGCATCAGTTCGGCCTGAAAGCGCGAATCCGCCACCTGCAGCATCGCCGCGATCACCTCGGCGTCGGATTTTCCCCTGAGATCGGCGACACCATATTCGGTGACGATGATATCGCGCAGATGCCGCGGAATGGTCTCGTGGCCATAGCTCCAGCGGATGTTCGATTCAGTGCTGGCGCCCTCCCGCCGGGTCGCTTCCACCGTGAGAACCGAGCGCGCGCCCTGCAGCGCGAACGCCTGGGCGACGAAGTTGTATTGACCGCCGACGCCGCTGATCACCTGACCGTTCTCCAGACCATCGGAAATCGCGGCGCCCATAAGGGTCGCCATCATCGCATTGTTGACGAAGCAGCCGTCGACGCGGGCGCGCCGCTTGGCGTCCTCGTCGCCATAGAGCTGGTTGGTAAACGATACCGGCATCATCTGGATTTGCGCGATCCGGCCCGGCGCCATCTCGCGCAAGGCGCGATAGAGCGACTTCGGCCCGAGAAAAAACGCGCCATGCAGCAGCACGCCGTCGACCTCGCGCGTCAGAATGCCGGCCTCGATCAGTCCCAGAAAAGCCTCGAACAGCATTTCGCTGACGCCGTAGAGACCCTTTTCGAACGGTCCGGTCGGCAGCGCCGCGTGTGGCCGGATGGCGGGCGACAGCCGCCCGGCGACCGCGACAAATTGCGCGTTATCGCGATGGCGCAGGATCAGCCCCTGCGCCAGCGCATCGCCGACCTGGCCGATGCCGATCTGCAGCGTGCCGCCGTCGCGCACCAGGCCGGCGGCGTGCAGCCCGATGGCGTATCTGGTGTCGTCGATCGGCTCGGACGGCGGCGCGAACAGCGGAAATTCGGTGCCGGGACCATCGAGCACCGCGCTGAACTCATCGGCCGGCAGGTCGCCGGCGCCCGGCATGAACGGCAATTCGGAATTGACCTGGCCGATCAGCCTGAACGACGCCCGGCCCTCGGTGCGGGCACCCAACAGATCCAGCGTGGTGTCGGTATTGCAGCTCAGGCTATAGCGGGTGATGCCGTCGACGACACGCTTGGCCACCAGCTGGGTGATGACGTTGAGCCCGCGCGCCAGCAGATATGACACCGCGTGGGTGTAATTCGCGGAGATATAATGCTCCTGCGCGAACGGCACATGCAGCCACCTTCCCGCCAGAAAGAAAAACTCGATCACCTGGATATTGGGCGGCAGCGAGCCTTCATGCAGCGCATCGGCGTAGGCCAGGTCGGGATAGCCGCCGAACAGCCGGTCGATGACCGGCGCCATGAAGCGGCGTTCGAGCAGGTTTTTGGGCTTCGGCTTTTCCAGCGTCAGCGCCGAAAACAGGGTCAGGTTGATGCCGCGATCGGCGACGGCGCGGGCATACAGCGCGTTGACGACGTGGTTGGCCTTGCCGAGCCCGAGCGGCAGCCCGACCACGAGGTTGGTTCCGACGTCGCGGAGGATGTCTTCCGCTATCGCCTCGGGGTCGGTGAAATGCTTCGGCATGAAGTTTCCGTCTGCGGCGACCTCGGGCCGAATGGCCGGCGGCCATCGAGAATCGAGGCGTCGCTGCCGAAATGAATACATTTCCAACCCCGTGGTGTCGCGGACATCCGCGCCGCGTTTGAGGAACGGGCACCGGCGGCGGATGGACGGCTTGACCCGGCAAACCGCGCTTGTGAGATTGCGGTTCGATCGCCTCGGAAGGCTTCGCCGATGCCGCTGGGATGCCGAGTTGATCCGCACCGCTTGCGCCCTGCCGAAGTCATGCCAGGCTGCGGGTGCCGGAAAATGACAGACACGGGAGCCAGGGAGTGAAAAGATGCTCAGCCGACGCCACCTGCTGCTTGGCTCAGTTGCGGCCGCAGTGACCATGCCCGACCGAAACGCGCTTGCTGCCGCGTCGCAACCGTCGACGCCGGTGAATTTCGACATTCCGGCCGGCGCCTGCGACTGCCATACCCACATTCACGGCGATCCGGAAAAATTTCCCTGGTTCGCCGGCCGCGTCTACACCCCGGAACTGGCATCGCCGGAGGAGATGGCGGCGCTGCACAGGGCGCTGCACATCGAGCGCGTGGTGATCGTTACGCCAAGCGTCTATGGCCCCGACAACTCCGCCACGCTGTTCGGCATCAAGGCGCGCGGGCCGACCGCGCGCGGCGTTGCCGTGATCGACGACAAGACGAGCGAAAGCGATCTCGACGCCATGGGCCAGGCCGGCATCCGCGGCATCCGGCTCAATCTGGCGACCGGCGGGATCAGCGATCCCAAGGTCGGCCGCGCGCGGGTCGAGGCTGCGATCCGACGCGTCGGCAAACGCAACTGGCATATCCAGATGTTCACCGGTCCGGCGATGATCTCCGCGATCAAGGACCTGGTCGCGACTTCCCCGGTGCCGATGGTGTTCGACCATTTTGGCGGCGCGCAGGCTGAACTCGGTCCGGACCAGCCGGGCTTTGCCGACCTGCTCGAGCTGGTGCAGTCGGGCAAGGCCTATGTGAAGATCTCGGGCGCCTATCGGGCATCGAAGCTCGCTCCGGATTATCCCGACGTGGTGCCGCTCGCCCGCGCGCTGATCGCGGCCAATCCGGAGCGGATTCTCTGGGGCACCGACTGGCCGCACCCGAATTCGACCACGCCGCCCGGCCGCGCGCCGACCGAGCTGACGCCACTGTTTCAGATCGATGACGGCAGGCTGCTCAATCAGCTGCCGGTCTGGGCGCCCGATGCGGCGATCCGCAAGACCATCCTGGTCGACAATCCGGCGCGGCTTTACGGGTTCTGAGAGCCGGTTTCGGAAACCGGCAGCGGCCTTGGCCGCGGCGGCTCTGCGGCCTGGCTGCGCAGCCAGTCGCCGGCCTTGCGCAATCCGCCGAACGGAAACACATGGAATCCCGCAATCGATGCCGTCGCCGCCGCGGGTGCCTCACGCAGGCCGCGCACCACATCGTCCGGGCCGGTATCGGTCAACAGCCGGCCGAAGCGGCCGATCTGGCCGCGCAGCGACCTGATCGAATTGCCGACGCCGCAGCGCAGCGCAAATTTCGTCAAGGTGGCCGGCGTCGCCGGACCGGCCAGACCGACGATGACAGCCAGATCGAGGTGGCGGGCGTCGAGTTCGCCGAGCCAGGCCAGGATCGGCGCGCTTTCGAAACAGAACTGGGTGATGACATCGACATGGATGCCGGTCTGCCGCCCCCAGTCGCGCCAGCCTTCCAGCACCTTGAAGGCGCCGGGCGGCTGCAGATAGGGGTGGCCTTCGGGATGCCCGGCGACGCTCACGCAGCCGATGCCGTGCGCCTCGATCAGGCCGCTGGCGCCGAGATCGCGGCTGGAGCGGAACGGCCCCTTGACCCGCGCCACGTCGCCGGCGATCAGGAGCACCCGGCCGACCCCCGCCTCATCTTTGGCTCGCGCCAGAAAATCGTCCAGCGCCTCGCGCGACGGCAGTTCGCGCGCCGCGATGTGCGGCACCGGATTGAATCCCGCCCGGCGCAACGCCGCGGCGGTGTCGACATTGTGGCGATAATTGTCGCCGGGCAGGAAGGTGATCGTCACATCGGTGCCCTCTGGGAAATTATCCTTCAGTTCCTCCAGTTGATGGCCGCGCGACGACACCTCGACGGAAGCCTGCGACAGCCGCGCCGTCAGGTCGCGGGACGGGGCAAGGTCGGTTGCACTCACTATTCACTCCTGAATCGCGATCATGCCGACACGCGGCGGCGCGAAATCACATAGGTCTCGTCGTTGAACCAAAGGCCGCCGTATTTTTTCAACACCCGGTCGGTGGCTTCGAGGTAGCGGCCGTCGCGCACTACCTCGGAGAGCCTGACGTCCTCGATCTGCGCGACATAGATCGCGGCATTCCAGGCGGCAAACAATGTCGAGGTTCCGATCGGGCCGCTGACCTCGTCCGGCAGCGTGTGCATGTGATAGCGGAAGATCGAGCGGGCGTCGGAGGAAGCGTTGAAGTTGTAATGCCGCGCCGCGCTGCCGAGTTCGTGCTTGACCTGGCGCAGGATCGCATAGCGATCGGTCTTGAAGGGGTCGTCGCCGGGCCAGACCTGGTCGATGATCTCGATTCCGGGATCCTTGCCATGCGAATGGATGCCGATCAGCCGGCCGCCCGGCCGCAGCGACCTGACCAGCGGCGTGATCACCTTCGAAGCCTTGAATTCGACGCTGGCCCGCGCCCGGTAGGGCTGCGAGGCGATCACCAGGTCGTAATCGGCCATCACGCGGCCCGGCCGCGGCATGATCGGATCGAGCAGGAACGAGTGGTCCTCGCGCCGCAAGGTCAGGATCACCGGCCGGGTATAGACCGGGTTGCCGGTGGCGGGGCTGATCCCGGCGCGCCAGTTTTCGGCGAGAAAACCTTCGAGTTCGCCGATCTGCTCGGCAAAGCCGTGCGCGGTATTGCCGGCAAGCGCCACATCCTTCCAGATCAGGCTTTGCGCCGAGGTCGCCGAGCGCGGCGTCAGCCACGGCGCCTCGGCATAATAAAGATTGGTAATGACCACGACCGTGGCGGGATGTTCGAACAGCCGGTCCGCCATCTTGTCGAGCGTCAGCCGGACGTCCTCGTAGCTGATTTCCTTGGCCACGACGTAAAGCGGCATGGTCGGAAAGCGGGCGTGCAGCGCCCGCATCACCCGCGACAGCACGGTGCCGTCGCCGACCCCGGCGTCGAAAATCCGCAGCGCCGGCGGCGTCGGTTGCAGATTGCCGAGTTCCAGCGAAATCCGCTGGGCGACGTCGGTCTTCTCGCTGCAGGTCGACACGAACAAAAGGTATTTCTGCCGGTTGTCGAAGAACCGGAAGCCTGCCGGCGCGATCTCGGGCACGGCGGCCCGGGCGGCGCCGTTGACCGGCGCGGCTGCGGGGGAGCGGTCGCTTCGCGCCGACGATTGCTTGGCGCGATGATCGGAAAGATAGGCGCGCAGCTTGTCGAGGGTTCCGGTGGTGATCCTGGCGCCGTCGCGCAGCCGCGACACCAGCTTGCCGTCGTTGACGACCAGCCGGCCGAAGGTGGATTCGGCGGTCCGGGTCGCGCGGCAATAGTCCCGGATCTCGTTCAGGATCTGCGCGGCGGTGGCGGTGTGGTGTTCTTCGGCCCGCATGGCGATCACTCTCTCCCCCCGCGGTTTCCATCCCTGTTTTTCCGCCATCAAGGGACGGGCGCCAGTTCTCGTCAACCACAATCGGAGTGGGCAAGATATGTGGGCAGGCGCCCAAGGGACGCACCCTCCGGCGCGATTCCCGGACGCCCGGCGTGGCCGTCATTGCCAGCGCAGCGAAAACGATGTGGCCAAGCAGGAACCGATTGCTATGTCGCCGGCGTTCCTCGCCAAGACGAACCCCGCGGATTCACCTGTCAAACAGCCACGGTGCGGATTTACGAGCGCCCGCGAAGCCATCCTTGCGGCAAGCGACAATGGCCTCCTCACTGACGCTCCTCGCCGTGACGGCAAACCTCGCAACGACCGCCGGGCATGATGATCTCGTTCCACCGCAGCCCGTCGCGCGAGTCCCTGGAACGCAAGCTAAAAATTTGACGGCCCAAAAATATCGAACACAACCCCATGCAAGGTAACATGAGGTCTTCGCGATCGATGCCTTTCTCGCCGAATCTGCTGTTCTTTCCAAGAAGCTTGCCTCAATGGCGGCCCGCCGATGGGCCTTGTCTGTCGCCGACCCCAAATTCAACGGCAGTGCGGCCGTCGCCCCGGCCCCCTTCCCTGCCATCAGTCCGCCTGCTCTGGATGAAGCGCGAGCTTCTCAGCCTGCAATTTCTTGATCAGCTCCCTGGTGCGTTCGACCGTGATTTGATCGCCTATCGCCAGCAATATCCGCCGATATCGCTCAATCGTCTTGTCGATCTCGACGCACTTCTCACACATTTCAGATCAGTCCCTTCCGCCAGGCGACGCCAGATACGTCACCTCCCTGGCTATGACGGGCGTGCAGGCAATTTGTTTCATCGCCGGGTCGGGAACCGGCCGGTTCCCGGGATACCGGCGATCGATGCCGGGATGGCTGCGATCAGGCAAGCCGGCAATCGCATCCATCGAGAAACCGCAGCCCGCCATTCTGTGAAGTGGCGGGTTGGATCGTCGCTCGACCTTGACACTTGCATCGGTTCGTGTGTCGGACGCCGTGCCGCGCGCAGCGCGGCCGGAGCACGGGATCACGCAAAACCGACTACCGCGCCGGCCATTGCGGCGGGTGGCTGCCGATCGGCATCGCCGGACGCGCCCAGAACGCCGGGGTTTTCGCCAGCGCGCCCGCATGACTGACAGCGCGCAGCGGGCCGAAGCCGGAAGGCATTTCCTCGATGAAGCGCTGCACCACATCGCCCTTGAGATCCGCGGTCGAAAGGCCGCCCGCGACGCGGCCGAGATTCCACAGCCATCGCCCGGTCTGCGCCAGCGATACCTGGACGTGCCAGCTGCCGCCTTCGCGCGATTGACGCGCCCGCGCCATCATGGCGCCGAACGCCATCAAATAGCCGGAGGCGTGGTCGAGCATTTGCGCCGGCAACTCCTTCGGCCCCTCGACGCCGGCGGCCTCGCCTTCGGCGTGATTGAAACCGGTCGCGGTCTGCACCAGCGAGTCAAAGCCGCGCCGCTCCGCCCAGGGCCCGGCATGGCCATAAGCCGACAGCGAGACATAGACGATGCCGGGGCTGATGGTGGCTGCGTCCTGCGGCGAAAAGCCGAGGGCTGCGAGCGCGCAAGGGCGATAGCCTTGCGAGAAAATATCCGCCTCGGCGAGCAGCTCGCGCAGGCGCTCCCTGCCCTGCTCGCTTGCGAGCTCGACAAAACCGGCCAGCTTGCCGCGGCCGGTATCGATCGTCAGCCAGGGAATCGCCGGCAGATCGGGACCCGAGATCAGCAAGACGTCGGCGCCATGCGCCGCCAGCGTGCGTCCCGCCACCGGCCCCGCGATCACCCGCGACAGATCCAGCACCCGCAAGCCGGCGAGCGGACGGTCGCCGGCAGGCCAGGGTCTTGGCGAGGCCTCGCCGATTTTCTCGATGGTGAGCGGCGGCAGCGTGGCAATCGCTCTCGCCTGCGGCAGCGCGGACCATTCGGCAAAAGAGCGCATCATCGCGACCACGCCACCGGCGGCATAGGCCGCGCTCTCGAACGCCTCGCCGTCCCACTGCAGCAGTGCGGCCTGAACCGCGTCGCGGTCCGGCCTGCAGCCCAACACCTTGCAGACCGCGTCGCGGTGGTGCGTGAAATTGGTGTGCAGCCGCACGAAGCGCCGGTCGCGGGTCTTGTAGATTCCGGCGATCGCGTCCCAGGCCGGCGGCGGTGGCTTGCCGTCGACCCGCAGATAGCGCTCGGAGCGGCATTCGACCACGGCATGACCCATATCCACTGCGACGTTCTGGCTCTGCCCGCTGCGCATTTGCCAGATCTGCGCGGCGGCCAGCGCGGCCGCGGCGATGCTGGCCTGTGCCGCGGCGGCGACGCGGAACGACGACGGCAGCTGCGGTTCCTGCCCGGTCAGGGTGACGGCATCATGCGCGGCCGGCTCGCCGCCGGCCGACGCCCACAGATCGGCGAGGATTTCATGCGGCGTATGCATGGCGATTGCTCTTTTCTGCGTTCGAAACTTTTCTCATAGCATGCAAGCAGCTGCAAAGCTCGGCATCCATCCATGCAGCCCTCTGCCTCTGCAACCTTGTTCCTGAGGGTATTTGTTGAAACCTTCAAGCCTGGTTTGCGCCGTGTAGCCGTCGACCGCCAGTCTGCTTATGTGCTGCAGCTTCTCTGCGCGCCTTTCCGGAGGATCACGATTCCACGAGCTGATTGCTTCACGCTCGGGCGCGGATTCATCCAGGCGCAACCAAATTCATGCCCGATCGCGAATTGGTGAATTCGGCGCGCTGCAGCATGTCATCGCAATCCCCCGAGGCGCTGAGCCGCCCCGCGCAGCCGTTTGCTGTCGGTTCAGCCGGAGCAGAAACGGCATGGCCTCACTGCATGAACCAGCCGTGGCTCACCACCAGCGACTGGCCGGTCAGCGCGTTCGATTCGAAGGCGGCGAAGAACAGCGCGGCCTCGGCGACATCCTCGACGGTGGTGAACTCGCCGTCGACGGTGTCCTTCAGCATGACGTTCCTGACCACCTCCGCTTCGGAGATGCCGAGCTCCTTTGCCTGCTCCGGAATCTGCTTCTCGACCAGTGGCGTGCGCACGAAGCCCGGGCAGATCACGTTGGCGCGCACGCCGTGCCTTCCACCCTCCTTGGCGACGACTTCGGCAAGCCCGATCAGGCCGTGCTTGGCAGTCACGTAGGGGCCCTTGAGCAGCGAGGCTTCCTTGGAATGGACCGAACCCATATAGATGATGCTGCCGCCGGTTCCCTGCCGGTACATCCGCCGCAGCGCGGCGCGGGTGGTGAGGAAGGCGCCGTCCAGGTGGATCGCCAGCATCTGCTTCCACTTGGCAAATTCGAACTGGTCGAGCGGCGCCACGATCTGGATGCCGGCATTGCTCACCAGGATATCGAGGCGGCCGAAGGTCTTGACCGCCTTGTCGATGCCCGCCTCGACCTGCTCCTCGGAGGTGACGTCCATCGCGACGCCGATGGCGCGCCGGTCCGGGCCGCCGAGTTCGGCCGCCGCGGCGTCGGCGCCGGCCTGGTTCAAATCCGCAATCGCCACCTTGGCGCCTTCGCGCAGGAATGTGCGGGCGATCTGCTTGCCGATGCCGCTGGCGGCGCCCGTGACGAGGGCAACGCGGTTGCCGAGGCGCATGGTGAACCTCCTTTCAACGCAGATAGTCGTGGATGACCTTGCCGAGGCCAAGGGTGAGATCGGCGATGATGTGGACGCCCGACAGCACCTCGAGCACGGGCAGTTCGGCCACCGGCGCCAGCGCGTGAGCGTGAAGCTCAAGTGCGGCCGGCCCGGCCCAGGCGCCTTTGACCGTGATGTCCTCGAGGTAATATTCGACCAGTTCGCAGATCCGCGGCGTGCCGTCGACATGGGGGATGATCTTGAGCAGGAAGTTTGGCGCCGTGAGCGACGCCTTGGTCGCCGCCGGGTCCACTGCCCTGTGCTTGTAGCCCATCGATCCCGTGGCGACCCGCACCTTGCCGTAGTCGAGCGTCCCGACAACCGTGTCGATCTCGACATGGAGCGTGGGATCGGCGAGCTTTTTCGGGAAGCCCCAGAGTTCGCGGCCGCCATAGATCGGCGGACCGTCGTTGAGGAACATGCAGTGCGAATAGCCGCCCTTGCGGCCGCCGAACGTGACCGGAATGACCTGGCCGGTCTCGGTGTAGTCGCCGAAGCCGGTCGAGTCCGGCATGCGGATGAACTCGTATCTGACGATGCCGCCGTCGGGCACCAGTGGCTCCGGCACCAGCGCGCGCAACTTCTCCGGGTCGGTGCGATAGCTGATGATGAGATACTCGCGGTTGACGAAGCGATAGGGCCCCGGCGGAAACGCCGGACTTGTCAACGGCATCGCAAAGGCTCGCTCACGGACGTCGGTTTCTCTCATGGCTCGAGCTCCTGATATCGGTGTGTCAAAGGGGCGTCCTTCGGCCTGGCGGCTCAATCCTCATCGCCGGCAAAGTCGAAAATCGAAAACTCCTCGCCATTGCCGGCGCGATTCAGCACCTCGGGATGGCGCAGCGCGCGCATGGCGTCGTAGTGCCCCGAACGCCAATGCTCCGCCATCGACTGCCGGGAGAACTCATAGTCCTTCGAATCCCCCTCGTAGCCTCTGGGACGATAGATCAGGTGCACGAGATTGTAGGCGTGGCGTTGCGCGATCGAGGCCAGGAACCTGGCTTCTTCGCTTCGCTTGAACTCGTCCGGCAGCTGGTCCAGGAACCTGGCGACGGAGTGCTCCACCCCGTGCAGCCGCTTGATGAAATCCGTGAAGGCGCGCGTGCGGCTCGAATACTGGATCTCCTTCTGCCGGGTGCCGACTTCCGCGAGGTTGCGCGGGAACTCGCCGCGCGCGCTCCAGAGGTCGACCTGAAACACCAGCGCGTCGGGCAGCCGCTGGCCCGTGACGCGTGTGTTCGTCACCAGCCATTGCAGCGGCGTGTTCGAGACCAGGCCGCCATCCCAATAATGCTCACCCTGGATCTCGATGGCGGGAAAGCCGGGCGGCAGCGCGCCGCTCGCCATTACATGCTCCGGTCCGATCGCCTGCTTCCCGGTGTCGAAATAGACGAGGTTGCCGCTGCGCACATTGACGGCGCCGAGGCTGAGACGCGTGTCCTTGCTGTCGGAGTTGATGCGGTCGAAGTCGACGAAGCGTTCGAGCGTGGCCTTGAGCGGCCCCGTGTCATAATAGCTGGTCGCCTCCAGCGTGCCGGACGGATGAAGCCATGGATTGGGCAGCCGCGGCCTGAAGAAGCCCGGCGTTCCGGCCCAGGCAACCATGGCGGCGCTCACCTGATTGACACCGGCGCGCGCCACCTCGCCGCGTCCAAACAGGCCGAAGATATCGGCGTCGAAGCCGATGGCGGGGGCGGTGATTTCCTCCCAGAACGCGCGCAGCCGCTCGACGCGCTTGTCCGGCGCGTTGCCGGCGATGATCGCGGCGTTGATGGCGCCGATCGAGATGCCGACGACCCAGTCGGGGTGAATCCCGGCGTCGGCCAGCGCCTCATAGACACCTGCCTGATAGGCGCCGAGCGCCCCGCCCCCCTGCAGCAGCAGCGCGACGCGGTCGAACGGCAGCCCCGCGCGCAGGTTCTGCAAGGAATTGTGCAAGAGCGGCTTGTTCATGGACGTGTGCCCGTGCCAGCAAGGCCATGCGCTCGCTCCGCACGGGCCCATCTGGGCAAACGAGGCGCAGAGCCGCAGCCTCTGGTCAGCCGGCATGGTGCTGTCAAATGCCGCGCTGCGGTATCATGCAGTCGGTCTAGTCACCTATACGTTGGGATAGTACGGAGGCACCGTGGGAGCTCGCCATCCAAAACGGCCGCCAGTCCCTTCCGGTCCATCTGAGGAATTCAGGCTTCATCATCCTGTCCGGCGAGGGGTCACCTCGAAGGGAATTTCGAGAAGGACGTCGTGCCCACCTTGAATACCGACAAGACCGCGTCGATCGCCGCCGGCGATCGCGGCTTCCAGATCGTCGGCAATGCGCAGGAGACGATCCGCCATATCGGCATAAACCTCCCGCTTTACCTCACTGGCTGCGATTTTGCTTATTTCGCTGCAGTCGTCGGCGAAGCCGCGAAGTCTTGCAAGCCTGACCTGAAGCTCTCTCTTTTCCGCTTACTAAGCCGCAGAGCGAGGCCCGCATTCCGGAACGAGCCTGCAAACGGCTAGCGCGCGGACCGCTTCCCACCGACCATCGAGAGAACCGTCCGAGCGAGGTCGGCAGTCGATTCCACCAGTTGGTCTGCGCCTGCGGTCTCGAGTTCATCCCGGGTCCCGTAACCCCAGAGCACGCCAAGCCCGCGCATTCCGACCGCATGGGCGCCGGAAATGTCATATCGGCGGTCCCCGACCATCACACTGCGGGCAGGCGAAACACCGTGTTGCGACACAATATGGGCGAGCAGTTCAGGCTTGTGATCCAGCCCGCCGCCGGGCACTGAACCGTGAATGCCGTCAAAATATTTCGCAAAACCCAGATGCTGCAGAATACGGCTCGCGAAAGTTTCCCGCTTCGACGTTGCCAGGTAGATTCGCAATCCGGCCTGCTGCATCTCTTCCAGGGAGCTGCCAATTCCCGGATAGGGCTGGCTTCCGAGCAGGCCGCTTTCGCCGTAGTGCTGACGATACGCCGCCACTGCTTCGGATACTCTGTCGTCGCCGTATGGCTGCAGCAAACCCCGCATCACGTCTTCAAGCGGCGGCCCGATGCTGCGCCTGATGTCGAATGTCTGGTCCGGTTCGTGCCCAAGAACCCGCAGCGCCGCCAGGCAACTTGCCAGGATGCCCGGCTGTGAATCGATCAACGTGCCGTCGAGGTCCAGAAAAACCGAGCAGGTCGATATCATCGCTTAAACATAACGGCCGAAGGCCGGCGGGTAAATGTTCGGTCCGGCGATCTGCCGCTCCATTGGCGCATGGCGGGCGGCGGCCCACCAGCCCCCGCGGCGCCGGCCTTTGCGCGATGCTGCCGGTCAACGAAAGGCGACTAGCTCTTCGGGGTGAACAGCTGGCACCAGCCGCTCGGGTCGATGTCGCCCTGGACGAATTTGCAGGCGTTTGGCGGCTGGAAATTGACGCAGCCGCCGCAGTGCCGATTGGCCTTCGGCGTGCCCTGATACTTGGCGTCCGCCTGGCTGATCTTCTGCTGCGCGGCGGCTGGCGGGGCGGCCGCGGCGAGCGCCGCCGTGCCGAATGCAAGCGCGGCGCCGGACAGCACCATGCGGCGCGAGATGCGTTGGCAAGCATCGATGTCGTCTTTCATAATCGACCCCGTCAGGCTTCGCTTCACCGGCTGGATGCCCGTGAGGGCGGAGGCATCGGGCGGAGGACGACAATCCCGCCCGCGTTTCACCGGTGCCCGTATTCGGTGAAAACGTAATCTGTTTTCTGCGCAATGGTGTGGCACGCCGACCCGCACTTGGCGTCGTTCGCCTGGGGCGGCTCGTCATTCAGATTGCCCGGCCTGAATGCGTCGGATGCGGCGTCGTACTCGAACTCGGCATATCCCCATCCGCCGCTGTCGGCGAACCGCTTGCTGTCCTTGACCATGAAATCGACGTCATGCTGGGCCCCCGGCACCATGGGCTGACCGGGATAGCTCTCCTGTTTTTTCGGAATCCAGTGGACTTTCGCCATCCTGGCGCCGTCAGGGAAAGGCTTGCCGTTGCCGGGCACGCCCTGCCTGAAGGCGTCGATCATGATGGAATTTCCCATGATCGCGGCAATCTTGCCGCCGTTCTCGCTGATGGCAATGACGGGCCAGTCTTCGTATCCCCTGAAGTCGGCGAAAGCGAGCCCGCCCGGGACCTGCAGCGCGTACTTGTCCTGCGCGGAAATGGCGCTGCCGCCGAGGACGGCGACAACAGCGGCAATCACCGGGATCGCCGAGAATGCAGTTTTCTTCATGATCAGCTCCCGCGCTTGGCGTTGATAGGTCGGGTCCGTTGAACCGGTGAAGTCGGCTTGTGCTTGAAGGGCCGGACATCACCCGCAAACCGTGACGCAAGCCCAATATCTCATGCGAAATTCTCGCAATCCATGGGACCCGCAAGGAATTGAGCAAGATCGCACCAATCGAGCATGCTGCGCGTTGATGTTCGCTACGCTGATCTTGCCGGTGCGCCGGGAGCGGCGTCCCGAGAGGAATGCCAGCGAGAGCATGGCTCGCCGCTCCGCGAGCCCAAGCGCCACCAGGAGCTGCAGGCCACGCGAGGTCCATGCCGGAATTGCAGGTCGGGCCCGGCAAGTTCCGTTCTGGATCGATGCCGAGGCGGTCTCGGCAGGATGTTGCCTGTTCGCCGTGGATCGTCCCCATTACGGCTTCTGAAATGGATGCAGCTGTTCCAGGTTGAGCCGGTCTAGCCGTGACGGTATCGTGATATCAGCCGGTGCCCCGCCATTGCCGAGGCATCTGGTTTTTACCGAACCGGAGATCGCCGCGGGAACGAACGCCGGAGATTTTTTCATGTTTCCGGTGCCGTCAAATCTGATACCGCTTTGTCGCCTGATCCAGCGGGGAAAATCAGCTGTCCGCCGCGAGACGGAACTCGCCGGCCGAGCAGCGAACAAATCAGAGGCAGCAGGACGATGCCCGCCTTGGGTCGATTTTCAAGGATCGCTCCGGCTCCGCGCAAGCTCCGTTCATCCGGCAACGGCAGGCACCCAGACGGCTGCGGCAGCGGGTCAACGCAGCCCATTTCATCCACGCGCCACCCTTCCTCCTGTGCGCGCTGTCGTATATGAGAGAGCTGCCCCGGAACGTGCGGAATCGTCCCCAGGAGCGAATTGGCGGCGTGGACGGTGGCCACGATTGGTTAATCGAAAAATGCGATTCAGCACTGGATCGACGCAGGCGCGGACAGGCATTTGAACCGGGGCATGGCATGGTAAATCGATTGACGACGGCGCAATCCACCGGCGCGATGCGGCGTTGGAGGCCTCCCGCCATCGTGACGCTCGCGGTGGCTGCGCTGACGGCGCTGACCGCCGACGCCGCGGCGAAACAGGCGCGCCCCGCGCCGCCCATTGAGGCGACGGCACCGCGCGAAGCCGGCGAGCCGATCATGGCGATCGTCTCGATCAAGTCCCAGCAGGTCACTTTCTACGACGCCGATGGCTGGATCATGCGCGCGCCGGTCTCGACCGGCACCACCGGCCGGGAGACGCCGGCCGGCGTCTTCGCCGTCATCGAGAAGGACCAGGACCACCACTCGACCCTGTATGACGATGCCTGGATGCCGAACATGCAGCGCATCACCTGGAACGGCATCGCGCTGCATGGCGGGCCGCTGCCCGGTTATGCCGCCTCCCACGGCTGCGTGCGGATGCCCTATGGCTTTGCGGAAAAACTGTTCGACAAGACGTGGATCGGAATGCGGGTGATCATCTCGCCGAACGACGCGGCCCCGGTCGAGTTTTCCCACAAGGCGTTGCTGGTGCCGAATGCGGCCGCCCTCGCGGCGGCTCCGGCGCGGGCCGAGACGCTGGCCCGCGAGGCCGCGGAGGCCGCCGCAACGGCCGACGAAGCCAAGAAAGCCACCGCGACAGCGGCGCGCGAGGCCGCCTCGCTCCCGGGCTCGCTGCGCAAGCTGGAATGGCAGAAGACCCGCGCCGATGCCGAGCTCGCCTACGCCGACAGGGCGCTCGCCGCCGCCAAGACGGACCAGGCCAAGGCGCGTGCCGACGACCTGAAGCAGAAGGCCGAGGCCAAGGCCGCGGAACTGGCGACGCAGCTCGAAGCCGCCAGGGCCGAGACGAAGGCGAAGCTCGACGCCGCCGCCGCCGCCAAGGACGCCGCCAAGGCGGCCGCGGCCAGGAAGGCCGACACCGCCAAGGCGGCGAGCGAAGCCAAGCTCGCGCTCGAACCGGTCTCGGTCTACATCAGCCGCGCGACGCAGAAGCTCTACGTACGGCGCAACACGCATAGAGCGTGGCCGGACGGCGGCGAAGTGTTCGACGCGACCATCGAGGCTCCGGTTACGATCCGCGATCCCGACAGGCCGATCGGCACGCATATATTCACGGCGGTGGCGCGCAGCGACGCGGGCCTGCGCTGGACCGCGGTCACCATCGACAACGGCGACGATGCCAAGGACGCGCTCGACCGCATCACCATCCCGCAGGATGTGCTCGATCGGATCGCACCGACCGCCGTGCCGAGATCCTCGATCATCGTCTCGGACGAACCGCTGAGCCGCGAGACCAACTATCGCACCGAGTTCGTCGCGGTGCTCAGCAACCAGCCCCAGGGCGGTTTTGTCACCCGACGGCCGACGGCCGACGTCCTGGTTGCGGGCGGCAACGTCCAGAACGATGACGGCTTCGGTTCGTTTTTCCATTGGAACTCGCAACCTGTCGATCCGCGCCGCGTCGGCGGCCAGTACAATCATCAGGTGCAGCGGGGCTGGTGGTAGGACGCCGCGCGCCGCCGGTGCGCTCGCTCAGGAACGTTCTGACGGTGCTCCGCGTCCCCCCCCCCGCCGTAACACCCCGGCGGCGGCCGCAGCGCCAGGGACAAGCGCGGGCGCGACCCGGCACAACGCCTGAATCGTCGTGAGGCCATGGCGACCTGCAAAGCGCCGGCTTGCTGCGAGGTCACCGCGGCTGCTCGGTCCGCTTGCCCTTCAGCTTGCCCTCGCCGGCATTTTTTCGCCCTGCTGCCTTTTGCTTTTTGGATTTTTTGATCGCATCGGCCTGGCTGCGATAGGCCTGCGCAAGGTTGGAGAAACCCAGGGCGGTCTCGACGTCGTCGATCATGGCGCGCGCCAGACGCTCGGCTTTCATCGCCTGCATGCGAAAGAATTTGACTTCCTTGACCATGGGTCTGCCCCGGGAACGGCAAGGCGCATCACGCCCAGCACCTAAAGCTGGATCGGCCGATTTGTTCCCTCGGCGCGAACGGCCTGTCAGGCTTCGGTGCGAGCGGCGATCGGCTTGCCTTCGGCGACCAGCCAATCGACGAAGGTTTTGAGCGGCACGGACTTGTCGGCGTCGAACGGCACCAGTGCCACATAGCCGGTCCGCGGCACCTTGATGTCGGGCAACGGAGCGATCAGGCGTCCGGCGACAAGGTCGGCCTCGAGCAGCGGGAAAGGACCGATCCCGATGCCGAGACCGTCGACGATCGCATGCAGGGTGACATGGAAATGATCGAACAGCTGCCGGCGCTGTCCTGCCATATGCGACAGCCCGGCGCTTTCCAGCCAGTCGATCCAGTCGCCGGGCCGGGTTTCGGTGGCGAGCAAAACGTGCCCTGCGATGTCGGCGGCCCGATGGACCGGATGGCGCGCGAACAGCGCCGGGCTCATGACCAGCGTATCGACATCGTCCAGCACGTAGGTCGCGCGGTGCTGCGGCCAGGCGTTTTCCCTTGCCGACCCGCGCCGCACCGCGACATCGAAACCGCCGCGCAGCTCCTCGTGCACGGTCGAGACTGTCGTGACCGAGACTTCGGCATGGGGATGTTCGGCGTGGAAACGCTCCAGCCGCGGGATCAGCCAGCGTGTCGCGAAGCTGGTCGGCGCGCTGACCCGCAGGATGCGGCGGGCGCCGGGCTTGCCGCAGGCTTCGGCCGCGGCGGTCAGCCGATCGAAGGAGAGACTGACCTCCGCGGCAAACACCCGGGCGATCGGCGTGGCCACCATGCGGCGCCCGGTGCGAACGAACAAGCGCTGGCCCAGCCAGGTTTCCAGCACCCCGATCTGCCGGCTGACGGCGCCGTGCGTCAGGCCGAGCTCGGCCGCGGCCGCGGCGTAGCTGCCGGTACGGGCGGCGATTTCAAAGACGCGAAGCGCGTTGAGCGGCGGCAGACGGCGCATGCAAACCGTGAGAAAAGCTGGCGGGTATCGCTAGCTATATCACTCTATTCGCTAAAAACTCACGGGTCTAGATTGCGTCAAGGAGAAGCGCATGCAGATCGCCCGCACAAAGGACTTTGTTCAGGAAACACCCCAGGGCGTGCCGGGCCAGCGCCGCAACCTGATCGCCGCCTGCCTCGCGCATGTGCTGCACGATGGCTACACCGACCAGCTCTATGCGCTGTTGCCGGTATGGCAGGCAGAGTTCGGCCTGTCCTATGCCGGGCTCGCGGCCGTCCGGGCGCTCTATTACGGAACCATGAGCGGCCTGCAGATCCCCGGCGACAGAATGATCAAGCGGTTCAGCGCGCGAACGGCGCTGGTGCTGTCGACATTCATCGCCGCGACCGGATTTCTGGTGATGGCGTTGCCACTCGGCTTTGCCGGCCTGTGCGTGGGCCTGGTGTTGGCCGGTGTGGGATCGAGCATCCAGCATCCGCGCGCCTCGCTCCTGGTGACGAATAGCTATGGCAGAGCGTCGCGCGGGCCGCTCGGAATCTACAATTTTTCCGGCGATCTCGGAAAGGCAGCCCTCCCGGCCCTTGTCGCCGTGCTGCTGCCGGTGCTGGCCTGGCGCCCGGTGATCGGAATGATGGGGTTTTTGGGGCTCGCGGTCGCGTTCGGCCTTTTCACGCTGATTCCGGAGCGGCAGCCGGTGGCCGAGGCGGCCGATGCGAAGCGCGCCGTCCGGGGCCAAGGGGTAGCGAACTTCGCGCTGCTGATGTCGATCGGCGGCCTCGATACCGCGGTGCGCATGGGCTACCTGCTGTTCCTTCCCTTCCTGATCCATTCTCTGGGCGGAACATCGACGACGGTCGGACTCGGTCTGGCGCTGTTGTTCATGGGCGGCGCCCTCGGAAAGGCCACCTGCAACCGGCTCGGTGAGTACCTTGGCGTCACCGGCGGCGTGATCGCGACGGAATTGGCGACCGCGCTGCTGATCGCCGCGACCCTGCTGCTGCCGCTGACGCCGATGCTTGCGCTGCTGCCCCTGCTCGGCATCGTCCTCAACGGCACGTCGTCGCTGCTCTACGGCTCCGTGCCGGAGCTGGCGCCTGCAGGCGATGCCGGGCGGGCGTTCGCCTATTTCTACACCAGCGTCAGCGGTTGCAGCGGTCTGGCTCCGATCGCCTACGGCGTGATCGCCGACCACTCCAGCCAGACATTCGGCATTCTGGCGGCGGCGCTTACCGCGGCGCTGATCGTGCCGCTGGCCCTGGCGCTGCGTCCCGCATTGGCGGCGCCGCCAAGAGCCGATCGCCGATAGGGCGCACGCAGCACGCCGCGGCAGCGGCGCAGCCAGCGCTTGCTCCGCGGCACGATGTGAGGCGGGAGAGGCTTCAAAAATTCGATATCAACGTGATTCCGGCGACCATCAGCGCCGCGCCGGCGATACGCCCGCTGCTGAGATCGTGGACTTGCATGCCGAACAGTCCGTACCGGTCGATCGCCGGCGGCGGCAGGAACTCGGGCGCCGCGGCCGTCGAGGGATCAAGACCAGGGGTGCCGCATGGCCGGCTGGTTGAAGACGGTCAGCCTCCATGGGAGCATCGCTGAGCAGCCGTCGGCTGGCGGCGATGGTTAGCCGGCAGGGATGAAGCGGAGGGTGCCGGCTCGACGCGTCGGCCTGCCGGTGTCGTTGGTATGATTGACGCCGTCCATGACAGGCACCTCGGAGAAATCGAACGGACTTACCCCGTGAAGGCAAGCCACGTTTACGGCGAACAGGTTCTGGTTGGATCGTCGTTGATGATGTGTGTATATTCCGCAGCGAGAGCAGAAGAAGTGCTGCGCCGAGCCGGTATGGAAGCGGTAGCTTGTTAGCGCATCCTCGCCCTGCAGGACCTTGATCGCACCCATTTCCGCCATGACGACGACGGCGCCTCGCATTCGGCAGTAGGAGCAGGTGCAACGGCGGATCGAATTGAAGCCGTCGCTGAGCATCACCTCGAAACGCACTGCGCCGCAATGGCACTGGCCAGCCCGAACGTTCGTGTCGCCCACCATGTTGCCTGTGTCTCCGGTTCAGATCACTTCTACGCCCAGTCATGGCGGTACGCGGACGTTATCTCTCAAATTCGAGCCGGACAATCCGCCAGGAATTCACGCATGATGAGAGAAAAACTCACGCGAAGGCCCGATGCAGACTTCAATGATGCTGCTCACAGCACCCGTTTGCCCCCAAGCTTCTCCGGCGAGAGCGGCGGCGAAACGCGCGGCACATTCGCGCGCCCCGTTGGCATAGCCGCTGCGCATACGGTTTGACTGCACGCCGCGCCGCAGACAGCGGCGCGATGGGCTGCGTCCGGGGCGCGACACCCCTCAATGAAAATCCCGCGAGCGCGGCAGGATGCGGACGTTGCGGGGATGGCGGAGTTTCTGGGCCGGTTCGTCCGGGTGCTGGCGGGGGTCGTCATGCAGCGGTTCGATCAGCGCCGGACCGGCCGGCAGCGGGTGTTTGCGGACGGGGGCGTCATCGGCGAGCGTGACCAGCTCGCGCGAGCGGTCGAACAATCGCTCGGCCACCAGATGCGTCACCTGTTCCGGGCTGCTCTGGATATGGCCCTCGACCATGATCAGCCGCGCTCCCATCACCTCCTTGCGGAAGCGTTCCATCACCTTCGGCCACACCACGATATTGGCGATGCCGGTTTCGTCCTCCAGCGTCATGAACACCACCCCCTTGGCGCTGCCCGGACGCTGCCGCACCAGCACCACGCCGGCGCAGCGCACCCGCTTTCCGGCGTTGCCATGGCAAATCGAAGCGCAGGCGACCACGCGCTCCTGCGCGAACATCGGCCGCAGGAATTCCATCGGATGGCCCTTCAGCGACAGCCGGATGGTCTGATAGTCGGCCACCACCTGCTCCGGCAGCGGCATGTCGGGCAAAGGCTCGGCAAGCTCGTCGGGCTGCTCTCGGGCCGCGGCGGTTTCGAACAGCGGCAGCGGCAGGTCGTCCGGCAGCCGCCGCACCGCCCACAACGCGGCGCGGCGGTCGAGCCCGAGGGAGCGAAACGCGTCGGCGTCCGCCAGCAGGATCAGCGCCCGCTTGGGCAGCGCGGTGTCGCGGGCAAAATCCTCCAGCGAGGTGAAAGGGCGGCGCCGTCGCGCGGCCACGATACGCATCGCCCAGTCCTCCGCCTTCGGCTTGCCGGTCTGCCGGCGCAGAAATTCCTCGTCCGGATCGGCCCATGTGAAGCCGTCGATCTGCCGGAAGCCGAGGCGGAGCGCATGATAGCGGCCGCCGTTCTCCTCCAGCATGTTCTGGGCGTGGCTGAACGACACGTCGATCTCGCGTACCTCGACGCCATTGTGGCGGGCATCGCCGACGATCTGGGCCGGGGCGTAAAAACCCATCGGCTGCGAATTCAAAAGGCCGCAGGCGAACGCGTCGGGATGGAAATGCTTGAGCCAGGACGAGACATAGACCAGTTGCGCAAAGCTCGCGGCATGACTCTCCGGAAAACCGTAGCTGCCGAAACCCTTGATCTGGTCGAAGCAGTTTTTCGCAAAAACCGGATCGTAGCCGCGCGCGATCATGTTGTTGATCATCTTGGATTCGAATTTGCCGATGGTCCCGACATTGCGGAACGTCGCCATGGCGCGGCGCAACCCGTTGGCCTCCTCGGGGGTGAATTTCGCCGCCTCGATGGCGATCCGCATCGCCTGCTCCTGGAACAGCGGCACGCCGAGGGTCTTGTGCAGCACCTTGCGCAGTTCGTCCGCCTCGCCATGCGCCGGCGACGGCGACGGATAGCTGACCTTCTCCTGGCCGTTGCGGCGGCGCAGATAGGGATGCACCATGTCGCCCTGGATCGGGCCCGGCCGCACGATCGCGACTTCGATGACCAGGTCGTAGAATTCCCGCGGCTTCAGCCGCGGCAGCATGTTCATCTGGGCGCGGCTTTCGACCTGGAACACGCCGAGCGATTCGCCCCGGCACAGCATGTCGTAGACTTCGGGGATCTCGCGCGGGACGGTCGCCAGCTCGAAACGCTGGCCCTTGTGCTGTTCGATCAGATCAAAACATTTGCGGATGCAGCTCAGCATGCCCAGCGCCAGCACGTCGACCTTCATCATCCTGATTTCGTCGATGTCGTCCTTGTCCCATTCGATGAAGGTGCGGTCGTCCATCGCGGCGTTGCCGATCGGGACATATTCGTCGAGCCGGTCCTGGGTCAGCACGAAGCCGCCGACATGCTGCGACAGATGCCGCGGAAATTCGATCAATTCGGCCGCCAGCGCCACCGCGCGATGAATCATCGGGTTGTGCGGATCGAGACCGGCCTGGCGAACCTGCATCTCGTCGAGGCCGTCGCCCCAGCTTCCCCATACCGTGTCGGCCAGCAGAGCGGTGACGTCCTCGGTCAGGCCGAGCGCCTTGCCGACATCGCGGATCGCACTGCGCGGACGATAATGAATCACGGTGGCGACGATGGCGGCGCGATGGCGGCCATAGCGGTTGAAGACATATTGCATGACTTCTTCGCGGCGCGAATGTTCGAAATCGACATCGATGTCGGGCGGCTCGCGGCGCTCTTCGGAGAGAAAACGCTCGAACAGCAGATCGATCTCGGCCGGATTGACCGAGGTGATTCCCAGCACGAAACACACCGCCGAATTGGCCGCCGATCCGCGGCCCTGGCACAGGATGTGCTGCGATCGCGCAAAATGCACGATGTCGTGCACGGTCAGGAAATAATGCGCGTAATCGAGCTTCTGGATCAACGCCAGTTCCTTTCGCAGGGTGGCGCGCAGCCGCTCGTCGAGCCCGTGCGGAAAATATTTCCTGGCCCCCTGCCAAGTCAGGAATTCCAGGTGCTGCTGCGCGGTCTTGCCCGGCGGCACCGGTTCATCGGGATAGCGGTATTTCAATTCGTCGAGCGTAAAGCCGATGCGGCCGGCAAATCGCAGCGTTTCGGCGATCGCATCGGGATGGTCACGAAACAGCCGGATCATCTCGGCGGCCGGTTTCAGATGGCGCTCGGCATTGGCTTCCAGCAGGCGGCCGGCAGCCTCGACCGTCGTCTTCTCGCGGATGCAGCTGACGACATCCTGCAGCACCCGGCGCTCCCAGGCGTGGTAAAGCACGTCGTTGGTAGCCAGCAGCGGCACGCCGGCAGTGGCGGCGATGCGCTGCAATCCGGCCAGCCGGCGCCGGTCGTCGCCGCGATGAAACAGGCTGGCGGCCAGCCACACGCCGTCGGCACGGGTGGCGCGCAGCTTTTCCAGCATCGTCGCCAGCGCCTCGGCCCTGAACCGGTAGGGCGGCATCAGCACCAGCAGCAGTCCCTGGCTGAATTCCGCAAGATCCGCAAAACCAAGCCGGCACTCGGCCTTGGCCGCGGCGAGCTTGCCCTTGCTCAACAGGCGGCAGAGCCGGCCATACCCGGCGCGATCGCGCGGATAGGCCAGAATGTCCGGCGTGCCGTCGACAAAGACCAGGCGCGAGCCGATCAGCAGTTTCGGCCGCGACACCAGTTCGGGATTTTTAAGTTCGGCATAGGCCCGCACCACCCCGGCCAGCGTATTGCGGTCGGCGATGCCGATGGCCTGCAGGCCGAACAGGCCGGCCTGATGGATATATTCCTGCGGATGCGAGGCGCCGCGCAGAAACGAAAAATTGGTGGTGACGCCGATCTCCGCATAGCCGGGCGCGGCGGGGGAAACTTTCATGCGAACAATCCGTGCATGAACCAGTTCGGCTGCACCGCGACGCCTTGCTGCTGCACGATCTCGCGGTCGTAAAGTCCATCGCGATACAGCCAGAACCGCAGGCCGGCCTCGTCCTCGACGCGGAAATAATCCCGCGTCAGCATCTCGCCTTGGCATCGCCACCACTCCATGGCGACGCGTTCGGGGCCTTCGGCGCGGACCACGGCGTGGCTGGCGCGGCGCCAGACAAAGCGGGCCGGCGGGCCATCCGGCACCTCGGCGATGACCTTGATCTGTTCCGGCCGCTCGAACAGCCGCAACGGCCGCAGCGGCGGCTCCCCCTCCACCCGCGACGGCCATGCCGCGAGCATGGCCGCGGCCAGATGCTGCTGCGCCGGCGCCGCCAGCATGGCGCGTTCGGGAATATGGCTGTCCTGCGGCAGGTGCACCACCACGCGGCGGCCACCGATGCGCGCGGCGATGCGGTCGATCAGGGCGGCGAGTTCATCATTGTCGTGCACATTGGCATCGAGATCGCGCTGCTGCTGCACCACGATCTCGGTCCGGCCGGCGGACAGCCTGATGAGATCGAAGCCGAAGCCGGGATCGAGCGGATCGCTCAAGGCCTCGAGCCGTTCGGCAAACAGCCGGTCGATCACCTCGGCCCTGGTCACGGGTTGCCCGGTATCCACCGCGATCGCGCGCACCGCGCCGTCGGTGCGGAAGAAACAGGCCTGCAGCCGCCGCGCGCCCTTGCCCTGCTGCGCCATCGCCGCCACCAGCATTTGCGCCAGCCCGGATAAGGTCGCCGAGATCACGGCTGCGGTGGCAACCGGTTCGGCAAACCGCTTCTCCACGATGTAATCCGGCAGCGGCTTGCGCGGGCTGATCGGCGCATCGCCTTGCCCCAGCGCCTGTTGCAGCAGGCAGGTAAAATCGGCGCCGAACCGCGCGGTGATTTCATGCGGCGCGCGGGCGGCGACATCGCCGATGGTTTTCAGCCCGGCGCGGCGCAAGCCGCCGGTGATCGCCGCATCGGCGCCCAGCGCCGACACCGGCAGCGGCCTGACCGCATCGGCTTCCCCGCCATCCCGGACGATGCGGCCATGGAGCTGGCGGGTCAGGGCCCGTGCGCACACCGCGGTGCCGGCGATGGCGGCGCTGACGGCAAAGCCCTGCGCGGTCAGCCTCTCGCACACCAGCCGCATCATCGCGGCTTCGCCGCCGAACAGATGGACGCAGCCGGTGATGTCGAGAAACAGGCCATGCGGCCCATCCAGCGCCACCAGCGGCGTGAAGCGGTCGCAGGCGTCGGCAATGGCATTCAGCGCCGCGGCGTCGGCGGCCTCATCGGCATCGAACACCGTCAATTGCGGACAGATGGCGCGGGCATTGGCGAGCGGCAAGCCGACCTCGAGGCCGAGGCCTGCGGCGGCATCGTCGAGTGCTGCAATCTGCAGCGCATTGTTGTGCCTGGCGACGACGATGCTGGGGGCGCTAGCCGGCGCGGCGTTGCGGTGCGCGAGCTGGCGCCTGATGCGGTCGATGGGCAGGCGCGGCAGCCACAGGCCGAGGATACGCCGCCGGTTGGTCGAAAAGGCACTCATCACATTTCCATTCCATGATCCACCGGCCCACCGGGCCATGACGGTTGCGGACAAGCTGCGCGTCGAACACCGGCGCGCCCCACGGACTGAAAGCCGCGGCCGGCGGCGAATGCGCCGCGCCGACGATCCATCGGGTCTCCGCCGTCGAGGGCTGCGGCTCGGCCGCCACCCGCAACAGCAGGCCGGTCACCCCCGACAGCTGCGCGGCCAGGGTCAGCCGTCGGCTGGCGACGAGATCGAGCTGCCGCGCCTGCCCCCAGACTTCCAGCACCACGGTGCCGAGCGCATCGCAGGCGAGCGCGTCGGCCGCGGTCCGCAACGCGGTGTCGGCGTCCGCCGCGCGCACCGTCACCAGGGCGCGGGGATCCAGCCCCAGTTCGCCCAATCCGCTGATCGACAGCGCGCCGGATTCAACTTCGGCAAAATCCTGCCGGACCCACAACAGCGGCCGTCGCCCGCCCGCCCGCGCCGCCAGCCCGGCGACAAAACCCGTCGCCGCGGCAGCTTGCCGGCCGGCGGCGGCGAACACCTCGTGGATCGCGCCGGTCGCAAGGCCGCCCTGCAGCGCCGCATCCGCTTCCGCATGCCCGAGCGCCACTCGCGCCGGCGTGGTGGCATCGCCAGCCGACTCGATGCGCCCGATGCGGCCGCGCAGGGTCGCAAGCGTGCTCACGCGTGCGCCGTTCATGCGCCGCTCCTTCAGGTTTGGGCCGTCCCAGGGTTGTCGGAGGTGAACCCGCGGCCGGCCTATTTGTTCATGATATGTTCTAATATAAAGCTAACATCGCCGAGAGAGTCAATCGGGATCGGAATGCTATATTTTATTGAGCAATCCCAATGGGATCGAAGGAACTTGCGGCATCCTGCCGGCATTGACCCCGGGACCGGCCGTCCCTAACCTCAGCGGCGATCCGAAAACCTCCATGACAGCTGCATCCGGTACCAGCCTCAAAACCCTGCGCCAAGAAGCCGGCGATTGCCACGCCTGCCCACTCTGGAAAGACGCGACCCAGACCGTGTTCGGCGAAGGCCCGCAGCATGCGCAGGCAATGCTGGTCGGCGAACAGCCCGGCGACAAGGAAGACATCGCCGGCCAGCCATTCGTGGGGCCGGCCGGCGCGATGCTCGACCGCGCGCTGAAAGACGCCGGCATCGACCGCCGCAAGGTCTACGTCACCAACGCGGTCAAGCATTTCAAATTCGTGCGGCGCGGAAAAATCCGCCTGCACCAGAAACCGAATACGGCCGAGATCAGAGCCTGCCGGCCATGGTACGAACGCGAACTCAAGTCGATCAGACCCCTTCTGGTGGTGGCGATGGGCGCCACCGCGGCGCAAAGCGTGTTCGGAAAACTCACGCCGATCGGCAAGAACCGCGGCCACCTGATCGATCTCGACGACGGGATCAAGGCGCTGGTGACGGTGCATCCGTCCTATCTGTTGCGGCTGCCCGACGCGGCGGACAAGGCGCGGGAATATGCGCGTTTCGTCGATGATCTGAAAATGGCCGCGGCGCTGCTGCGAAAATCGGCGCGCGCGGCCTGATTTTCGGAGCCGAATCCCTCCGCCTCGCCTGCAATCCGAAAATCGCGGGCTCGATCCTGCGGCGGTGCACAACGTGTGGCCGCCGCCGTGCATTTCACGCCACTGTCACATGCATCAAGCAAAATCTGGGCATCGGATTTTGGAGAATGTGCCATGAGCGACCTTGCGTTACCCGGCTCGATCGAGCCCGCCCGCCAGAAGGGCCCGAATCTCGACAGCGGCGTCCATCCGCTGACCGCGATCCTCTACATGGGGGTGGTCGCCGCGGCGCTGTTGTTCGTCGCCTACAGCATCTATAGCGACATCGATGCGACCGGCACGCGGGTCACCTCCTACATGCCGTACCTGCTGCTGTTCGTGGCGCTGCTGATCGCGCTCGGCTTCGAATTCGTCAACGGCTTTCACGACACCGCCAACGCCGTCGCCACGGTGATCTATACCCGCTCGTTGCCGGCCAATATCGCGGTGGTGTGGTCGGGCATGTTCAATCTGTTCGGCGTCCTGCTGTCGTCGGGCGCGGTCGCCTTCGGCATCGTGTCGCTGTTGCCGGTCGAACTGATCCTGCAGGTCGGCAGCGGCGCCGGCTTTGCGATGGTGTTCGCGCTGTTGATTTCGGCGATCATCTGGAATGTCGGCACCTGGTATTTCGGACTGCCGGCATCGAGTTCGCACACCCTGATCGGATCGATCATGGGCGTCGGCATCACCAACGCGCTGCTGCGCGGCCGCGACGGCACCTCCGGCGTGGACTGGTCGCAGGCCGCCAATATCGGCAAGGCGCTGCTGCTGTCGCCGCTGTTCGGCTTCGCGCTGGCGGCGGTGCTGCTGTATGCGGTCAAGATGGTGCTGGCGCGGGCGACGCCGGCGCTGTTCGCCGAGCCGGAGGGCAACCAGCCGCCGCCGATCTGGATCCGCGGCATCCTGATCCTGACCTGCACCCTGGTGAGCTTCTTCCACGGTTCGAACGACGGCCAGAAGGGCATGGGCCTGATCATGCTGATCCTGATCGGCACGGTGCCGACCGCCTATGCGCTGAATCGCGCGCTGCCGGAGAGCAAGGTCCAGCAGTTCGTCACCAATTCGACCGCCGCCAGCAAGGTGATCGACGGCAAGGCCGCCGGCTACAACGTGCTGGGCAACCCGCGGCCGGCGGTGACCGGCTATGTCGCCGAACACCAGATCAACGAAGGCACCTACCCGTCGCTGGCGGTGCTGGTGCGCGACATCAGCGACCAGGTCACCCACTACGGCTCGCTGGCCAAATTCCCGGCCGAAGTCGTCGGCAATACCCGCAACGACATGTACCTGGTTTCCGAGGCGATCCGCTTCCTGATGAAGGACAAGCAGAGCGAGCTCAGCAGTGCCGACGTTGCCACCCTCAACGAATACAAGGGCTCGCTCGATGGCGCGACCAAGTTCATTCCGACCTGGGTCAAGATCGTGGTCGCGATCGCGCTCGGGCTTGGCACCATGATCGGCTGGAAGCGCATCGTGGTCACGGTCGGCGAGAAGATCGGCAAGACCCATCTGACCTATGCGCAAGGCGCCTGCGCCGAAATCACCGCGGCGGCGACCATCGCGGCAGCCGACGGCTACGGCCTGCCGGTCTCGACCACCCATGTGCTGTCGTCGGGCATCGCCGGCACCATGGCGGCGAGCGGATCCGGCCTGCAGTGGTCGACGATCCGCAACATCGCGCTGGCCTGGGTACTGACCCTGCCGGCGGCGATGATGATCTCAGGCAGCCTGTATCTGATCTTCACGCGGTTGTTCTAGGCAGGCGATTTCGAGTCATTTCGGTTGGTAGCGACCATGAACAACAAGCGTCATTCCGGGCCTGCGCCCCTAGTCGGCTATCGCCGACTGGAGACACATCCCGGAATGACGAACGACGGATCATAAGATCGACTTCGTGCAATCGATCGTCTAGGCAGCAACCGGAAGTTCTGCGCAGCGCCGCCAACGCGAGCCTTGTTGCCTGCCTGACGTTGGCGACGGCGGTTACCGCCTGTCACGCCGCCAGCGTGTTCTCGACCAGCTTGATCCAATAAGACGTGCCGAACACGATCGCCTCGTCGTTGAAATTGTAGGCGGGATGATGCAGCCCGGCGCTGTTGCCGTTGCCGCAGAAAATAAATGCACCGGGCCGCGCCTGCAGCATGAAGGAGAAATCCTCCGCGCCCATCTGCGGCGCCAGGTCATGAACATTGGCGTCGCCGACAATTTCCTTCGCCACCTGGGTCGCCAGCTCGGTCTGCGAGACATGGTTGACCGTGACCGGATAGCCCCGCTTGAGTTCGAGATCGATCCTGGCGCCGGTCATCTGCGCCACCCCTTCGACGACCTCGCGAATCCGCTTTCCGACCAGTTCCCTGACGTCGGCCGTCAACGTCCGCACCGTGCCCTTGAGTTCGGCGGTCTGCGGGATGACGTTGCGGGCATTGCCTGCGTGGAATTCGCAGATCGAGATGACTGCGGATTCCAGCGGATCAATACTGCGCGCGACGATCGACTGCAGGGCGGTGATCAGCTGCGCGCCGACCATGACGGAATCGATGCATTTGTGCGGCTTTGCGGCGTGCCCGCCGAGCCCTTCGATGCGGATATTGACCTCATCGGTCGCCGCCATCACCGGACCGGAGCGGATCGCGAACGAGCCCAGCGGAATTCCCGGACCGTTGTGCATGCCGTAGACCTGATCGATGGCGAAGCGGTCCATCAGGCCGTCCTCGATCATCGCGGCGGCGCCGGCGCCGCCCTCTTCCGCGGGCTGGAAGATCACCACCGCGTCGCCGGCGAAATTGCGGGTTTCGGCAAGATAGCGCGCCGCGCCGAGCAGCATCGCGGTATGCCCGTCATGGCCGCAGGCATGCATCTTGCCCGGCGTCTTCGACGCATAGGGAAGGTTGGTCGCCTCCTCGATCGGCAACGCGTCCATGTCGGCGCGAAGCCCGATCACCCTGACCTCGCCGCCATTGGCCGGCTTGCGGCCCTTGATGACGCCGACGACGCCGGTGCGGCCGAGGCCGGTCGCGACTTCGTCGCAGCCGAACTCCCTCAAGCGGTCCGCCACGAACGCCGCGGTGCGATGCACGTCGTAGAGCAATTCGGGATGTTGATGGATATCCCGGCGCCAGGCCTGAATATCCGGCTGCAGATCGGCGACACGATTGATGATGGGCATGAAAAATCTCGGTGAGAGCCAACGTTGACCGTTGTCTAGCACGCGCCTGCGGCCCTCCCAATACTCTCCGCAGGCTGTACAGCCGGCGATGGCGAGGCTATGGCCTTGAGCGCCCAAATACGGGCTCGCGGTGATGACTTATGAAGCGGTTTGAAGGTGATTTCGACTATATCGTGGTCGGCGCGGGCACCGCCGGCTGCATTGTCGCCAACCGGCTGTCGGCCGATCCCGAAAGCCGGGTCCTTATCCTGGAGGCCGGCGGCAGCGACAACTGGATCTGGTTCCATATTCCGGTCGGCTACCTGTTTGCGATCGGCAATCCCCGCTCCGACTGGATGTTCAGGACCGAGCCGGAGGCCGGCCTCAACGGCCGTTCGCTGGCCTATCCCCGCGGCAAGGTGATCGGCGGCTGCTCCGCCATCAACGCGATGATCTCGATGCGCGGACAGGCCGCCGACTACGACCACTGGCGCCAGCTCGGCCTTGCCGGCTGGGGCTGGGACGACGTGCTGCCCGCGTTCCGGCGGCTGGAGGATCATTTCCTGGGTTCGAGCGCGCATCACGGCGCGGGCGGCGGCTGGCGGATCGAAGCGCCGCGGCTGTCCTGGGCCGTTCTGGACGCCGTCGGCGCCGCGGCGGAGGAAATGGGGATTCCGAAAATCGCCGATTTCAATACCGGCGACAATGAAGGCGTCGGCTATTTCCACGTCAACCAGAAGCGCGGACGGCGCTGGTCTGCGGCGCGGGGATTCCTCAAGCCGGCGCTGAGGCGGCCCAATCTGCGCCTGGAAAAGAACGTGCTGGTCGACCGCCTGGTGGTCGAGGACGGCCGCGCCGTCGGCGTGCGCTTCATCCAGGGCGGCGAGGCGGTCGAGGCACGCGCCAGGGCCGACGTCATCCTGTGCGCCGGCGCGATCGGATCGATCCAGGTGCTGCATCGCTCCGGCATCGGGCCGGCGGAGTGGCTGGCGCCGCTCGGCATCGAGCCGCGGCTCGACCGCCAGGGCGTCGGCCGCAACCTGCAGGACCATCTGCAGCAGCGCGCGATCTACACGGTCGAGGGCGTGCGCACCCTCAACGAGACCTATTATTCGCTGCCGCGTCGCGGCCTGATGGGTCTGGATTATCTGCTGCGCCGCCGCGGCCCGCTCACCATGGCGCCATCGCAGCTCGGCATTTTCACCCGTTCGGATCCGCACCGCGCGCGCGCCAATATCCAGTTTCACGTGCAGCCGCTGTCGCTCGACAAGTTCGGCGATCCGTTGCACCGCTTTCCCGCGATCACCGTGAGCGCCTGCAATCTGCAGCCGACGTCGCGCGGCGTGGTGCGGATTCGCTCCGCGCAGGCCGATGCGGCGCCGTCGATCGCGCCAAACTACCTTGCGACCGGCGAAGACCGCCAGGTTGCCGCCGACGCGATCCGCACCACGCGGCGGCTGATGCGGCAGCCGGCGCTGGCGCGGTATCGACCGCAGGAATTCCTGCCGGGCGCTTCGGTCGGCGACGACGATGCTTCGCTGGCGAAGGCCGCCGGCGACATCGGCACCACGATTTTTCATCCCGTAGGCACCGCCAGGATGGGAGCGGCATCCGATCCGCTGGCCGTCGTCGACCGGCGGCTGCGGTTTCACGGGCTCGCCGGGCTTCGCGTGGTCGATGCCTCGGTGATGCCGACGATCACCTCGGGCAATACCAATACCCCGACGGCGATGATCGCCGAAAAGGGCGCCGCCATGATCCTCGAGGATCGGCGATAGCGGCTAAAAAAACCGTCCCCGGCTTTTGCCGGGGACGGCCGGACGCAGCTCGAGGCTTTGATGTTTTTCAGATCTGACCGTGCTGCTCGGCGTGGTGGCGGCTGGCCTCGACGTGATGCTGCTCGGCATGGCTGGCATGGCCGTGGGCGCTGTGGGCGTGGTGCGCCGCCTTTTCATGGTCGCCGGCCTCGTGATGCCTGGCGGCTTCGCGATGATGCTTGGCCGCATGCTCGTGGTGTTCGGCGGCCTTGTGGTGGTGCTCGACGCCTGCGTGGTCGCTCATGTCTGCTCTCCGGGTGGCAATGTGAAAACACCGTGCCGGTGTACGCAGGCCGGCTGACACTATGCTGACAGCTTCACGACAGCTTTGTTGCGCTGGATCCATTTCATCGCCGGATCGGCGGCCTGCCGTCACGGAATCTTCACGGCGCCACCCGCCGGTCACGCCGGCCGGTTCGGCCGGTCGCGCCGCTATGCCGATTTGCGCACGGCGTTGTCGACCAGCGTCTTGCCCAGCGACCAGATCGCGCCGGGAACCTTGTGGCTGGATGCGATGACGGAATCGAACGCCGACTCGATCCAGCCGCAATCCTCTTCGGTAATGGTCAGCGGCGGCAACAGCTTGATGGTATGGCTGCCATGGCCGGAGACCTGGGTCAGGATCTTGTGATCCTTGAACAGCGGCACGGTGATGAGCTGGCAGAACAGACCCTTGTTGGCGGTTTCGAGAACGTTCCACGACGCTTTCAGCCGCAGCGATTTCGGCGGCCCGAACTCAATGCCGATCATCAGTCCCTTGCCGCGAACTTCCTTCAGCAACTCGTAGCCGGGAACCATCCGGGTCAGCGCCAACCGAAGTTCGGCGCCGCGCTTGGCCGCGGCCTCGATCAGCTTTTCGGACTCCAGCACTTCCAGGGTCGCGATGCCCGCCGCCATCGCCAGATCGTTTTTCGCAAAGGTCGAGCCATGCACGACCGCGCGATCCATTTGATTGAAGATCTTGTCGAAGATGCTCTTGCGCGTCAGCAGCGCCCCGACCGGGACATGGCCGCCGGACAAGGCCTTGGCGAGCAGCACCATGTCGGGTTCGACATTCCAGTGCTCGACGGCGAGAAAGCGGCCGGTGCGGCCGATTCCGGTCTGGATCTCGTCGGCCACCAACAGGGTGCCATAGCGGCGGCAGAGCGCGGCGGCGCCGGGCAGGAATTCGTCGGTGGGCATGTTGACGCCCTTGCCCTGGATCGGCTCGACGATAAAGGCGGCGACCTGGCGCGACGACAGCGCCTGCTCCAGTGCGGCGAGATCATTGAATGGAATTGACGTGCAACCGGGCAGCAGCGGTTCGAAACCGCTGCGGAAATTGGTGTCGTCGGTCAGCGAAAGCGCGCCATAGGACAGCCCGTGGAAGGCATGGGCGCAGTAGACGATGCCGGGCCGGCCGGTGGCTCCGCGGGCGAACTTGATCGCAGCTTCGACACATTCTGCCCCGGAATTGGCGAAAAAGACCTTGTCCAGATAGGGCACATATTCGAGCAGTCGCTCCGCCAGCACCCCCGCCAGCGTCGAAACGTCGAGTTGCACCAGATTGGGCAGGTCGCTGTCGAGCACGCTCTTCAGCGCCTCGCGCAGCGCCGGATGGTTGCGGCCAATCGCAAAAACGCCAAATCCGCTCAGTAGATCGAGATAGCGCACGCCATCCCGGTCGAACAGGTACTGACCTTGCCCCTTCTGGAAACCGACGTCGTAGCCAATGGTCTTCAGGACCCGGACGAGCTGCTCATTGAGATGGCGGGTGTGCATGGAACTGCGCTGCGACTGCCGGTCCACAAACATCTCGGAAACGTCTAGATTCGGATATAGCATCAGCTACATACTTCGGTTGATGGCCATTTCGTCAACTGAAAACGCTCAATGCGGCGTTTTGCCCCCGCTCGGACATCTACATAAGCACAGGTTTGCATCATGTTGCACTGCCCCCGAAATATTATGCGTAACTTGGCCTGTTCCGGACTGTTTTTGGCCGCAGGGTTGGCGCCGGCCCTGGCAGCAGACCCCACCGGCGACTGGCGGGTGGCCGACGGCGTCGCCAACATCCGCGTGGCCCAATGCAATGGCAGCATGTGGGGCGCGGTGTCGTGGGAGAAAATAACCGGCGGACATGATAGCAACAATCCCGATGTCTCAAAACAGGGCCGGCCAACCCTGGGAATGCCGATCCTGATCGACATGAAGAAGAAGCCGGGCGTCGACGAATGGGAAGGCCAAGTCTACAACGCCAAGGACGGGCAACTCTACAGTTCAACGATTCGGCCCATCGGTCCCGACCAGCTGGAAATCCGAGGCTGCGTGCTGGGCTTTCTCTGCGGCGGCGAGACCTGGACCCGCGTCGCCGGTCCGATTCCCTCCAGCCCGGTCAACAGCATGGCCAAGGGCGCGCCGGCCACCAGAGCTGCGCCCCCCAAAACGACGGCCGCTGCTGGGCCGCGCGCGGCCGCGCCGCCGACCACCGGATCGATCAACCCGGCGGCCAAGACGCCCGCTCAAAAGCTGGCGATGGCCGCCCGGCCGGCCGATCCGGTCGGCGACATATGCCTACTTCCCGACATCGCGCGGCTTACCCATTAGCGCCGGCTGGAACAGCAAAACCGCGGCGAGCGTCGTGACCAGCGACAAAGCCAGCAATTTGCCCATGCTGGCGGTGCCCGGATGACTCGATAGCCAAAGGCTGCCGAATGCCGTGGCGGTGGTCATGGCGCTGAAAAAAATCGCTCGCGTCAGGCTCGACTGCAGCAGGTTGGTTCTGCCCGTTCGCCAGGCCGTAACATAGTATATCTTGAAGGCGACGCCGACGCCGAGCAGCAGCGGCAGCGCGACGATGTTGGCGAAGTTGAGCGGCAGCCCGATCAGCACACAGATCTCCAGCGTCACCGCGCCCGCCACCAGCAGCGGGACAAGGGTCAGCAGCACGTCCGTGATCCGCCGCAATGCCAGCCAGAGCAGCAGGCTGATCACGACCAGCGCGGTCAGGCCGGCATGGATGAAGGCCCTTACGACGGTCTCGCCGGATTTGAGGATCGACACCGGCCCGCCGATCGCGTTCGGCTCGGCGGCCAGCACGGCACCGGCAAAGCTGCGCAGCGTCTCGTTGTCATTGGGATCGCCGCGCGGCAACGCCTCGACGCGCATCAGCCCGTCCTTGGCCTTCCACGAATTGACCAGATCGGGCGGCAGCGTGGCGAGGCTGATGGGCTGCGCCTGCAGCGAGTTCTTGAGCTGAGCGAGCATCACCTTCAGCGGCGTGACGAAGATGGCCTGGGTCTTGTCCCGCGTGGCCTGGTCGGAGGCGGCAAGCTTCGACAGCGCGTCGGCGAGCCGCCGCGACGCGGCAGCGCCCGGACCCTTGGCGTCGCCGGCGGCCCTGCGCAGGCTCTCCGCCGATTCGGTCAGGGCTTCGACATTCTCGGCGTCCGTCGGCGGGGCGTCGATGGAATCCGGGTTGAGCGCCGGATCGAGCACCTTGGCGCCCTCGGCGATCAGCTTCAGCTTGGCCGGCTGGTCTTCCGGCACGAAACTGTCCAGTGACCTCACCTCGAGAACTTCCGGCACCTTTTCCAGCCGGGCCTCAATCTTCTTGGCGTCGGCTTCGGAGTTCGTCATCACGTTGATGGCGTTGGCGCCGGTATTGGGGTCCTTTCGCAAATCCAGAAAGGTCGCGACCGACTCGACCTTGGGGCTGCGCAAATTGATCGGGTTGAAGTCGAATTTGAGGAAATACAGCAAGGGCAGTCCGGCGATCGCGATCAACAGCGTGCCGGCAATCACGATGATGCGGTGCTTTTCGAGGAAATGATCCAGTGGTGCCAGGAACGCATAGCCGACCGGCTCTTTTTCGCCGGGAGGATTGAACAGCTTCAGCAAGGCCGGCAGCACCGTGATGCTGGACAGGAAGGCGACCAGCATGCCGACGCCGGCGATTTCGCCGAGTTCCGAAACGCCCTTGTAGTCGGTCGGCAGGAACGACAGGAATCCCGACGCGGTCGCCATGGCGGCCAATGAAAGCGGCACCGCGGAACGCTCGGCCGCCTTCGCCAGCGCGCCCTTGAGATCCTCGCCCTTGAAGCGCTCCGACCGGTAGCGAACGCTGAACTGAATGCCGAAATCCACACCCAGCCCGACGAACAGCACGGCGAACGCGATCGACAGAGGGTTCAGCGACCCCACCATCATCAGCCCCACAGCCGTGGTGATGGAAAGGCCGATAAAGAGGTTGATGAACACCGCAAAGATGATTTTCGGCGAACGCAGCGCCATCCAGAGAATGAACAGCACCACCAGCACGGTGCCGATGCCGTTGACCACGGCACCGTCCTGAACGGTCGCGAATTCCTCGTCGGCCATCGGAACCGGGCCGGTCAGCCGAACCCGGGCGCCATATTCGCCGGCCAGATTGAGCTCGCTTGCCGCCTGCCGGATGGCGTCGGTCGCGGCCTTGCCCGGCTCAAGTTCGTTGAAGTCGAGGATCGGCTTGAACTCGATGAAGGCGCGACGATCGGAGTCGGTCAGCGGCTTGTCGCTGACCAGTTCGCGCCAGGAGAATGTTCCCTTGCCGGTGTTCAGCACGTTCTCCACCGTCTGGGCGATCAGCGAGAACGGCCGCGCGGTGCTGTCGAGCTTGAATTCCCCGCGTTTGAGTCCGGCAAGCCCGGTTTCCAGTGCGCCGGTCAAGCCGCGGAGGCTGGGGTCGCCGGCCATGATTTCAATCAGCGGGGCGGCGGATTCGAACTGGCTGGTGAGCCGGCCGACTTCCGCCACCGGAAGGTACAACAGCCCGTTCTTTTCAAAAAATTCGCCGGAGCCGAGCGGTTGGACCGACTCGAAGTGCTTTTTGTCACCGGTCAATTTCTGTTCCAGCGCCGCGCTCGCCACACTGGTCAGTTCGGGCGTCGGGGCGTCGACCACCGCAAGGATCGTGCTGTCCCGATCGAACGCCTTGTCGAATTGATTGTCGCGCTTGCGCCAATCCAGATTGGGCGAGATCAGGGTGTTGATGTCGGTGTTGATTGAAAAGTTTTGGGCTGTGTAGAATCCCGCGGCTACCGCAAGAATCAGGGCGACCAGGATAGTGAGAGGGGCGAACCGCGTGCTCGTCTTGACAATCGATACGACAATACTTGTCAGCACATCTATTCTTTCTCAAGTTGCGGGCTCGCCGGAAACGCCGGCTATCTGGCCTGGTTCCACTGGCCGATCTAATGTTGCTTTTTGATGTTTTTTTCTTCACGAGCGCAGCGACGGCGGCAATCCTGTCAAACGCCTCACTCGCGGGTCGGTATAGTCCGGATCGACCTGCGTTAAAATGACGAAACAAGCGTGGATTTGGGCGGATGCACCGGCTGCTGTCTTGCAATCCCCTGTATTATGTTACCGTACGCGGGCGTCCCGGCCAGGCAGGCGCGGCTTCCCAACCTTGGTTTTTGTCATAAATCCCAACGTCTCCATGCGGTTACGGAAGGATTGGGGAGGGAACCGGATGATGGTGCAGAGGTTGCCGATAGCCGGCCCACACGGATATACAGGGATACGGACAGGCATATGGAATGAGTTTGGTGCAACTTGCGTAACGGACGACCCATGGAAGTGTTTCTTGCGCAGCCCCGCGGATTTTGTGCCGGGGTGGTACGCGCGATCGAAATCGTCGAGCGCGCGCTCGAAAAATACGGACCTCCGGTCTATGTCCGCCATGAGATCGTCCACAATAAATACGTGGTCGAAAGCCTGAAGAACAAGGGCGCCATCTTTGTCGAGGGTTTATCGGAAGTGCCGCCACACGCCGTTACTGTATTCAGCGCCCACGGGGTGGCCAGGAGCGTCGAGGAGGAAGCCGCGGTGCGTGGCCTGCCGGTGCTCAATGCCACCTGCCCTCTGGTAACCAAGGTCCACAACCAGGGCAAGCGCTACAGGTCGAAGGGCCGGGCGCTGATCCTGATCGGCCATGCCGACCATCCCGAGGTCGAGGGAACCATGGGTCAGGTTCCCGGCCCGGTGCTGCTGGTCCAGAACGTCGACGACGTGGCGGCCCTGACCATGCCCGCAGATACCCCGGTGGCCTATATCACCCAGACCACCCTCAGCGTGGACGACACCAAGGACATCATTGCCGCGCTCGAGCAGCGATTTACGGACATTCAGGGCCCGGACATCCGGGATATCTGCTATGCGACACAGAACCGTCAATCTGCTGTAAGAGACCTCAGCAAGCTGGTGGACGTGATCCTGGTGGTCGGGGCGACCAACAGTTCCAACTCGAACAGGCTTCGCGAGATCGGTACCGAGGTCGGTGTTGCGAGCTATCTCATCGCCGACGGCAGTGAGCTCAACCCGGATTGGCTGAAGGATGCAAAGGCAGTCGGCATCACCGCCGGGGCCTCGGCGCCGGAGGTTCTGGTCGACGACGTCATCGAGGCGCTGAGACGCATCGGCCCGGTCGCGGTGTCGGTGCTTCCCGGCCGCGAAGAAAATATCGAGTTCCGGCTTCCGGCCGAATTAACCGCGGGTTGATCCCCTTCTCTACCCAGGCGCAGAAAGAAAACTTGTAATGGCAATACCGTTCTTCAAGGAAATCCGCATCGGCGGCTATCTGGTCAAGCAGAAGCTGCTGGGCCGCAAGCGCTATCCGCTGGTGCTGATGCTCGAGCCGCTGTTTCGCTGCAACCTGGCCTGTGTCGGCTGCGGCAAGATCGACTATCCCGACGCGATCCTCAATCGCCGCATGTCGGCGCAGGAATGCTGGGATGCCGCCGACGAATGCGGCGCGCCGATGGTGGCGATTCCCGGCGGCGAGCCGCTGATCCACAAGGAGATCGGCGAGATCGTCCGCGGCCTGGTGGCGCGCAAGAAGTTCGTGTCGCTGTGCACCAACGCGCTGTTGCTGGAAAAGAAGCTCGATCTGTTCGAGCCGTCGCCATATCTGTTTTTCTCGGTGCATCTCGATGGCCTGAAGGACCATCACGACAAGGCGGTCTCGCAGCAGGGCGTGTTCGATCGCGCGGTGTCGGCGATCAAGGCCGCCAAGGCCAGGGGCTTTACCGTCAACGTCAACGCCACGATTTTCGACGGCCATGCCGCTGAGGACATCGCCAAGTTTCTCGACTTCACCACCGAACTCGGCGTCGGCGTTTCAATGTCGCCGGGCTATGCCTATGAGCGCGCGCCGGACCAGGAGCATTTCCTCAACCGCACCAAGACCAAGAAGCTGTTCCGCGATGTGTTCGCGCTCGGCAAGGGCAAGAAGTGGAATTTCATGCACTCCGGCCTGTTCCTCGACTTCCTCGCCGGCAACCAGGACTATGAGTGCACCCCGTGGGGAATGCCGGCCCGCAACATCTTCGGCTGGCAGAAGCCCTGCTACCTGCTCGGCGAAGGCTATACCAAGACCTTCAAGGAGCTGATGGAGACCACGGACTGGGAAACCTACGGCACCGGCAAATACGAGAAGTGCGCCGACTGCATGGCACATTGCGGCTACGAGCCGACCGCGGCGAATGCGGCGCTGCGAAATCCCCTGAAGGCGATGTGGGTGGCGCTGCGCGGCGTGCGGACCACCGGCCCGATGGCGCCCGAGATCAGTCTCGAGCATCAGCGTCCGGCGCAGTACATCTTCTCTGCCGAAGTGCAGAAGCGGTTGTCAGATATCCGCCGCGACGAGGCCCTCGCCGCCCAGCAAAAAGCCTCGACAGCCGCGTAGGCTGCGCAAGGCGCGGTTGAAGTCGATCCCGGTGGAGACCAAGGCGCGCAGTGTCATCGGATTGCGCGCCACACCGCGCAGCACCTTGCGCAGGTCGATGTCGCCGTTCGGCTTGATCGCGCTCATCGCCAGCGCCGGCAGGGCCCGGGTGGCGGGATCGCTGATGACGCGCAGAGCCGCGAACGGAAGCTCCGCCTCGGCGGCATAGGCGGCTGCAATATGGCTCTCCATATCGACCGCCGCCGCGCCGGTTTCCAGGCGCAGCGCGGCCTTTCCGTCCCGGGCGGCGATCACCCGTTCGACCCCCGCCAGGCCACCCCTGACCACGCGCCGGCGTCCCAGCGCCACGCTGGCGATCAGTTCTTCGTTGAGGGCAAGACCGGCCAGCCAGCGGGTGTCGCCGGACAGCACTTCGGTCGCCACCACGACGTCGCCGGACTTCAATGAGGGATCGAGACCGCCCGCGACGCCGAAGCTGATCACCCCCCTGATCGTCGAGGGGTCGAAGACGGTCAAAAGAGCCCGTAATTGCTGCGGATCGCTGCTGCTGCAGATAACGGTCATGCCCGGCCCGGCCGCAATGCGGGCCTCCTGCACCAGACCAGTAACAATTAGCACCGGCCGCGGGTCAATTGGATTGACCGCGATCAAGTCGTCCCCCGCCCCCAAATTCACATTCCGACCCCTACCACCCTGCTATTGGTGCCCCTCAAGTTTCGATACCGCGCCAACGCCCAGAGCGGAAAGAACTTCGAGTAGCCATGATAACGCAAATAAAATACCCGCGGAAAGCCCGTTGCCGTGTAGCGCTGCTCGTCCCACAGGCCTTTTTCGGTCTGTGTGCTTTTTAAGTACTCCACCCCCCGCGCGACCGCCGGATGCCCGACCTCGCCCGCTGCCATCAATCCAAGCAAGGCCCATGCCGTTTGCGAGGCCGTGCTCGGCGCCTGCTCAAACCCCTTATAATCGAGTCGGTAACTGGTGGCATCCTCGCCCCAGCCGCCATCCCGGTTCTGGATCGAGATCAGCCAATTCACGGCCTTGCGCATCGCGGGGTCCTGGTGGGCGACCCCGGCGGCGTTCAGCGCCGATAGTACCGACCAAGTGCCGTAGATGTAGTTAAGGCCCCAGCGCCCGTACCAGGATCCCTCCGCAAGCTGGGTCCGGCGCAGATAGTCCACCCCGGCGGCGACCGCCGGGCTGCGCTGCGCGGTCTCGCCGAGTTGGGCCAGCATCGAGACGCAGCGGGCGGTGACATCCTCGGTTGGCGGATCGAGCAGTGCGCCGTGATCGGAGAATGGAATGTTGTTGAGGTAATATTCGAGATTGTTGACGTCGAAGGCGGCCCAGCCGCCATTGCGGCTTTGCATGCCCTCGATCCACTCGCGGCCGCGGTCGATCGCGACGTCGTATTCAGCGCCATGGCCGGCGCGCCGCACACGGTCCATCGCCATCACCACCACCGCGGTGTCATCGAGGTCCGGATAGTAGGCATTGTTGTACTGGAACGCCCACCCGCCGGGACGGACCTGCGGCCGCTTCACCGCCCAGTCACCCCTGACATCCAGCACCTGCCTCGGCAGCAGCCAGTCCAAGCCCTGTTTTGAGGCAGGCAGCGCCTCTTCACTGCCTGCCTCGATCAGGGCGTGGCAGGTCAGCGCGGTGTCCCACACCGGCGAGACGCAGGGCTGGCAATAGGCCTCGTGCTCTCCGACCACCAGCAGCCGGTCGAGCCCCCTGCGGGTGACCGCGCGCGGCGGATAGTCCGCAGGCTTGCCCAGCACCTCGTACATCATCACGACATTGGCCATCGGCGGATAAATCGCGCCCAAGCCGTCTTCGCCGTTCAGACGTTGTTCGACGAACGCGACGGCGCTGTCGATGGCGCGGGCCCGCAGCCGCTTCGGAAACAGCGGCTCGACCACCCGCAGCACGCTGTCCAGCGCGCGGAACAGCAAAAACCAGCCCCAGCTCTGATGCGGCGCCTTGGCGGTCATTCCGATCGAGTGCGGCGGCTGCAGGAACAGCTCGTCGATTCCGACGCCGCTGAGATTCTTGGCGCGGGGTTTCAGCGCCGCCAGCACCATCAGCGGAACGATCGTGGTCCGCGCCCAGTACGAGATCTTGTTGATGTGAAACGGCGACCACATCGGCAGCAACATGATCTCGACCGGCAATACCGGAACGCTGCGCCATGTCAGAATGCCGAACATCGCCAGCATGAACCGCGTGAAAACGTTGCTGTGGACAGCGCCGCCGCGCGACCGGATCGCCTCGCGCGCGCGGACCATGTGGGGCGCATCCGGGGAATCGCCGATCATCTTGAGGGCGAAGTAGGCCTTCACGCTGGCGCTCATGTCGAAGTCGCCGTCGTGCACCAGGGGCCAGCCGCCATGGGCGCCCTGAACCCGGCGCAGGTAATTCGCGATCTTGCCCTGCAGCTCGCTGTCGACCGGTTCAGCCAGATAATGCCGCAGCAACACATATTCCGCCGGAATCGTGCAGTCGGCTTCCAGTTCGAACACCCAGTGTCCATCGGGTTGCCGGTATTTCAGCAGCGCGCGGGTCGCAGACGCGATGCTCGCCTCCAGGTCGGCGCCGGTCTCCGTGCCGACAGTGTTGTTTACGGAGTGCATCTCGCTCGACATCCCCTGTGATTGCCCCGCCCGGCTGGAAACCGTTCGATGTGTTACGATCAGCCCTGCCGCATGGCGAGCACGAGCCCGGCGGCGCGATTGCCTGACCGCACCGATCCCTCGATGGTCGCCGGCAACCCCGTATCAGTCCAGTCGCCGGCGAGAAACAGGTTTTTCCAGTTCGTGACCGCGTCCGGCCGCAGCGCATTCTGCTCCGGCGTAGCCTCGAATGTCGCGCGGCGCTCGCGCACGATCTGCCACGGCGGGAGTTCGCCCTGCACGCCGGCGGCCTTGCAGATGTCCAGCCAGATCGCCTGCGCAAGCTGCTCGCGCGGCATATCCACCAGCCGGTCGGCATTGCTGACGGTGACCGACAGGCGCTGCGGGAATGCGAACAGCCACTCCACAAGTCCACCCACGACCCCGAGAATCGGAGGCATATCCGTGGGCGGATCGAAGCGGAAATGCGCGTTCACGATGGCGCGGAATTTGGACGGTGTCTTGAGGCCCGGCAGCAACGAGGCGGCCGGGCGCGGCGGCACCGCCAGCACCACGGCCTCGCCAGCGCCGACCGCGACACTGTCGTCGCCGAACTTCAATTCGGCAATGCGGCCGGCCGACATGCCGAACTCACGCAATTCATGTCCGAACCGGATGTCGGCGCCCTTGCTCCGCAGCAGCCGGATCGCGGGCTCGACCAGGACCGCGCTGAGGCCCTCGCGCGCGATCAGCGGTCGGCAGGCCTGCCCCCCCGCCAGCAGCGTTTCCCGCACCACGGCGCCGGCAAGGCCCGCCGACCCCTCGGGAGGATCGACGTTCAGCGCCGCCAGCAGCAGCGGCTGCACCAGGCGCTGGTAGAGCGTCCCTTGGCAGGGGATGGTATCCCCGACCAGCTTGCCCTTCCCCGCCCACAGCAGCGGCACCAGGGCGAGATAATCCAGCAGGCCGGTGTCGGGTACGCGGCGAGCCGCATCGAACAGCCACAGCGGCACCCGGCCGTCGCCGAGGTCGAGCTGCCATCGCCGGCCGCAGCTCAAATCGACGAACGCAAATTGCGCGCGCTTCGGCCCGACCAGCCCGGCCTCGGTGCCGATCGATCTGGCGTAGGCGACCGCGTCGCGGTTGCCGGAAAGCAGCAGATGATTGCCGTTGTCGATGGTCAGGTTGGTCGCCGCGTCGAAATAGGAGCGGCAGCGGCCGCCGGCCTGCTGGGTGGCCTCGTGCAGGTGCACCCTGAAATCCGCGGCCGCCAGCCGAACCGCGGCCGCGAGCCCCGAAATGCCGGCGCCGACGATGTGGACGGTCTGCTGCATCAGATCAACGCGTAACGAAGCACGATGGCGATGCGGGATAGCTTGCCGAGGCGCACCGGCGCGCGCGGCGCGGCGAAGCCTCTGGCGATCAGCAGTCCGAGGATCTCCCGATAATATTTCGACATGATCCTGGGCGCGCGCACCACGCGGCGCGGATTGCGGTTCATGACAGCGTCGGCATTCTCGAAATGGCTCCGCGCCCGCTCCGCCAGCGGCGCGCATACTCGGGGCAGCGCCGGATCATAGATCACCCGGATCGGATCGATCGAGGTGATTCCGGCATGCAACAGTCCCTCGAGCGGCAGATAGAGCCGGCCGATGGCGGCATCCTCGTCGAGATCGCGCAGGATATTGGTCAATTGCAGCGCGCGTCCCAGGTGATGCGCCAGCAGGACGCCGTCATCCTGCGGCAGGCCAAACACCCGCACCGACAGCCGTCCAACCGCGCTTGCGACGCGGTCGCAATACAGGTCCAGCGTGGCCAGGTCCGGCGCCCTTATATCCTGCGGCACATCCATCTCCATGCCATCGACAATGGCCAGAAAATCCTCGCGCCTGAGACCAAATCTTCGAACCGAGCGGACATAGTCCTGCAATCGCGGCGGCGGGTGGCCGCGGTACAGCGCCTCGATATCGTCACGCCATTGTTGCAGTGCGGCCAGCCGTTCGGGCCGCGGCCCGTCGGAATCCGCGATGTCATCGACCTGCCGGCAGAAGCTGTAGATCTGGAACATCGCCTCGCGCTGCGGGCGCGGCAGGATCCGCATCGCGCTGTAAAACGAGCTGCCGGATGCCGACGACCCGTCGCTGGCTGGGGCTACCGCGGTCTGAACCGTCATGCGCCGGCTGCCGGTTTTGACACGGGGCGCCGGCGCAGCGTCCGGCGGGCGAACTCGCCGGCCACGCCGGCGAGGCTGTAGGCGAGCAGTTCGAGCGGGGCAAGGTGCACGTTCTGGCTCAAGGGATCGCGGCGCTTGAGCAGACCAACGATGCGGTCGGCGAAGCTCTGGATCACGGAGATCTCGAGCCCGAGCCGGAAATCCTTCACCTCGGCGCTGAGCGATCTGCTTTGTTCGAGCAGAGCCTCGGTTCGCGCGGCGAGCGACTGCAGGCACTGCAGCAGCGGGGCCGACGCCCGCTTTTCGCCGAGCGCCTCGACTGAAGCCCCGGCTGCCGCGAGCGCATCGCGCGGGAGATAGACTCGATTGAGGTCGCGAAAGTCCTTGCCGCAGTCCTGAAGATGATTGTTGATCTGCAGGCCGGCGCACAACGCGTCCGAGGCCGCCCAGGTCGACGTGCTCTCGCCGTGGACGTCGAGCATGAAGCGCCCGACCGGCATGGCCGAATAGCGGCAATAATAAATGACTTCGTCCCAGTTCTCGTACCGCAGCTTGGTCACATCCATCCGGAACGCGATCAGGACATCGAGCGCATGGCGCGGCGGCATCGCGCGCTGCGCCAGCGCGCGCCGCAGCGCCACAGCCTCGGGCTGGCTGTCGCCCTGGCCCAGCAGCTCGGCTTCGAGCAGATCGAGATAGGCAAGCTTTTCGGGCGCGGCGAGCGTCGCATGGTCGGCGATGTCGTCGGCAGTCCTGACGAAATTGTAGAACGCGAGGATCAGCGCCCGGTGGCGCGGATGGATGATCCACGAAGCGACCGGAAAGTTCTCGTCGCGGTGAGTCTTGCCGGATCGAAGCTCGCTCGCAGTGGTCATCAACGACTGTCTACATTGGTCTGGGCAGGGTGACTTCGCATGCCGCTAAAGCGTGCATGCGGATGGATCGCGAGCCCCATATAGGGGAATACGCTTCCAAAACCAATGCTATCTGCGAGGACCGGCAGATTCCGGCGGCGCCCCTGTGGCGCCGGCCGGCCCGCGACGGCGGCGGCTTCAGCCGCGGTCTATTGCCCGTGGTCCTTCAGCACCTTGTCGCAGGCTTCACTCAGCTTGGGACGATTCTGCTGCAGGCAGGCCAGAATGGTGAAATCGCCCTGATCGATCACGGGGCGGCAAAGACGCTGAACGTCGCGGGCACAAGCCTTCTGCTCCTCAGGGGTGCCGCTGCGCTGCTGCTGAGCGACGGCACCGGTTGAAACAGATATCGACATCAGGAAGAGCGCGAGGAGAAACTTAGGCATTATGTTCCTTCATTCTGAACGCACAGAACCATCCTCCCGGACGGCACATGGCTGAACAGGACGGATTTTTCGGATTGAAAATACTGCGAACCGCAGCGACGAACGAACCAAGAGCGCTGGTAAATGCGGCCAAATTTACGGTGGCCCGCCCTCAATAGCGGGCTCTCCAGGACAACTCAATCACGAAGATAACTACTTGATATTAAAGCATTATTTTTCTAAACACGGTGCAGGCGATGTGCTGCTTTGGGGTTCCAGCCGGCGCTTTTTCGGCGGAACCCGGCGGGATCTGAAGTTTTTTTGATTTCGCGGCGCGAAAAACGCATGGCCTGGATCGGCTTTGTGTATCTTACCGCCGCAGGGCCGCGGCCAGGCAGTTGCGCAGCGGCGGTCGAGTGGTCATTTGAACTTAACGCACTGCGGCGACACTAAACCTTCGAAGCGGTGAAGCCGGTCTTGCGACAGCGCCATTTTGAACGGGAAAATGCGATATGAAACGGTTTGGTTTTAGCCTGCATGGACATGCGATCAGGGCTGCCGGTGTCGGCGCGGCGCTCATGTTGTCGGTAACGGCGGGCCATGCCCAGTCCGGGCCGTTTGCCGGTTTTAACGGGGCATGGTCCGGCAACGGAACCGTGGCGCTATCAGACGGAACCACCGAGCGCATCCGATGCAAGGCCGACTACAAGGTCGACGGCTCTGGGCTGGCCCTGAAGCAGACGCTGCGCTGCGCCAGCGACAGCTACAAGTTCGACCTGAGCAGCGATGTCACCAGTCAGGGCAACCGAATTTCGGGCAACTGGAGCGAGGCCAGCCGCAACATTTTCGGCAATTTGCAGGGCACCGCGGGGGGCGGCCAGATCGAAGTATTCGTCGAGGCCTCGGGATTCGCCGCCAACCTCACGCTGCGGACCAACGGCAACCGGCAGACCGTTCAGATCAGCTCCAAGGGCGAGATCAGGGGCGTCAACATTACCATGGTCAAAAGCTAGGCTCATCGATCCGGCTTGTTGCTCAGCCGGCTTTTCCCGAGGTGCCGCGAAGCCGCTGCGACAGGTTGATCAGGAACATCGACGTCGGCCGCAGGATGAACAGATCCGCGAACAGCGCCGAGACCATCGCGAAAGCGCTGAGCCAGCCGAACAGCCGCAGCGACGGCAGGTCGGAAAACACCGTCACGACCAGGCCGCAGGCCAGCACCACCGTAGTCAGAATCAGCGCGGGACCGACCAGCACGGTGGCGCGCTCGACTGCAAGCTCCGGACTGACGCCCGGCTTCCTCTCGAGCCGGAGCCGGTTGAGGAAGTGGATCGTGGCGCTGAGCCCCAGACCGAAGGACACGGTGAGTGCAACCACGCTGGCGAACTGCAGTCCCTCCCCCAATAGCCACAGCACCGTGCCCGACAACACCACCGGGAAAATGCCGGGCAGGATGCACGAGAACATCACGACTACCGAGCGGAAGGCCAGCCCGATGAAGATCGCAACCAGCGCGAATTCGATCGTCAGCCCGCGATTGAGCTTTTCGATCATGCTGGCGCTGTTGCGTGCCGCGATCGCCGAAAGGCCGGTGACCGCGATCTCGTAGCCGGGATGTTCCTTGCGCACCGCGTCCAGCGAATGGTCGAGATTCTCGACCACGGGAAGAATCTGGCTCGAATCCAGATCGGGGACGCGCCCCGACACCACCACCGCATCCTGATTGGCGGAGATGAAGCGCCGCACCAGGTATTTCGGGAGAAGGTTGACATATTCCTTCAGGGTCGCGACGTCGGAACTTCCGGCCTTTTCAGCAAGCCAGCGCCGCAGCGTTTCCAGCGACCAGACGTTGCCTACGCCGGCCTGTTTCTCCACCGCGGCGTGAACCTCGGCGATGGTCTGCAGGGTATCGGGCGCATATAGCGAGGCGCCCTTGGGAAATTCGATCAGCACGTCGATGGCGTTGGCGCCGGTCAGCTTGGCGTCGAGACGCCCCGAGGCCGCCACCGCCTGCTCCTTGTCCGGCACCTGGTCGGCGAGCCGGTAGCGCGGCTCGAGATTGGCATAGACCACCGCCAGGCCGCCGACCAAAATCACCGCGAGCAGGCTGAACAGGCCGGGACGGCTGACCATGCGTACCGCGATCCAGTAGCAGAAATTGCGCAGCGCCTGGACGCCGGCGTCGGCGGTCTGGAACTTGGTGGCGAAGACCTTTTCGTTGCGGACAAACAGCACTCCGAATACCGGCACCAGCGACAGCACCGCGATCAGCGCGATGATGGTGGCGGCAAGCCCGGCCTCGCCGAATTTGCGGATCAGGTCGGAATCGGAAAATTGCAGTGCGATGAACGATATGCCGGCGGTGCCATGGGTGAGCACGCAGGCCGGCCCGACCACCAGCACGGCGTTCTTGAACGCGGTGTATTTGTCCTGGCCCGCGATCAGGCGGTCGCGCGCCGCAAATGTCAGCTGCATCGAGTCCGAGAAGCTGATCACCATGATCAGCGGCGTCATCACGTTCAGGAACATGTTGAGGTTGAAATTGGCCCATCCGAGCCCGCCCAGCGCCAGCAATATCGCGATCATCGGCGGGAAGGCGGCGACCACCATGAACGATATCTTGCGGAAGAAGATGATGGCGATGATGCAGCCGGCCAGGATACCGAGGATATTGTAGGTCAGCCCGTCGCGCTCGACCGCGTTGCGGATTTCCAGCTGCATGACGGGAACGCCGGACAATTCCGCGGTCAGTCCGCTGCCGGCAAGATCGTCGGCCATCAGCTTGCGAATTTCGGCGACCGTCTTGCCGAGCTTGTTGCTGGCGACGACTTCGGGTTCGAGCGACAGCACGATCAATGCCAGCGTGCCGTCTTCGGACAACAGCTTGCCGCGGATGATCTCGTTGCTCTTGACGGTCTCGATGAACTTGTCGTAGGCGGCCCCGGTCGGCAGGTCCGAGGGGAACAGCGCGGCCGGCAGCTTGCCCGGCGCCGGCGCCTGGCGCGCCGAGAACAGCGAAATCAGCCCGCGCGTGCCGTCGACCAGCTGCAGGTCGGTGACCAGATCGCGCAGCTTTTCGAGATTGTCGCGCGCCAGCAGCGTCTTGCCTTCGACAACGACCAGCACGTCGAATTCGGTGGCCGGGAAGCGCTTGGTTTCAGCCTCGTATTGCCGGTACTCCTTGGAGTCGGACCGAAACAGCTGACTGAGCGAATCGTCGATCTTGATGCGCTGGATGCCGAACACCGCGCCGATGATCAGCCCGATCAGGACGATGCAGGACAGGATCGGCCGCTGAACCGCGATCAGCCCGATTCGCTCCAGCCCGAAGGCAATGCTGGCGGTTGCCCGCGACTCGGTGTTCTCGACATGGGCCTCACTGTCGCGGTTCTTTTCGAGCATGCCCTGTCCAATTCCCAAAACGGCTCAATTTGCATAGCTCAAACTGGCAGGCGCGACTGTGGTCGAATCGGCCACATTTGATTGCACTAGCCTTTGAAAACATACGAAATTTTGCCGCGCAGATGTAGCAGGTCTAGCCCGCGTCTCGCAAGCGTGGGCTGCCGGCGGACGATCGGCATCCGACGTGGCGATAGCGGCCTCCGCCCCTGGATTTGTCATGCCGGTCTTGAATGCACGGCGATGGGCCGGGGCGTGCGATCACCGCTTTCATCCTTGAGTGCGACACCGGTGATTCTGCGGGCGAGGCCCTCGCGGATCAGCCAGGAAATCCTGAAGGCGGCTTCATCGTAGCCGAGCCCCGCGCGATGGATGTTGGAAACGCAATTGCGCTCAGCGTCGCTGCGACCGACCCTGGGTTCGAACGTCAGGTAAGCCCCGAGGCTGTCGGGGGCGGACAGGCCCGGCCGCTCGCCGATCAACATGAGCACCATGCGGGCCCCGAGCAGGGCGCCGATCTCATCGCCCAACGCCACCCGCGCGCCTGTTGCGACCACGGCGGTTTCGATCTCGATGCCATCGGCCGCCAATTTCGGGATCAGGCTGCGGACCAGCTCGACCGCGTGCGCGTTGACCCCCAAGGGCGACAGGCCGTCGCCGACCACGATCGCGAGCCGGCAGCCACCGCCGGGCCACGCCGCCAGCAGCTGCCGCGAAGCCGGATCGAGCATCCGCCCGAGGTCGGGACGCCGGAGATAGTCGCCGCGGTCGCGCGCCCGGCTGGCGACATCGAATACCCCAAGTCCGAGACCGCCGAGCCCCGAGGCCACGCCGGCGGCGTCGAAGCCGGCATGGACGGCGTCGCGGGCGCGGGCATGGTCCAGCGTAAATTCGAGCAGCGCCCGGGTCGGCAGGCTTGCGCCGGCGCGGCCAAGCCCGACCCGCGCCGGCGTGAATTGCCGCAGATCGCTCGGCGAATGGACCGGCCGCGCCGGCGCTTTCATGTGTCTCTACTCGGCAGGGACGGATGCCTCGCGCAGCCGCATCGAATAATACGAGGCGTTCTGCCGGCCGCCCGAGGCGGCGCGGGCGACCAGGATCAGATGATGGGCCACCAGAATCGAACTGATCAAATATTCGATCTCGCCGCGGGCCAGCCGCCGCAAGGCGAATTTCCAGAATTCCAGCTTGTAGTCGCCGAGGACGCCGACCTTCCAGAAGATGTTGCGGAGCATGACCAGGCCGAGCCTGATATTGCGCCAGGATGCCCGCTGCGGCGTCGGCGGCGGCTGGATCCGGCGCGGATAGGTTTCGCGGATCTGATATTCGTAGCGCTGCATCAGCTTGTCGGGCTGGTAGGCGCTGCCCATGCAGGCGCGCCAGGTTGTCACGACGTCCTCATAGGGCAGCCGGAAGTCGACGTTGGAATCGCGGCCCTCATCCTCGATCAGCCGGTTCTCGCGCTTCAGGCGGTCCCACAAGGGCGTCTGCGGCAACGCCTGCAGCAGGTTGATGGTCAATAGCGGGATCTGCGAGATATCGATGAATTCGAGCAGATGCTGCCCGGTCTCGGGCTTGTCGGTATCGAGGCCGAGGATGATGCCGGAAACGACTTCCATGCCGAAATCATTGAGCGTGCGGATCGCTTCCATGATCGGGACCGCCATGTTGTGGTCCTTGCGCATCGCCTTGAGCGCAACCGGATCCGGCGTCTCGATGCCGCAGAAAATCGTCGTAAAGAACGCCTCGCGCATATTCGACAGGATTTCCGGCCGCTTGGCGATGTTCAGCGTCGCCTCGCAGGAAAACCGCAGCACGTAGCCGGTCTTCTTCTGCCACTCGATCAGATGCGGCAGGAGATCGAGCGCGGCCTTGCGATTTCCGATGAAGTTGTCATCGACGAAATACACCGAACCAACGATGCCGCATTCGAGCAGGCGGTCGAGCTCGGCGGTGATCTGCTGCGGCGTCTTGAGACGCGGATTGCGGCCGTAGAGTCCGGGAATGTCGCAGAACTCGCACTGATAGGGGCAGCCGCTGGAATACTGGATGCTGCCGAGAAAATACCGCTTGAGGTCGGCAAGTTCATAGGCCGGAATCGGAAACTCGGTCATATCGAGGCGCTCGGTGGTCTTCAGCACCACCTGCTGCCCGGGACGGGACGGATCGCGGCCGATCCGCGCGATCAGTTCGTCGGTCGCGTCGCCCATCTCGCCGACATGGAGATAGTCGAACGAAGGATAGTAATCCGGGCAGGCGCTGACCGAGGGTCCGCCGATCGCGACCGCCAGGTCGAACGCGTGGGCCCGGCGGCAGATATCGTTCATCTGCTGGCGCTGGATGTGCATGCCGCTGACAAAGACGGCTTCCGCCCATTCGAAGTCGGCCGTGGAGGCCGCGGCAATGTTCTCGTCGATGAAGCGGACCTGCCAGTTCGCGGGCAGATAGGCCGCGATCAGCAGCAAGCCCTGCGGCGGCATGAAGGCCTGGACGCCGTCGGTCAGCGGATAGGCGTGCTCGAACGTACCGAACGAGGAAGTATAGCGCGGAAACACGCATAAAATGCGCCGTACCGTGTCAATGCCCTCGGCTCTCATCGAATTTCCTCAACTGCCCCGGCAATGCCTGCACCAGATAAGCACGCCACCGCAAGGCTGGGCTATAAATTCCTCAACATTGTGGCAACCGCGCTTCAACCCGCGGATTGCCGGATAGTTGCACGCCGGCGTCGCCGGCGCGGTCGCTTGCTGCGCTCAGGCAATCAGCCGCGATGCAAAATCGGCCAGCAATGCCGGGTCGCCGGCCAGCCGAAACCCGTTGTCGACGAGCCCGACACCCAACAGCCAGTCGTCGAACTCCGGAGCCCGCTTCAGCCCGAACAGATCGCGGACATAAAGCGCGTCGTGGAACGAGGTGGACTGGTAATTCAGCATGACATCGTCCGACCCGGGCACCCCCATGATGAAGCTCACGCCGGCGGCGCCGAGCAGTGTCAGCAGATTGTCCATATCATCCTGGTCGGCTTCGGCATGGTTGGTGTAGCAGACGTCGACGCCCAGCGGCAGGCCGAGCAGCTTGCCGCAGAAATGATCCTCCAGCCCGGCGCGGATAATTTCCTTGCCGTCATAGAGATATTCGGGACCGATGAAACCGACCACGCTGTTGACCAGCAGCGGGTCGAAGGCGCGGGCGACGGCATAGGCACGCGCTTCGCAGGTCTGCTGATCGACGCCGTGGTGGGCGTTGGCCGAAAGTGCCGAACCCTGCCCGGTCTCGAAATACATGACATTGCTGCCGACGCCGCCGCGCCGCAGCGACAGCCCGGCCGTGTGGGCTTCGCGCAAAAGCGCCAGGTCGACGCCAAAGCTGCGGTTGGCCGCCTCGGTGCCCGCGATCGACTGAAACACCAGGTCGACCGGCACGCCCTGCCCGATCAATCCAAGCGTCGTCGTCACATGGGCCAGGACGCAGCCCTGGGTCGGAACCTGCAGCCGCGCAATGATGTCATCGAGCAGCCGCAACAGCCCGCCGATGACCGCCGGATCGTCGCTTGCCGGATTGATGCCGATGCAGGCGTCACCCGACCCCAGCAGCAGGCCGTCCAGAATCGACGCGGTGATGCCCCTGGCGTCGTCGAACGGGTGATTGGGCTGCAGCCGCACGCTCATCCGCCCGGGCAGGCCGATGGTGTTGCGAAACGCCGTCGTCACCTGGCATTTTTTCGCCGCCAGGATCAGATCCTGGTTGCGCATCAGCTTGCAGGCTGCTGCGGCCATTTCCGGGGTGATGCCGCGCGACACCCTGTTGAGCGTTTCAGCCGTCGCCGCGTCGGACAGCAGCCAATCGCGGAACGCGCCGACGGTCAGCGAGGATATCGGCGCAAAGGCCTGTTCGTCGTGGCCATCGACGATCAGGCGGGTGACTTCATCGTCCTCGTAGGGAACCACGGCCTCCTGCAGGAACTGCGTGAGGGGGACGTCGGCCAGAGCAATCCGTGCCGCGATCATCTGCTCGGCGCTGGCGGCCGCAATCCCCGCCAGCCGGTCGCCGGAGCGCGGCGGCGTGGCCTTGGCCAACAGATCGCGCAGGTCGGCGAAGACGTGGCTGGTGGCGTCGATGGTGTGGCGATAGACCATGGCGGTTCCGGACCATCAGCGCGCGGTGCCGCGGATATCGCGGCACCGCGCAATTGTGCCACATTCGAGCATCGGCCGGGCCACAATCCCGTGAGTTCTGCGCAACGTGGAATCAAGGCCAAGTTTAAGGATTTATACACCACCCTTGTGCATGTTTTTTGTGCGCCGAGTTGACCGACCTCCCAGGTGAAACATTGCCATGCCTGAAACAGAGAAGTCTCCTCGCCGCTCCGCCGGCCACGCCATCATGTCCCGGCTCTCGCTCGCCGCCAAGCTGTACTCGGTGTTCGCGCTGTTCGCGGTTCTGACTGCGGCCATCACCGCGCTGTCCGACTACAATACCCGCCGCAACGCGGAACTCATGGCAGCCGTCGACACGGCCGGCCGCGCAGCCGTCAACGTCGAGCGCGTCGATGCGCTGGTCTATGCGGTAGTTATGGAATCCCGCGGCGTCTACATGTCGACGACGCCGGCCGTCGTGAAAAAATATGGCGACGGGCTGCTCGGCTTCAACGACCAGATCCTTGCCGTGGTCAAGAACTGGGAATCCATCGTCCAGGCCGATGATGCCGAGCAGTTCGCCATCTTCAAGAAGCGAATCGAGCAGTTCGTCGACTTCCGCAAGGAACTGGTTCGCCGCGGCGTCGAGATCGGTCCGGCTGCAGCCCGCGAGTGGGGCGACAATGATGCCAACCGCGAAGTGCGCTCCGCCCTCAACAAGGATCTCGAGGCGCTTTCCATGGTCTATGCCGAACGCGGCAAGCGGCTCGCCCGGCAAGGCGAGGTCAACCGCGAACTGGCGCTGCTGCTGACCTGTCTCGGCGGCCTGGCGCTGGTCGTGGTCGGCATCGGCGTCCTGATCATCGCCCGCTCGGTGGCGCGGCCGCTTTCGCTGATCACCGCCACCATCGAGCAGGTCGCCGGCGGTGCCGAAAATGTCGAGGTTCCGCACGTTGACCGGGCCGACGAGATCGGCGCACTGGCGCGCGCGATCCGGGTCTTTCAGCAGGCGATGGACCGCAACCGCAATCTCAACGCGCAGGCCTTGCTGGACACCAGGGCACGCACGGAACGAGCCCAGCACATCGAAACATCGGTGGAGGCGTTCCGCGGCGCGATCGGAGGCGTGCTGCGCGCGGTCGCCGACAATGCCTCGGCCATGCGCGCTACCGCGCAGTCAATCGCCAGCGTGGCCTCGGATGCCAGCGGACGGGCTATTGCCGCCGCCGGTGCGACCGAGCAGGCCTCCAGCAGCGTCAACGCCGTCGCCGGCGCCGCCGAGCAACTGTCGGCTTCCGTGAAGGACATCGGCCGGCAGGTCCGGCAATCCGCAGATGTCGTCGAGCAGGCGGGCTTGCGGACCGACCGATCAATCACCGAAATCGAAAGCCTCGCCGCGGCGACCCAGCGCATCGATGGCGTCCTCAGCCTGATCCAGGCGATCGCCGAGCAGACCAACCTGCTGGCGCTTAACGCAACCATCGAAGCCGCCCGCGCCGGCGATGCCGGGCGCGGATTTGCGGTGGTTGCGCATGAGGTCAAGGCGCTCGCCGAGCAGACCGCCAAGGCGACCTCCGAGATAGGTCAGAATGTCGGCATGATCCAGACCTCGACGCGAAATGCCGTCGATGCGGTGCGCGAGATCGGCAACGCGGTGCGTGACATCAATGCCGTCACCTCCAACATCTCCGGCGCCATCGAGCAGCAGGATGCGGCGACCCGGGAGATCTCCGCCAATGCCCAGTTGGCCGCCCAGGGCAACGAGACGCTGGTCGTCAACATCGGCTCGCTCAGCCAGGCCATCGGCGAGACCGACAAGGCCGCGACATCCGTCCTCACCGCGTCCAGCGATCTGACCACCACCGCGGCAACGCTGTCGCAAGAGGTCGACAAATTCTTTCACAATCTGCGCAGCGAACCGCTCGAAGACAATCGCGGCGCGGGGCTGCGGACGGGTACCGCCAGCTGAGGTTTCAAAAGCTTGCCGCGCGGGGACCAATCGGGCCGCGCGTGTTCAGCGAGCCGGCGGCCGTGCTGCGGTTCAGAGCCACTGACCCGCTAGCTGCAGATCGCAGACCAGGGCGAGCATCAGCGACAGCGAAAGACCAGCGGCACTGAAAAGTGCGATCTGATTGAACAGGCCGCATTCCAGTTTCGTGCATAGAATCCGTTTTATGCTGTACATGGTCGACGCCCTTCCGTGACAAGTTTCGCGACTGGAGCTTCTCGTCTACGGCATCAAGCTATCGCGGCTCGATTAAAGCGCCCCTTAAGCGCCGGCTTGGAAGCCCGCGGCCTGCCGAATTCCAAGGCTATGGTTAAAAATAACAGACAGGCCCTCGATGGCGCTGGCCGGAAACGTGCCCAAAAGTGCTGCCGCTAGACATGCCCCCCTGCGGCATATCCCGATGACCACGCCCACTGAAAATTGAAGCCGCCGAGATGACCGGTGACGTCGAGCACTTCGCCGATGAAATAAAGCCCCGGCACCGAGCGGGTTTCGAATGTCTTCGAGGACAGCCCTGCGGTATCGACCCCGCCCAGCGTCACCTCCGCGGTGCGGTAGCCTTCGGTGCCGCTCGGCCTGACCCGCCACTGCGCCACCGCCGCGGCGACCTCGCCGATCAGCCTGTCGGGACAGTCGGCGATGCGCGGCGGGCTTGCGATCGCCTCCGCGATGGTCTGCGCCAGCCGCTTCGGCAGAAACTCGGCCAGCGCGGTCGCCATTTCCTGCCGCGGACGATCGCTGCGCAATCTTTTCAGCCCGGCCACAACATCGATCTGCGGCGCCAGGTCGATCACGAGGTCCTGGCCCTCGCGCCAATAGGAAGATATCTGCAGGATGGCCGGGCCGCTCAGCCCGCGATGGGTGAACAGCAGGGCCTCGTCGAAAGCGGTCTTGCCGCAACTCACCACGGCGTCGACCGCGACCCCCGATAAATTGCCAAATCGCGCCAGCAGCGCCGCATCGAAAGTCAGCGGCACCAGCGCGGGCCGTGGCGGCACGATGTTGAGGCCGAACCGGGCTGCGACCTTGTAGCCAAATCCGCTCGATCCCATCTTCGGGATCGAAGGACCGCCGGTGGCCACCACCAGCGATTGTGCGCGAAACTCGCCCTGATCGGTCGCGACGGCAAAGCCTTCCTCGTCCTTCGAGATGGCGCCGACCCGCACCGCGAGGCGCAGTTGCGCTTGAGCCTTGCGACACCGGTCCAGCAGCATGTCGACGATCTGCCGCGAGGAACCGTCACAGAACAATTGTCCGCGCGTCTTCTCGTGCCAGGCAATGCCATGGCTCTCGACCAGCGCGATGAAGTCGCGCTGCGAGAAGCCGCTCAGCGCCGAATGGCTGAACCGCGGATTTTCCGACAGAAAATTCGCAGGACTGGTGTGCAGATTGGTGAAATTGCATCGTCCGCCGCCGGAAATCCTGATCTTCTCGCCCGGCTGCCTGGCCTGCTCCAGGAGCAGCACCGAGCGGCCGCGCTGGCCGGCGACCCCGGCGCACATCAGCCCGGCGGCGCCCGCCCCGATGATGACGACGTCGTAGCGGTTCGTCGATGGATGGCGATGCGACGTCATTCGACCAGCAGCACATCCACTGCCACCGCGAGTTTTTGCCGGCGCGATCCCACGATGATGCCGTCGACCGGCGAGACGTCGGAAAAGTCCCGCCCCATCGCCAGCACGATGTGATCGTTCTCGACCAGGATGTCGTTGGTCGGATCAAAGCCGATCCAGCCGATCTCGGTGCCGCACCACAGCGAGACCCAGGCATGGGTGGCGTCGGCGCCCTGCAGCCGCGGCTTGCCCGGCGGCGGGATGGTGCGCAGGTAGCCGGAGACATAGCCCGCCGGCAGTCCGAGGCCGCGCAGGCCCGCGATCATGACATGGGCAAAATCCTGGCAGACGCCGTGGCGCTTCTCGAACACTTCGTTGAGCGGTGTGGAGATCACGGTCGCCTTGGGGTCGTATTTGAAGTCGGTGCGGATGCGGTGCATCAGATCGACCGCGCCGGCGAGGACGCCCCCCGACGGCGGAAAGCTGATGGCGGCGTAGGCGGTGACCGGCTGCTGTACCGGCACCAGCGGGCTGGCAAACACGTAACCGATCGGCGACGACGGGCCGAGGCTGGTGGCCTCGAATGCCAGGTCGCGGACGCTTTCCCAGGCCGGACTGGCCGCGGCCCGGCCCGGCGCGCGACGGCAAACGCTGACCCGCGAGCGGGAATCGATGCGCAGGTTGCGATGCGGGGTTTCGATCACAATGCTTTCGGTGGGAATCCCGAAAAAATCGCGGCGCGTGGCGCGGCTCGCCGGTTTCGGCCTGATCTCGACGCTGTGCGAGACCAGTTTCTGGCCGTCGCCGCTGGTCGGCTCCAGCCGCAGCGAGCAGCGCGCGAAGCTGACCGGACTCTCGTAAGCGTAGGTTGTGACGTGACGGATGTCGTAGATCACGCGAGGCCCGTGAGCTTTTCAGGCCGGCTGGCGTTGGGACCGTGCGGAAAATAATGCGAGCCGATCGCATCGGCGAGGCTGAGCAGATCCTGCTCCAGCGCGAACAGCCATTTGGTATCGAGCGCTGCAGCCTCCGCGGTGGTCAGCAAAGCCTGCAGCCCGACCGCGAGCCGGTGCGGCCGCTCGATCAAGCCGCCCTCCTTCAGGGTCGGCAGGCTGGCGATATGATCGTTGAGCGCAAACACCTGGAAAGCGACCGAGCGGGGATTATAGGGGTCGAGCACCACGAGGTCGCGCACCGGCGCCAGCAGCGGCCCGACCAGATAGCGCGAACGGTAGGTGATCTGGCAGTCCACCAGGGTCAGCAGGATGTCGAGATCGTCGCTGCCGGCTTCGTCATAGGCGAACTGGCGCGCGAACCGCACGGTGTTGATCGCCCGCTCGGCGCGCCGGCCCATTTCGAGAAAACGCCAGCCGGCGGCCCGGTTCATGTTCTCCTGCGCCAGACCTGCGAAGCTCGCCAGTTCCTGCAGCGTCAGTTCGGCGGCGCTGACAACGCCGTCGTCGTCGTCGACTTCCTCGGCGAGACGCTCGGTCATCTCGGTAATGACCTGCCACGCATCCGGCGACAGCCGCTCGCGCAGCGACGTCGCGGTTCGCTGTGCCGCCCGCAGCAGCGACAGCGCGGAGCCGAACTTGCTTTCGCCCTGCAGCGCCTCGGCGGCGATCCTGCCCGGCTGCGCCCGCGCCGCCAGCGAGGTCGCCCCCCAGGTCACCAGCAGTCGCTGGATGCGCTCGACCGAATGCAGCGCGGTCGACGACCCCTTGCCGGGATCGCGCAACGGTGCGGCCAGCGCCCGCACCAGCCGCAGCGTCGCCTCGGCGCGCTCGAGATAGCGGCCGAGCCAGAACAGGTTGTCGGCGGCCCGGCTCGGCACCCAGCCGGCAATGCGTCTGATCCGCACCGTGTCGCCGGCCGGCAGCAGGGTGGCGGCCGAAACCGCCTTGTCGGAAATCACCCAGACATCGGCCGCCCGCGCGCCGTCGCCCATCGATACCGCACGGGCATCGAGTTGCTCGGCGATCCGGCAAAAGCCGCCGGGCATGATGGTCCAGCCGCCGGGAGTGGCGGCGGCGAAAATCCGCAGCACGAAAGGGCGCGGCGTGATCCGGCCATTGTCCCACACCGGCGTGGTCGACAGCCGAACCAGTTCCTGTCCGACATAATCGATGCCGCGATCGTTGATCGCCGTCTTGAGTCGCTGGCGCTCGGCCTTCGACAGCTCGCTGGCCAGGACCGGGATCTTGCCTGGAAAACCTGGTACGCCCCTGCCATAGGCGCCCTCGATGGCAACCTCATCGAGCCGCGACAGCACTTCCTCGCGGGCCGATTTCTGGCCGCACCACCAGGTCGCGATGTGCGGCATCTTGAGATCCTCGCCGAAGAAGCGCCGGCTCAGGCTGGGCAAAAAGCCGAGCAGCGCGCGGGCCTCCATCACGCCGGAGCCCGGCATGTTGGCGACCACGACGCCGTTCTTGCGCAGCACGTCGATCAGGCCGGGCACGCCGAGCTGCGAGGAGGCGTCGAGTTCCAGCGGATCGAGCGAATTGGAATCGACCCGGCGCAGCAGCACATCGAGCCGCTTCAGGCCGGCGACGGTGCGGATGTGGATGCGGTCGCCGCTGACCGCGAGGTCGTCGCCTTCGACCAGCAGGAATCCGAGATAGCGCGCCAGCGTGGCGTGCTCGAAATAGGTTTCGCTGAAAGTGCCGGGCGTCAGCAATCCGATTCTCGGCTCGTCGCGGTCGGCGCTGGCGCGCAGCGCATCGCGGAACGCCTCGAAGAACGGCGCGACCCGCTCGACATTCATCGATTTGTAGAGCGAGGTGAAAGCCCGCGACAGCACCAGGCGGTTTTCCAGCGCATAGCCGGCACCCGACGGCGCCTGGGTGCGGTCGCCCAGCACCCACCAGCGGCCGTCGGGACCGCGGCCGACATCGGCGGCATACAGGTTGAGATAGCGTCCGCCCGGCGGCTTGATGCCGCACACCGCGCGAAGATATTCAGTGCTGCCGGCGATTGCCGCCGCCGGCACCGCGCCTTCGGCGACCAGGCGGCCCTCGCCATAGAGGTCGCTCAATACCAGTTCGAGCAATTCGGCGCGCTGCACGATGCCCGCGCTCAATTGCTGCCATTCGGCCTCGTCGATCAGAAGCGGCAGATGGCTGAGCGGCCACAGCCGGTCGGCGTTCTCGCCGGGCGCCCGATAGGTCACGCCGGCTTCCCGCAGATGCCGGTCGGCGGCCCCGAACCGCCGCTCGATGTCCCCGGGCGTCAATTCGGCGAAGGCCTCGAAGAAGCGGGTCCAGACCTTGCGCGGCGACCCGTCCTGGGCGATGTACTCGTCGGGGATGTCCGGCAGCCGGGCATAGGCGCGGGTCCACTGCGCCACCCGCCGGTTGCCCGGCCGGGCCTTGCTTCCCTGACTTCCGTGGCCGGACTGTCCCGCCATTCCGACTCTCCCGCCCGAACCCCATTCTCAATGCAGGAGTGGCGTCCTCAAGTCGAGGGTCAAGGGAAACTCGAGGCTGCGTTCCTCGCCCGGCGGATCGATCTTGCCGGGCGTGTGGCCGTGGTCCTGGAACCGGGCCAGCCGTCGCGCCTCCGCTTCATAGGAATTGACCGGTTTGGTGTCGTAGCTGCGGCCGCCGGGATGCGCGACATGATAGACGCAGCCGCCCAGCGACCGGCCGTTCCAGGTGTCGATCAAATCGAAGGTCAGCGGCGCGTGCACCGGAATCGTCGGGTGCAGGCCCGAGGCCGGCTGCCAGGCCTTGAAGCGGACCCCGGCGACCGCCTCGCCGGAGCGGCCGGTTTCGGTCATCGGCATCCGCCTGCCGTTGCAGGTGATGACGTGGCGGCCTTCGACAAAGCCGTTGGCCTTGACCTGCAACCGTTCCACCGAACTATCGACATAGCGCACGGTGCCCCCCGCCGCGTTCTCCTCGCCGAGGACGTGCCAGGGCTCCAGCGCCTGGCGCAGTTCCAGCGCGACGCCGCCATGGTGGACCCGGCCGAACGCCGGGAAACGGAATTCGAGCTGCGCCGCGTACCAGTCCGGCGAAAAATCATAGCCGGACTGCCGCAGTTCGGAGAGCACGTCCAGGAAATCCTCCCAGAGGAAGTGCGGCAGCATGAAGCGGTCGTGCAAGGTCGTGCCCCAGCGCACGAACCTGCCCTGCTGCGGCTCGCGCCAGAGTTTTGCGATCAGGGCCCGGATCAGCAATTGCTGCGCCAGACTCATGCGCGGGTCGGGCGGCATTTCCAGGGCGCGGAATTCCACCAGCCCGAGCCGGCCGGTGGTGCCATCAGGCGAGTAAAGCTTGTCGATGCAGATCTCGGCGCGGTGGGTATTGCCGGTGATGTCGACCAGAATGTGCCGGAACAGCCGATCGACCAGCCATAGCGGCGCGGTGACGCCCGGCGGCGGCACATGGGCGAGCGCGATCTCCAGTTCATAGAGGCCGTCATGCCGGGCCTCGTCGATGCGCGGCGCCTGGCTGGTGGGACCGATGAACATGCCCGAAAACAAATAGGACAGCGACGGATGCCGCTGCCAGTACAACACCAGACTCTTCAGCAGATCGGGACGGCGCAGGAACGGCGAGTCGGCCGGGGTGACGCCGCCGACCACCACGTGATTGCCGCCGCCGGTACCGGTGTGGCGGCCATCGACCAGGAAGCGATTGGCGCCGAGCCGGACCTGGGCGGCGTCCTCGTAAAGGCCGAAGGTGATGTCGACGGATTCGCGCCAGCTCGACGCCGGCTGGATGTTGACCTCGATCACGCCGGGATCTGGCGTCACCTTTATCACTTCAACCCGTGGATCGAACGGCGGCGGATAGCCTTCGATATGCACCTGCAGCTGCATCTCCTCGGCGGTCGCCTCCACCGCGGTGACCAGTTCCAGATAATCCTCGAGCCTTTCCACCGGCGGCATGAAGGCGCACAGGATGCCGTCGCGGATTTCGATCGACATCGCGGTGCGGACAGCGCCGCGCTTCAACTGCTGCTCCTGCACTTCCTGATGCGGCGCGGTCTCGGCCGTGCCGGTCTGGTCATACACCGGCAATGGCTCGCGCGGCTCCAGCGGGTCCTGCTCGACGATGTAGGGAAAATCCTCGGCGGGAACGTGCGGCAGCGACGCGAT
>Ga0302157_10000345_pt1 | contig 61696 bp, 59 predicted proteins | sample I_Bog_N3_3_FD_193502 | JGI IMG/M metagenome (GOLD analysis project Ga0302157, IMG submission 193502) | Peat permafrost microbial communities from Stordalen Mire near Abisko, Sweden - I_Bog_N3_3 | ecosystem: Environmental > Terrestrial > Soil > Wetlands > Peat | place: Sweden: Abisko, Stordalen... | reverse complement strand
ATTCGAACCAACGGTGTCGTAAGACGGGAGATTTACAGTCTCCGGAGCGGCCACTGCTCAACTCCACCAACGTAAACGCCGAAACATCCACGTGCGGGGGGCCGGGTCAAGGTCCATTTTCATGCGATCAAAGCGAGCGATGGCGCAGGCCCCGGTGTCTGCGGTCAGAAACATGCGTCCCTTCCCGCACTTGTGCCTCACCCGGGGTGTCCCTAGGGATTGGACGACTCCACGGATGACCACGTTCATGCACTACATCGACCGCTTCGTGCCTGGCGGTCTTCTCGCGCACCTCTCCACGGTCGCGGGCTTCATCCTGGCGTTTTTCCTGGTGGCGCGGCTCATGAGCGAGAGGCGGGCGCCCGCCAACACCTTCGCGTGGCTCCTGGTGATCGTCTTCATCCCGTGGCTCGGGGTGCCGCTCTACCTCCTCCTCGGGGGGCGAAAGCTCAGGCGCCTGGCGAAGGACAAGAAGGCGCTCCTTCCCATCCTTCCCCGCATGTGCGTCTCGGAAACGAGCCACATATTTGAGCCTGTCGCAAAGACCGTATCCGGGGCCGGGGGGTTCGTTCCCGTGGGGGGAAACCGGGTCCGGTTCCTTCTGACCGGGGAGGACGACTTTGCGGAGTTGGAGCGCCAGATCCTGGCCGCAAAGCACTCGATCCACATCACGACCTTCATCCTGAGTAGGGACTCAACCGGCAAGCGGATCGTGGAGCTCCTCGCGCGGCGCGCGCGCGAGGGCATCAGGGTGCGCCTGCTCCTGGACGCCCTCGGGTGCTTCATGTCGTCGCGCGGCTTCGTTGACCCGATCCGGAAGGCCGGCGGCGAGGTCGGCCGCTTCATGCCGGTCATGCCGTTCACCTCCCGCGGCTCCGCAAACCTCCGGAGCCACCGGAAGATGGCTATCTTCGACGGTACGACGGCCATGGTGGGCGGCCGCAACATCGCGAAGGAATACATGGGCCCGACGCCCTACGCGAAGCGTTGGCGCGACTTCGGCGCCGTGATCGAGGGCCCCGGGGCGGTGGTCCTGGGCGAGGTTTTCACCGCGGACTGGTCCTTTGCGGTACGGCAACCCCCGGAGCCGACGAGGCTCGATGCCCAGGCCGGCGGGGCGCCGATCGTGGGGGACTGCGAGCTCCAGGTGGTGGCGAGCGGGCCCGATGTCCCCGGGGACCCGCTCTACGAGGGGATCGTGGCCATGATCCAGCAGGCCGAGCACGACATCTGGATCGTCACGCCGTATTTCATCCCGGACGAGGTGCTCCTGCGCTCCATGATTGTCCGGGCCCGGGCCGGCTGCAACGTGACGCTCGTCGTGCCGCAGAAGTCCAACCACCCGGTGACCGACTTCGCGCGGCGCAACTTCACGCGCGAGCTCATGAAAGCCGGCGGGCACGTCCTCCTCTACAACGCCGGGATGCTCCACGCCAAGGCGATCGTGGTCGACGACCGCGTGGCCATGTTCGGGTCGCCCAACTTCGACCTGCGGAGCCTCTTCGTGAACTTCGAGGTGGGCGTCCTTGTCTATACACGCGCCGAGGTGATGAGCATCCGGGCTTGGATCGACGACGTGCTCAGGGACTGCACCGTGCCCGTCCTTCGCAAGCGCCACCTTTTGTCGAGCGTCGCCGAGGACCTCTGCAGGCTCCTCGCCCCGCTCCTCTAGCACCCCCCTGTTCCCGTTTGCGGTCGGAGCGCCCATCCCTAATTCTCGATTTCAATGAAGACCTCCCCCAAGCCCTTCATCGCCTCCCTGCTCGCGGCGCTCTCCCTGGGCGCCGCGGCGGCCCAGACCGCGACCCCGGTCTCCCAAACCGCAGCCCCGGCGGCGCCCGCCTCCGAGCCCTATGCATTCCACAGCGTTGCCATCGGAGGCGGCGGGTTCGTGACGGGCATCATCTTCAACCCGACCGAGAAGGGCTTGGTCTATGTGAGGACCGATGTGGGCGGGGCCTACCGCAGGGACGCCCGGTCCCGCCAATGGGTTCCGCTCCTCGACTGGGCGAACCAGACCGACTGGAACCTTTACGGGGTCGAGAGCCTGGCGAGCGACCCGGTGGACCCGAGGAGGGTCTAAATCGCGGCCGGGACCTACACGGACCCCGGGGTGTCGCTCGGCGAGATCCTCAGGTCGTCCGACTACGGCGCCACATGGACGCGGACTCCCATGCCCTTCAGGTTCGGCGGCAACGAGAACGGCCGCAACAACGGAGAGCGCCTGGCCGTGGACCCGAACGACGACCGGGTGCTCATGCTCGGGACCCGGTCCTCGGGGCTCTGGCGGAGCGCGGACTTCGGGGCCACGTGGGCGAAGGTCGAGGCATTCCCCGCCTACGACGAGGCGATGCCGATGCAGCGGACCGCGGGCGGCTATGTGCCGCAGGCCGTGGGGATCAACATCCTCCTCTTTGACGGCCGGAGCGGAGCCAAGGGTTCCCCCACCCCGGTCATCTACGCGGCCGTCTCCACCCCGAACCCGAGCCTCTTCCGGAGCGTGGACTCGGGCGCCTCGTGGGCTCCGGTGCCCGGCCAGCCCCTCGGCCTCCGCCCAAACAGGGCCGCTCTTAGTTCCACCGGGGTCCTGTACGTGAGCTACGGCAAGGAGGCCGGGCCCAACACGATGACCGACGGGGCGGTCTGGCGCCTCGACACGCGCTCCGGCGCCTGGGCCGACATCACGCCCGAGAAGCCGGGCCAGGGCAGCGCCTTCGGCTACGGCTCGGTTGCCGTGGACGCCGCACATCCCGACACGATCCTCACCGGCACCTGGAGCCACTACAGTCCCTTTGACGAGGTGTACCGGAGCACCGATGGCGGAAGGACCTGGGCCTCGCTCCTCGACCATGCCGATTGGGACCACTCCTCGGCGCCCTACACGAAACCCATGAACCACCACTGGCTCGCCGACCTCAAGATCGACCCCTTTGACTCGAACTCCGCGATGTTCACGACGGGCTTCGGTGTCTGGGCCACCCATGACCTGGGTGACGCCGACGCGGGCAGGCGCACGCTATGGGCATTTGAGGACCAGGGGATCGAGGAGACGGTGCCAACCGTGCTGGTGAGCCCGCCTTCGGGACCCCACCTGCTGAGCGGCGTCGCCGACGTGGACGGCTTCCGGCACGACGACCTCTCGGTGTCGCCCCCGTCGGGCCGCTTCGGGACGCCCGCGTTCAAGGACACCTCCGACCTGGCATTTGCGTGGCGCCACCCCGAGATCGTGGTCCGCTCGGGCAATACGTACCACAACGACCTGGTGACGGGAGCCTATTCGCTCGACGCGGGGGTGACCTGGAAGCCCTTCGTCTCGGAGCCCCCCGGCACGATCGGGACGTACTGGCGCGGCGAGGGCTCGGTCGCGATCTCCGCGGACGGTAAGACGGTCGTGTGGTCCCCGACCGGGGTGGCCCCCCACCTTACCCAGGACTGGGGCGCCACCTGGCTCCCGTCCGTGGGCGGCTCGGTCAACCTCGCAGTCGTCGCCGACACGGTGAATCCCTCCAAGTTCTATGCCTACGACACGGAGGCCGGCACCCTCGTGGTCAGCACCGACGGGGCGCGCAGCTTCAAGGCCAGGGCCGGCGGGCTGCCGATTGCGAAGGGGCGCTGGGGCCCGGCGCCGGGCACGGTCGTGGCGGTGCCCGGGCGCGAGGGCGAGTTCTGGGTGATCGCCAACGGCAGAGTCATCCATTTCACCGATTCGGGCGACTCCGCGGCAGAGCTAAAGGGAGTGGATGCGTCGCATATCGGCTTTGGAAAAGCCGCGCCGGGCCGCGACACGCCCGCCATCTTCATCGCCGGCCACGTGGCCGGCGTCGAGGGCCTCTTCCGCTCGGATGACGGGGCGAAGAGCTGGATCCGCATCAGCGACCCGGCGCACGGCTACGGCGAGATCAGGACCCTGTGCGGTGACCCAAGGATTTTTGGCCGGGTCTACTTCGGCACGGGGGGGCGCGGGGTCCTCTATGGCGACCGAATTAAATAGGACGAGGTTGAAGTATAGCGGCCGATGCCGGCAATCGGGTGACCGCTCATGCCCGCCGGAAGAACCAGCCCACGCCGTAGCGATCGGTGAAACGGCCCTACAGGCCGAAGGGCATCTCCTGCAGTTCGACGAAAAACTCCTTGGCCGCTCCGTCGGCAAGCTTCTCGAAGAGGGCCCTTGGTTGAGCCGGCCGATCGCTGGTGAGGTACATCGCGGCGGTTTTTCCGCGCTTCGGCACCTGGGTGGGGTGCAGCCAGTCCGTCGCCGAAAACTCAACCTGATCGCTCCTTAGGCAGGCGTAGGTGATCTTGGTGTGCTGGCTTTCGGGAAACCCATCCTTCATCGGAGTGTCCCCGAGGCGAATGAGCGTCAGGTCGCCACCGAAGCAGCTCTGGTAGAACCTCATTGCCTCGGCACAGGTGCCTTCGAAGAGGAGGAAAGGGGTTAGGCGAAGCATCGCGAGGCTCCTTTCAAACGCAGCCCCGGATTGGGTCGTTTCTCGCACACCCCGCTAAGCCTGGGGCGCCGTCGAGAGCCGGTACTCGACCGCCTCGCGAAGGGCTTCCCACGAGGCGTCGATCAGGTTGTCGCTGACCCCGACCGTGCCCCAGATCGAGTGGCCGTCGCCGCTCTCCACAAGGACGCGGGTCTTGGAGCCCGTGCCGGCGTTTCCCTCGATGATGCGCACCTTGTAGTCGCGCAGCGTCATCGAGCGCAGCTGCGGGTAGGTCTTCTCGAGCCCAAGCCGGAGCGCCTTGTCCAGGGCGCCGATCGGTCCCGTGGATTCCGCCACGGTGTGGACCGATTCCCCCGCGACATTCAGGCGCACGGTGGCCTCGGACCAGATCTCTGCGCCGTGCCGCTCGACGATCACGCGGTAGCCGTCGACCTTGAAGTACTCCTTGTTGCGGCCGAGCATCCGGGCTACGAGGAGCTTGAACGATGCGTCCGCCGCCTCGTACTCGTAGCCGCGGAACTCGCGCTCCTTCAGCTCCTCTATGAGCCCCTTAAGCTCGGGGCTCTTCTCGTCCAGGTCCACGCCGAATTCCCGGGCCTTGAGCGCCAGGCTGCTCCGGCCCGCCATGTCGGAGACAAGCACCCGCGTGCGGTTCCCGACCAGGGCAGGGTCGATGTGCTCGTAGCTGCGGGCCACCTTCTGCGCGGCATTGGCATGGAGGCCCCCCTTGTGGGCGAACGCCGACTGCCCCACGTAGGGGGCCTTCGCGTCCGGGCGGAGGTTGGCGAGCTCGTCAAAGAAGAGGGAGAGGTCCCGAAGCTGCGCCAGGTGCGGCGCGCACGCGAGGGTCTTGCCCATCTTAAGGGCGAGGTTCGGGATGATGGTCACCAGGTTCGCGTTTCCGACCCTCTCGCCGAAGCCGTTCATCGTTCCCTGGACGAGCGTGGCGCCGGCCTCGACGCCCGCGAGGCTCACCGCGACCCCGAGGCCGCTGTCGTTGTGGCAGTGGACCCCCACCCGTTCCGCGCCAAACCGCTTCACCACCTCGGCCGTTATGGAGAGGACCTGCGGGACGAGCTTGCCGCCGTTCGTCTCGCAGAGCGAGAGGTTGGAGGCACCGCCGCGCGCCGCCGCCTCAAGGGTCCTGAGCGCGTACTCGGGGTTGTCCACGTAGCCGTCATAGAAATGCTCCGCGTCGTAGATCACCTCGCGGCCCTGCGCCACAAGGTAGCGGACCGAGTCCTCGATCATGGCCAGGTTCTCCTCGGGCGTCGTCCGCAGGATCTCGGTCACGTGGAGGAGCCACGTCTTCCCGAAAAGCGTCATGACCGGCATGCCGCTGTCGAGGAGGGTCTTTAGCTGCGGATCGCCCTCGGCCTTGGTCCCGGGCCTGCGGGTGTAGCCAAAGGCCGCCAACCTGGCGTGCTTTAGCCTCAGGTTCTTCGCCTCGGAGAAGAATGAGATGTCCCTGGGGTTCGACCCGGGGAATCCGCCCTCGATGTAGTCGACCCCGAACTGGTCCAGGCGCTCGGCGACAAGCAGCTTGTCGGCGACAGAGAAGCTGATCCCCTCCCCCTGCGTCCCGTCGCGCAGGGTGGTGTCGTAGATCTTGATCGCGGTGGAGGACATGGTGCTCGTGGCGTCAGACAGCGTGGGATTCTATGAAGTCACGTATTGGGGCCGCGTCAGCCACAATCTTGTGCCTGTGGAGCGGGCGCTCCTTGAGCGCCTCGAGCGAGGGGTGCGTGGGCGCTATCCCGATCGCCTGGCGTATCACGTCCGGGAACTTTGCGGGGCTTGCCGTCGCGAGCACGACGCCTGGGCCCGCCGCGCCCAGGTCCTTGAACGCGCAGGCCGTGTGGGGATCGACGATGTAGCCGTGCGCCCGGTGGACCTGCCTGATGATCCCCTGGATCTCCGCATCGTCGCACCGGGAGGAGGTGAACGAGTCGCGGTCAAAGTCGGCGAAGCGGTAGACGCCCTTGCCCGCGATCTCCCCCATCACGGCCCGCACGCGGCCGGGGTCGCGCCCGAGGCTGTAGTAGAGGAAGCGCTCGAAGTTGGAGGCCACCTGGATGTCCATCGACGGCGCGAGGCTCGGGCTCACTGGGCCGACCCGGTATTCGCCGGTCGTGAAGAGCCGGTGCAGGATGTCGTTGCGGTTCGTGGCCACGCGGAAGCCCCGGATCGGGACCCCCATCTTCTGGAGCATCCACCCCGAGAGGACGTTCCCGAAGTTGCCGGTGGGGACCACGAAGGTGGCGGTCGCCCTGCGGGACTCGGGGAGCCTCAGCCAGGCGTATAGGTAGTAGACGCTCTGGGCCAATATCCGGGCGATGTTGATCGAGTTCACCGCGGAAAGCCGGTTGCGGGTGCGGAAATCCCCGTCGGAGAAGAGCTGCTTGAGGACGGCCTGCGCGTCGTCAAAGGACCCCGAGACGGCGAGCGCGTGCACGTTCGAGGCGCCCGTGCAGGCCATCTGCCGCTCCTGGAGGGGCGACACCCGGCCGTCGGGATAGAGGATGAAGATCGCGACCCCCGGCCTTCCCATGAGCCCGTGGATCGCCGCCGCCCCGGTGTCGCCGGAGGTGGCGCCGAGGACGTTGATCGACTCGTTCCGGAGGGCGCACTGGCGCGCGTAGAGGTTTCCGAGGAGCTGGAGCGCCACGTCCTTGAACGCGAGGGTTGGCCCGTGGAAGAGCTCCAGCACGTGGAGCTCCGGCGAGAGCTCGAGGAGCGGCGTTATCTCCGGTCGCTCAAAGCGCCGGTAGGACTGCTCGACCAGCGCCTTTAGCTCCGGCGCCGGGATGTCGGTTGCAAAATGGGAGAGGAAGCGCGCGCAGAGCTCGGCGTAGGGGAGCCCGGCCAGGCTCCCCAGCTCCGCCGAGAGGTCCGGAAGGGTCTCCGGCACGAAGAGCCCGCCGTCGGGCGCAAGGCCGGCGGCCACGGCGTCCGAGAAGCCCACGGGGGGGCTCCCGCCCCGGGTCGAGACGTAGCGCATCGGCAAGGTCGCCGTCAGACCTTGTCCAGGCCGAAGGCGTCGTGCACGACGCGCACGGCCTCGTCGGCGCGGTCGAGCGCCACCACGACGGAGATCTTGATCTCGGAGGTGCTGATCAGGTCGATGTTGATGCCGACGTCGGCCAGGGCCTGGAAGACCTTGGCGGCGACGCCGCTGTGGGTCTTCATGCCGACCCCGACCACGGAGAGCTTGGCGATGTGGCCCTGGACGGCCACCTCCCCGCCCCCGATCCCGCTCAGGATAGGCTCAAGGGCCTTCTTGGCGCGCTCCGTGTCGGCCTGCGGCACCGTGAAGGTCAGGTTCGCCACGCCGTGGCGCCCGGCGTTCTGGACGATCATGTCCACGACGACGTTCGCCTCGGCCAGGCACTTGAAGACCTTCGCGGCCGAGCCCGGCTTGTCGACAATGTTGCTGACGATGACCTTGGCCTGGTCCTTGTCGGCTGCGATCCCGCGGACGACGACCTGCTCCATGTAGGCGACTTCTTCTTTCACGATGGTTCCTGGATTGTGGTTGAACGATGAGCGGACTTCAAAGACGACGCTGTACTTCTTCGCGAACTCGACCGAGCGCGACTGCATGACCTTGGAGCCCGAGGAGGCGAGTTCGAGCATCTCGTCGTAGGAGATCTCCTGGAGCTTCCGGGCGTTTTTGACGACGCGGGGATCGGCCGTGTAGACCCCGTCGACATCGGTGTAGATCTCGCAGACGTCGGCCTTGATCGCGGCGGCGAGGGCGACGGCGGTCAGGTCGGAGCCGCCGCGGCCCAGGGTCGTGATCTGGCCGTCCTCGTCGATGCCCTGGAAACCCGCCACGATCACGACCCGGCCCTCCTTCAGGTCCCTCAGGATCGGCTTCGGGTTCACCATCTTCAGCTTCGCCTTCGTGTGGACCCTGTCCGTGAAGATCCCGGCCTGGGCCCCCGTGTAGCTGATGGCGGGAACCCCGATCCCGTGGAGCGCCATCGCCATGAGGGCGATCGACTCCTGCTCGCCGATGGCGAGAAGCTGGTCCAGCTCCCGGTCGCTCGGCTCCGCGCACAGGCCCTTGGCGCGCGCGATCAGTTCGTTCGTCACCCCGGCCCTGGCGGAGAGGACGACCACGATCTGGTGTCCCTCCTCGCGCGCGGCCTTGATCCGCTCGGCGACCTTCTTGATGCGCTCGACGTCACCCACGGAGGTTCCGCCGTACTTTTGGACGATTCTGGGCATGGTGGAATTAAGGTGCGGTTTTCCTAGTCTCCCAGGTCGCCTATCCTCAGGAGCAGCGGCGCCTCGCGCACGCTGCCGAGGGCGGAGAGCGCGCGGAGGGCGACCCGCATGGACCGTTCGTCGCTCTCGTGGGTGGTGAGGACAAGCGACGCCAGGCCCGCCTCCTCGGAGGGGCTCTGGATGACGCTCGCTATGCTCATCTTGTTCCGCGCCATGATGGTCGCGACGCGCGCCAGGACGCCGGGCCTGTCGGCCACGGTGAGCCGCACGTAGTAGCGCCCGCGGATCCGCTCCGGGGGGGCCAGGCGGGGCTTGGGCTGTCCGGAGGGCGCCTCCTCCCCCATCAGGTGCGCGCCCTTGCCATGGAGGATCAGGGAGACGGCGTCGGCGATGTCGCTTATCACGGCGCTTGCGGTCGCGTCCTGGCCGGCGCCGCGGCCGATGTAGACGGTCGTGCCGACCACGTCCCCGGTGACGGAGATCGCGTTGAAGACGCCGCTCACCTGGGCAAGGACCGTTCCCTCGGGAAGGAGCGTCGGGTGCACCCGGACGGCGATCTCGTCGGTGGCCAGGTCCCGCGTGATGATGCCGAGGAGCTTTATCCCGTAGCCGAGCGCCGCCGCGTTCTTAAAGTCGGCAGGCGTGATCCGCTCGATCCCCTCCACGATCATCTGCTCGGGCCTCACCCAGACCCCGTGGGCGAGCCACGCGAGGACCGAGGCCTTGTGCGCCGTGTCCCAGCCCTCGACGTCGAGCGACTCCTGCGCCTCGGCGTAGCCCAGGCGCTTCGCCTCCCTAAGGACGCTCGCGTACGGGGTGTCCAGCTCCTCCATCTGCGTGAGGATGTAGTTGCAGGTCCCGTTAAGGATCCCGTAGATGCGCGGGAACCGGTTCGCGACCAGGCCCTCGCGGATCGCCTTGATGAGCGGTATGCCGCCGGCCACGCTCGCCTCGAAGAGAAAGTGCCCGCCGTTGCGCCGCGCCGAGGAAAAGATCTCGGCCCCGTGGGCGCAGATGAGCGCCTTGTTTGCCGAGACCACGATCTTTCCGCGGGAGAGGGCGGCAAGCGTCACCTCGCGGGCCGTCGTGGTCCCGCCCATCAGCTCGCAGACGATGTCGATCGAGGGGTCGGTCGCCACCGAAAGGGCGTCGGTCGTGAGCCTTGAGGCCGGCACCTTGAACCCGCGGGCCTTCTTCAGGTCGCGGACCGCGGCGCGGGTGATGTTCACCTGGGTCCCGAGGCGCGCCTCGAGGTCCGAGCGCAGGCGGCTGAAGTGCTTCCACACGCCCTGCCCGACGGTCCCCAGGCCGCAAAGCCCGATGTTGATGGTGCGCGCGTTGCTCATGGCTTGTCCCCCGGCTTCCGTCGCTCGAAGCGCTTCTCGGTCCCGCCGAGGAGCCGGCCTATGTTGGCGCGGTGCCTGAAGACGACGAAGGCCCCGATAAGTCCCGTGACCCAGAGAGAGAAGGTTCCCCGGTTGAAGAGGTAGCTTAGGATTGGCAGGCAGGCCGCGGCCAGGATCGAGGCCAGGGAGACGTAACGGGTGGCGAAGAACACCGCCACCCAGACCCCGGCCGAGATGAGGCTGACCAAGGGCATGAGGACCAGCAGTCCGCCCGCAGCCGTGGCGACGCCCTTCCCGCCCCTGAAGCGCGTGAAGCAGGAGAAGGAGTGCCCGAAGAGCGCCCCCGCCAGGCCCACGTAGCCGAGCGTGCTCGGGAACCCGGGGGAGCGGACGGCCTGCCAGATCACCAGGAGGGGCCAGCCCGCCGCCAGGCACCCCTTCAGGGCGTCGAGCACGAAGACCGTGTTGCCGGGCCCGCTCCCAAGCACCCGGCGCACGTTCGTGGCCCCCGGGCTCTTGCTCCCCACCTCGAAGATGTCCACCCCCCGGGAGCGCGCCACAAGGTACCCAAAGGGAAGCGCGCCCAGCAGGTATCCGGCGGCCGCCGCAAGGAGGAGCGGCAGGAGCATCTCGGTTTGGTAGGCGCCTTCCATCATCGGGTCCTAGAGGACGACAAACTTCGCCATGCGGATGGCGCGGTGCCCCTTCAGTTCGCGCCGCGCCGCGTCGCTTGGCTCGCTGTCGAGGTTGATCACCATGAGCGCGGTCTGGCCCGCCTCCTGGCGGCTGAGGGACATGTTGGCGATGTTGACCTTGTCCTTTCCGAGGAGGGTCCCCACATAGCCGATCATCCCGGGCTCGTCGCTGTTCTCGATCACGAGCAGGTTGCCCGTGGCGATGACCTCGACCGCCCTGCCGTTGATGGAGACAATCCTCGGGCTGCTTGCCTTGCCGATCAGGGTGCCGGCCGCGCTGTGGACCGCCCCGTCCTGGCCCACGGCCTCGATCTGGATCAGCTCCGTGTAGTCGGCCTCGCCGGTCGACTTCACGACCTCATAGCGGACTCCGAGCCTCTCCAGCAGGAAAGGCGCGTTCACGTAGTTCACGCTGTCGCCGCTGATCCGCTTGAGCCAGCCGCGCAGGATGGCCCGCGTGATGGCGTTTGCGTCCATGTCGACGATCTTGCCCCAGTAGGTGATCCTGATGGAGCCGATCTGCTCGGGCGAGATCTGCTGGACCAGGGCCCCGAGCTTGGCGCCCAGGTCGAGGTAGGGCCTGAGGACGGATAGGGTTGCCGCGTCCAGGGAGGGCATGTTGACGGCGTTCCGGATCACGCCCCCGTTGAGGACGTCGGCGATCTGCTCGGCCACCTCGACGCCCACGGCGTCCTGGGCCTCGGCGGTTGAGGCTCCCAGGTGGGGCGTCAGGGTCACGTTCGGGAGGCTCCGGAGCTCGCTGGTCGCGGAGAGCGGCTCCTCCTCATAGACATCGAGGCCCGCGGCGGCCACCTGCCCGGTCTTTAGCGCCGCCACGAGGGCAGCCTCCTTGATTATCCCGCCCCGGGCGCAGTTAAAGAGGCGCACCCCCTTCTTGCACTTGGCGAGCGCGGCCTCGTCGATCATGTAGTGGGTGTCGTCCGTCAGCGGCATGTGGACGGTGATGTAGTCGCTCTGGGCGAGGAGCTCGTCCAGGGAGACCGACTCTATCTGCATGCCCTTGGCCCGGCTCGGGGCCAGGTAGGGGTCGAATGCCACGACGCGCATCCCGAAGGCCTGCGCCCGGCGCGCCACCTCGCCCCCGATGCGCCCGAGCCCCACGATACCGAGCGTCTTCCTGAAGAGCTCCAGGCCCGAGAAGGTCTTCCTGTCCCACTGCCCGGCCCGCATCGAGGCCGCGGCCTGGGGGACGGGCCTCGCCCCGCAGAGGATGTGGGTGAAGGTGAGCTCGGCCGTCGCGATCGTGTTTCCCGACGGCGTGTTCATGACGATCACGCCGCGCTCGGTGGCGGCGTCCACGTCCACGTTGTCAATTCCCACCCCGGCGCGCCCCACCACCTTGAGGAGCGGGGCCGCCGCGATCACCTCGGCGGTGATCTTCGACTCGGAGCGGACGGCGATGGCGTGCACGTCCGTGACGAGCTCCAGGAGCTTCGCCGGGGACGAGCCGTACGCCTCAACGACATCGAGGCCCGGCTGCTTGCGCAGCCAGGCAACACCCTTTGCGGATATCTTGTCAGCGACGAGTACTTTCATGGGGGAAAAATGCGTTCGATCGAAATCACCGGGACCCTGCCTAGCAAGGAAAAGCGGTGCAAAGGCCGCATATCCCTCCGGCGCGCATCCATTTCTAGGCCAGGGCGTCATGCAGCCGAAGATGGCCAATTTTCCTGAAACTCGATGTGGAGGATTTCCCAAAATCCTGTATGATCCGCCCCTTTCCCGACAATGTGGATCGTAAGACTCGCCCTCCGCCGCCCCTACACCTTCACGGTGATGGCGCTCCTGATTGTCATCCTGGGCATCTTCTCGGCGATCCGGATGGCCAAGGACATCTTCCCCTCGATCGACATCCCGGTCGTGGTCGTGATCTGGCAGTACGGCGGGTTGACGCCCGAGGAGATGGCAAAGCGCATCGTGACCATCAGCGAGCGGGCGATGACCACGACCGTCAACGACATCGAGCACATGGAGTCCCAGTCGTTCATCGGCGTCGGGGTCATAAAGATCTTCTTCCACCCCGGCACGAGCATCGACGCCGCGGTGGCCCAGGTGACGGCGATAAGCCAAACGATCATCCGCGTCCTGCCCCCGGGGGGTACCCCTCCCCTCATCATCCGCTTCAACGCGTCCAATGTGCCCATCCTCCAGCTGGGCCTCGGCAGCAAGACCCTCTCCGAGCAACGCCTCTACGACCTGGGCCTCAATTTCCTCCGGGTGCAGCTGGCGACGGTCCAGGGCGCGTCCGTGCCACTCCCGATGGGCGGCAAGGTTCGGCAAATCATGGTGGACCTGGACCTGAAGGCGCTCGAGTCGAAGGGCCTGTCTCCCAGCGACGTGAACTCTGCACTCTCCGCGCAGAACCTCACGATCCCCTCCGGCACCGCGAAGATCGGCGACCGGGAGTACGACGTCGTCCTTAACAGCAGCCCCTCGGTCCTCAGCGACATCGGCAACCTGCCGATTCGGGTCGTGAACGGCTCGATGGTGTACATCCGGGACGTGGCACAGGTCCGGGACGGCTTCATCCCCCAGACCAACATCGTGCGCCAGGACGGCACCCGGGGCGCCCTGGCGACTATCCTGAAGAACGGTTCGGCCTCGACCCTCGACATCATCGACCGGGTGAAGGCGGTGCTGCCCCGGATCAAGGCGACCCTTCCGCCGGAGCTCGACCTGAAGCCCGAGTTTGACCAGTCGGTCTTCGTGCGGGCCGCGCTCACGGGCGTCATCAAGGAGGCCGTGATCGCCGCGCTGCTCACCGCGGCGATGATCCTCCTCTTCCTCGGGGCCTGGCGCAACACGCTGGTCGTGGCGCTCTCGATCCCGCTCTCGATCTTCTGCTCGATCATCTGCCTGTACGCCCTCCACCAGACGATCAACGCGATGACCCTCGGGGGGCTGGCGCTCGCCGTGGGCATCCTGGTGGACGACGCCACCGTGGAGATCGAGAACATCGACCGGAACCTGCACATGAGGAAGCCGCTCGTTCGCGCCATCCTGGACGGGGCCCAGCAGATCGCGGTGCCGGCGTTCGTCTCCACCTTGTGCATCTGCATCGTCTTTGTCCCGATCTTCTTCCTCGAGGGCACGGCCAAGTTCCTTTTCGGGCCGCTAGCGATGGCGGTCATGTTCGCGATGCTCGCCTCGTACCTGCTCTCGCGCACGGTCGTGCCGACCTTCGTCCACTATCTCCTCCTCGGCAAGCCGGTGCTCCACGACGACGGCAAGGGGCACGCCGACCCGGGCGACCTGATCTGGCGGGTCCACGTCGGGTTCAACCGCCGCTTCGAGCGCTTCCGGACGGCCTATGTGAACCTGCTCGACCATGCGCTCAACCACCGGCGGGTGGTGCTCGCCCTCATGGTGGCCGTCGTCCTCGTGAGCGCCTGCGTGTACCCGTTCCTTGGCCGGGACTTCTTCCCGCTCGTTGACGCGGGGCAGTTCAGGCTCCACGTGAGGGCGCCAGACGGAACGCGCATCGAGGAGACCGAGCGCTACTTCACGCGGGTCGAGGACATCATTCGCCAGGTGGTGCCCCCCGCGGAGCTTGAGACCATCATCGACAACATAGGCCTGCCGAACGGGAGCACCGGCCTTGCCTTCAGCGACACCGCTACCGTGGGCACGGCAGACGGCGAGATACTCGTGGCGCTTAAGGCAGGCAACCACGGCTCCACCTGGGCCTATGTCCGGGAGATCCGGGCGCGCCTTAACCGGGAGCTTCCCAACTGCACCTTCTTCACCCAGCCCTCGGACATCGTGGGCCAGATCCTCAATTTCGGCCTTCCGGCGCCTATCGACCTGCAGATCTCGGGCAGCAACACCGCCGACAACTACGCCCTCATCACCCAGCTTGCGGAAAAGATCGCCAAGATCCCGGGGGCCGTGGACGTGCACGTCCATCAGGTCGTGAATGCCCCGGCGCTTGCCGTGAGCGTCGACCGGACAAGGGCCGAGCAGATCGGCCTCACGCAGCAGGACGTTGCCAACAACGTCCTCATCTCCCTGAGCGGCACGGCGCAGATCGCGCCGACCTACTGGCTGAGCCCCCAGGGGATCCAGTACCTCGTGGCTGCCCAGGCGCCCCAGCGCGAGATCAACTCGATTGAGGCCTTGAAGGCCCTCCCGATCGGCAACGTGCGGGGAACCGCCACGTCGGAGGTGCTCGGCAACGTGGCCTCGATCCAGCGCTCCGTGGTTCAGCAGGTGGTCGGCCACTACAACGTCCAGCCGGTATTTGACGTCTATGCCAACGTGGACGGAAGGGACCTGGGCTCGGTCGCCAGCGAGGTCCGGAAGCTCATGAGGGAGTACACGCCAAAGCTTCCGCGCGGCAGCAGCATCCAGCTGCGGGGGCAGGCGCAGAGCATGGACGCCTCCTTCGTCGGGCTCGGGATCGGCGTCATCTTTGCCGTGGGGCTCGTCTATCTCCTGATGGTGGTGAACTTCCAGTCGTGGCTGGACCCATTCATCATCATCATGGCGCTCCCGGGAGCCCTGTGCGGAGTCTTGTGGATCCTCTTCCTGACGGGAACGACCTTGAGCGTCCCGTCGCTGATGGGGGCCATCATGAGCGTCGGCGTGGCGACCTCCAACTCGATCCTCCTGATCACCTTCGCGAACGACCTCCGGCACGAGGGCAAGGACGCGCGGGAAGCGGCCCTTGAGGCGGGCCACACCCGCCTTCGCCCCGTGCTCATGACGGCCCTCGCCATGATCATCGGCATGCTCCCCATGTCGCTCGGCTTGGGCGAGGGCGGCGAGCAGAACGCCCCCCTGGGGCGCGCCGTCATCGGCGGTCTCCTCGTGGCAACCGTGGCAACGCTCCTGTTTGTGCCCGTCGTCTATGCGACCCTCCGAAAGAAGGCCGGGCACACGCCGGACGAGGAGCTCGCCGAGGAACTCCAGTCCCCATCCTGATCCCCTGCCCCGACGCCTCCCCGCTCCACCCCCACCCTTAGCCGATGAAGTCCACACGCCTCCTGATCGTCATCGTGGCCCTCCTGGCCGTCGTCTTTTTTGCGGGCATCCTCCCGAGGCTGCGCGCCAGCCGCGCGCTCTCCGAGCGCGAGTCCGCGGCCTCCAAGCCCGTGGTCAGCATCGTCGTGGCCGCAAAGAGCCTGAAGCCGGCGGTGGTCACGCTGCCCGCGGCCATTGACGCCCTGCAGGACACGCCGATCTACGCGCGGACGACCGGGTACATCGGCACGTGGACCGCCGATATCGGCGACAGGGTCAAGGCCGGCCAGGTGCTCGCGGTCATCGACGGGCCCGACCTCGACCAGGAGCTAAACCAGGCACGCGCCGCCCTGGAGCAGGCGCGCGCGAACCTGGAGATCGCCCGCATAAGCGCCGACCGGTGGAAGGATCTTGGTGCGCAGAACGCCGTGGCCCAGCAGGATGTCGACCAGAAGTCCGCCGATTTCCAGGCGGCAAAGGCGGCGGTGGTCGCCGCCCAGGCCAATGTCGACCGCCTGGCGCAGCTCAAGGATTTCCAGCAGGTGACCTCGCCCTACGACGGCGTCGTCACCGCGCGAAACGCCGAGGTCGGGAACCTGATCAACGCGGGCGCCGGGACAGAGATCTACCACGTGGCCCAGACCGACACCCTGCGGGTCATGGTGGCCGTGCCGCAGGCCAACGTGCGTTCGCTCAAGGTGGGCATGGGGGTCGAGATCCTCGTGCCCGAGTTCCCGGGCAGGGTCTTCAAGGGCGAGATCTCGCGGTTTGCCGGGGCCCTCGACATCTCCTCCCGGACGCTCGAGACCGAGATCCGCCTGCCGAACCCCAGGAACGAGCTCTTCCCGGGGATGTATGGCGAGGCGCGCTTCAGCTTCCCGTCGGCGCAGCCCGCCATTCTCCTGCCCTCAAACGCGGCGATCATCAATACCGCGGGCACGCAGGTCGCGGTTGTCGGGGAGGGCGACAAGATCCACCTTCAGCACGTGACGCTCGGCCGGGACTTCGGCAGCCAGGTGGAGGTGCTGGACGGCCTGGCCCCGGGGTCGCGCGTCGTGGCGGCCCCCCGGGACTCGCTCTACGAGGGGCTCGAGGTGACCCCCGTCTCGGCCGATGCGGCCGCAAAGCCGTGATTTTCCGGGTGCACACGCTCCTGGGCGGCGCCTGCGCCGCCGTGCTCGCCCTGGCCCCGGGCTGCGCCGTGGGGCCCGACTACAGGAAGCCGGACACCCCTGCCCCGCAGGCCTATTCCGAGACCGGCCCTTGGAAGGAGGCGCAGCCCAGGGACCAGCTCCCGAAGGCCGGCTGGTGGCACGTGTTTCATGACCCCGCGCTCGATGCGCTCGAGGACCAGGCGGCCGCGGCGAGCCCCACGCTCGGCGCGGCCCTCGCGCGCTTTGACCAGGCGGTTGCCGCGGCCCGCATCCAGAGCTCGCAGCTCTATCCCTCCCTCGACCTTGGCCCGACCGCCGTGCGCGAGCGCTACTCGGGCAACCGCCAGTCGGAGTTCCCCTCCACCCGGTTCGCGTACACTACCAATTCCTTCGACCTCCCGCTCCAATTGAGCTACGAGGTCGACCTCTTCGGCTCCTTGAGGCGCTCCCTGGAAAGCGCCCGCGCCACGGCCGAGGCGCAGGCCGCAGCCTACCAGGGCGTGCTCCTTGTCCTCCAGGCCGGCGTTGCCGAGGACTACTTCAATCTCCGCTCGCTGGTCGCCCAGAGGGAGCTCCTCCAGAAAAACGTCGCCCTCCTGACCGACGCCCTGAAACTGGTGCGCACGCTCCGGCGCGGCGGGGCGAACAGCGACCTGGACCTCTTCCAGGCGGAGGCCGAGCTCGAGACGGTGCGCAGCAGCGAGCTCGCCTCGGAGCGCGCGATTGCGCGCGCGCTCCACGCGCTCGCGGTCCTCGTGGGCCAGAACCCCGAGGGCTTCTCCGTGGTCGCCAAACCACTTGAAACCCAGGTGCCCTCCGTGCCGGTCGGCCTCCCAAGCGAGCTCCTGGAGCGGCGGCCGGACATCGCCCAGGCCGAGCGCACCCTCGCGGCCGCCAACGCGCGGATCGGGGTCGCGAAGGCCGCGTTCTTCCCCTCGATCGGGCTCACGGCATTCGGGGGCTTTAACAGCTCGGACCTGAACAACCTGCTCACGTGGAACAGCCGCGAATGGGCGGTGGGCCCCGCGGTGTCGCTCCCGCTCTTTAAAGGCGGAGCCAACAGGGCCGGCTACGAGCAGGCCAAGGCGGCCTACGCCGAGGCGCTCGCCAACTACAGGCAGCAGGTCCTCGTCGGTTTCCAGGAGGTCGAGGATGGCCTCTCGGACCTGCGGCTCCTCTCCGGTGAGACCGCGGCCCTTGAGTCGGCCGTCACGGCGGCAAGCGGGGCGACCCGGCTCTCGACGGTCCGCTACAAGGCGGGGCTCGTGAGCTACCTGGAGGTGATCGACAGCCAGCGGACGCAGTTGGCGGACGAGATTTCGCTCACGCAGGCGCGGGCGGACCGGCTGTCTGCGACCGTCCTGCTGGTGCAGGCGCTCGGCGGCGGGTGGTAGGAGGGATGGTTTCGCTTTTTGCGGCGAATGGGCCCATCTTCGCCAATTGCCGAAGTGGCCTGATTTCCGTCGGGATAATGGGATATTGATGCCCATCCCCGAGCTGGTTGAGGGCGCGCACCCAGGTACAGGAATCCGGGGGCATTTCGGGTGCCTGTAACCATCCACCTTTGGCGTCGCAGCTGCCCGGTGCCCCCGAAATCGCGTGCGCTCCTCCCTATGAGTGGCTTATACATTTGGCACCCGGCGTGGCATTCCCCATGCAAGACAAAGGCACCCCTGCCCCCATGGCCCCTTTTACACCCTGCGTATCCCGGCGAAGCGCAACCCTGCTTGGAATCGTCCTGTCGCTCTCGACCGGACTTGTGGGGGGCCGCGCCGAGTCCGACAGCGGGAAGCAGAAGCCCGTCGTCCTCGACACCGTCGTCGTCGACGCCGCCAAGACGCACACGCTATTCATGGGCGCGGACATCTCGGTCAACCTGGACAAGGACCTCTATCCGGTGCGGGACGTCGCGGGAACCTCGTGGGTCGTGGACATCAATGGCAAGGACAAGGTCGTGTCGGCGAAGAAGGGCCCGCTGAACCTCAAAATCACGCCGACCCTAAAGCTGACGGAGGTCGCCGCAACGATCGTCGGTTTCAAGAAGGAGGCCGCCTACTCCTACGACAACGACCCGAGCGTCCTTATCACGCGGGGACTCTCCGCTGCGGCCTCGATGAATGCCGACCTGCTGGCGGTCCAATCCAACGCAGAGCACCTGGCGGACATAGAGACCGTCAACGGGCACGGCCTCAACGCCCTGGGAGGCGGTGCTGTCATGGCGTCTTCCGACAACCAGTTTGGCCAGCAGGCGCTGCTGACGGGGGCCAAGGTCGTGCCGGCCATGATGCACCCCGGGGCGCCCATCCCGAACTCCCCGGCGATCCCCATAAGCGGCGCCTCGTTCTCCATGCCCCTCGACATGGCCACCGTCTCCAACGGGTTGGCGGCCGCGGCATTGAGCAACACCCTCAGCTCAAGCGAGCCCCTCGGTCGCCTGGTGACCCGGGGGATGGACGCGCTAAACGTGGAGTTTGAGATCAACTCGACCAAGCCCCTCGGCAATCCCTACATCGTCACGATGGCGCGGATCCGGACGCCGGGAAGCAAGCCGGGCTATGTCCAGAACCACATCTATGCGCGGGCTCTCGATCCGATCGATTCTCACTTCAGCCACATCCATTTCGAGGAGGACGGGTTCCCGCCGGAATACGAGCTGGTCGATTTCCAGGTCCACATCTACAACCGAGGGGTCGAGATCGCGACGAACCTTGCGGCCAACCGGGTCCAGCTCACCCGCGAGGAGGCCTTCGAATACGTCATGATGGAGTATGTGAGCTCCCACAAGGGCGACACGTTGCCGGCCACGCCCGCCATGGGAAAGCTCCCCGCCGAACTCCCGACACGGATCGCCGCGGGCATGTACACCGACACGTTCTTCGTGAAGGTCTCCAAGGACGGGATCGGCAGGGAAGCGTTCGCTGACCGGATGTGCACGAAGAAGCTCGATGACCCGTTCCTGGCGGCCGTCGTGAAGGGCCTGCGCTTTAAGCCGGCGCTCGCGAGCGGTTCACCGGTGGACGGGATTGCGTCGGTCAATCTGACCCACCTTCAGTTCTGATCCCCATAGATTTTGAGAGAAGGGGCATCCCGATGAAATCCCCGCGCCGAGCGCTCGTTGCCCTTTGGCTCGCCCTGGCGGGTTGCGCCGCACCGGCCAACCCCTTCCCGATCTGGAAGCACTGGGGCCTGGACCTGGTGAGGCAGCCGGACGGGAGCATCTTCGTCCCGGACACGCCGGGAAACTGGCGGCGCCTTTCGGTCCTCTTTGGGGACGAGGTCAAGTGCGAGGCTGGCGGCCTTGCGCCGACCGGGGGCATCGCCACGTGGACGGAGTTCTGGCACACGAGCTTTGCCGAGATCCGCACGGGCTATGCGCATCCCGAGAAGTACTTCGCGCTAATTGTCGACCTGCGCCGTCAGGCGTCGCTTCCGGACCTGCCGAGGCAGGCGATTGAGCCGTAAGGAGCCCCTACCGGGGAACCTCGAGCGTTCCCGGAGGCATATAGTGCGCAGCAAACCCGAGCTTGTCCGCCCATTCCGCGATCACCTTTGACACGGGTGAGGTGCCCGAGGAGCCGCCGTGCCCCGCATTGTGCTCGATCCGGATCAGGACGGGCCCCGAACCCGGGACGCGGGAGACCTCGTACTGAAGCGTCGCCGCGTACTTGAAGGAATGTGCCGGGAAGACGCGGTCGTCGTGGTCCCCGGTCGTGATGAAGACCGCCGGGTACCTGACCCCGGCCTTGACCGTGTGCACCGGAGAGTAGGCCCGGAGGTACCTGAACCCCGCAGGGGTGTCGCTTGTCCCGTAGTCCGAAGCCCAGGCTGCACCCACCGTGAACGTGTGGTAGCGGAGCATGTCCATGACCCCTACCCCGGGGAGCGCCACCGCGCACAGGTCCGGGCGCTGGTTCAGCACGGCCCCGACCAGGAGGCCGCCGTTTGAGCGGCCCTCGATCAGGAGACGGTCGCGCCGGGTGTAGCCCTTGGCCACGAGGAAGTCCGCGGCGGCCATGAAGTCATCGAACACGTTCTGCTTGCGCTCCTTCGTTCCCGCGAGGTGCCAGTCCTCGCCGTACTCCCCTCCCCCGCGGATGTTCGCCACGGCGTAGATCCCGCCCATCTCCACCCAGACGACGGGGGGCACCGCGTACTCCGGGGGGATGGACACGTTGAACCCCCCGTAGCCGTAGAGCCAGGCGGGCGTCGCCCCGTCGAGCTTCAGGTCCTTCCTTGCCGTGATGAAGAGCGGTATCCGCGTCCCGTCGCGCGACGGGTAGAAGATCTCGCGCGTCTGGTACCTTGAGGGATCGAAGGGGGTCTTGGGACTCTGGAAGACCGCCGAGACCTTGGTGTCGAGGTTCTCCCGGATGATGGAGGGAGGCGTAAGGTAGGAGGAGAATTGATAGAATAGCTCCGGGTCGTCGGCCCGTCCTCCAAGGCCTTGGACGGAGCCAATCCCGGGAAGGGCTATCTCGCGCCGGGACCCTCCGTCCGCCGGATAGACGTAGAGGTGGCTCTGCACGTCGTGCTGCGTGAGGACGACCAGCTTCCCGCCGACAAGCGCCGTCGATTCGATGCTGTCCGGGCCCTCGGGCACCGCGACCCTCCAGTCCTTGGGCCCCGGCGAGGCGAGGTCGATCGCGACGACGCTCCCCTTGGGGGAGCCGAGCGTCGTCTGGCAGAAGAAGACGCTCCCGATGTTTCCCGCCAGTTCGTACGTGGCGTCAAACTTGTCCAGGAGCCTGACGACGGGGCCGCCCAGCCGCGGCGCCGCGGGATCCACCAGGTCCACATAGTAGAGCGCGTTGTGATTGTCGCCGTTCGGCCGGGTGGCGATTGCCAGGTAACGCCCGTCATCCGTCGTCTCGGCGCTGAAGAACCAGTCCGGGTGGTCCTTCAGCTCGAAGACCAGCTGGTCCTCGGCCTGCTCCGTCCCCAGGCGGTGGTAAAGAAGCTGCCTGCCCGAAAGCTTCCCGAAGAGCGTGTCGGTCTTCGGCAGGTCGGGATAGCGGCTGTAGAAGAAGCCCTTCCCGTCGTGGGTCCACGAGAGCCCGGAGAACTTGATCCAGCGGACAACGTCGGGAAGATCCTTGCCGGTGTCCACGTCGCGCACGTGGAACTCATTCCAGTCGGAGCCAGCGACGGCGATGCCGTACCCCAGGAGCCTTCCGTCGTCGGAGGGCGACACCTGCGTCACCGCGACGGTTCCCTCGCTCGAGAGCGTGTTCGGGTCGATCAGCGCCCGCGGCTCGGACCCCGGGGAATCAATCACATTAACGACGGCCTGGTTCTGGAGCCCCTCGTTCTTCCTGTAGAAAAGCCGGCCCCCACCCTTCTCTGGAATCCCGTACCTCGGGAAATTCCAGAGCGTCTGCAGGCGTCTCCGGACGGCGTCCCGCTCGGGGATCGCCCTAAGGGCCGAGTCCGTCGTGGCGCGCTCGGCCCTGATCCAAGCCTGGGTCTCAGGGGAGTCGATCGACTCCATCCATCGGTACGGGTCCGACACCTTCTCCCCGAAATAGTCGTCCACCTGGTCGGCGCGCCTAGCTTCTGGATAATCCATTGCCAGGGCGTTGGTTGCGACAATCGACATCGAAAGTGCTAATTGGGTCAAAAAAACCGCAAATGTGGAACGGTTCATGATACATGAGTGTCGGGAAAACCATTGAAGTCCAATCATGAACTAAGGACAGGGAGCCGGGACCTGCGGTTCGACACGCTGCGGGGGCTCTTCCTGATCCTCATGACGGTGAACCACCTGCCGACGGAGATCCGTGCCGTGACGGACCAGCCCCTGGGGCTATTCACGGCGGCCGAGGGCTTTGTGTTCCTCTCGGGGCTCCTCGCGGGGTGGGTGTACACCCGCAGGTACCGTTCCCTGGGTGCCCAGGGCCTTTGGCAGGCAGCGACCGACCGGGCGAAAAGCATCTACCGCTGGCAGGTGGCGGCCCTTCTCGGCTCGTTCATCCTCGTTCAGCTCACGGAGCACATGTTCGGATTCTGCTCTCCCAACGTCCCCAAGCTCTTCTTCGAGCATCCGCTGGAGGCCCTGGGGCTCGGGCTCTCGCTCCTGTACCAGCCGGGGCTCCTCGACCTTCTGCCAATGTACTGCGGCTTCGTCCTGCTCCTGCCGCTCGTGATCCGCAACCTGGAGAACGGGCGCCGATTCTGGGTCCTTGCGGCGAGCGCCGCGGTGTGGCTTTCCATGCAGTGGGCCCCCCCGGTCGATGGCGCGCCGCTCTACCCGATCAACACGGGAAGCTTCAACCTCCTTGCATGGCAGTTCCTCTTCGTGGCGGGCGTCGTCATTGGGCACGCGCGCGTGAGCGGCTTCCCCCAGGTTGCACGCCCGAGCCGCGCGGTGCTCGCCCTGGCATCGGCCGTCGCCGTCTACGGCCTGGGCGTGCGCCACCTGCACTGGCCCTACCTTTGGCCCGACCCCACCTTTGGCATCCTTGTCAACAAGCCGGCGCTCGGCCTCCTGCGCCTGGCGGACTTTGGAGCGGTGGCCTATCTCGTATCCGTGCTCGGAGAGAAGTTCCCCGCTGCCCTCGCCTCCCGGGCGCTCTCCCTCCTGGGACGCCATTCCCTGCCCGTAGTCGCTGCCCAGAGTGTCGCCATCATGGCGCTCCTGCAGTTCTCGGCCCCTTTTGAGACGGCCCTTTCAAGGACGCTAACAGCCGCCGGTGTGGTCGGGCTCCTCTTTGCCGTGGCCGCGACCAACGAGACCCTCTTCGGGAAGCCGGCCCCCCAGCGCCAATCGGAACTCGCCAGGCCGCCGACCGCGGTCTAGTCGGATCGGATGGAGCACGCGCGGCTGGAGCAACAGGTCAGGTTCATCCTCGAGGTCGACAAGCTGAAGGAGGTTTTCCGGCAGACGGTGTGCACCCAGAGCCGGCGCGCGGAGAACGATGCCGAGCACTCCTGGCACATCTGCCTGGCGGTCATCGTCCTCTCAGAGCATGCGAACGAGCCGGGCCTGGACGTCCTGCGGGTCCTTAAGATGCTTCTCATCCACGACCTGGTGGAGATCGACGCCGGGGACACCTTTGCCTACGACACGGCCGCCATGGCGGACCAGCACGCGCGCGAGTCGGTCGCCGCGGACAGGGTCTTCGGGCTCCTGCCCCCCGACCAGGCCCGGGAGTTCCGGGCGCTCTGGGACGAATTCGAGGAAAAGGCGACCGCGGCGTCGCGCTTTGCGAACGCCATAGACCGCTTCCAGCCGGTTCTCCTCAACACGAGCACCGAGGGTTCCGCCTGGCGCCGCCACAAGGTGACGGAGGACCGCGTCCTGGCTCGCAATGCCGCAATCGCAGCCGGGTCCTCGGCGATCTGGGAGGAGGCCAGGCGCAGGATCTCCAAGGCCGTGGCCGAGCATCACCTGGACCCGGCACCGCCGGTGGACAAGGCTATCCCAGGTCCCTGAACGAGACGAACTCGGGGTCAAAGAGCCGCCGGTAGGTCCGCACGATCATCCCGTCCGTGAGCCCGGCCAGGAAGTCGCAGATCTCTCGCGCCTTCGCCCGCTTGCCCTTCGCCTCGTCGAGGAGCTTCCCGACCGCGGGCGGGAGGATCCGCACGACCCGCGGTCCCGTCTCCACGTAGTTTCTCCAGCACGAGTCCCAGAGGTCGAAGAGCACCTTCCTCGCCTTGTGCTCCATCTGCTGGAGCTGGGCGCTCTCAAAGATCACGTCGTTGGCGAGCTTCTTGTAGAAGTGCGCCTGCCGCTCGGCCTCGGGCGCCACCACGAGCTCGAAGCGGTAGCGGTTTGTCCGCTTCGCCATGAAGTTGTCGCGCTCCCGGAGCCGGCAGGCCGTGATGAAGGAGCCGATCCTTGCCGAGAAGATCGACTCGAGCCGGTCGCTCCGGATCGCGTCCAGGAGCTCGTCCAGGAGGCGCAGCCCCGCCGCGTCGCCCACGTTCGCCTGCGCCCACGCCTCGATCCGGTCGATCGTCAGGAAGCCCGTCTTCACGCCGTCCACGATGTCGTTGAGCGAATAGGCGGCGTCATCGGCCCAGTCCATGATCTGGCACTCGACGCTCTTGAAGGCATTCAAGGGCTCGCCCGGCCGTAGGGCCTTCGGTATCCGGGCGCCCCCGAACACGAAGGAAAGCACCTCGCGCTGGGAGTCGTAGAGGAAGTGGTTCTTCGGGGGCTCCCTGAACTGCCCGAAGAGGGTCTTGTATTTCAGGACCCCGTCAAGGAGCGCCCGGGTCGGCTGCATGCCGCGCACCCCGGAGCGGTCCTGGTACATGGTCCCGATAAGGAGATGGAGCGTCTGCGCGTTCCCCTCGAAGCCGCCCCAGGGCACCATGAGCTCCTGGAGCGTGCGCTCCCCCGAGTGCCCGAAGGGGGGATGCCCCAGGTCGTGCGCCAGGCACACCGCCTCGACCAGGTCCCCGTCGATGTAGAAGTCCTCCCTGAGCGGCCCCTTCTGGGACCGCAGGAACTGGCAGATCGACCTGCCGATCTGCGCCACCTCCATCGAGTGCGTGAGCCGCGTCCTGTAAAAGTCGTACTCGCCCGAGAGGAACACCTGGGTCTTCGACTGGAGCTTGCGGAAGGCGTGGGCATGGATGATCCGGTCGCGGTCGATCTGGAAGGCATTCCGGTAGTCCGTCTTCCGCGCCCCGCCGAGCGTCTCACTGTCAAAGGTTCCGTAGAATCTGTTGCTCATGGCTTCCCGGGGGGGGAGACAAGAGCAAGCGGGAGCGGGCCGGGTTGCAATCCCCGAGGTATTACCCGGTTCGGTATTGTTTCGGCGCGGTTTCGGCGTAGGCTCCGCGGACACCCCCATGCGAGCCACGACGATGCGAGCGATCTCCAAGACAAGGCCGGGGCCCGGCCTCGAGCTCATTGAGGCTCCGGTGCCCCTTCCCGGCCCGAGCGACGTCCTTATCCGCATCAAGAAGACCTCGATCTGCGGGACGGACGTCCACATCTACAACTGGGACGACTGGGCCCAGCGCACGATCAAGCCCCCGATGATCATCGGCCACGAGTTCGTAGGAGTCATCGAGGAGGTCGGGAGCCTGGTGCAGCGCTTCCAGAAGGGCGACCTGGTGGACGGCGAGGGCCACATCGTCTGCGGGGTGTGCCGCAACTGCCTGGCGGGCCGGCGTCACCTGTGCAAGGACACGAAGGGCGTGGGCGTGAACCGCAACGGCGCGTTTGCCGAGTACCTGTGCATCCCGGCGACAAACGCCGTGCCCGTGGACCCGGCGATCCCGCTGGACGTCCTCTCGTGCTTCGATCCGCTCGGCAACGCGACCCACACCGCGCTCCAGTTCGACCTGATCGGCGAGGACGTGATCATCACCGGCGCGGGTCCCATCGGCTGCATGGCCGCCGCGATCGCCAAGCACTGCGGGGCACGCAAGGTGGTCGTCACCGACGTGAACCCCGACCGCCTGGCGCTCGCAGCGAAGATGGGCGCCACGCGCGTGGTGGACGTCTCCCGCGAGAACCTCCCCGAGGTCCAGGCCGAGCTCGGGATGAAGGAGGGATTTGACGTGGGGCTCGAGATGTCGGGCAGCCCCAAGGCCCTTAACGACATGATCGACAACATGGCGCACGGCGGGCGGATCGCGCTCCTGGGGATCATGCCCGCGAAGGCCGCCGTCGACTGGAACAAGGTCGTCTTCAACATGCTCACGATCCGCGGCATCTACGGACGGGAGATGTACGACACCTGGTACAAGATGACCGCCATGATCCAGAGCGGGCTCGACATATCCCCGGTCATCACGCACCGGATGCCCTTCACGGACTTCCAGCGCGGCTTCGACCTCATGCGCTCCGGGAAGAGCGGGAAGATCGTCCTCGACTGGGAGTAAGCGCCGATGCCCCCGACCTACAGGGACCACCTCACGCGGCTCCTCTCCGAGATCTCCGCCGCGGGGCTATCAAAACGGGAGCGCGTGATCGCGACCCCGCAGGGCGCCGACATCCAGGTCTCGGGAGGTGCCCATGTGCTCAATTTCTGCGCCAACAACTACCTGGGGCTCGCCGACCACCCCGAGGTCGTGAAGGCCGCCCACAAGGCGCTCGACCGCTGGGGCTACGGCCTGGCGTCGGTCCGCTTCATCTGCGGGACGCAGGAGATCCACAAGGAGCTCGAGGCGCGCCTCTCCTCGTTCCTCGGCACCGAGGACACGATCCTCTACTCCTCGTGCTTTGACGCGAACGGCGGCGTCTTTGAGACGCTCCTCGGGGAGGAGGACGCCGTGGTGAGCGACGAGCTAAACCACGCCTCCATCATCGACGGGATCCGGCTCTCCAAGGCGAAGCGCTACCGGTACAAGAACCGCGACATGGCCGACCTGGAGGCAAAGCTCACCGAGGCCTCGGGCGCCCGCTTCAAGCTGGTCGTCACGGACGGGGTGTTCTCCATGGACGGGTTCATCGCTCCCCTGGATGAAATCTGCGCCCTGGCCGACCGCCACGGGGCGATCGTCATGGTGGACGACAGCCACGGCGTGGGCTTCATGGGGGCCAACGGCCGGGGCACGCACGAGCACCACAGCGTCATGGGCCGGGTGGACATCCTCACGGGCACCCTGGGAAAGGCCCTCGGGGGCGCCTCCGGGGGCTACGTGAGCGGGCGAAAGGAGATCATAGACCTCCTCCGCCAGCGCTCGCGGCCCTACCTCTTCTCAAACACCCTGCCCCCCGCGATCGCCGCGGCCTCGATCGCGTGCCTGGACCTGATCAGCCGCTCTCCGGAGCTCCGCGAGAAGCTGCACGCGAACACCCGCCTCTTCAGGGAGGGGCTCACCGAGGCCGGGCTCTCGATAAAGCCGGGATCCCATCCCATCGTGCCGGTCATGCTCGGGGATGCCGCGCTCGCGCAGCGTTTCGCCGCCCGCATGCTCGAGAAGGGCGTCTACGTGGTCGGGTTTTTCTTCCCGGTGGTGGCGCAGGGCGCCGCCAGGATCCGGACCCAGGTGAGCGCGGCGCACTCCGAGGAGAACTTGAGGGCCGCGATAGAGGCCTTCGCGGAGACCCGGAAAGAGCTCGCCCCGTAGCGGGCTTTTGCTCCATCACATTTGCCGATGCCAAAGATAACCGACGGAGCCCTCCGCAGGTTGGAAAAGTCCGCGCGCATGGCCGCCGGGCGCACCTACTCCCCCTACTCCAAGTTTCCCGTGGGCGCGGCCGTCCTCGGCGGCTCCGGGAAGATTTTCGCCGGCTGCAACGTCGAGAACGCCTCGTTTGGCCTCTGCAACTGCGCCGAGCGGACCGCCATCTTCTCGGCCGTCGCGGCCGGGGAAAAATCGGTCTCCGCGGTCGCGATCTACACCCCTACCGCGCTCCCGACGGCGCCCTGCGGCGCCTGCCGGCAGGTGATCAACGAGTTTGGGCCGGACGCGATCGTGATCAGCGTCTGCGACTCGAAGAACCGGATCGAGACCCGCCTCTCGGCGCTCCTCCCCGCGGCCTTCGGCCCCGGAGACCTGGCCTAGGTTCCCGCGAAGAAGTCGCGCACGGTGGCGCTCACCTCCGCGGCCGGGAACTCCCGCTCCGAGCGGTCGCCAAGGTCGCGCAGCTTCACGACCCCGCGGGCGAGCTCGTCGCTCCCGTAGATGAGCGCGATCTTCGCCCCGGACTCCGCCGCCGCCTTGAACTGCTTGCCGAATGCCAGGTCCCTCATCGGGTATTCGACGCCGAAGCCGTGGGAGCGCAGGACATTGATGTCGCCGAACGCCGCCTTCCGCTCGGCCTCGCCCCCGATCACGCAGAAGATGTCCGGGGCGTGCGCGATCTTCGGTGCCAGCCCCCGCTCCTCCAGGAGGAGCGCAAAGGTCATGTCGCCGATCGCAAACCCCACGGCAGGGAGCTCCGAGCCGCCGAGCTTCCCCACGAGGTCGTCGTAGCGGCCGCCGCCCGCGAGCGCCCGGAGTTCGCCCTTCCGGTCAAAGGCCTCGAACACGAAGCCCGTGTAGTAGGCCAGGCCGCGGACGACCCCCAGGTCCACCTGGATGAAATCCGCCAGTCCCATCGCCGAGAGCCCGCCCAGGAGCTTCCGCCAGTCCGCGAGGCGGCCCGCGATCGCGGCATCCCCCGAGGCGCCGAGCGCCGCCTCGATCTCCCCGAAGGAGCGGATCGCGAGGAAGGAAAGGACCTTCCGCTTCACCTCCGGGTCGATCGGCCCGAAGGCCTCCTCGTAGCCCTTGAAGGCCTCGTCGCCGTTTCGCTCAAACTTGTCGACCGCCCCGAGGATCGCCCGGATCCTGGCGTCCTCCAGGCCCAGGGATCCCAGGAAGTGGAACCAGAGGTTCCGGTCGCTCAGCCGTATGCAGAAATCGTCCTTCGTGAGCCCAAAGGCCCGCATGCACTGGGCCTGCAGCGCGATAAGCTCGATCTCGGCCTCGGCTCCGGCCTCGCCAAAGATATCGGCGTTAAACTGGTAAAAGCACCGGCCCCTGCCCTTCTGCATCCGCTCGTAGCGGTAGAATTCGGCGATGCTGAACCACTTGATCGGGCGCTTGAGCGAGCCGGCCCGCTCGCCCACGAGCCTGCAGACACTGGGAGTCATCTCGGGCCGGAGCGCCACCTCGCGCTTGCCCTTGTCGGTGAAGCTAAAGAGCTGCGCCTCTATCTCGGCCCCGGACTTCGCCTTATAGAGGTCCAGGGGCTCCAGGACCGGGGTATCGTACTCCACGAAGCCAAACGCGGCGGCGGTCTGCCGCCAGATGCGAAAGATGTGGTTTCGTTTCGCAAGATCTTCAGGGTAAAAGTCGCGAAACCCCGGCAGGGTCTGGAACATAGCCATCAGTGACGGACAGGCTGCTACCCGCCCGCCCTAGGGCGAACCAAAAGTGGCCCGGCAACCCACACCCTCAGGTGAGCGTCGTCAGGTCGAGCTTCTTAAGCTGCTGTTTGAGGATCTTGCCAGCCTTGAACTTAACGACGGCCCGCTGGGGTATAATGACTTCCGCTTCTGGCTTGTTGGGGTTCCGACCGACACGCTGTTTCCGCACCTGAACTTCAAGTACGCCAAAGTTACGCAACTCGACGTTGCGTCCCTCTGACAATGCTTTCTGTACGATGTCGAGGGTCTGTTGGACCGTGTCGACTATCTGTTTCTGCGGGAATCCAGCCTTGCGGTAGATCTCCAACACGATCTCGCGTTTTGTGAGGTTCGTGGACATGAATTGTTCCTTTGGGTATAGGCTTTACTGAAGCGTGTTAAACTATTCGTCTGGGATGAATTGCGTCAATACTTATCCTCGGGCCTATCATGCCTGACCCTGTAGCGGTAAAATCCATGTTCGGGCGGATAGCCTCCCGCTACGATCTTGCGAACCGGGTACTAAGCGGCGGAATCGACATTTATTGGCGAATTCGGCTTGTTGGAGCCGTGCGGAGATCGAATCCCTCATCGGTGCTCGACCTGGCGACTGGCAGCGGCGACGTGGCCTTCGCGCTCGCCCGGGCGCTGCCGCACGCTGCGGCGGTCGTCGGGATGGATTTTTGCGCGCCCATGCTCGAGGAGGCCGAGTCAAAGAAGGCCGCGCACCCGGGGGCGTTTGCCAACGTGGAGTTTCGCCAGGGCGACGGACTTGCGCTACCCCTTGCAGCGGAGAGCCAGGACGCCGTGACGATCGCCTTTGGACTGCGCAACATGGCCGACCGCGCCCGCTGCCTCTCGGAAATGCGCCGGGTGCTCAGGCCCGGGGGTCGGCTCCATGTCCTCGAGTTCTCCCAGCCCTGGGCGTGGGTGGCCCCTCTTTACTCCTTCCACCTGCGGCACATCGTGCCGCGCGTGGCGGGACTCCTCACGGGCGACACGGGCGCCTACCAGTACCTGGGCGACTCGATCGGGGAATTCCCCGGGGCCGCCGCGCTTTCCTCGGAGATCCTCGCAGCGGGGTTCTCCGAGGTGAGCGCCCGAAGGATGACGATGGGCATCGTGGCGCTCCACGTCGCCCGGCGCTAGGCCCGCCTTAGTTGAACGACTTGCCGCAGCCGCAGGTCGAGTGGGCGTTCGGGTTCTTGATCTCGAAGCCCTTGCCGTGGAGCCCGTCGTCAAAGTCGATCGTCGTCCCGTCCAGGTGCTCCAGGCTCTTCGGGTCCACCACGATGGGCACGCCCTCGCTCTCGAAGGAGGCGTCGCCGGGCTTAGCCGCGTCAAAGGACATCCCGTACTGCAGCCCCGAGCATCCGCCCGTCTCTATGAAAAGGCGCAGGCTGCCGGTCGCGTCGCCCGCGTCGGCGCGCATCGTGCGCACCTGGTTCGCGGCCCGAGGTGTCAGTTGGATCATGGGTGCACCGTAGGAGGGCGGGAAGCCTTGTCAAATGGCTCCGCCCCGGGCAAATCCGGCGCCTGCAGCAGAAACCGGGCCGAAATAAAGGAAAGTTCACTTGCAAGCCGCCAACGCGGTCGCTTCCCTTTCCCCAGGTTGGCCGCGATCACCCACATTCTTAACGAGATCAACTACGAGATGGTCCGCATGCTCGCGGAGGGCGGCATGGGCGTCGTCTACGAGGCCCACCAGCTGGGCGCCGGCCAGTTCAGGAAGACGGTGGCCGTAAAGCTCATCAGGGAGGAGTACTCCGCCATCCCCGAGTTCCAGAAGAACTTCATCGGCGAGGCGCGCCTGGTGGCGGACCTGATCCACACGAACATCGTCCAGACCTACCACCTGGGGCAGATCGGCGGCCAGTACTTCATGGTCATGGAGTACGTGGGCGGCCAGAACCTGGAGCAGTTCCTGGAGAAGCACCGCCAGACGGGCCGCAAGGTCCCGGTGGACCTGGCGGCCTTCATCGTCTCGCGGGTCGCCCGCGGCCTCACCTATGCCCACCAGAAGCGCGATCGCCAGGGCAACCACCTCAACATCGTCCACCGCGACATCGGCCCGAAGAACATCCTGATGGGCTACGAGGGGGACGTGAAGCTCACGGACTTCGGCATAGCGAAGGCCCTAAACCTCATGTACAACGAGGAGGGCAAGGTGATCGCCGGCAAGGACGAGTACCTCTCCCCGGAGCAGGCAAGCTACGCCGTGACGGACGCCCGCGCCGACCTTTTCCCCCTGGGGATCGTCCTCACGGAAATCCTGCTCGGGAGGAACATCTTCAGGGACCAGGACCGGAGCATGTCCCGCCGCAACATCCTCACGATGCAGATCCCGCGCTTTGAGTCGCTGCGGCCCGAGGTCGACCCGAAGCTCGAGGCAATCATCCAGAAGTCTCTCCGCAGGGACCGCGACCAGCGGTACCAGTCGGCGGCGGAGATGCTCCACGACCTGGAGGTCTACCTCTACAGCGACGGCTACGGGCCCACCAACGAGAAGCTCGGCCTCTACCTGCGCGACCTCTTCCACATCCGGGACCCCCAACCCCCCGTAGCCCTCTCAGCACTACCCCGCCCGCCGGAACCATGAGGCAATTGCCGCCTCCACGCCGATGAGCTCCGGTGGTTTCAGCCAGGACCTTCGCCAGCGCCAGTCGCAGTCCCTTGTACTGGCCCCGCAGCTGCGCCAGTCCCTGAAGATCCTCCAGGTGGCCGCCTTGGACCTGCGCTCCGTGATCCAGGAGGAGCTCCAGTCGAACCCCGCGCTCGAGGAGCTCCCGATGGAGGGGATGAGCGCCGAGAAGCAGGAGCCCGACTCCGGCGAGAGCGACGCCAACGGCGACGACACGGCCGCGAGCGCCGAGGGCACACCCGACCCGGCGTCCGAGCCCAAGGGCGAGGAGATGGATTTCTCGAAGGAATTTGAGATCCTGGGCAAGATCGACGACGACTGGCGCGACTACATGGCGAACGCCGGGGGCACCTCGTCCTTCTCCGCGGAGGACGCCGAGCGCAGGCAGCACTTCTTTGACTCGGTCGCCACCGAGACCTCGCTCCAGGAGCACCTGATGCGCCAGGCCGAGATGACCGACCTGTCGGAGAAGGCCATGCAGGCGATGGTGCACCTGGTCGGGAGCCTGGACGACAGGGGGTTCCTGACCGCCAAGCCGGCGGATGTCGCGCTCCAGACGGGCCTCCCGCTCGAGTCGGTGCAGGAGGCCGTGGCGGCGCTCAAGGCCTTCGACCCGCCGGGGATCGGCTCGGAGAGCCTGGCCGAGTGCCTCCTGGCGCAGCTGATCGCGAAGGGCCGCCGCGACTCGCTCGCCTCGCGGATCATCCGGGACTATTTCGACCTCCTGACGCGGCGGCGCATCCCGGAGATCTCGCGCAAGCTGGGCGCCGCCTCGGACGACGTCCAGGGCGCGATAGAGGAGATCGGAAAGCTCGACCCCGCGCCGGGCCGGCGGTTCGCGGACGACCAGAACCGGGTCGTGGTGCCCGACGTGATCGTCGAGCACGACGGAAACGAATGGAAGATCCACCTCAACAACGACTACATCCCGCGCTTGAGGATCTCGAGCACCTACCGCGACATGATCGCCCGGGGCACCCTCTCAAAGGGCGAGCGCGACTACCTGAAGGACCGCATCCGCTCCGGCAAATTCCTGATCGACTCGATCGAGCAGCGCCAGCGGACGATCGAGCGGATCACGCGCGAGATACTCAAGGCCCAGATGCCCTTCTTCGAGAACGGGGTCTCCCAGCTGAAGCCCCTCACGATGACCCAGATTGCCGACGTGGTCGGCGTCCACGAGACGACGGTGAGCCGCGCGATCGCCAACAAGTACATCCGCACCCCCCACGGGATATTCGAGTTCAAGTACTTCTTCACCCCGGGCTACCAGAACGACAGCGGCGCCTCGGTCTCGAACACGAGCGTGAAGGAGATGATCGCGGACCTGGTGGCCGGCGAGGACAAGGCCGGGCCCTTCAGCGACCAGGAGCTCGTGAGCAAGCTCCAGGAGAAGGGCATCAACATCGCCCGGCGGACGGTCGCAAAGTACCGCGAGGAGCTCGGCATCCTGCCGAGCAACCTGAGGCGCGACTACAAGTAGGCGCGCTCAGATCTGGGCCGACGGGTCCACGCGGATCCCGCTCCCCGTGAACCGGGCGCAGTCGGCGGCGTCGCTCCACGCCGCGAAGGCGATCATGCCCGCGTTGTCGCCCGTGTGCTCGGGCCTCGCGGCGAGAAAGCGCGCCCCGGCCTCCTGGGCCGCTGCGCCGACAGAGGCCCTTAGGACGCGGTTGTTGGCGACGCCCCCCGAGAGCCCGACGCTGCGGTACTCGCCGCGCGCGAGCGCCTCGGCCGTCTTTGCCGTCAGCGCGTCCACCACGGCCTCCTGGTAGCTTGCGCAGAGGTCGGCGAGGGATCCCCCGACCTCCGCCTCCGACATGGCCTGCACGCGGTAGCGAAGGCTTGTCTTTAGCCCGGAGAAGCTAAAGTCCAGGTCCCCGCGCTTGCCTATCCCCCTCGGGAAGACGAAGGCGTCGCTCCTGCCGCCGGCGGCCAATCTCTCGACCGCCGGCCCGCCCGGATAGCCGATCCCCAGGAGCTTCGCACCCTTGTCGAGCGCCTCGCCGGCCGCGTCGTCGCGGGTGGCCGAGATCCTCCGGATGCGGCGGTCGCGGTCCATGGAGAAGAGGATCGTGTTCCCGCCCGAGACGAGGAGACCCAGGTGCGGGAGCAGCCTTTCCACGGCCGCGTCGAAGCCCGGGGGGTTCTCGGCATGGAGTGCGATGAAGGGCGACCAGGCATGGGCCCTCAGGTGGTTGACGCCCAAAAGCGGCAGCCTCCGGGCCTGCGCCACGGCCTTGGCCGCGGCGCCACCCACGGCAAGGCACGCCGCAAGCCCGGGGCCGCGCGTCACGGCGACCTCCGTCACCCTGCCCCAGGCCTCCGACCCGACCGCCTTCGCGAGGAGGGGCCCAAAGCTCCTCAGGTGCTCGCGCGTCGCGATGTCGGGGACGACGCCGCCGTGCTCGGCGTGGAGCGCGACCTGCGAGTGGATCCACTCGCCCGCGATCCCGGACCCCGGGTCGAAGATCGCGACCGCCGTCTCGTCGCAGGAGCTCTCGAAGGCGAGGATCACCGGCTAAGGGAGCGCGCGACCCGCAGCACGTCGAGCGCGGCCTCGAGCTGGCGGTCCTCCACGGGGGAAAAGTCGAAGCGTTCCCGGAACTCCACGGGGTCGGTGATGTCGGGCCGCGACACCTGCCGCTCGAGCTTCTCGTCCTCGTCCGGGCTCATCACGACCTCCACCTGGGGCGTGATCCCGTGCGCGTTAATGAGGGCGCCGCTCGGCGTGAAATAGTGCGCGGTGGTGAGCCGCAGACCCTCGCCGTTGCGGAGCTTGAAGATCGTCTGCACGGAGCCCTTGCCGTACGAGCGCTCGCCCACGATGACCGCGCTGCCGGAGTCCTTGAGCGCGCCCGCCACGATCTCGGCGGCGCTCGCCGTCTCGCCGTTTATGAGGACGGCCACGGGGAGCTTGAGCGGCTCCCCGTCCGTCTCCGAGTAGTAGCTCTCCCGGTCTGCGGGCTTCCTGCCCTGGGTGTAGACGATCAGCTTTCCCTTCCGGAAAAAGGGCTCCGCTACGTCGACCGCCGCGTCGAGGAGCCCGCCCGGGTTGTTCCTTAGGTCGATGACCAGGCTGTCGATCCCCTTGGCGAGGAGGCCGTTCAGGGCATCGTCAAACTGCTCCCCGGTGTGGTCGGAAAACTCGCGGATCTGGAGGTAGCCGGTCGTGCCGTCCATGACCCTGGCCCCGCGGACGCTCACGATCTTCACCACCTCGCGGACGACGTCGAGCTCGAGGTGCCGGCCCGGCACGGGACGGAAGAGCCCCACCCTCACGTGCGTGCGGGGCTTGCCGCGGAGCTTGTCGACCACCTTGTCCATGGGGACGCCGCGGTCGACCGCCTTGCCGTCGACGCTCACGATCTGGTCGCCCTCCTGGATCCCCGCCTTGGCGCCCGGTCCCCCGGGTATCGGGGAGGTGACGGTCAGGAAACCCTTGTCCATCTCGATCTCGACCCCGATGCCGCCGTACTCCCCGTCCAGGTCCTCCTCGAGCTCCTCGTTGTCCTTCACCTCGAGGTACTCGGAGTGCGGGTCGAGGGTCTCCACCATCCCGTGGATCGCGAGCTTTGACAGGGGCTCGTAGCCGGACGCCGCGGGGTCCACGTAGTTCTCGTTCACGGTCTTTAGCACGTCGCGGACATACGAGGAGGCCCGGTCCAGGTCCCGGTTCGGCAGGAGCGACCACGAGCCGTGGACACGCATCACCCCCAGGCACGCGGCGAACCCCAGGATCGCGGTGCCGGCCAGGATCAGAATCCGTTTGAACATACGCGGCAGTGTGGTCATCGCCTTCGATTTGTAAATGAAGCCTTCGAGCGAGCCCCCCCCGGACCCTGTCGTGATGGCCGCCCTCCGAGCTAGGGCGGCGGGGCGCGCCGCGATCGGCTTTGCGGAATTTATGGAGGTCGCGCTCTACGATCCAAGGGCCGGCTATTACCGCAGGGAGAGGACCCGCATCGGCTACGGCTCTGGGACGGACTTCCTGACGGCAAGCTCTTCGGCTCCCCTCTTCGGGAGGCTGGTCGTGGCCGCGTGCGAGCAGCTCCTGGCCCCGGCGCCGCTCCGCGAGTTTGAGTTCGTGGAGGTGGGCGCCGAGCGAGGCGCAGGCATCCTTCAGGGTCTCCCGCACCCCTTTCGTTCCGCCCGGCTCGTGGGCCTGGGCGATGCCCCTGACCTCGCCGGCCCCTCGGTCGTCTTTTCGAACGAGCTCCTTGACGCGCAGCCGTTCCGCAGGTTCCGGTTCCGCTCGGGCTCCTGGAGGGAATTGGGCGTCTCCCTGGAAGGCCCTAGTCTCGCGGAAACCGAGCTTCCGGAGGGCACCCTGCCCCGTGACCTGCCGGCACTGGCGCCCGAGGGCTATGTGATCGACGCCCCGCTTGCGGCCGCGTCCCTGGCCCGGACGCTTGCGGCCCTGCCGTGGACGGGGCTCTTCCTCGCCTTTGACTACGGCAAGTCCTGGGAGGAATTGCTGCACGCCGCTCCCGAGGGCACGGCCAGGGCGTACCGGAGCCACACCCAGGGCAACGACCTCCTCGCCGCCCCGGGGGAACAGGACCTGACCTGCCACGTCTGCTGGGACTGGATAAGGGTTGCCCTTCTTGAAAAGGGTTTTGCCAATCCCACGGTCGAGTCCCAGGAGGCGTTCTTCGTGCACCATGCCGGAGCGTTCATCGCGGACCTTTCGGCCCGGGAAGCCGGCCGCCTAAGCCGCGACAAGCTATCCCTCCTGCAGCTGATCCACCCCGCGCACATGGGACAGAAGTTCCAGGCCCTCTGGGCCCTGCGAAAGCAGCCATAGCGGCAAATCCCCCCAAGAATCCCCTTGCCTAGCGCCCGAGCGGCCCGCTAACGTCTTCCTTTTAACTCATTACACCATGGCCAAAGTCTGCGTAATCACAGGTCGTCGTCCCGTCAAAGGGAGCATCATCAATCGTAAAGGCCAGACCAAGAAGAGTGGCGGCATCGGAACGCACGTGACCAGCATCACGAAGCGCAAGTTCCGCCCGAACCTCCAGAAGGTCCGCATCCGCATGGCCAATGGCGGCACGAAGCGCGTCTGGGTCTCCGTGAAGGCCCTCAAGGCGGGCCTCGTCCAGAAGGCCTAAGTTTTTAAGCTGCGGGTAGTTGGGACTCGGAATTCTCCGGAAACCTCCCGGCTACGTCGTATTCCTGAGGAAGGCCTGGACCTCGTTGTGGTCTCCGCACACGTGGAACACGAGCGCATCGCCCTCCCGTTGAAATACGAGCCTCAGGTCCACGCCGCAGCGGCACTCCATGAATGGCCGGATGCGGCGCAAGCCCACCCCGGAATGCAGGTGAGGTTGGCCGTAGGCGGCCCCTGCCCGCCTCATCGCCTCGAAGACCTCCCCGCGCCTAGCCTCCGGCACGCTCCTTAGGAACCGAGGGGTCGCAACAAGCCTCACGGGGCGAGGTCACTCGCCTGTGTAATTACACGGAGCTTCCCTGATTTCCGCGCTCGGGCCGTTTCCCGGCGCATTGCGGCTCCGGCCTTCGCCCGTTCGGCAGCAGTAATGCCGTATTCTGAGCCGAAATAGCTTTGGTCCGCCTCGCTTACAGCAAACGGCAGTCCGCGCCGATTGACGAGCTGCGTGAGGGCCATGGAAACATAGGAACCGGCGTCGAGGCCCAGGTCCTTGAGGACCTTGTCGCTCTTTTTCTTCAGATCGCTATCGATCCGCACGCGCGTTTGCACCGTGGCCATGACTCAAACGTGCTCATTCTGCCTCACCCTGTCAAGCGGCCCATGGCGCTGCGCCCTGGCGGGCAACATCTCGGCCTATTTGGGCGCGCTGATGGGGTGCACATCCCCCGCCCACATCTTGTAGGCGATAGGGTCCGAGGGCCGCGGGATCCGGCTCATGTCGAACCCGTGTTCGGCGACGTAGTCATAGCCGAAGTGGTACGTGGCCCAGAGGAGCGGGTACGAGAAGACGCCCTTTCCCGTGAGGCTTCGCTTCATGACCGCGAGGCCGTCCATCCCGACCAGAAGGTTCGTCTGCCAGTTCCAGACCCCGGGCTCGTACGGCAGGCTTGAGACGGCCCTCCAGGCGCGGGGCTTGACCTGCAGGAGCCCCCGGTTCTCGCCGTGGTGGGCCCGCGGATCAAAATGCGATTCCACCCGCACGAGCGCGTACACAAACAGCGGGTCCAGGTCCCGGGCCGCTGCAAGCGGCTGGATGGCCGCCCAGATCTGGCGCCTGGCGGCGGGCGTGTCCGTCGAGACCGAGGGCGCCTCGCCTTCGTGGGGCGAGCATCCCCCAAGGAGGACCGCCACCGACAGGAGCCCGAGGCCTAGAGGGCCCGGAAGACGATGGAGGCGTTCTGGCCCCCGAAGCCCAGGTTGTTGCTGAGCACCGTGCGCACCTTGGCTGCCCGGGCCGCATTGGGGACATAGTCCAGGTCGCAGTCCGGGTCGGGCTCCTCCAGGTTCATCGTGGGAGGGATGATCCCCTGCTCTATCGCCTTTACGCATATCACAGATTCTATGCCGCCTGCCGCCCCGAGCAAATGCCCTGTCATCGACTTAGTCGAGCTGATCGCGACCCTGTGGGCCCCCTCCCCGAAGACCTTCTTGATGGCCAGGGTCTCAAACTTGTCGTTGTAGGGGGTGGAGGTCCCGTGCGCGTTGATGTAGTCGACGCTCTCGGGCGCAGCGCTCGCGCTCGCGAGGGCGCGCTTCATGGCCATCGAGAGCCCCTTGCCCTCGGGGTCGGGCTGCGTGATGTGGTAGGCGTCGCAGGTGGCCGCGTAGCCCGCCAGCTCGCAGTAGATCCTGGCGCCGCGCGCCTTGGCGTGCTCGAGGGACTCGAGCACCAGGATCCCCGCGCCCTCGCCCATGATGAAGCCGTCGCGGTTCTTGTCGAAGGGCCGGCTCGCGGAGCTTGGCGCGTCGTTGCGGGTGCTCATTGCCTTCATCGAGCAGAACGAGGCGTAGGCAAAGGGCGTGATCGCGGCCTCGCTTCCGCCGGCCACCATGACGTCCGCGTCCCCGCGGCGTATCGCGTGGGCGGCCTCCCCGAGCGAATGGGTCCCCGTGGCGCATGCCGAGACTATCCCAAAATTCGGGCCGCGGGCGCCGTACTCGATCGCCACGAGGCCGGAGCACATGTTGCCGATCAGGGACGGGATCGTGAAGGGGGAAACCTTCCGCGGGCCCCGCTCAAAGAGCACCTTGAGCTGGTTCTCGTAGGTCCACATTCCCCCGATCCCCGAGCCGATGATGACGCCCACCCGGTCGCCGTCCTCCTTCGCCATGTCGATGCCGGAGTCGGCGACGGCCTGCTTCGCGGCCACAAATCCGAAGTGCGTGTAGCGGTCGTTGCGGCGCGCCTCCTTCGGGTCCATGAGGAGGTTGACGTCCCAGTTGCGCACCTCCGCGCCGATCTGGCACGCGAAGGCCGAGGGGTCGAAGAGGGTGACGCGGTCGACGCCGATCTTCCCGGCTATGAGGCCCGCCCAGAACGAGGCCACATCGTGCCCGATCGATGCGACGGCCCCGAGGCCTGTGACCACGACACGCCTGTCGGACTGGGGCGAATTCATGGGCTCGGGTAGCTCCCCAGGTGCCGTTTCCAGCTGGGGGAATGGCAGGGGCCGTTCGATTCCGTCAGCGACGGATCAGCTCTGCCCGGCTTTGCTCTTAATGTAATCGGTGACCTGGCCGACCGTCTGGAGCTTCTCGGCGTCGGACTCGGGGATCTCGCCCTTGATCTCGTCCTTGAACTCCTCCTCGAACGCCATGATCAATTCGACGGTGTCGAGCGAATCGGCACCCAAATCATCAAGAAAGGAGGCGGTCGGTGTGATCTGCTCCTCGTTGACGTTGAGCTGATTCACAATGATCTCCTTAACACGCTGGTCTATGGTTTTTTGGTCAGCCATTGGGTGATAGTCCGAGTAAACTGACGCTTCACATTGCCATGCCGCCGTCAACGGTAAAAACTTGCCCGGTAACATATCCGGACTCCTCCGAGCAGAGATAAGCGCACATATTGGCTATATCGGCCGCGTCCCCGAACCGCTTAAGCGGAACGACCTCCAAAATCTTGGCCGCCAGCTCGGGTTTGTTGACGAATTCCGTGGTCATGTCGGTCTTTATGAAGCCCGGTGCGACGGCGTTGACGGTGACGCTGCGGCCCGCAAACTCGCGCGCCAGGGACTTGGTGAGGCCGATCATCCCGGCCTTCGCGGCCGAGTAGTTCGCCTGCCCGGCGTTGCCCATGATGCCGCTCACCGAGGTGATATTGACGATCCTGCCCCAGCGGGCCCGGGTCATGGGGCGAGCCAGGTGCTTCGTCCAGTGGAAGCAGCTCGTCAGGTTGGTCGTGATGACGTCGTTCCAGTCGGCGTCGCTCATCCTGAAAAGGAGGCCGTCCCGGGTGATTCCGGCGTTGTTGACCAGGATGTCGATCACCGGGATCTCCGCCAGGAGCGCCTCGGCGGCCTTGGCGATCGCGGCGCCGTCCGAGACGTCGACCGCCAGGGCGCGGGCCTTGCCGCCCGCCTGGGTGATCGCCGCGGCGGCCGCCCCGCAGGAGTCCGCCGATTTTGAGACGCAGATCACGGTCACCCCGTTTTTTGCGAGCGTTTCTGCAATTGCTTTGCCAATACCACGACCCGCGCCGGTGACGAGGGCCGTCCTGTTGTTGAATGTGAGCATGGGGGTTTAGTAAACGTCGCGCTGGTAGCGCTTCTCCTTCTTCATAAGCTTAACGTAGTCAGCGGCCTCCGCGGGGGTCATTCCACCCTGGCCGGCGATGACATCGTGGAGGGCCGAATCGACATCCTTTGCCATACGCCTCGCGTCACCGCAAACATAGAAATAGGCCCCCGAACGGATCCAGGACCAGAGCTCCCCTGCACGCTCGCGCATCCGGTCCTGCACGTAGACCTTGGCCGCCTGGTCCCTGGAGAAGGCCGTGTCGAAGCGCGTGAGGACGCCCGCCTCCTGCCACGCCTCAAATTCCTCACGGTAGACAAAATCATCGGCCCTCCTCTGGTCCCCAAAGAAGACCCAGTTGCGGCCCCGGGCCCCCGCGGCGGCCCGCTCCTGCATGAAGCCGCGAAACGGCGCAATCCCGGTGCCCGGTCCCACCATCACCATGTCCCGGGAGCCGTCCTCCGGGGGACCGAAATGGGACGGCGAGACGAAGACGGGCAGGACCGGGGCGTTAAGCGGGACCCGGTCGGCGAGGTAGGTCGAGCAGACCCCCACCCGGCCGCGGCCGTTCGTCGTGTAGCGGACAATAGCCACCATGAGGTGGACATCCACGGGATGGGCCCTCGGGGAGGAGGCAACCGAGTAGAGCCTCGGCTGGAGCCGGTGCATGTGGTCCACGAGTTCCTGGGGCGAGAGCCGCGCCGAGGGGAATTCCTCGAGGAGGTCGATGAATTCGCGCTCCTCGAGCCACTTGGGGAGGCTGCCGAGGGACTCGGGCTCCAGGAGCGACCGGAGCAGGGCCCGCTCCCGGGGATCTCCCGCCCGGACTGCGAGCGACTCAAGGAACCGCCTGCCCGGGTCGGCCAGCGCGAGCCGTGAGGTCAGGGCCTCCCTCAGGGAGACGGCCCCGGGGACCTTTGGAAGGTTGACCGGCTCAAGGCCGCTCGCGCCCAGCGCCCCGAGGAGCGCCTCCACCTCGGACGGTCGGTTCGAGGGGAAGATGCCCAGGGAATCCCCGGCCGTGTAGGTGAGCCCGCTACCCGCGATCGACACCACGAAATGCCGGGTCTCTTTCGTCGATCCCGGGCCGTTCAGGAGCCGATTTTCGGTGACACGGGCCTGAAACGGATGGTCCTTGGTGAAAGCCGCGGTGTCTACGGGATCAGGCATGAAAAGGCGGCCCGATAGAGGGGTCCGCGGGAGTCGCTTGCAAGCCGGTTCAATCGCTGCACCTTTTCGGCCATGAAGGCAAAGGGCCCTCTTCTCACCGGCTTCCACCACCTGACCGCGGTCACCGCGAAGGCCGCACAAAACTACGCCTTCTACACGAAGGTTCTCGGGCTTAGGCTCGTCAAGAAGACCGTGAACCAGGACGACGTCTCGGCCTACCACCTCTTCTATGCCGATGGGAAGGCCAGCCCCGGGACCGACATCACCTTCTTCGACTGGCCCGCCGCGCCGGAGAGGCGCGGGACCCGGAGCGTGGTGCAGACGGGCTTCAGGGTCGCGGGCGGGAGCCTCGCCTGGTGGAGGAGCCGCTTCAAGGAGCTCGGCGTCACCCAAGGGGAGATCCTCGAGCGCGACGGGCGTGAGACGCTCGAATTCGAGGACCCCGAGGGCCAGCGCCTGGCGCTCGTCGCCGAGCGGGACGGGGATCCCGTGCATCCCTGGGAGCTCGGCCCGGTCCCGGCGAAGCACCAGATCCGGGGCCTTGGGCCGATCCGGATGAGCGTCCCCGACCTGACCCTCACCGACCGGGTCCTGACGGAGGTGCTCTCAATGACGCACGCGCGCACCTACGAATTCTCCAAGGGCAACGTGCCGATTGTCCACGTCTACACGATGAAGGGCGACGGCCCGGCCGCTGAGCTCCACGTGGTCGTGGAGCCGGACCTCCTGCCGGCGCGCCAGGGGGCGGGAGGCGTCCACCACGTGGCCTTCAGGACCCCGAACGACAAGGAATACGACGCCTGGGCCAGGAGGCTCCTTGAGATGGGCATGCCCACCAGCGGGCCCGTCGACCGGTACTACTTCCGGAGCCTGTATTTCCGCGAGCCGGGCGGCGTCCTCTTTGAGATCGCGACCGACGGGCCCGGGTTCGCGACCGACGAGAAGCTTGAGGACTTGGGCAAGCGCCTCGCGCTCCCGCCCTTCCTTGAGCCGCGCCGCAAGGAAATCGAGGACGGCCTGGAGCCCCTGGAGTTCTGAGGCGCCTGGCAGATTTCATTGGGGCGGCCACGCCGCGCAATGGGTTCGTATTGACAAACATCCTTCGTGAGACTTATTCGTGAGACATGAAGACGGCCACCGTGCGCCAGATCCGCAATGCCTTTCCGTCCGTCCTAAAAATCATTCGCGGCGGTGAATCGGTCTCCATCACCTCGCGCCGAAAGATAGTCGCCACGTTAACGCCTCCGGCAGTAAGGAAAGCTAGACGACGCACCCATCCCTGGGGGGATCTCAACGCGCGTCTCTCGGAGCTGCAACAGCAGCCAATGATGCCGATAACGGGTGCCGAGATGATCGCCGACGATCGCAGCCGTTACTGATCCGCAAGCCCGTGGTTTATGCGGACACGTCCTTTTTGTTCTCGTTGGTGTTGCACGACGCCAACACGGCTCGCGCTGTCGGCTACCTAAAGCTCCACGCGACAACACTGGTCTTCACGCCCTTGCAGCGATTTGAGCTGCGAAATGCCATTCGTCTCGCCGTGTGGCGTGGCAATTGTGACTCCGCGGCGGCCCGTCGTGCGCTAGGCAGGGTGGCAACCGATCTTGCCTCCGGGGATCTCGCCGAGACGACGCTTGCCTGGACGGAGGTCCTAGCCAAGGCCGATGAACTGAGCGAGGACCATACGTCGTCCTTGGGTGTCCGGTCCCTGGACCTGCTTCATGTCGCCGCCGCTGTCACCCTTGGCGCGAAAACGTTCATAACATGCGACGAACGCCAGCTGATGCCGGCGCGTGCTGCGGGCCTTAGGAGCGTCAGGATCTAGATGCTGGCCGGCGACGGCGCTCATCGAGGCGATCCGGGCGCCACGTCTATTGCCAGGAGCCTGTAGGACACCCTCGTGTTGGCGCCCCCGTGGATCTGGAGGGCAAACCTGCCGTGCAGCGCGACCGTGGGGTCCTTTTCCATGTAGTCGACCGTCTTCACGCCGTTGAGCCAGATCTGGACGTGCGGGCCCTGGGCGCGTATCCGGTAGTCGTTCCACTCTCCCGGCCTGAGGACCGACTTCCTCACATCGGCGGGGGCAACCTCAAGGTTGTAAGCCCGCCGGCTCTCGTCGTAGAGGTTTCCGTCGGTATCCGCGCCCAGGTCCGCCTGGTAGCCCGAGACCTCGAAGCCTCCCGGAACGCGCTCCGACCAGAACTGGACCCCGCCGTTAACGAAGCCGCCGAAGCCCTCGACCTTGTACTGCAGGCGCAGGTCAAAGTCCCCGAATTCCTCCTCGGTCGCCAGGAACTCGTTGTGCGGCTGCCTCCGGTCGAGCGCACCGGCAACGATCGCGCCGTCCTCGATCCTCCAGTTGGCGGTGTTTCCCTCCCACCCCTTGAGCGTCTTCCCGTCAAAGAGCGCCCGCTCTGCGCCCTCCTTGTTCGACACCGTCCCGAAGGGCACCGTGGTCGGCCCCTTCTCCTGCACCTCCATCCGGGTCAGCTCGGGATCGATGATGTCGACCGCCCAGATGTGCTCGCCGTTCACGGTTGGCCGGTGCCTCGGCAGCGTGGCTATCCCCCCGAAGCGCAGCGCCCGGTACGCCACGTCGATGTCGTCCACCTCGAAGTTCACGTGGTCGAAGGCCCCGGCGGCCCACTTGTTGAGCGGCGGGTCGAAGAAGATGAGCTCGATCAGCTCCTTCCCCGGTCCGGGCACCCGAAACTTCACAAGGCCAAGCCTCCCGTCGGGCCCGGCAATGTGGACCACCTCGGGAAGGCCGAGCGTGTCGCGGTAGAACGCCCGCTCGCTTTCCGCCTGGGCCCGGGAAACGGCAAAGCCCACGTGCTGCAGGTGCTGGCTGAAGGCAGCGGCCGATGCGGGGAAGGCCACGCCCCGGAGCTCGGCGACCTCGAGCAGGTTCCCCGCGGGATCCTTGAACTGGAGGGTCCCGGCATCGGGACCCTGGGCAATCTTCACGGCCTCAACGCCGCGCTCATGCAGGGCCCGGTCCACGTCCGCGAGCACGGGCGCCTCAAGCGTCACGTGGAGCATGCGCCGCGGCCAGCCCGGGTCCGGCGCCTGCCTGAACTCGATCCACTGCGTTCCGCCGACGGCGAACATGATCGTGCCGGCCGCGGCGGGCACCTCGGCAAACCCGCCGCCCCGCCCATAGAAGCTCCTGACGGACGCCGCGTCGGCCGTGAGAAAGGTTGCACCCGCCAGCCCCGTGACCGGCAGCGGAGGGGGCAAGGGGGCGCCCCTCATCGGGGCCCCCAGCGCAAGGAGGAGCGCGGCGCAAGGCGCCCCAAATCGGCGACCGAGAAGCGACAGGGGGCAACCAAACCGGGTGTGAGGGGTCATGCGCAGTGGGAAGGGGCCCACACCCCTAACCGAGGCACGTCCGATTCACAAGTGGAACAACCCCGGGGCCCGCGGCGCGAGGGCCTTTCCATTTGCCAACCCCCCGGGTCGGGACAACGCTCACCCTTTAACGTGAATGAATCCCCCGAAGAACCCGGCGCACCCGGGGGCATCCTGCGCCTGCAGAAGTTCATAGCCGACGCCGGCATCTGCTCCCGGCGGAACGCCGAGGCGCTGATCTCCCAGGGCGAGGTGTGGGTGAACGGAAGGCAGGCCGTCCACGGCCAGAAGGTGACCCCGGGCGTCGACAAGGTGACCGTGAGCGGGAAGATCGTCCGCACCCTCCCCCAGCCCCGGATCACGCTCGCCGTCAACAAGCCCCGGGGGCTCATCTGCTCAAACGACGACCCGCACAACCCGGACACGATCTTCACGCTCCTTCCGCGGGAGTACAACCGCTTCAGGTTCTTCTGCGCGGGGCGCCTCGACAAGGACAGCGAGGGCCTGGTGATCCTGACGACCGACGGGGACTTGGCGCACCGGCTGATGCACCCGTCGAGCGAGGTCATCAAGCGCTACCACGTGAGCCTGAAGCAGCCGTTTCCCGCGTCGCGCCTGCCGCGGCTCGTCAAGGGCCTCACCTTCGAGGGCGAGCGCCTGAAGGTCGAGCGCGCCGCCCTCATCAGCCCCAGGGCCGACGGCACCGCGTTCGACCTGGACGTCCACATGCACCACGGCAAGAAGCGCGAGATCCGGCTCCTCTTCTCGGCCCTGGGCTACATCGTCCTGCGCCTGAGGAGGTACCAGATCGGCGCCGTCCGCCTGAAGGGAATCCCGTTGCGCGGCGCAAAACAACTTGCTTCAAAGGAGATCGAACAACTTTTCCGGTCGCCCTCGACTCCGCACGCCGCGCTCCAGGCGACCGCATCCGAGAAAACCCAACTTCATGAAGATTAAATCCATCGCCTACTTGGCCTGCCTTGGCTGGTGCGCTTCCCTGGTCGGGGCGACGCTCAGCGCCCCCACCGCCGTCCAGGTGCAGCCGGACCCGGCCTCCGCCGTGATCGTGGTCCTTAAGGCCGGCACCGAGCAGCCCGTCGCGAGCGACAAGGTGGGCCCCCCGCCCGCAGGATGGACCGCCGTCGATGTCCCCGGCCCCTTCGTCGCCTTCGTGAAGAACAAGGACCTCTCGAAGGCCCTGGACGTGATCCCGGGCGCGAACGTCTACCTTACGCCAAGGGACGGTACCCCCGTTCTCACGACCTTTGCGGCCGGCGACAAGGCCGAGATCACCGGCCTCCACGGCGGCTGGACCCAGATCCGCCTGGAGAAGACCCTCGTGGGCTACATCCAGATGTCCCCTGCTGCGCCCGCGGCACCGATCGCGGAGGCCCCCGCGGCCCCCGCGGCAACCCCGGCACCGGCGGCTCCCGCCGCGGCCGCGGCACCCGCAGAGGCCTACATCCCCTCGCGACTCTACGAGGGCACGCTCGCCTCGACCAAGTCGCTCCTTGGTGGCAAGAAGCCCTATGCCTGGCAGCTGTCCGATGCGGACGGCAACCTGATCGCCTACGTGGACCTCTCCCACCTCCTCCTGACCGACCAGATCGAGAACTACTCGGGCCACCCGGTCGTGGTCCTCGGCTCCCTGAAACCGATCGAAGGCAGCAAGGACCTGGTCGTGGACGCAGAGGGCCTGCGCCTAAAGTAGATGGAGGCGATCGATGGCAACAGGATCGCGGCCGAGATCATCGCCGAGCTGAAGGCCGAGGTCTCGGCGATCGTCGGCCGAAAGCCCTGCATCGCGCTCGTGCGTGTGGGAGACGACCCCGCCTCGGTCTCGTATGTGAAGAAGAAGGGCCAGACGGCCGCGGAGATAGGGATAGAGAGCCGCGTCCTCCTTCCCCCGGTCTCGATCCGCCAGGAGGAGCTCGAGACCCTGGTCGACGCCCTGAATACCGACCCGGCGATCGACGGCATCCTGGTCCAGTCGCCGCTCCCGAAGGGGCTCGACGAGCACGCGATCTTCCGCCGGATCGCCCCGGAGAAGGACGTCGACGGCTTTAACCCGCTTAACCTGGGAAAGCTCGCCCAGGAGGACGAGTCGGGCTTCTCCGCGTGCACGCCGGCCGGGATCATGGAGCTCCTCGCGAGGAGCAAGGTGGACCTGGGCGGGAAGCACGTGGTGGTCCTCGGACGCTCGCTCATCGTCGGAAAGCCCGCAGCGCTCCTCGCCCTCCAGAAGAAGGCGGGCGCCAACGCGACCGTCACCATCTGCCACTCCAGGACCGCGGACCTGCCCTCGATCACGAGGCAGGCCGACGTCCTCATCGCCGCGATAGGCCGGCCCGAATTCGTGAAGGCGTCCATGGTGAAGCCCGGGGTGGTCGTGATTGACGTCGGCATCAACCGGGTCCCCGACGCGTCCAAGAAGTCGGGATACCGCCTGGTGGGCGACGTGGACTTCGCCGGCGTCTCCCCCCTGGCCTCCAAGATCACGCCCGTCCCGGGCGGCGTGGGCCCCATGACGGTCGCCATGCTCATGCGCAACACCCTCAAGGCCCACCGCCTGCGCGCGGCTCTATAACAATTATATAGCGTCCGTGGGCTTGCGCCCCGGCCCCGGCCGCCCATGCTCGGCTGAGGCTCAACCCATGTCCCGCGCGCGCATCCTGGTCGTCGACGACCAGCCCATCAACGTCCAGCTCCTCAAGCGCAAGCTCGAGCGCTGCGAGCTTGACGTGTCGACGGCCAACAACGGCCTCGAGGCGCTGGAGCAGGTGAAGCTGCACAAGCCCGACCTGATCCTCCTCGACCTGATGATGCCCGACATGGACGGGATCGAGGTGTGCGAGCGCCTGCAGGCGAGCAGCGACACCCGCTCGATCCCCGTGATCTTCGTTACGGCGCGCACCACCAAGGAGAGCAAGCTCGAGGGACTGGCGGTCGGCGCCGTGGACTACATCACCAAGCCGATCGACCTCGACGAGACCGTGGCCCGCGTCCAGACGCAGCTCCGCTTTGCGGCGATAAACCGCGAGAACCTCGAGCTCCAGAGGCGCCTTGAGGAGTCGCGCAGGGCGGCGACGATCGGCGCCGTGGCCCAGGGCATCGCCCACAACCTGAACAACCTCCTCGGGGTCGTCATCGGGTACCTGGACCTGATCAAGAGCGGCTACGACAAGCCCGCGAACGTGAAGAAGAACGCCCAGAACGTGGACGACGCGATCCAGAGGATCGTGGGCATCATCCGCCAGCTGAGCACGCTTGTCGTGAAGTCCCGGCCGGAGCTCACACGTGCCCCCCTCCAGCGCCTCCTGGACGGCGGGATCCGCCGCTTCCACAGCGACTACAAGCTCGAGGCGAGCGTGACCGTGAACAACGCCGTGCCGGACATGGAGATCGACACGAACATAGAGACCTTCGAGGAGGTGCTCTCCAAGCTCCTCATCAACGCCTGGGAATCCTACCACGAGGGCCCGCTTGACCGCCGCCCGGTCACGATCCAGACGCGCGTCTTCGACAGGCCCCGCGGCGAGAAGATGCTCGAGGTGCGCGTGGACGACGAGGGCGACGGCATCGCCGAGGACATCCGGGACCGGATGTTCGAGCCCTTTGTGAGCACGAAGCGCACGGTCGGGGTCGGCATGGGCCTCACGATCGCGCGGCACTCCCTCCGGAGCGTCGGGGGCGAGGTCACCATGGCCGCCCGCACACCCCGGGGGGCGAGCGCCCTCATGGTGCACCCGGTGCGCGACCCCCGCCACAGGGACAAGTCCCAAGACACCGACGACTGAGCCCTTTTCCCCACGGGAGCCGACCACACGCCATGGACACCATCGCATTTCTTGGAGCCGGCTCGATGGCCTCCGCCATGGTCGAGGGGTTGATCGGGAAGGGCGCCTACCTGCCGGGGGCGATCGCCTGCCTGGGCGGAGGTGGCGCGACGGCCCCCGCCCTTGCAACGCGGACGGGAATCCGCCTTGCGAGCTCGCTTGAGGACCTCCTGGCCGGCGCCGACACGCTGGTCCTTGCCTTTAAGCCCAAGCACCTGGCCTCGGCGGACCCGCGCCTCGCGGGGCTCACCTCCGGCCGCCTCGTCATCTCGGTCCTTGCCGGCAAGAAGATCGAGGCCCTGCGCGCCGTGTTTCCCGGGGCGCGAGCGCTCGTCCGGAGCATGCCCAACACCCCCGGGCAGATTGGCGCCGGCCTCACGGGCTGGTGCTCGGACAAGCCCCTCTCGCCGGCGGACCGCGCGAGGCTCGCCTCGGTCTTCGGCGCCCTCGGCAAGTCGGTCGAGCTCCCCGAGGCGCAGATCGACGGGTTGACCGCGATCAGCGGCTCCGGCCCGGCCTATGTCTTCGAATTCGCGGCGGCGCTCAGGGACGCCGGGCTAAGCCTCGGATTTGACCCGAAGACCGCCAACCTGATGTCGGTCGAGACCGTGCTTGGGGCCGCCCTCCTCCTTGCCAAGCGGGGCGTCGATCCCGAGATCCTGCGGGCCGAGGTGACCTCCCCGAACGGCGTAACCGCTGCTGGGCTAAGGAAGCTCGCCGACCGGGACTTTCGGGGCATGATCCGCGAGACGGTTTTGGCCGCGCGCGCCAGGGCCGAGGAGCTCTCCACTTAAAGCCATGCCCTCAAATCACCTCGGCGGAAGGATCCTAGTGACGGGCGGCGCGGGCTTCATCGGGAGCGCGCTTGTCTGGGCGCTCAACGCCCGGGGACTCGAGGACATCGTGATCTGCGACATCCTCCAGTCCGACGAGAAGTGGCGCAACCTCGTGCCGCTCCGCTACGCCGACTATGTCGAGGGCCCGGCGTTCCGCGCGCGGATCGCGCAGGGCCCGGGGTCCTTCGGGAAGTTCTCGGCCGTGTTCCACCTGGGGGCCTGCTCGGCCACGACGGAGCGCGACGCCTCGTACCTGGTCGACAACAACACGGCCTTCACCCGGGAGCTGGCCGCCTGGGCGCTCAGCACCGGTGCACGCTTTGTCTACGCCTCCTCAGCGGCGACCTACGGGGACGGCGCGCAGGGGATGGATGACAAGGACCCCGCGCTCGAGCGCCTGCGGCCCCTCAACATGTACGGGTATTCGAAGCACCTCTTTGACCTCCATGCCCGGAGGCTCGGGTGGCTCGACCGGATCGTGGGCGTAAAGTACTTTAACGTCTACGGTCCCAACGAGGCCCACAAGGGCGACATGCGCTCCGTGGTCGCCAAGGCCCACGTCCAGATCAAGGAGACCGGCAAACTCGGCCTCTTCAAGAGCTACGACCCCAAGTACCCCGACGGGGGCCAGATGCGGGACTTCCTCTACGTGAAGGATGCCGTCGAGATGACGCTCCACTTCGCGGAAAAGGGGTCCTCCGCGGCGGGGCTCTTCAACCTGGGCTCCGGCGAGGCGAACACCTGGCTCTCCCTCTCGGACGCGATCTTCGCGGCCCTCGGGCAGAAGCCGAACGTCTCCTTCATCGACATGCCCGAGGCCCTCCGCGCCAAGTACCAGTATTACACGAAGGCGGACATCTCGAAGCTCAGGGGCACGGGCTACGACAGGCCGATCACCCCGCTCGCCGACGCCGTCGCCGACTACGTGAGGAACTACCTGGTGCCCGACAAGCGGCTGGGCGCCTAGGGGCGGGCATTCTTTTTAGGTCGCCCGCCGGGCCAAAGGGCCCGATGCTCGGCCGGTCCAGTTCCTCCCCCGCCCGCGGCAGGGTTTTCCCCGCGGCCGGCTGCGCATGATATTTACCACCTATTGGTTTATAGTTTTTTCCGTTTTCGTAGTGACCGTCTACCGGCTGCTCCCCAGGCCGGCGTGGAGGCTTGGGTTTTTGGGGCTGTGCTGCCTCGTGTTTCACGCCCACTTTGCCGGGCCCGCGGGCATGGCCCCGATCATCGTCCTGATGATCGTGACCTATTTCGCGGCGCTCTCCCGCAGGCGGGGCGCCTGCCTTGCCGCCATGGCGCTCAGCGTCTTCGCCCTGTGCTTCTACAAGTACCTCTATTTCCTCCTGGCCGAGGCCGTGGGGCCGTGGGCCCCGCACCTTGCCGCCACGCTTGCCAACCGAGCGTTCTACATCCTGCCCGGCGCGCCCCCCCTGGGGATCAGCTTCTTCGCATTCGAGTTCCTGCACTACCTCTACGAGGTGAAGAACGGGGGCGAGCCCATCCGCAATCCGCTCAAGTTCCTCCTCTTCTCGATCTTCTTCCCGAGCCTTGTGGCCGGCCCCATCAAGCGCTACCGGCAGTTCATCCCGGCGCTTGAGGAGAGCAGCCGGGCGTTCGACCCGAGCTTCCTGGGTGAGGGCCTTTTCCGGATCGCGACCGGGTTCGTGAAGAAGGTCGTGATCGCCGACAACCTGAACCTGTGGATAGACGCGACGCAGCCCGAGTTTGCCTCCCTCAGCTTCGCCTACCGCTGGATCTTCCTGGGCGCGGTCGGCGCACGGATCCTCATGGACTTTTCCGGCTACAGCGACATCGCGATCGGCGTCGCCCGGCTCCTCGGCATCACCCTTCCCGAGAACTTCAGCTGGCCGTACCTGGCGAGGAACATCCAGGACTTCTGGCAGCGCTGGCACATCTCGCTCTCCCTCTGGATCCGGGACTACGTCTACATCCCTCTCGGGGGGAACCGCCACGGGGTTCCCCGCCGCATCGCCAACGGGCTGATCGCGTTCGCGCTGTGCGGCCTCTGGCACGGCCCCGCATGGCATTTCGTCGCCTGGGGCCTCTACCACGGCCTCGGCCTCACCCTAAGCTCCGGCTACTCCCGGATCCCGGCCATCGGCGCCGTCATTAAGCAGGTCTTCACGCGGGAGCCCCTGGTCGCGCTCGCGCTGACCCAGGTCTTCGTCCTCTGCGGCTGGCTCCTCTTCTTCTATCCCGTCCATGACGCCCTCCAGATGGCGGGTCTCCTCTTCGGCCTATGAGTGAGCCCCCCCCAGGATCCCCGCCCCAGCGCTCGCCCTTCTTTAGGCCGGGGACGTTCCTCGTAGGCCTCCTCCTTGGCCTGGCGCTCTGTTCCCTCGTCGCACGGCGCGTCTCAAGCCAGAGCTACCACCGGGGCTTCACCCGGTTCTACCTGGGCATATCCCCGGAGGCGCAATACTACCCGACGCTCGACGAGATGAAGGCCATCGTCCGCTCCAGCTGCCGGCCCGACCAGACGCTCGTGATCGTAGGCGGTAATTCGATCTTTAACGGCGTGGGACAGCCCCCGGGGAGCGTGTGGACCGGGGAGCTCCAAAACCAGCTCGGCGACGGCTATTTCGTCGTCAACTTCGCCTTCCGAGGCGCCCTCTGCACGGACGGAGGGGCGGTCGTGGCCGAAGCCCTCCGCAAGGAGTTTCCCCGCCAGATCTACGTGGCCAACACCTCCCCGTTCGGCGCCGTGGCCCCCTACGGAACGGAGCCCTACCGCTACCTCTTCTGGGAGGCTCTGGCCCGGGGCGAGCTGGAGGCCTTCCCGCCCCGCGATGCGGACGTGTCCCATTTCAGGAGGCGCTACATGAGCTGGGGCGAGCGCTTTGACGTCGGGTCAAGGGAATCGCTCGACCGGGTCCTCAGGTTCAGGGACCTGTGGAACTGGGTGGGGTTCACTCGCCTGTTCACGATCCCGAGCATGATGACCCCCCATCTGCCGGAGGCGATCTGGCCCCGGATGAAGGTCGCGGACACCGAGACCGATTTTGACACCATCCCCTTCGACGTTCGGTTTCGCCCGGAGATAAGGGAGGCGGAAATGAAGATTGTCCGGGGGTTCTCCAAGATCTTCTACACGGAGGGCCCGGACGGCGCCTGGATCCTAAGGCCCGAGACGGCAAAGGAGTACGGGGAGCAAATCCGCGCGGCGTTTCCGGATGACCTAAAGGCACGGACGCTGATCCTTTTGAGCCGCAACAGCCCGCTTTATGTCGAGCAGCTCACGCCGTCCGAGCGCTCCCGAGACGACCAGGCGTACCGCGACGCCATCGGGCTGTGGCAGAAGGCGGGCTGCGCCGCGGGCGAATACGGGACGGGTTACGAGGTCCTTGATTTCGGCGACCGGACCCATCTCACCTCCCGGGGAGGCCAGAAGCTGGCGCACACGGTCGCGGACCTCGTCAGGAGCCTGTCGGACAAACTGGGCTACACCCACCGCAATTCCCCACCCCCATGAAGCTCTTGGATGACGCACTGGTCCGCCTGCCCACGGTCGCCCAGAAGGCCCTGGCCCACACGGGCTCCCTCGTCGTGGGGATCGTCCTGGCCGTCCTCCTGCATTACGTGCTCTACCGGATAGGGCTCCCCAGCAAGCCGTTCATCTACGTGGCATTCTAGGCTCGCCGGGGCTCTGCCGCTTCTGTTTCTTCGCGCCGCCCCCGAATGAGCCAAGTCCCGCCCACGGTCGCCCCGAGCCCCGCACGCCTTGACTCCGTCGACCTGCTGCGCGGCCTCGTGATGGTCGTCATGGCCTTGGACCATACCCGGGATTTCTTCCACTATAGCGCGCTGCAGGGCTTCGACCCGCTGGACCTGGGCCACACCACGGCGGCCATCTTCCTCACCCGCTGGATCACCCATTTCTGCGCCCCGATCTTCTCCTTCCTCGCGGGGCTCGGAGTCGCCCTCTCGGTGATCCGGGGAAAACCCAAGCGGGACCTTTCCTGGTTCCTGGTGACGCGCGGGCTATGGCTCATTGCCCTTGAGCTCACGGTCCTCGTCTGGTTCGGCTGGGCGTTCCATGTCGACCTGACCCAATACCACTTTGCGACGCTCTGGGCCCTGGGCTGGTCGATGATCGTCCTGGCCGGACTGATCCACCTGCCCTTTTGGGTCATCGTTTCTTTTAGCGCGGCCATCATCGCCGGGCACAATTCCCTGGACGGCATTAAACCCGAGAGCTGGGGCCGGTGGGGCTGGCTCTGGCAGACCCTTCATGCCGGCGGGGGCTTCGACACCCGGGGGGGCATCCACTTCAGGGCATTCTATCCCCTGCTCCCCTGGCTTGGCATCATGTCCGCGGGCTACTGCGCGGGATCCCTCTACCGCCTCGAGGCTCCCCTGCGCCAGCGAAGGCTGTTCCTCCTGGGCGTCGGCTTACTCGTCGCTTTTGTCCTCGTTAGGGCCGCCAACGTCTACGGCAACCTCACTCCCTGGGTCCACCAGCCCCGCCCCCTCTTCACCCTGCTTTCGTACCTCGACGCCACAAAGTACCCGCCGTCCCTTTGCTATGATCTCATGACGCTTGGTCCCGGCCTTATCCTGCTCGCGCTCTTTGAGCGCTGGAGTCCTTTCTGGTCAAAGCCCCTCCTGGCGTACGGACGCGTGCCGTTCTTCTACTACATCCTCCACATCGTCCTGCTCCACGGCATTGCCTATGGCTTCAACACGCTCCGCTACGGCCGCGCGGACTTTTCCCCGGTTCGCGGGACGGCGCCCGTCGGGGCCGGCGTGGGCCTCATCTGGGTCTATGTGATCTGGATAGCGGTCGTCGCTTCGCTCTACCCGGCATGCAGGTGGTTCTCAGGGGTAAAGCAGCGCCGGAGGGACCTGACTTGGCTGAGCTATTTCTAGGCTGGTGCTTGGCGTTCGCTTCGCCCGCGGCTAATAATGGTAACGCAGCTGGGCGATCAGCAGGTAGCCGTTTTCGACCCTATAGGCCATGCGGTGCTCTTCCGTGATCCGCCGCGACCAACAGCCCGAGAAGGCGTAGCGTAGGGGCTCCGGCTTACCAATGCCTGCGAACGGACTCCTTCTCGCATCCTTTATCAGCTCGTGGATTCGGCACACCGTTTTCTCGTCGGTCGCCTGCCAATAAAGGTAGTCCTCCCATGCGGCGTCATCGAAGAGAACCTTCACTCCGTTAGGTTCAATTTGTGCTCCTTGCCCTTGCCCTGGGCAAGGCGTTCCAGGGCGCCCAATAGCCTCCGAGCATTGGCCGGACTGCGCAGCAAGTGCGCGGTCTCCTCGAGCGACTGGTATTCCTCGAGGGAAACCATGACCACGGACTGCTGCTTGCCGGAACGCGTAATCAGGTACGGCGCGCAATCCTCGCACACCCGGTCCATGGTCTTCGCGAGATTTTGCCGTGCCGCCGTGTAGGTGATGGCGTTCATGTACAGAAACCTGTACAGGTGCGTGTTCCTGTCAACCTTCGTTCCCTTCAACAGGACCGTGCGTTTCCAAGGGGCGACCGGCTCCAGAGGACCTTCCCGAAGCGGATGTCACTTCACGTCCTGCAACTCCGCCTCGCTGAATTCCTTGCGGTCGCCCAAGGCCTTGTGCACCGCGGAGACCTCGTCGGCCGTTACGGGCCCGGCCTTGTTGCCCCACTCCTGGCGCACATAGGTGAGGACGGCGGCAATCTTCTCGTCGCTCCAGTTGTAGGCGGATCCCGCGACCTGGCCAAAGACCGGCATCGCCGCGGCCCCGAAGTCCTTGCCCGTGACCGTCACCTTGCCCTTGAGCCCGTAGAGGACGATCCGGATCACCCGTGAGGACGGCCCGTTGACCCATTCCGAGCCCGCCAAGGGGGGGTAAATGCCCGCCACGCCCGTGCCCGTGGCCTGGTGGCAGGTGATGCAGACGGCGTTAAACTGGGTCTTTCCCTGGGCAACCGGGTCGATCTTGACCGCAACCGGGGCGCCCGAGGAGGGCTTCTGGTTCTCGTCAAAGACCACGCCGCTATAGTGCGCCGTGTAGCGGTTCAGGTAGGTCCCCGCGAAGAGGATCAGCCCGCTTAAGGTGAAGAGGATCGCGATCGGGAGCAGCCGGTAGCGCGCGCCGTCGTCGGGATGGCGCCCGAGGAGCCTCTCGTGGGCGTCCAGCACCCCGAGGTCGGAGGACTTGGCCTGATCCACCCGCGGATCGTCGTTCAAGGGCTCGCTCATTTTGCAGCTCCTGTCTCACCCTCTGCCTTGGGAGGGGTGAACGGCACCGCCTCGGGATAGACGTAGGGAGTGGAAAGGCTCAGGAGGTACGCCACCAGGGCGTCCGCATCCGGGGTCGGGACGATTTCGAGCCCTGCCTTGGGCTCCAGGGCCCCGACAAGCTTGAGCGCCTTCTCGGAGGGTTGCGCGCCGACACCCACCGCCCGGGTCTCGAAGAGGAAGCGGTAGGAGGGCATCCCGTTGGCGCCGGAATACAGGAGGTTCAGGAGGTCCGAGGCGTCGGGCGCCGAGGGCTTCCGGTCGGCCAGGTTCGCGAGGTCGGGCCCCGTCCTGGAAAGCCCCAGCTGCGGGGCGGGCTGGTAGATGTAGTCCCGGGCGACGCTCTGGCGGTCGCCCCAGCCCCTGTCCTTGTCCGAGCCGAACCCGGGCCGGCGGACCTGCTGGGTGTGGCACTGGGCGCAGCCCAGGCCCTTGTAGACCAGCTGCCCCTGCGCGGCTATCCCCGGCATCCGCTGCGGGAACGCGTTGCTCTGGGAGTCGTCGTAGAACGGGGCAAGCCCGCCCAGCTGGGCGTTTGAGCCCATCACGATTCCGCCCCAGGAGATCCCGAGGGCGGCCACCAGGCCAAGGAAGAAGATGACGTTGCTTTTCACGACGCGTGGGTCTCCAGGGCCTCGGGCTCGGCGAAGGTTGCGGGGGCCGAGATCTTGAGGATCTCGCAGGCGGTCCCGTAGAAGTTGGCGAGGAAGCAGATGTTCCCGAGGAGGAGGAGGCCGTAGGCGGCCGTCGCCCCGAGGAGCGCCCCCCGGGTGTCGGTCGCAATGGTCGAGAACGCCACCGTGACGTCCAGGAGGTCGTGGCTCTGGGTGGCGCCCGCCGCGCAGAGGGAGACGACGAGCAGCATGACCCCGAGGAGCGAGAGGGAGAGGTGCGCCCAGACGAGGCTCGGCGAGAGCCAGGCCTTGCCCGTGATCCGGGGGAGCGCGAAGTAGACGCCGCCAAAGAGGATCGTGGTCGCCGCGCCGTAGAGCGCGACCTGCTTCTGCGCCTCGTCAAAGTACGTGAACTGGGTGTGGAGCGCCACCGCGTGGAACGACGTGACGGCGTCCATGACGGCGCCCGCCACGTAGGCGAAGATCCCGAAGGCGATGAACTTGAGCGCCGTCCCCTGGAGTGAGAAGGCCCCGCGGAGATTCAGGAGCACGACGAAGGTGTGGAAGAAGAGGAGCGCGCAGGAGACCACGGCCACGGACGGGATCCAGGCCGGGACGGGCCCGCCAAGGAGGTGGCGGCCGCCGGTAAGCCCGCCCACGAAGACCAGGCACCAGAAGCCGAGCGAGGCGAACTCGTACGAGGGAAGCACCTTGCCGGTCACCTTCGGCACGACAAAGTACCCGACGCTGAGCGCAAGCGGGGCGAGCCAGAGCGTCCAGGCCGACTGGGCGTACCACCCGGCGATGATCGGCTGCACGACCCCGCGGGCCGGGGCCGAGAAGAGCATCACGTGCGCGATCGAGAGGAGCCAGGGGAAGAGGAAGAGGGCCGCCGCCGCGTACCAGTGCGAGGCGAAGGACACCCTCCGGAGCCTGCCCGCCCAGGCCAGGAGGCCGGGGATAGCGATCGCGGCATACGAGAAGAAGAGGATCAGCTGGACGTAGCGGGGGAGTTCCAGGAGCGGGAAGCCCGTGGCATCCCCGACCGCGATCCCGATCACGGCGGCGAAGACGCCCAAGTTCCAGAAGATGGCCCCTCCCAGGGCCCAGTTCTGCGCCCTCAGGGGCTCGCCGGAGAGGCGGCCGAGGACCCAGAGCGCGAGAGCGAGGCCCGCGTTCGCAAGCCAGCCGTACACGAAGGCCGTCTCGGCTATCGCAACCGTACGGCCGTACGTGAAGACAGGGCACACCGCCATGAAGTTCGGGGTGGTGAGCTGGATCGAGGCGATCAGGGCAAAGATCCCCGAGACGACGAGCCAGCCGATCCCCTTGATGAGGAGGAGCAGGAGCGGCCAGCGGGACGCCGCGTCGGTGGGTGAATATTCGCTCGTTGTGCTCATTTTGCCCCGTGCTCCTCCACGATCAGTTCCATGGCACGCTCAACCGGCAGCTGGACGATCCCCTTTTTCTGGTCGACCCAGGCGTAGCTTGCGGCCTGCTCGGCCTGCTTCTTCCTCAGGTCCAGGAGGGCGGCCTTCCTCGACTCCGGGGTCGCCTTCCACAGGAGGTCCTTTGTCAGGTTCTCGGGCGCCTCGTTCTGGGGCGCGGCCGGGCGGTGGTGCGTGTAGATGCGGACCGTCACGACCCCGAAGAGGGAAAGGAGGACGAACAGGGCGACAATCGCCACGAGCGAGACCGGCCGGGGAATGGGTGTCTTCAGGTCACTCATTGTGGTTCAGGCACTCGCCGATCCTGGGGTCGCGGATCGGGATGAGTTTCGTCGTGGGGAAGCTCCGGAGGTAGGCGGCGACCGCGATGCCTCCAACCCCGATGACGGACGTGATGGCCCAGAGGAGGTTGATCGAGAAGAAGGGCTGCGGGTTGCCCTGGGCGTCCTGCAGGGCCGGAAGGATGTTGTAGCTCAGGTCCACAAAGATCACGAAGAGCACCAGGTAGGCGATCCGCCGGATTGTCCGGTGCGTGACCTTGTAGCGGTACGAGAGGAGGAGCAGGAACGGCAGGAGGAAGTTACCGAAGACCAGAAAAAGGCTTATGTACCACCAGTCGCCGTACTCGCGGATGTTGTACCAGAAGGTCTCCTCGGGGACGTTCGCGTTCCAGATCAGGAAGTACTGCGAGAAGCTGATGTACGCCCAGAAGACCGTGAAGGTGAGCATCAGCTGCCCGATTGCCCAGAGGTGGTCGGTCTTCAGTATCCCCTTGAAATCCCCCCGGTTGTAGAGCCAGATCATGATCAGGACGCCGCAGGAGAGCGCCCCGCGCATGCAGTCGGCGAAGAACCACACGCCGTACATGGTCGAGAACCAGTGGTACTCGAGGCTCTTGAACCAGTAAATGGCCGCCCCGGTGAGCGTGAGCGCCACGACCGGGATCCCGAAGCCGGCCGTCTTCCCGCTCATCCGGGTCCAGCGGACATCGCCGTCGGAGTCCTGCGTGAAGGAGGCCTTCCTCAGGCGCGCCGAGATCCAGATCCAGAGCCCGAAGAACCCGACCGAGACGATCGTGAAGAGCGGGAGGTTCAGGAACGCGCTCTTCTTCACGTAGAGGAGGTCGTCCTTCACCTGGTGCCCGCCCACGATCTGGTGCTCGGGGTTCATCCAGGGCCAGATCAGGTCGTGCTTGCCGAGGTAAGAGGCCGCGACGAGCGGCAGGAAGAGGAGGAGAAGCCAGGGGAACGCCGCCACTCCGTGCTCGTACTGGCGCCGGAGGACCGTGGACCAGCTCGCGTCAAAGATGTGGTGGATCAGGATCATCATCAGCATCCCGATCGCGATCGCGGTCCAGAATCCGATCCCGACGAGCCAGGCCGTGGCCACCACGGTGGGCTTGGAGACGAGGAAACCCAAGGCCGTTGCGGCGATCCCCGCGAGCCCGATGTAAAGCGCCTTCGTTGGGTCGGGTTTGCTCATTTGAGTCCGAGCTCCCCCCGGTGGTCGGCCGGGACGTCGGCCGCGGTCCCGGTCTGGGCCCTCTGGAGCGCCCGCACATAGGCGATGACCGCCCAGCGGTCCGCCGGCAGGAGCTTGTCCGAGTAGGGGTTCATCTGGCCCTTGCCGTTGGTGATCGTGTTGAAGATCTCTCCCTCTGCCATCGCGCGGATCCGGTCGTCATGGTACGTCGGGACCGCCCCCATGCCGTACTTCTTCGTGATGCCCTGGCCGTCGCCCACGGCCCCGTGGCAGGGCGAGCAGTAGATCGTGAACCGGTCCCTGCCGCGCTCCAGGAGCTTCATGTCCACCTTCAGGGCCGGCGGGAACCCGCGGGCGAAGGAGCCGTCGGCAAGCTTCCCGCGGTAGAGGAAGTCGTCATCCCTGAGCGGCTGGCCCGCGGGGCCAAAGGAGGAGGCGACCGTGTTCGGGGGGGCGACGCGGTCGGAGCGGCCGTCCGCAAAGAAGGCGCTCGCCGTCTGCTGCACGAGCTTCGGCTGCTCCTTCATCCCGGGGAAGAGCCACTCCGGGAACACGTCCATCGGGGGCTTCGTGAAGGTACGTCCCCGGAACCCGAGGATCGACACCGTGAGCACCACGGCAAAGAAGGTTGCGAGATAGAGGGTGCGCATGGCCGTTAGCTCTCGATCTCCTTGATTTCCCGGCCGCCCACCTTGGCGAGGAGCGCCTGCGTGTTCGCGAGGTCGTACCGGGCGTCCACCTTCTCGATCACGATGAAGAAGAGGTCGTCGGTGCCCCGCCTGATGTTCTCGTAGTTAAGGACCGGGTGGTAGTGCATCGGGAGCCCGTTCAGGAAGAACATGCCCCCGATGGTCGCGAAGGCGGTGAAGAGGATCGTGAGCTCGTAGGAGACCGGAAAGGCGAAGAGCGGGCTAAAGAACGGCTTGCCGCCCACCGTGATCGGGTAGTCGAACTTGTCCATGAACCAGATCATGCTCATCCCCGTGCAGAAGCCCGTGATCCCCCCGGCAAGCGAGATCCTCGGCACCTTGGAGCGCCGCACGCCCATCGCCTTGTCGAGCCCGTGGACCGGGAACGGGGTGATGCAGTCCCACTTCATGTAGCCGGCGTCGCGCACCTGCTCGGCGGCGCGCATGAGGGCCCCCGGGGTGTCGAACGTCGCTATGAGACCGTAGGGTTTTTCAGCCATGGCTTCGGTTTAGTGGTGGTCCTGGCCGGCGTGCGGGTCGGCCTGGGGTGTCACCGCCTTTAGCTCCGCGATCGCCATGATCGGGAGGAAGCGGACAAAGAGGAGGAAGAGGACCGAGAAGACCCCGAAGGTCCCGAAGAAGGTGAAGATCTCGACGATCGAGGGGCTGTAGTAGCCCCAGCTCGACGGCAGGAAGTCGCGGGCTAGCGAGGTGGCGATGATGACAAACCGCTCAAACCACATCCCGACGTTCACGAAGAGGGAGAGGACGAAGACCAGGGTCGTGTTCTCTCGAACCCCCTTGAACCAGAAGAACTGCGGCGTGATCACGTTGCAGGTGACCATGATGAAGTAGGCCCACCAGTAGGGGCCGAAGGCGCGGTTGATGAACGCGAAGCCCTCGTAAGGGTTCGCGCCGTACCAGGCGATGAAGAACTCCATCGCGTAGGCGTAGCCCACCATGGTCCCGGTCGCCAGGATCACCTTGCACATGCAGTCGATGTGGTACTGCGTGATCAGGTCCTCCAGGTGGT
>Ga0302157_10000344_pt1 | contig 61757 bp, 58 predicted proteins | sample I_Bog_N3_3_FD_193502 | JGI IMG/M metagenome (GOLD analysis project Ga0302157, IMG submission 193502) | Peat permafrost microbial communities from Stordalen Mire near Abisko, Sweden - I_Bog_N3_3 | ecosystem: Environmental > Terrestrial > Soil > Wetlands > Peat | place: Sweden: Abisko, Stordalen... | reverse complement strand
GGTCTCGCAGGAAGAGATCGCCGACGTCGAGGCGTGGCTGCTGAAGGTGCTGGCGGCCTGACCGGCCGCCGGCATCCTGCGCACAGTCGCAGGATCCACGTGATGTCGCGGTGATGGATCCTGCGACTGCGCGCAGGATGACCGACTTGTCCTGCTAGTCGCTTCGCGGCTCGGCCACCACGGCGTCGCCCACGGCCAGCACGCCGCCGTGGATCACGCGCGCCGTGGTGCCGCCGTGGCCGCGCATGGCGTTGTAGCCGCCCGGGCCCAGCAGCGCCTCCATCTTCGAGCACGGATCGCACGGCCCGGTGATGACCAGCAGCACGTCGGCGCCGATGCGCACCTGCAGCGGCTGGTCGGGAAACAGGCTCAGCTGCGCGAGCAGGTTGATGCCCGAGACCACCAGGTTGCGTCGGAGTTCGGCCGCGGCGACGTCGCGCCCGGTCCAGGCGCGGATCAGCGGCAGGTGCTCGGCCTGCAGCAGCGTCACCTGGCGCTTGTTGCCGCCGGGACGGCTGGCGGGCCGGGCGCCGCTGCGGTCGCCCTCGAGGCCGCGGTCGACCAGGGCGATCGCGGAGTCGACCGTGAAGGCCGCCCGCTCGCGGCCCGGGCGAAGGACGATGGCCTCGAGCCTGCCGGCGTGCGGGAAGCGTGCCGTCAGGGAGCGCAGGTCATCCATCGTGGCGGTGGCACGAGCCGGCTTCGCCGCTCGCGCACATGCGTGTCAGAGCGGCTTCTTCGCCAGCTTGCCCTTGGGCGCCACCGAGGTCACCGGCGGAGTCGGGCGGTCGGATCCGGCGGCCTTCGGCACCGAGGCATCCTTCTTCGGCTTCTTGACGTTCTTGCTTGAGCGTTGTTCCTTGGACATGAGGTCCTCCGGCTTGGTTGTTGGGAAATCTCGGCCCGGATGTTAAGCCATCGGCCGAGCGTCGGGCGCCGCTCGACCATCTGTGCAAACTCTACAGCAACGTCTGGAACCGCGTACCGCGCCCCGATGGGCATCTGGCTGCCCGACAGTGCGCAGCCATTGTCGGGCACGCGCCTTGCCAAATCGTCGCCGAGCCGGGCTTTTCCGGCTCGGCGAAGAACCGTTGTCCAACGCCGGTCCCCGCACTCCCTTGCCTTTCAATACGCGACGGCCCGAAGGACCGACATGGCACGACAAGAGAAATCCATCGCCAGGCAGAGCGCACCAGCGCCGATCGGGCTGCCCAAGGCGCCCACGGGCATCCAGGGCCTGGACGAGATCACCGAAGGCGGATTCCCGCTGGGACGTCCCACGCTGATCTGCGGCGCCGCAGGTTCCGGCAAGACGATGCTGGCCGCCGAGTTCCTCGTGCACGGCGCGCTCGAATACGGCGAGCCGGGCGTGTTCATGATGTTCGAGGAGAGCGCCGAGGAACTCGCGCAGAACCTGCGCTCGCTGGGGGTCGACCTGGACCGGCTCCGGAAGCAGAAGAAGATCGCCGTCGACCACGTGCACATCGAGCGCAACGAGATCCAGGAGACGGGCGAGTACGACCTCGAAGGGCTGTTCATCCGCCTGGGCCACGCGATCGACTCCATCGGCGCGAAGCGCGTCGTACTCGACACCATAGAGGCCCTGTTCTCGGGCCTGCCCAACCACGCGGTGCTGCGCGCCGAGCTGCGCCGCCTGTTCCGCTGGCTGAAGGATCGCGGCGTGACCGCGGTGATCACCGGCGAACGCGGCGAGCAGTCGCTGACGCGCTACGGCCTGGAGGAGTACGTGGCCGACTGCGTGATCCTGCTCGACCACCGCATCGTCGACCAGGTGTCCACGCGCCGGCTGCGCGTGGTGAAGTACCGCGGCACTGCGCACGGCACCAACGAATACCCGTTCCTGATCGCCGCGAACGGCATCTCCGTGCTGCCGATCACGTCGATGCGGCTCGACCACCCGGCGTCCACCGAGCGCGTGTCCACGGGCATCTCCGGCCTCGACGACATGCTGGGCGGCGCCGGCCTCTACCGCGGCAGCAGCGCGCTGGTCTCCGGCGCACCCGGCACCGGCAAGAGCAGCACGGGCGCCAGCTTCGTGGACGCCGCCTGCCGCCGCGGCGAGCGCGCGCTGCTGTTCGCCTACGAGGAGTCTTCCAGGCAGCTGCTGCGCAACATGGGATCGATCGGCCTCGACCTGGCGCGCTGGCAGGCCCAGGGCCTGCTGCACATCGACGCGTCGCGGCCCACGCTGCATGGACTGGAGCAGCACCTCGTGCACATGTACGAGCTGGTGCGCCGGCTGAATCCGTCGGTGGTGGTGGTCGATCCGATCAGCAATTTCACGCTGGACAAGGACGACCGCTCGCTCAAGCCCACGCTGATGCGCCTGATCGACTATCTCAAGCAGCAGGGCGTCACGGCGCTGTTCACCAGCCTGACCAGCGACGCCAGCGCCGACGTGGCCGAATCGCAGGTAGGCGTCTCGTCGCTGATGGACACCTGGATCCTGTTGTCCAACGTGGCCGGCAACGGCGAACGCACGCGCACGCTGCAGGTGCTGAAGTCGCGCGGCATGCCGCATTCGCACCAGGTGCGCGAGTTCCTGATGAGCGACCACGGGGTGGGCCTGGTCGACGTCTACCTGTCCGGGGATCGCGTGCTCACGGGCACCGCCCGCATCTCGCAGGTGGCGCAGGAGGAGGCCGCGAGCGACCTGCGCCGGCGCGACCACGAGCGCCGCTTCAACGAGCTGGCCAGCCATCGCAAGGCCATCGATGCGCAGATCGCGGCGCTCGAGGCCCAGGCCAGCGAGCGTGTCGGCGCGGTGGAGTTCGCCATCGAGCGCGAGCGCCTGCAGGCGGAAGGCGTGAACGCGCGCGCCCGCGCGATCGCGCGCTCGCGCGATGTCCCGCCGCCGCGGGCCGTCGCGCCCAAGCCCGAGAGCGGGCGCACGACGAGGCGAAGGAGCGCCAAATGAACGCGCGTGCCGTCGAGTCCAAGTTCTCTCAGCGTGCCGGCAAGTCCAGGGCGACGACGCTCGAAGGCACCGAAGTCGCCGAATGGCAGTTGCGCCTCTACGTCGCGGGCCAGACCGTGAAGTCGATGGCCGCGTTCGACAACCTCAAGCGGGTGTGCGAGACCCACCTGGCCGGCCGCTACACCATCGAGGTGGTCGACCTGCTGGTCAACCCGCGCCTGGCCGCCGGCGACCAGATCCTCGCGGTGCCGACGCTGGTGCGCAAGTTTCCCGAGCCGATCCGCAAGATCATCGGCGACCTGTCCAACGAAGAGCGCGTGCTGGTGGGCCTCGACGTGCTGCCGCTGCGCTAGGACTTCATGGGCTCCTCCCTCGACAAGCCCTATCTGCTGCGCCTGTACGTGACGGATGCCTCGCCGAAGTCGGCGCGCGCCATCGTCAACGTGCGCCGGCTGCTGGACGAGCACCTGGGCGACCGCTACACGCTGGAGATCCTCGGCATCGCCGAGCACGTGGCGCAGGCCGCCCAGGACCAGATCGTCTGCGCGCCCACGTTGCTGCGGCTGGCGCCGGCGCCCGCGCGCCGCATCATCGGCGACATGTCGGACACGGCGCGCGTGCTCAAGGGACTGGACGTCCCGCCGGCGCGCTGAAGATCGGCATGGAGGCCACGTGATGGGCACCGATCTCCTGCGCGATGCGAGGTCCGACGCCGAGGCGCCGGCCGACGAACTGGCGCGCCTGCGCCAGGCCAATCTCGAACTCGAGTCGCGGCTCGCCGAGGCCGAGGAGACGCTGGCCGCCATCCGCAACGGCGACGTCGACGCGCTGATCGTCGGCGACGACATCTACACGCTGGACAGCGCGAACGCCGCCAGCAACGCGCTGCACAGGGACGTGCTCGCCCAGACGCAGGACGCCGTGCTCGCCTTCGACGTCGACGACCACGTGATCTTCATGAACCCGGCGGCCGAGCGCCAGTACGGCTGCGCCGCGTCCGAGGCCCTGGGGCGCCCGCGCAGCGACCTGTTGCGCGAGCGCTGGGCCGACGCGGAACGCGCGCTCAGGGCGCGCGAGGAGCTGCGCACCCAGGGGAGTTGCCGCTCGGAATCGGTGCACGTGCGCCGCGACGGGCGCGAGATTCACGTGGAGTCCACCATCTCCACGCTGAAGGACGCGGCGCAGCAGCCACTGGGCTCGCTGGCCGTGATCCGCAACATCGACGACCGTGTCGAGGCACAGTCGACGCTGGCCGCGGCCTCCTCGGCGCTGGCCCGGCGCGAGCGCCAGTTCGCCACGCTCGTGGAGAACTCGCCCGACATCTTCGCGCGCGTCGACCGCCACCTGCGCTATCTCTACGTGAGCCCGGTGGTCGAGCGCTACAGCGGCGTGCCCGCGGCGGCGCACATCGGCCGCACGCGCCTCGAGGTGGGCATGCCCACCGAGCTGCAGGCGGGCTGGGAGCGCGCCATGCGCCGGGTGTTCGCCACGGGCGAGGTGGAAACCTTCAAGTTCAAGTACGTCGGCATCGGAGCCGACGCCTGGACGTTCTCCACCCGCCTGATTCCCGAGTTCGCCGACGACGGGAGCGTCGAGTCCGTGCTGTCCATCGCGTCCAACATCACGGAGCAGGAACTGGCCGACGCCGCGCTGCGCGAGAGCAAGGCGCGCCTGGAGTTCACGCTGGCGGCGGCGCGCGTGGGCGAATGGGAGATCGACGTCGCCAGCGGCGAATGCCGGCACTCCGACCTGTACGACCGCTGCTTCGGCCATGCGGCGCCCGTGCCGGACTGGAACCTGGAATCGATGCAGGCGCAGTTGCACCCGGACGAAAGCCAGCGCGTGCGCGCGCTGGTGGCGCACGCGTTCGACACCGGAAGCGACCTCGCCTTCGAGGCCCGCGTGATCTGGCCGGACGGCAGCGAACACTGGATCGACGTGCACGGCAGCGCCTACGTCTCGGCGCGCGCCAGCGAGCAGGAGCCGCCGCGCCTGCGCTTCCTGGGCATCATCGCCGACATCACCCTGCGCAAGCAGACCGAGGCCACGCTGCGCGACGCCGACCTGCGCAAGGACGAGTTCCTCGCCACCCTGGCGCACGAGCTGCGCAACCCGCTGGCGCCCATCCGCAACGCGGTGCAGATCATGCAGCTCTCGCGCGACGAGGTCATGCACGACAACGCGCGCCGGATCATCGAGCGCCAGTTGAAGCAGATGGTGCACCTCGTCGACGACCTGCTGGACGTCAGCCGCATCAGCCAGGGCAAGGTGGAGCTGCGGCTGGAGCAGGTGGACGTGGCCGACGCGGTGCTCGACGCGATCGAGACCAGCCGGCCGCTCATCGATGCCGGCTGCCACGATCTCGCCACCAGGCTCGCGCCGCCGCGCGCGCTGATGGTGCAGGCCGACGTCACGCGCGTGTGCCAGATCGTCGCCAACCTGCTCAACAACGCGGCCAAGTACACGCCCGAGGGCGGCCACATCCAGGTGCTGGCCGAGCGCGAAGGCGACGAGGCGGTGATCACCGTGCAGGACTCGGGCATCGGCCTGACCGCCGACATGCTGCCGCGCGTGTTCGACATGTTCGCGCAGGTGGATCGCTCGGTGGCGCGCGCGCAGGGCGGCCTGGGCATCGGCCTCGCGCTGGTGAGGCGGCTGGTGGAGATGCACGGGGGCTCGGTGGCGGCGACCAGCGACGGGCCCGACCTGGGCTGCCGCTTCGTGGTGCGCCTGCCGTTGATCCGCTTCCCCGACGCCGCGCCGCACCTGGATGGCGGCCGCGAGCTGGCAGCGGAGGAGACCGACGGCCTGCGCGTGCTGGTCGTCGACGACAACCCCGACAGCGCGGAGAGCCTGTCGCAGTTGATGCGCATCCTCGGCTACCCGGTGGCCGTGGCCCACGACGGCATCGAGGCCGTGGAGGCGGCCATCGCGTGGCGGCCGGCCGTCGTGCTCATGGACATCGGCATGCCGCGCATGGGCGGGCTGGACGCGGCGCAGGCCATGCGCGCGCTGCCCGGCGGCGAGCGCTTCTGGCTGGTCGCGCTCAGCGGCTGGGGCCAGAACGAGGACCGGCGCAAGTCGCGCGAGGCCGGCTTCGACCACCACTTCGTCAAGCCGGTGGACCTCGAGGCGCTCATCGACCTGATCCGCAACCTGCCGCGGCGTTAGAGCCCCTCAGCCGCCGCAGCCGCCGCGTCATCGGCGAAAATGTAGCCATGCCCAGGACCCCGATGTTCGCCCCCCTGCCCGAAGGCCCGCTCGACGTGGTGGGCGACGTCCATGGCGAGCTCGACGCGCTCCACGCGCTGCTGGCGCACCTGGGCTACGACGCCGACGGCCGCCACCCCGACGGCCGCCACCTGGTCTTCGTGGGCGACCTGTGCGATCGCGGCCCCGACAGCCCCGGCGTGATCGCGCTGGTGCGGCGGCTGGTGGAATCTGGCGGCGCGCTGGCCACGCTGGGCAACCACGAGATCAACCTGCTGCGCGGCGACCGCAAGGACGGCAACGACTGGTTCTGGAGCGAGTTCAGCGCGCGCGATGCCAAGTACGAGCCGCGCGCCCATCTGCCGCCCGAGCAGCGCGACGACCTCATCCGGTTCCTGCGCAAGCTGCCGCTGGCGCTGGAGCGCGCCGACCTGCGCGTGGTGCACGCGGCGTGGGACGTGGCGTCGATCGCGCTGCTGCGCGGCGCCGATCCCGCGCTGAGCCGCGTGGAGCACTTCCGGCGCTGGGACGCCGACGCCGAAGGCGTGATCGCCGCGCGCGGCCTCGGCGAGGCGGCGCGCGTGGAGTACGAGCAATATCGCGATCGCCTGGTCGACCCGACGCAGGACGTGCCCATGCTCGTGGCGACGGCCCAGGTCGACGAGATCCGCCAGATGGCCAACCCGATCCGCGTGGTCACCTCGGGCATCGAGCGCGGCGCGGCGCGGCCGTTCTTCGCCAGCGGCCACTGGCGCTTCGTCGAGCGCATCCGCTGGTGGGACGAGTACGCCGACACGGTGCCCGTGATCGTGGGCCACTACTGGCGCCGGTTCATGCGCGTGGATCGCGCCTCGCTCGGCAAGACCGAGGAGAACCTGTTCACCGACCTCGCGCCCACCGCCTGGCACGGCCTGAACCGCAACGTGTTCTGCATCGACTTCTCGGTGGGCGGGCGTTTCCTCGAGCGGCCCCTGGCCGCCTGCTCGACGCCGCGCTCGCGCCTGGGCGCGCTGCGCTGGCCCGAGCGCGTGCTGGCGCTGGACACGGGCGAGATGCTGGCTACCGACCAGGAGTCTGCGCGGTAGAAGGCGCCGTCGAATGGCCCCCCCTTGTCGGCCTTCGCAGCAGGTGGCTTCTGCTGGGCAGACTCCTAACCGACCAGGATCGCGCGGAAGTCGTTCACGTTGGTCAGCGTCGGCCCGGTGACCACCGAGTCGCCGAGCGCGCGGAAGAAGCCGTGGCCGTCGTTGGCGTCGAGGCTCGCGCGCGGGTTGATGCCCGCGGCCCAGGCGCGCGCGAGCGTGTCGGGCGCCACGTGCGCGCCCGCGATCTCCTCCGCGCCGTCCACGCCGTCGGTGTCGCCCGCGATGGCGTGCACGCCGGCCAGGCCATCCAGCGTCACCGCCAGCGACAGCAGGAACTCCACGTTGCGCCCGCCGCGACCCGTGCCGCGCACGGTGACGGTGGCCTCGCCGCCGGACAGCAGCACGCAGGGCGTGTCGAACGGCTGGCCGCGCAGCGCCACCTGGCGCGCGAGGCCGGCCATCGCCTTGCCCAGGTCGCGCGCCTCGCCCTCGAGGCTGTCGCCCAGGATGTGAGCCGCCAGGCCGGCGTCGCGCGCCACCTTCGCGGCGGCCTCCAGTGCCACCTGCGGCGCCGTGATCATGCGCAACTCGCTGCGCGCCAGCCGCGGATCGCCCGGCTTGATCGACTCGCCTGCGCCGGACGCGAGCAGCCGGCGCACCGCGTCGGGCACCCGCATGCGATAGCGCTCGACGATGGCCAGCGCGTCGGCGCAGGTGGTGGGATCGGCCACGGTGGGGCCGGAGGCGATGTCGCGCAGGTCGTCGCCGGGCACGTCGGAGATCACCAGCGTGACCACGCGCGCCGGATGGCACAGCGCGCCCAGGCGCCCGCCCTTCAGCGCCGACAGGTGGCGGCGCACGCAGTTCATCTCCGAGATCGTGGCGCCGCTGGCCAGCAGCGCGGCGTTGACCGCGCGCTTGTCGTCCAGCGTGAGGCCCGGCGCGGGCGCCACCAGCAGCGACGAGCCGCCGCCCGAGACCAGCGCGATGACCAGGTCGTCGGCGGTGAGCCCGCTGACCAGCGCGGCGATGCGGCGCGACGCCAGCAGCCCCGCCTCGTCCGGCACCGGATGCGCGGCCTGCGCGATCTCGATGCGTTCGCACCGCACCTCGTAGCCATAGCGCGTGAGCACCAGCCCCTCCAGAGGGCCGGGCCAGTGATCCTCCAGCGCGCGCGCCATCGCCGCGGACGCCTTGCCGGCGCCGACAACGATGGTGCGGCCCTGCGGCGGCGCGGGCAGGTGCGCAGGCAGGCACAGCGCGGGCTGGGCCGAGGCGATGGCGGCGTCGAACATCTGGCGCAGCAGCGCGCGCGGGGCGAGGGCGGGGCTCATGCGGGCATTCTGCGCGCGGCGCGCCAGGTCGGAGATGCGACCTGGGGCAGGAGTTGTCACGGCGGCCTTGCGGCGGTTGCCGACTTGCGCGAAGCTCCCGAGCCGCCGGAGACCATCGGGCCGCGTCGCATGCCCAGGGTGCCGGAAGCCGCCCCGCGCGATGACCGGTCTTGAAGCGCTGCCGTCGTTCGAACGCGTCGTGCCCTGGATGGAGGCGCATCAGGCCAATGTCGAATGCGATTCAACGCCATCGGGCTGGGTGGGCGGCTCGAATGACTGCTTGTCGGTGGGGTTGATGGCAAGTTGCGACCCATAGCCCACATCGGCCGCGTCAGATTGGGCGCCTTGAAGCGGACGTTCCAAGCGTCATGCGGCAGTCTCCTGCTGGAGACCCCGCCTGACGTGCCCGAATTGCTCTACAAGCGTTACCGCGTTGAGTAGCCCCCGCCCAGGATAATGCCCGAAGCCGACTTGAGCCGGCTTTCTGCACCCGAGTTTCGCCGAGCAAGCCCTTCTAAAATCCACCAATGATCACGATCACCTCCCAGAACCGAGCGGGTATCAACATCGGGTACCCCTTGCTGATTCGAAATCTACGGGCCAACGTCCCATTGGTCAGCTTGGAAGCGCTGACTCGGTATTCTCCTTGGTTCATCACCGTCAATCTCGCGATCTCGGTTGCCTGCTTGCTCGCGAGCGGCGACGGCAAGGAGAGAATGTTGGACCGAGCCGGGGCGGCATTTCTCGCGTACGTGATGATTCGGGTATCGCTGCAGCGCAAGATGACGGCGGCGGCGGGGAACGGACCCTACGTAACCAAGCCCTCTAGCGGCTTGATCTGGCTGAACCACTTCACCACCGGCGGCGTGTTCGTGATCTACCTCAGCCGGGTGCTGCAAGACTTGGACTCCGCCGATCTGCAAGTATTGCTGAAAGTCCTGCTGGCGTTCTTCCTCGTCTACACCGCAATGCCCGTCTTGAACTATGTATCGTTCAGGTTGCGGCGCTGACGGCGGCGTCCGTTCGTGCGCTCATGGCCAGTTCCGAGCACGTGAGGGGCCGATCACTCGACCTAACGCCATAGCGCTACGGGCGACTGACACCGCATGCCAGTCATGCTCCCCGATAGCAGGCGCTCCCGACCGGCATCTTGTGGCCGGCTGGAGCCACTCCGCTGCATCGCACGGCTCAAGGCTTCCTCAGGGCTCTGAAGTTTTCGATCAGCCCTGGGTATAGTTGAGCCATGAACGCTCGCAAATCGCTGTTGCAACTGGAGATTTTCGTAGCCTTTGGGCCGATCGTAGCGTTGCTTGCGTTTCTCGCGTTTACCGAGCTGTTCTCAATCGTATTGATGCTGAAAAAGGCCGCATCTGGTGCCCCAAGTAGCAGTTGGCACGTCCTACAGATAGGTTCGTTCGTCGCTGTGGGCAGTTGCGGGATCGCCACCTATAAGCTGGTGCACATGTGCCTGCGGACGGTCAACGGCCAACCTCATGCATTGGATTGGGCCTTCTACCTCGCGATTCCCGGGCTGACCCTAAGCATTCTGGTCGGCCTACTCATTGACTCGTGGTTTGGCCGGCCATCAATCATGTTCGTTGTTAGCCTTCTCATGCCCATGCTCGCATCGATTCAGTTCGCATGGATGCAACGCAATCTACGCCACGGGATGCCGGCCGCAACGACAAGCTCGGCCGGTGGAGCGTGAAGCCTAGCAGGGACGATGCGCTGCGGTTGCCTACGCCTGCCCAAGATCAGGTGGCGCGATGGTCTACGCGGCGGGGAACCCAATGGCCGTCTTTGGCGACCTGCATCGCTTGACAGCAGCCGGCTCGGCAGACCTTCCCGTTAGCTGACGCTGACGAACGTCAGGTCATGGCCGCATGCCGCCCATGAGCGGGCCGGTGAATCGTAACGGCACCTACCCGTTGCGGACTTCAGTCGAACGAAATTCGTTGCCCGGAAGCAGACCTTCTCACTCGACGCCGGAGCAACTGGACAGCATCTCGTTGAAGGCCGCACCTATCTTCTCCTCAGCCGGCGCCCACCCGTAGCCTCAGACTTGGTCGAATGCCTTCTCTGCACCACTGAACAAGCGCGCCTCGGGATGACAAATTTGTAATGTGGCTGCTCGACTGGCGTCGCTGCGGCATTTCTATATTGGGATCACGCGGACAGCATCGGGCTGCTGCAGCATGACCAAGGAATCCCAATGACCAGTTTCACTCGTTTTCTCGCTCGCTCGACCCGCCGCCGCGTGCTCGGCTGTATCGGTGCCTTCGCGACATTCGCCGCGGCCGCGACAGTGTCTTCTTCTACCTATGCGCAAGGCGCCGACGCGGCGGCGCCGCAGGTCAGGAACGTCGTGCTGGTGCACGGCCTGTTCGCAGACGGCTCCAGCTGGGATAAGGTGATTCCGCTGCTGCAGGCGCGCGGCCTGCATGTGACCTCGGTACAGAACCCGCTGACCAGCCTGCCCGACGACGCCGCCGCGGTGAGGCGCGCCCTCGCGCAACAGGACGGGCCAACGGTACTGGTCGGCCACTCGTACGCGGGCATGGTCATCAGCGAGGCGGGCAACGACCCGAAGGTCGCGGGACTCGTCTACATCGCCGCGCGCGCGCCCGATGCCGGCGAGGACTACGCCGCCCTGACCAAGAAATTCGCGCCCGCGCCCGCGTCCGCCGGCATCCATTGGGATGCGAGTGGCTTCGGCGCGCTGAGCGAAGAGGCTTTCCTGCGCGACTTCGCCGGCGATCTGCCCGCCAGCGAGGCACGCAGCTACTTTGCGGTGCAGCAGCCCTTCGCCCGTGCCATCACCCAGGCGAAGACCACGGTCGCCGCCTGGCATGACAAGCCGACCTGGTACGCCGTTTCAACGCAGGACCGCACGATCGACCCCGAGCTGCAGCGCTTCATGGCCAAGCGCATGGGCGCCAAGACGATCGAGCTGCCGTCCAGCCACGTGTCGCTGCTGTCGCATCCGCAGGAGGTCGCCGACCTGATCGTCAGCGCGACCCGCGGCGTTCGCTGAGCCGCAGGGCGCGTGCCAGAATGCGCCGCGAGCCCGCACCGGGCCGTTCACCGGGAGATGACATCCGAGTTCTCGTCATCGAGGATGAGCCCAAGCTCGCCGACTACCTGCGCAAGGGCCTGAGCGAGAACGGCTACGTCGTCGATCTCGCGACGGATGGCATCGACGGGCAGCATCTCGCGCTTCACGGCGAGTACGACCTGATCGTGCTCGACGTGATGCTGCCAGGCATCGACGGCTTCAGCGTCCTGAAGGCCGTGAAGGCGAGCAAGGATGTGGCCGTGCTGATGCTGACCGCCCGCGACAGCGTCGAGGACCGCGTGCACGGCCTGCGCGAAGGCGCGGACGACTATCTCGTCAAGCCGTTCGCGTTCAGCGAGCTGCTGGCCCGGCTGACGGCGCTGCGTCGCCGCGGCGTGCGTTCCGCCGGCGGCGGCGTGGATGCCGGCTCGCAGCTGGTCCTCGGCGACCTGCAGCTCGACCTCGCCGGGCGCAAGGCCTCGCGCGCCGGCCAGGCGATCGTCCTCACGAACAAGGAGTTCCTGCTGCTGGCCTTGCTGATGCGTCGCGCCGGCGAGGTGCTGTCGCGCACCGTGCTGGCCGAGCAAGTGTGGGACATGAACTTCGACAGCGAGACCAATGTCGTCGATGTCGCCGTGCGTCGGCTGCGCGCGAAGATCGACGATCCATTCGAGGTCAGGATGCTGCGCACCGTGCGCGGCATGGGCTACGTGCTGGAATTGCCGTGAGGCTTCGCGCTCGCTTCGGTTCCATCGAGGCCCGGCTCGGCCTGACGCTCGCGCTGGTGGCCGTTCTGGTATTCGTGGTCGTCGGCCTTCTGCTGCACACGGTGCTCGAGCAGGTGCTGATCTCTGACGAGAAGGCGGACCTGCAAGGCAAGATCCAGGTCGTGCAGCGCTTCGTCGACGAGGTTCGATCGGACGCGGATCTCCCCTTGCTGCGGCGACACCTCGAAGGAACGAGCGTCGGCGGCCGTTTCCGCTGGAACGTCTGGGTCGTCCGGCCCGACGGGACGATCGTCTACGGTGCGGAGCCGTTGCCGCCGACCTTGCAGCGCGACGGCGACAAGCTGCGGTTGCGGCGCCGGGACGGCGTCGAGCTGCGCGGCGCCGACTATTCGCTGGACGGCAGCAATCCGGTGCTAGCGCGGTCGCAAGTCCTCATCGGCATGGATCCGCGGCCGCGCGCCGAGATGCTGATGCGCTACGATCGGCTTAGCATCGTGGTGTGCGTGCTCGGCGTGGTGGCATCGGCCGGCCTGTCGCTGCTCGCGATGCGGCGAGGGCTGAGTCCGGTGCGAGCGCTGTCCGACGAGGCCGCGCGAATCCGGCCGGGTGCGCACCTGGACCGGCTGACCCTGCCGGTCGAGAGCGCCGAGCTGCTGCCGCTGGCCGAGCGCTTCAACGAAGTGCTGGAGCGCGTGGAATCTGCCTGGCGCCAGCTCGAGGGCTTCAACGCGGACGTCGCCCATGAGCTGCGCACGCCGCTGGCCATCCTGATCAACGGCGCCGAGCTGGCGCTCGAGCGCGACCGGCCGCTGCCAGAGATGCGCGACGTCATCGAGTCCCACCTCGAGGAACTGCGGGCGCTGGCCTCCATGGTCAACGACATGCTGTTCCTCGCGCGCGCGGACCGCGGCGAGGTGCCGGACAACCTCGAGAGCATCTCAGTGAACAACGAGGCGACAAGCGTCGGCGATTTCGTCGAGGCGTTGCTGGCGGACCGGCAGCAGCGCCTCGTGGTGACGGGCGATGTGCGCCTGCTCGCGAATCGCACGCTTATTCGCCGCGCGCTCGTGAACCTGCTGATCAATGGCTCGCGTCATGCACCCGAGGGATCGGAGCTGGCCGTGTTGATCGAGGCCGATCGCGGATTCGTCAGCGTCGTCGTGCGCAACCCCGGCGCGCCGATCGAGGAGGACGTTCAACAGCGCATGTTCGATCGCTTCTGGCGCGGCGAAAGCTCACGCGTGAGGTCCGGCGAACGCTTCGGGCTTGGCCTGGCGATCGTCCGGGCCATCGCCCGGATGCACGGCGGCGACACGTTAGTGCGCTGCGCCGACGGCCATAGCTACATTGGCTTCACGCTGGAGTGCTGAGGTCAGCACTATTCGAAAGCAGTCACTGGCGACCGTCCGCTCCTGGCCGACAAGCGCCAATCGAGCCCGCAACTCCAATCTTGAATCACTTCTGCTGGACGGCGATCGTTTCACTGACCTTACGGACGCCATCGCCGGGAGCCCCATATCGCCGGGTCACCACGGCACCGGCCATGTTGGCGCGCGACATTCATGTGGCCTTCGGCTCGGCGCGTTCATAGTTCGAACCTGTTTTCGCTTTCGAACTTCGCCAATGCGAAGTTCATGAACTGGCGGACCGCGGCGGGAACGTGGCGGCGAGTCGGCAGCACGACGTAGAAGCCGCCAGCATTGAGGCGGTACTGGGGCAGCACGCGCGTCAACTTGCCATGCATCAGGGGTTCGCGCACCAGCCCGGAAGGCAGCAAGGCGACGCCGATCCCGGCAATGCAGGCCCGCAGCTGGGCGATCGAGCTATCAGCCTTGAAACTGGCCCGGACGGTGACCTCGGTCCTTCCAGAGGGCCCATGCAGGTGCCACGTGGACCGCACCTGCTTGCTCAAGCCGACGATGCAGGGCATGTCCCGCAGGTCGGAAATGGCGTCGGGTGAAGCGGACTCCAGAAATTCAGGGCTCGCCACCAGGACGGCGAACGCGTCGCTGATCTTGCGCATCACGTAGCTCGAGTCCGACTGCATGCCGGCCCTGAAGGCGATGTCTATGCCCTGGGCGATCAGGTCGACGGCCGCGTCGCCCAGTACGAAATCGAGCTGGATCTTGGGATTTGCCCGCATGAACTCGCGAATCCAGCTGGGCGGGAACACATCCAGGAAGTCGACGGGAGCCGCGATCCTGATGAGCCCGGAGACGGGATGTTCCTCGCCGAGGATGGCCTGCCCGGCCCGCTCCAATGTTTCGATCGAATCGGCGACTTCGTCGTAGAAGGCCCGGCCGGCCGTGGTGAGCGTCAGCTTGCGGGTGGAGCGCTGGAACAGCAGCGCGCCGAGCGCATCCTCCAATGCGGCGATGCGCCTGCTGATGGTGTTGGGCGGGATGTCGAAGCGGCGGCTGACTTCGGCAAAGCTCCCGCCTCGGACGACGTGCACGAACAGCGCGATCTGACTGATGTTCAGCATGGGCGATGGCGATGGATGCCAGGAAGGCGGGGGGCCGCCAGATTACATCAATCAGCGGACGAGTGAAGTCATTGAGGACCGTCTAGTAAAGCAATTGGTCTCGGGACAAAGTCACGCATCGCCACCACTTTGCGAGACCGCCCAAATGAAACCCGCTCACACCAATCCCGCTGCACGCACCCTCGTGGCAGGCCAGCCGTCCTCGCGCCGATTCGTCCCGGGGCTCCTGCTGTGCCTGATGCCGGCGTTGAACGCCCACGGGCAGACGCCGGGCGCAACTGCCTCGGCCGCCGCGGCCGTGCAGAGCACGACGGCCTACGTCATCAAGTTCAAGGTCAAGCCTGGCAGCAACCCCGCATTCGAGAACGCGATGGGCGAGATGATGGCCCAGGTTCGAGCGCAGGAGCCGGGCAACCTCTACTGCGACCTGCTGCGCCTACCCCAGGATCCCCAGACCTACGTGGTCATGGAGCGCTACCAGGATGCGCGGGCGACCAAGGCGCACGGCGAGAGCGCCTACATCAAGAAGCTCGGAGAAGCGCTGATGAGCGGCCTGCTTGACGGCCCCCCCGAGCTTCAAGAGCTCGTGTTCGTCCGCTCGAAATAGCGGCGCGCGATCTGAGCCGCCGCCGATCCATCCAGACCTCCCCACACAAGAGGAAGCCAGCATGAAACGCCATTCGAATTAGGGCGGCTCGATCCGACCGCCGCCAACCCGATCACGAAACCGTCACCATTGCAGGAAGCCACCATGAAACTCTATTTCACGCCGGGCGCATGCTCGCTGTCGCCCCATATCACTTTGAAGGAATCGGGACTTGCCCATGACCTCGTCGAGGTCGACCTCCAGGCCAAGACGCTCGGAGACGGCGCGGATTTCGCACGGATCAACCCGAAGGGCCAGGTACCGGCGCTTCAACTCGACAACGGCGAGGTGATCACCGAAGTGACCGCGATCGTCCAGATGATCGCCGACCGGGTGCCCGACAAGCAGCTCGCGCCCGCGAACGGCACGGTGGAGCGCTACAGGATGCAGGAATGGCTGAACTTCATCGGCAGCGAGCTCCACAAGTCGTTCAGCCCGCTGTTCAACCCGAATTTGCCCGAGGATGCCAAGGCCGTCTTCCGTGCCCGCATCGACGGCGTGTTCGCCTACATCGAAGGCAGGCTCGCCGGCCACGACTACCTGATGGGCTCGCGGTTCACGGTCGCCGACAGCTACCTGTTCACAGTGATGCGCTGGGCCGACTTCGTGAAGATCGACCTGTCGGCGCTGAAGAACCTGAAGGCCTACGCGGAGCGCATCGCGGCGCGCCCCGGGGTGCAGGCCGCGCTGCAGGCGGAAGCCAACTGACCCCCTCTGGCAGGCGCGGCGCCTGCCCGGCTCGCGGGGCGGGCCTGGTAACCGGCCCAGCACGCCATTCAAGGGGCCGCAGCACCTGCTGAGAAAGCCTTGCGGCCGAAGCGTCTGAAGAGCCTCCCAGGCGCGCTCACACAAGTCGATGCGACGTCGATACCGGCCGTCCCCACGTCCGGAATCGTACCTGGCCGCGCAGCTCGTGCTCGATGCATCGCGCAGTCGGGAGGCTGGCCGCGAAACGCCGAATCGAACGAATGATCAAGGCCAGTGGCGTCAGAGGCGCGATGAAGATGAGCGGGGACCACGCGCTCGTCGGTGGCGGCACGCTGTTTCTCAGCAGGTCGCTCACGGCAAGCAGGAACACACCAAACAGCGCCGGCCGGCGCCGTCCGAAGGCATTGATCTCGCGCCAGTTGTCATCGGACACCAGGGCTTCGGTAGCCCGAATGCCGAAGAAGCGGTTCCTGCCGACGATACCGAGCACCATGGGAGCCGCGTCGACGATGCAAACCAAGCCGATAACTGCCTGCACGTCCCCTCGCACAACGGATGGGCTCGTGTCGCGCTGCCTGATAGCAGCCGTCCGCGAATGGCTGCTCGTGGCCGACATGCGTCGCCGAAGGCCCGAGCGCAGGTCGCTGCCCAGCCCACCGACACGCTCAGAGCGCCTTGCAGAATTTCAGTCACGTCCTGATTCGCCCAACGGCTCTACGAGGTGCGCTCGGTTGGCGGGAGGATCGTAGGGTTCGGGCCAAAATTCGCGCAGTCGGGTGATCAGGCCCGCCTCGACGGTGAAGAAAGAAATTGCTCGAGCGGTCTGCACGCCGTCGGTGACAGTTACGTCGGTGACGACATCCCTGTCGGCAGCGACCATCCGGTGGATGGTGAACGACCAGGACCCGTGTGAGGGGTACTCCGAATTCATGAGGGCGAAGCGCTCAGGCCCGCGGATGATCTCGCCGGACTGAGGCCACTCCAAGACAAATTCAGGTGAGAGCACCTTGGTCACCGACTGGAACTCGTTTGACGCCATCAGCCGCCAAAACTGGCTCACCGTATCGCTGGAACTGTCGGTCATCCCCTCTCCTCGATCGTCTGGTTGGGTGAGCAGGATATCTGACCCAGAACCTGCCGTTCGCGACCGGCAGTTAGTGGCCGAACCGCGTCCCTTACTTGGCCTTCTTGGCCACAATTTTGATTTCGGTGATGCCGTTGTCCGGAATCAGTCGCGAGACTTGGATGGCGGTCCAGGTCGGGTACGGCGGCTTGATGTAGAGGTTCTTGACTGCCACGATCGCCGGCATCTGCGTCGTGAGGTCGGTGTGGAAGCTGGTGATGTCGACCACGTCGTCCCATGACACTCCGGCGCTGCGCAAGACGGCTCCGATGCGCTCGAACGCGCGTGTGTACCCTGCGCGCAGGTCCGTTTCTCCCGGGCGCACGCCGGCGACAACCCCGGACAGCGTCACCGTGTCTCCGCTCACCACGGCACTGGCATATCCCCAGTCTTGCTGAAACTTCAGCTCATGTGGATCCGCGGCCATGATGACCCTTGCGTCCTGGCGCGCGCCCGCGAAGACGACAGGTGCGGGCAGGAGCATCGCGGCAGACAGCCAGGTGACGAGCAGTCGTGTCTTCATGGGCCCTCCGGGTTTGACGACGGCCACTATGGGCGATCGAGGCTCCAATACTAGAGACGATGACGAACCGGGTGGTGGTGCGTCGACCGCGAGCGGATCGAGCGACGGTTTGGAGGCATTGAGCGACACGGTTTGAAGCCATTGCAGCGTGGTTGGTAGACGATCGGCCTGCCTTCTCGCCCCCTGCGGCCACCCGATCGATCTCGCAGCAACAACCCCTGTTCGCGGTACGACGGGCCCGTTCGCAAGGGCTACCATGGACCCTTGGGGGTTCTGACGCGTGCACCACCGGGCGATACGACCCGGGGCAGCGTGGCTGGCGAGACACATGGACAGTTCGGACCGCGGCTCCACGCGCCTGAACCCGGCTGTGGCCGACGCTGCGGCGCATGCGCTGCCGGCGGGGCCGTTGTTCGCCCTGCGCTTTCTCGCCGTGGCCGCCGCCTACTACCTCACGGCCCGCCTCGGCTTGCTGATCCCTTACCTCGGCACCCACATCTCGCTCGTGTGGTTGCCCACCGGCATCGCCGTGGCGGCATTCCGGCGCTGGGGGGCGGGCATGACGCTGGCGGTCTACATCGCCGCCGTGGCCGCCAATGCGGCCATCGGCGGCCCGCTGTGGATCGCATTCGTCGTGGGCCTGGGCAACACCGCCGGCACTGGTCTGGCGGCCTGGCTCCTGCATCGCTGGGACTTCGAGGACCGCCTGCTGCGCCGGCGCGACGTCTCGGCTTTCCTGGCGGCGGTGGTGCTGGGCATGGTCGTCACCTCGCTGAACGGCGTCACCTGGCTGCGGGTGGCCGGCGCGCCTGATGCCGTGCATTTCGGCCAGGCCTGGTTCGGCTGGATGGTGGGCGACACGGTCGGGGCGCTGCTGGCCGGCGTGCCGCTGATCGCGTGGAGCCGGCATGGCGCGGCCGCGGCCTTTCTCGGTCGCGAGGGCGTGACCAATCTCCTGCTGCAGGCGATCGTGCTCGCCTGCGGCGTGGCGGTCTTCTCGGCGTGGCAGGACCGGGGCTCCGCGTTCGTCTTCCCGCTGCTCGCGCTGCCGTCCTTCGTGCTCGCGGTGCTGGCGATGCGCGCCGGCGTCATCGCGTCGTCCACTGGCGTGCTGCTGCTGTCGTTGGCGGCGGCCTACGGCACGGCGCGCGGGTGGGGGCCGTTCGCCGTGCGCGACGCCCAGGCCGGCTCGCTGGCCCTATGGAGCTACATCGCCGCGCAGTGCTGCACCAGCCTGCTGATCTGCCGCATGGGCATGGCGCTGCAGGCCAGCAAGCGCCAATTCTCCGCGTTCCTGCAGCACTCGCCCGACGGAATCCTCGTGATCGACGAACAGGGCCGGCTGACGGGGGCCAACGCGGCGTTCGCGAAGATGCTGGGGCTCGCTGCGCGCCCGCTGGAGGGCCGCCGGGCGAGCGAAGCGCTGGGCGGCGCCGGCAGCATCGTCGCGACGCTGATCGCCGACGGTGCGACGCCGTCGACGACGGAGCTTGCGTTGCCGCAGGCCGATGGCGGCGTGCGCCATGTCGAGTGTGTCGTCGCGCGTTACCGCAAGGCCAGCGGCCATTGGCAGACGCACGTGCGTCTGCGAGACATCACCCAAGCCAAGCTCGCGCAGGCCCGGCTGGCCACGAGCGAGGCGCGGTTCAAGGCCGTCAGCGACCACATGCCCGCGCTGTTCGCCTACGCCGACCGTGGCCAGACCTATCGGTTCGCCAACGCGCACTTCCGCCACGTGATGGGCATCGAGCCCGAGTCGCTGATCGGCCGCACGATGCGCGATTTCCTGGGCGAGGCCGCGCACGCCGCGCTGCTGCCACACATCGAGGGCGCCTTGCGCGGGGAGCCCCAGAAGTTCGAGCGCACCGGCTGGAAGGAGAACGCGGCCACCCATTTCATGGTTCAGTACGTGCCCGACGTGCGCGCCGACGGCACCGTGAACGGCTTCTTCATCATGGTGCTCGACATCACCGACCGCCATCGCGCCGAGCTCGCGTTGACGCGCAGCGAGGCGCTGGTGCGCGCGATCACCGACCACGTGCCGGGTCTGATTGCGCGCATGGATCGCGACTATCGCTACACCTTTGCCAACGCCAACTATGTGAGCTGGTTCGCGCTGCCCGGCTCGCCGGTGGGCAAGACCGTGGCCGATGTGTTTGGCGAGCAGGTGTTCGCGGGCGTACGCAGGCGCATCGACGAGGCCTTGGCGGGCAACGAGGTCGTGTTTGACCTGACCAACACGGTGCGGGGCGCCGCAGAGTACATGCGGGTGCACTACGTGCCCGACCGCGACGAGCACGGCGAAGTCATCGGCGTCTACGGCCTGGTGACCGATCGCACCGAGCAGCAGCGCGCGGGCGAGCGCATCGAGGCGAGCGAGCGCCAACTGCGTACCGTCACCGACAACATGCCGTCGCTCATCACCTACGTCGATGCCGAAGAGAGGCTGCGCTTCATGAACGCCACGTTCTACGACTGGCTGGGTGTCGACATCGCCGCGGCGATCGGGCGCCCGCTGGCCGAGGTCGTGGGCGCCGAGATCTACGCGCCGCGTCAGGAATACTTGCGCGCCGCGCTTGCGGGCCAGCGCGTCGAGTTCGAGCTCGTGTCGCAGACGCGTGCGGGCCCGCGCAACCTGCACACGGTCTACATCCCCGACGTGCGTGAAGACGGGGTCGTGCGCGGCATCTTCACGCTCAGCACAGACGTGACCGCGATGAAGGACGTGGAACGCGAGTTGCAGCGCCTCGCGCGCATCGACACGCTCACGGGTCTGGCGAACCGGCGCCAGTTCGACGAGCTGCTCGAACAGTCGCTGGCGCGCCATCGGCGCACGCAGCGGCCGCTGGCGCTGATCTTCCTGGACGTCGATCGCTTCAAGGCCATCAACGACACCCACGGTCACGGCGCCGGCGACGCGGTGCTCAGGGAGTTCGCCGCGCGCTTGCACTCGAGCTTGCGCGAGACGGACGTAGCGGCACGGCTGGCGGGTGACGAGTTCGTCGTGATTCTAGATGGGCTGGCCACGCGCGACGAGGCCATCGCCGTAACGACCAAGCTGCAGCAAGCGATCCGCGCGCCAATGAGCATCGGAGAGCACTCGCTGGCCGTGACCGCCAGCATGGGGCTGGCCTACCTGGATGGGTCGGTCGAGATCGATGCGAAGGCGCTGATGGTGCGGGCCGATCGCGCGCTGTATCGCGCCAAAGACGGCGGGCGCGATGCCCTCGTCGTAGGCGACGACTTCGTGGGTGACGACTTCGACCCTGGGTTGGACATTTCGCAAGTGACATCGCGCGACGGCAACTGAGCAATGTCGAGCGCGAAGCGCTCAATCGATCGACGACGGGAGAGGTTTCGGACGCGTTTCTGCTGCCCCGGACGCCCGGTGCCGTCGCGGTGGACAACCCGATAGAAGCTGACGTTGGTGAGTGACTGGTTGTGGCCGACAGAAGCCTTCGCAGACCCGCTGGCAGACGCCGCAACGGGGCGTCGTGGCGGCGCGCGACCGCAGTCGTGGCATGAGCCTTCCAGCGGGATGCCGATCGAGCATCACAGAAAGTCGTTGCGGCCGCTGGTGCCGGCGCACGCTTGCCTGCACGCTTCGAACTCCACAACGAACGTGACTGCGCCCATGGCCACCATGCAATGCACGCCCTGCGTGCCGATCAGGCTCGACATGCGAACGTTTCGGCCTCGCGCACGGCGCCGCGGCCCGCCCCGGGGCGACACGCGGGACCGGCGACTGTTGATCGTTGCCCACCTGGCCTCGTTGCTGGCGGTCACGACACTCGTCATCGGCCTGACGTTCGGGTCGATCGCAGTGGCCAGGCGCTGCATCGGCAGCGCCGCGGCGCCTGCCCTCGCCGCGGCGCTGCCAGACGATGGAGGCGGCTCCCGCAGCGCCACGACGGCGACGTTGGCCGGGCCGTCGCACTGACGATCCGTCGTCACAGCTCAGGCCGCGGCGCCCGCGGTCACTCGCAGCGCGTCAGCCAGCTTGCGCAACGCGTCGCGAGCGGGGGCATCGGTGGCAGAGGTGTGCAGTACCAGTTCGCGTGACGGCAGCGACGGCAGGCCGAGGCGGGGGCCCACGTCGATCGTCCCCGCCGGTGCCACGCGCCTGGCCAGCACGGCGACTGCCAGCCCCGCCGCAGCGGCGGCGCCCGTGGTCGTCACGCCGCCGCCCACGAAGGCCTCCGACCAGGCGATGCCGGCGAACGACAGCGCATCGACGGCCATGCGCCGAACGCTGCACGGCTCCGCCTGCAGCGCCACCGGTAGCGGCGTGTCCGATCGATGGAAGAAATCTGGCGTGCCATGCCATGCGAAGGCCTCATTCATGAGCACCTCGCCGTCGTTGCGTCGGTTGTCGTGGCGCAGAACGATCACTGCATCCAGCCTGGCGCGTTCGAACGCCTCGAACAGTTCCCTCGACGTGCCAATGCGCATCTCGATCAACACCAGGCTCGCGCGCAGCATCATCTGTCGCAGGATCAGCGGAAGTTCTGCGCCAACGACGTGGTGGCTGATTCCGATCACGAGCCGGCGCCGTGGCGCATCGAAGGCGCCCACGGCCCGCCGGTGCGCCGCCACGAGTTCCCGGGCCGAATCCAGGAAAGCCTCGCCATCCGCCGACAGCCGCACCTGGCGCGGGGTGCGTTCGAGCAGTCGCCGGCCGAGCCCGTCTTCGAGGCGGCGAATCCGTGCGCTGACGGCGGACTGGGTCGCGTCGAGCACCTCCGCGGCTCGCGTGAAGCTGCGCAGCTCGGCGACCAGGACGAAAGCCTCCACGGCATCGATGTCAAGCGTCGTCATGATTCGCGCGTTCAGGGGACGGTGAAGGAGCCGAAGTCACGAAGCGATTATTCCAGCCTGCCGCAACGCCATCCGCGAAATGCACTGGCTCCGAAGTCCGCGCGGGCGACGGCCACGGTTGATGCGACGGCGCCACACCCCACCGGTGGCACTCGGAATGAACGGGGGGCTTCTTCGAAAGCTTGCGCTCAGCTACGCGATCGGCGATGCACCCGCAGGGTCCCTCGACGCAGAATTCCTGAAGCAGGACAGTGCGCGCGGCACTGGGGCGGTGCAGCAACAAACAATTTTGGTGAACGCGCCATGAAGCGCGCGCGAAGCTGCGCGAAGGCATGTTGCAAAACCGATAGCTCCCATTCGCGAACCAATATGCCCATCCGTTGTCCGCACCCTATCGTCGAGCACTTCATGGGGGCACGGATCGTGCATTCGTGACGCCTGTTCCGAGACGCCCGATCGCTCCCCCCATTCGAAACGTCCCTATCCGGCCGTTCGGTACCGCCTGCGCCGTGCAAGCCATGCGACGCCGAGCGCGGTACGCCACATCAACGACAAACCACGGGTTCGTGCAATGACAGTCAAGACACAGTTCGCCATCACGGTTCCGCTCCTCGTGGTATTCGGCTCCACGCCGGCATTCGCACAGTCGGATGCCACGCCCGGCAAGGCCCCGGCGCCCTCCACCCCGGCATCGGCTGCTCCGGCGACAAGCGAGTTGCCGTCCCAGCAGGTGGTGATCAACGGCATCAAGCGCGGCGAGCTGATCCTGCCTACCACGGTGACCTCGTCATCCGCCTTCGGCATGGACCTGGGAGTGCTCGACACGCCGCGCAACAACACCATCCTGTCGACTGCGCAACTCGAAGCGCTCAACGTCAAGAACCCCGAGGGCTTCTCGTACCTCACGTCCAGCGCCTACACCGACTCTTCCTTCGGCGTCCCCAACGTGCCGCGCATCCGCGGCCAGTACGCGGACGTCTTCGTCAACGGCATGCGCGACAGCTTCACCTCCAATGGCTATGGCGCGCCGTTCAGCTTCAACGCCATCGACACCATCGACATCAACAAGGGGCCGGCCACGGTCCAGGCCGGCCCAGGCGCCGGTGTTGGCGGCTCGATCAACATCAGCACGAAGCTGCCGAATTTCGTCAAGTTCTCGGGCGTGGTGGACACGCAGTTCGACACCCAGGGCGAGCGTCGCATCGGCTTCGATCTGGGCGGCCCGGTCGGTCCCGCGAATCCTGGCCTCGCCTACCGCGTCAGCTATGCGGGCGACAACAGCGGCGGCTACTGGTACGGCCAGTACACGCACCAGCAGTCGCTGTTCTTCTCGGTTCTCGACGAGGTGTCGTCGAAATACTCCGTGGAGTTCAACAGCGAGATCGTCAACGCGAAATACGTCGAGAACGACGGGGTCAACCGGGTGAACCAGGCGTTCATCGACCACGGGACCTATCTCACCGGGTCGCCCGACACGATCACCAACTATCTCACCCCGGTGACCCTGGGCAATCCGGTCCAGCTCGATCGCCGCACCAACATCGACGAGACCGCCGGCGACGGCGCGCGTGCGTTCAAGTACAACCTGCAGCTGATCCAGAACTACGAGTTCAGCGATCAGGCCTCGGTGTCCAACAACACGTTCTTCAACTACCTGAATCGCTACAACGTGGTTCAGTTCTATTTCGAGGACTCGACCGCGAACAGCTACACGCTCGAGAACAAGACCGACTTCAAGTACAGCTTCGGCGCCTCGATCACGGATCCGGCGAAGCCGGGCGACGAAGCGCGGGCCCAGTCCATCGACGCCGGCTTCACGTTCCGCTTCGCCCACGTCAACACGATCCAGAACTACTTCGACGAAGTGGTGAGCGTCTACGACCTGTCTGCCAGTCCGTCGACGTGGGTCTTGCCACCGTCCCAGCTGAGTGGCGTCAACTACACGGGGCCGTTCAACAAGGTGCTCAACGGCTTTCCGGCACGCGACGCCTATTCGCCCAACGATTCGGTCTATTCGGACCTGGCGGACGTGGCCCTCTTCGCCGAACATCGAATCACGGTGTCGCCGCAGTTGAACTTCCTGTACGGCGCCCGCGCCGACTTCGTCAAGCTCAACGAGAAGGACCCGTTCGACACGGGGGGTGAAGATGGCCTGCTGGAAGGGGTGGCGCAAACCCATTCGTCGCACTGGTACATCCTGGGCAACGGAAACGCCAGCGCTGTCTACAAGCCGACGCCGTGGGCGTCGACGTACCTCACGTACGACTATGCCCAGTACGTCGATCCGAATGCACAGGATGGCGGCGTCGCGACGTTCGGCGTGGAGGACTCGACGCAGCTGCGCCAGATCTCGCGCCTGGCCGAGATCGGCGCCAAGTTCGATCTCATGAACAAGAGCCTGTTCCTGTCGACGGCCGCTTTCAAGCAGGGACGCACTGAACCGAGCGGCCCCGGAGGCACGGCCAAGACGGCCGCGCACATCAGTGGCATCGAAGCCGAGCTGAACTACCAGCCGAGTCCGCGCTTCTTCCTGACGGCGAGCTATTCCTACCTGCGCACCATTCTCGACCAGGCGAAGGGCTTCTACGACTATCCCGCGCAAGTGGGCGCGAACGTGGACGGGGCCGGCAACGAGATCACCTGGGTGGCCGGCCAGAAATTCAAGGATCCGGGCGTGCCTTCGAACCTGTTCAACGTCCTCGCCAACTACAAGTTCGAAGACGGGCTGGGCGTGCAGGCCAACATGCAGGTGACCAGCCGCGTGGAGACCACCACGTCGGGCTGGATCGACCTGAACAACTCGGCAGACGTGCCCGCATCCATCGTTGCCAATGGCGGCTACTACAAGTCGCCGACGATCCCGCGCCAGTACACGTTGAACACCTCGGCCTTCTACGACTTCCGTCGGTTCGAGGTCAAGGCATCGGTCTACAACGTCACCAACCGGCGCAACCTGACCAACGATGCGCCCTACTACGGCAACGACTTCATCACGGTCAATCCCCCGCGTAGCCTCGAAGTCAGCCTGAAGGCCAAGTTCTGATGAAGTTTCGTTTCGCGAGCGCCTGGCTCGCCGTGGTACTGACCCTGGGCGGCACCGGTGCCGCCACGGCGCAGTCCGCCGCGGCCGCGGCGCCCCTGGAGGTACGCGTGGTGGTGGTCACCACGTTCGAGGTCGGCGCCGACACCGGTGACGGCGCAGGTGAACTGCAGAACTGGGTGGAGCGTTATCCGCTCGCCGAGACGATTGCCTTCCCTCAGGGTTTCCATCCGCTCCGCTACGACCCCAAGGACCATGTCCTGGCGATCGTCACAGGCGTCGGCAAGGCCCATGCCGCGGCCTCGATCATGGCCCTGGGGATGGACCCGAGATTCGACCTGACTCGCTCCTATTGGATCCTGGCCGGCATCGGAGGAATCGACCCGGCCATCGGCTCGGTCGGCTCTGCCGCCTGGGCCAATCACGTGGTCGACGGCGACCTCGCCTACGAGATCGACGCACGCGACATGCCGCGCGGCTGGTCGACAGGCATCGTGCCCTACGACCGCGCGGTCCCGTTCGGATCGCCGACGCCGCCGGCCGTCTCGAGCAACGGGGTCCAGGTCTTCACCTTGAACGCCGCGCTGACGCGCTGGGCCTTCGAGCTGACGGCAGGAGTGCACCTGCCCGACGACGCCAGGCTGCGGGTCGCCCGAGCCGGCTATGCCGATGCGCCGGCCGCTCGACGCCCCCCATTCGTCCTCATCGGCGACACGCTGACGGCCGACCGCTTCTGGATCGGCGCGTCCATGACCCGCTGGGCCGAGCAATGGGTGTCCTATTGGACCAGGGGCACGGGCCGCCTGGCCACTTCAGCGGAAGAGGACGCCAGTTACCTGCAGGCGCTTGCCATGCTGGCCCAGGCCGGCAAGGTCGACGCTGCGCGGGCGCTCGACTTGCGCAGCGCCAGCGACTTCACCAGGCCCCCTCGAGGCGGGAGCGCCAACCTGCTGCTCAAGAGTGAGGCCACGGGCAACTACGCCGGCTACGATGAGGCGATCGAGGCGGCCTACCTGGTCGGCAGTCCCGTTGTACGGGAATTGGCCGAGCATTGGGACCGCCATGCCGGCACGGTGCCCACGCCGGCAGACACGAAGGATCACTGAAGGCCGTCGGGCCATGGCTGTCAGTCGTGCCCACTCGAGGCGACATGTCTTGACGGGATCGGCTGATTGACCGCCGCCTGCTCCATCGATGGCGACCGGGCATCCGTCAAAGTGCGCAACCCCACAGGAGTCATTGACGAACAGCCGCTTGTGGCCGCAAGTTGCCCGACAGCTCGCTTCTCGGAGACCGAATCCCAGGTCAGGCCAGCGCCAGGCAGCCTCTCACAGAACCGCCGTGGGACTGACAAGGCGCGACCCTCTCGGCGAATTCTGATCCGTCGAATTCGGCACCACGGAAACGTCTTTCCTTGCAGCTTCAATGCCGCCCGAGTGGTTCGTCGTTCGGCCGGGGATAGATTGCCACGGACCGTCCCGGGGTGGCGGCGATCAGCTGCAACATCCAGTCGGCACGAGGCAGGGAACCCGGCAGGAACCGCTCGATTGCCTCGCCGGCGGCCTCCCAGCCGGGCGAGGCGTCGCTGATCTCGAACACCCGATCGCCGGGGCCGAGAATCCCCAGGCAAAGGCATTCGCCGACATAGGCATCGCGCTTGTACGCCTCCATGCGCCGCACCTCGGTCCACACCAGGAGATGATCGCCGATTCGCAGGCCTGCGGCATCGGCCGCGAGCGTCGGCGGGCCGGGGCGCCGTCCCTGGAGCCTCGCGGTCAGGCGTTCGAAATAACTGGAGATCATTCCCATCGGAATGTCGTCACGAAGTCGTACACCGCTTCACCCGCCTTCTTTCCCGCTTCGCGGCTCAGCCAGCCGACGCCGATTCCGCCCAGGATGCCGCCGACAAGGCACAAGCCGCCTTCGGTCACCTCCCCGACGACCGGCACCACCAGACTCGGCGAGCCCAGTGTCGCCAGGGTAGCGCAGCCCGCCCAGGCGCCGCCAGCGCCACCCGCCACGCCCGCGCCCAGACCCGTGTATTCTCGCGCCGCCGTCCGGCCACGTTGTTCCGGAGGCGTCTTCATCACGACGACGGTCGTGATCGTGATGTCGAGCACGATGAGGGCCGGCCCCGCCACACGGAAGACCATGCTAAGTCGGTTGACGGAAGCGCGCGACTTGCCAACGCTTTCGAGCACCGCTTCGATGTTGCCCTTCCTGGTCAGCAACTCGCCCGGTTGCGGCAACCTGGAGCTGGACTTCAGGATCTCCGAGTACGCCTTGCCGAAGGGGCTCAAGGGCCTGCGGAACTCGATGACGAGGTCATTGCGCGCCTTCACCAGCGCATCGAACTCCGCGCGGGAGATGTTGCCGCGCTTGAGCAACTCGTTCGCCTGCGCCTGCAAGACCTTGTCCGCGCTGCCGTAGGCCGCGCGCCAGAAGGCGTCCCAGGTCATCGGTGCGGCCATGTTGTTGGCGACCTGGACGGTATCCTGGAACGCAGGGCTCAGAAGCACTTGCTCAGGACCATTTGCCCGGACCGGCACCAGCCCGGTAGGCCCCGGCCTCGGTGACTGCGCGCGAATCAGCGTTCCGTCGTCCAGGTCGTACGACGGATACGGATCTCCCACAACACCAGGGACGCGTGCGTTGGCCATCTGCGAATGGTTCCCGGTTGACTGCTTCCAGTCGAAGCCGGTAGCCACCATAGGTTCGTCGCGCCCGAACGTCAACATCCCATCCGTCCGGCTCATGGTCGCTGCAACTGACACCCTGGAGCCGCCGTTGGCGAACGGCAGGTCCTGGCCGGCTGCTGCGCTTCAACGGCCAGCCTGATCGTGACGCTGCGAAGCCGACGGCGACGGGCCTGACTCAGTCGTGGCCGGTGTAGAACTCGCTGGCGATCTTCCACTTTCCCCCCACCTTCAGCAGTTGCAGAGTCTTCCAGCCCCAGCTCTTCCCTTCGGACGAGGAGTTCACGAAGACGAGCGACACCGCGGCCAACGGGCCATCCTGGGTGATGTGCACGTCCTGGAACTCCTGCGTGAACGGCGGCCCGTCGAAGACGCCGCGTCGAAAGGACTCGTAGTGATTCGTGCCGCCCGCGGCGCCATCGCTCTTGACAGCCGAATTGGCGTCCGAGAATGCGATCTCCTTGTTGAGGAGAAGCGTCTCGAACAGCGCCTGGTCCTTCGTGGATACGGCTCGCGTGTAGGTATCCAGCAAGGCCTCCACCGATTGCCGATCCGCGCCCGTGCTCTCGAAGCTCGGGGAGATCGACGTCCGCGTCGTTTGCGCCTTGCATGTCGGCGTGAGGGCGAGCACAAGCGCGATCGCCAGGACCTTCATGGGGGTCATCGGTGGACTTCCATCGTCTGGATATGAATCGAATGTATCGCGGCTCGCGTAGGGGTATTCAGCTCGAACCGCGCAGCCGGTTATAGGCTGTCCCGGCAAGCCAAAGAACGCGCGTGCGATGAGGCGCGGTTTGGCAGGAGCGAAATGCAACCCGCGAAGGAAAGCCATGGCCCGTCAGATCATCTTCTCGGCGAAAGCCGCCAAGCCGCCCGCGACATACAGCCAGGCGGTCAGGGCAGCCGGACTCGTCTTCGTGTCGGGAACTTCCCCTGCCGACCCGGCCACGGGCGTTTTCGTGGGATCCAGCATCCAGGAGCAGACCCGGCAGTGTCTGAGGAACATCGAAGCGATTCTCGAGGCGGCGGGCAGCTCGCTGGACAAGCTTGTCAGTGTCACCGTCATTCTTGCCGAGGAAGACGACTTCGCCGGCATGAACGAGGAATGGCTGAAATGGTTTCCCGTCGATCCTCCCGCCCGGCAGGGCGCGAAGCTGCCAGTGCGAGTCCCTGGCCTCAGGATCTCGATTGCGGCGGTCGCCGAGGCCTGAGCCATGCATGACGAAGCCCTGGGGTGGTCAGCCGCCAGCGACTTCGTGTGGCGGGACGACGTGGCGCAAGATCCAATCCGCCATATACGCCTGCACCGACGGATATTCGTAGATCGAATGCCGAAGCGTGCCACCCTTCCTCAAGGCCGCAAGATCACCAGACGATGGAAAGACCATCCGCAGCGTTGACGGCGCACCGAGCGCGTCTTCGGACCGAGGCAGCGGCTCGGCAAACACTCTTACGATGCCAGGCGCCTCGAGGGCTTCGGGCCCACAGGCCAAGGCAATCAGCAACGTTGCCCCGAACTTCAGGATCAACGAGACGATCAGCCCGACCATCGGCACGACGACGGGCACCGACCAGCTGAGTGCGACAGCAGTCTTCCAGAACCCGTTGCCCGGCCAGACGAGCGCACACCAGGTGGAAATCACCATCGCCGCACCCAGTACGGCATAGATCCACCCGGGCACGGAACGCAGCGCCTTGATCCCGACGGCGCCCAAGGATTCGCTCAGGAATACCGCACCGCTCGCGGCAGAGATGGCCAAGCTCGCTTCGTCGGCGGGCGCGCGAATCGCCAACAGAGGAGTTTTCAGCGGGGGCGGGAGATCGTCCTCGGCGGCCCCGTCGTTGAACCCGAGGAAGCGCACCGAATGCATGATCGCCATCCGAGACGCGAGGAACAAGGCGACAACGAACGCCCCCACTGCGCACGACATCAGGCCGCCAAGAGAAACCGGCCTGACCCACCAATACACCGGAACAACCGTCAATGGAATCGCGGCGCTCAGCCCTCCAGCGAGGGCCAGGAAACGTTGAAATCTCGCGAGGATCCACGGCATCGCTCCCACGACGGTAGTCGCCGCGCTCAGCCAGTACCTTCCATCCGCGAGCCAGCAGAACGCCAGCGTCAGCGCGAAGAAGAGGGCGAACGCATGCGCATGGATTCCGGTGATCGAGTCAAACGACACCTCGCCTTGTTCCTCCCACTTGCGAACCCGTTGCACGAACGGCGTCCCCAGCGTCAGCAGACCCGAAAAGTTCTCCGCCAGCGGCCCGAGGCTGCGCAGGGCATTGGCCGCAACGTTTCCACCGTGACTGTGCGCGATGACGACATGTCGATCGAATGTCGTCTGCTTGTCGAGCAGGACGCCTTTGAAGTAGTCCCGCAGTTGCGCAGTCGCCGTGGCCCGCGCTGCAAAGGAGTTCGTTCCGGACCAGTTTGGCGTCCTTGCAAAGCGGACTTTCTGCCACAGGGCAGCGTCGCCGCATTTTCGCAAGGCCAACTCCAACGAACCACCCGGCTCCGACCATGTGGGGCGGACCTTCGACTCTTCCGGGTTGGCCCAGGTCCCATGGATCACGTGAACCCACAAGACGGGTGCGACGCCATCCGGGTGCTTGCCTTTTGCGATTTCGCGAAAGAACTCCAGATTCAGTTTCGCGAGTTCATCGATGCCGTCTTCGAGGATGCGCAGCTCGTCACGATCGTCGGTCATGGCCAATACCCTGGTGCGATCACGATGGTCCGTGAGTTCAGACGATGCGCCGCACGCCGGGAAAGCGCACGAGCAAACCGGCGAGCAGGTAGCACGCGAAGCAGGTCATCGAGCCCGTGACTGCGAATTTCACGAGCTGCGGCGCCTCCACCTGGCGCCATGCCAGCGCGATGGCGACGAGTATTGGCGGATGGATGATGTAGATGGCATAGGCCCGCCGTCCGAGTCGTTGCCGAATGGGGCCGAACAGGCGCGTACCGTTCGTGAAGCGGTGCAGCAGCACCAGGATGACGCCCCAGGCCACCAACGGTTCCCAGAACGCATAGATCACGCCGAGCGGCCTGCCGGCGAGGATCGGCGCGGCCTTGGCGATGAAGTACGCGGCCGGCAACAGAGGAAATGCGAGCGTCGCGACGCGTTTCCAGACGCGCGCCTGCGAAGAGGGCACCTGTTCAAGCCAGCGCGGACCGGCAGCAATGCATCCGAACGCGAACAACACCACATAACTCGCGAAATAGCCGAGTTGCAGGCCCCATGCGTTGACGCCGACCGGCCAGAACTGACGCAGCACGACGGCCGCGAGCCCGGTCAGCGCCGCAGCGAGCGCAAGCGTCGTGTTCGATGGCCACGGCAGAGGCGCCTCGGCCGGGGCTTCGGGGCGCTTGCGCAGACCTGCAGATGTGCGCACGCAGACGACCGCGGCGGCCGCGAAAATCAACAGCGCCTGTGCAAACCAGAGCGGCCCATTCTCGAAAATGTGGCGATGCCAGAGCCGGACCAAGGTGGCGCCGAAGGGCTGATCTCGGGACGTCGCTGCCAATGCAATCGTCACGGGCCCCAGAAACCCCGCAAAAAAGAGCAAAGGGAGGCCCAGACGCAGGCCGCGGTCGGCAAGATAGTGCCATGAGCCCTTGCGAGCGATGGCCGAGGGCGTGAAGTACCCCGCAATGAGAAAGAACAAGCCCATGAAGTAGGCTTGGTTCGTTGTGCAGAACAGTACCAGCAGCGTGCCCGGGAGCGAGGCCGCGGGCTTCACTTCATGGTAGTACCACCCGCCAATTGCCCCGTAGGTGATGGCGGTATGGTGAAACAACACCAGCAGCGTCATGTAGCCGCGCAGCACGTCGAAGCCGGCGTTGCGCGCGTTGGGGGTGGCAGTGGAGACCGGAAGGAGGGGCATCGTGTTCAAGAGCCGCTCAGCGTAGCTTCGCGAAGGCAACGATGGACCCCTCTTGTTGGGGAGTTCACGTTCTGCGACTGAAGCTGCCAGAATTCACCGCCCCGGCTCACGCCGCGCTTGCGAACGCCTCGTCCATCATCGCCTGAGTCCCACGCGAGAACTCCAGGGGACACGGGTAGGCTTCTCCCGCAGTCAGCGCGCGGTTGAACGCCGCCGCCTGCAACTCGTAGTGGTTCACGGCCGGCCACCGCTCGATGTTGGTTTCCATGCCTCGGTGCAGTTCCAGCCGTGCCTCGCCGAAGACCCGTGCGTTGAACGGCACCGGCAGGCGCAGCACGCCGGCGTCGCCGTGGAAGGTGACCTCCTGGCGCGGATGCATGCGTATCGAGGTGAAGCTGCTGTAGTCGGCGCCGCCGAACTTCGCGCTGATCGTGGCGTAGGCGTCGATCCCATCGTCCCACTGGATGCGCGCCCTGACATCGGTGGCCTCCAGCCCGGTGGCGAAGCGCGCGCCGCCCATGACGTAGACGCCGATGTCGCGCAGGCCGCCGCCGCCCATGTCGGCGCGGTTGCGGATGTTGGCAGGGTCCCGGTTGTTGAACGAGAACGCCGCGTCGATGCGCCACAGCCGCCCCACCGCCCCGTCGGCCAGCAACTGGCGAGCGCGCTGCCATTGCGGGTGGTGGACGATCATGAAGGCTTCGGCTGCCAGCACCCCCGCGGCGTCGCGTGCGGCGATCAACGGGTCGAAGTCCGCCGCTTGCATGGCCATCGGCTTTTCGCACAGCACATGCTTGCCCGCCTTCATGGCCTTCAGGCTCCATTCCACGTGGAGCGCGTTGGGCAGCGGGATGTAGACGGCGTCGATGCCCGGGTCGGCGAGGAGGGCATCGAAGCTGTCGTGCACCCGCAACCCCGGGGCGAAGACGCGGAACGGTTCAGCCTTGGCCGGATCCGAAGTCGCCAGCGCCGCGACGTGCCCGCCCGGCGCCAGCGTCAGCGCAGGCCCCATGAACTCGCGCGCGAACTTTGCGGCTCCCAGGATTCCCCAACGAACTTCCGTCATGGCGCGTATCTCTGCGAATGGCAACGGGCGTGAGCATACTCGTCATGCGATGCACGAACGGCTGGAGCCGGCCGAACCGGGCGCCGGGTCAAGTACCTGCGCCGCGCGCACCGACAGGGTTCGCCTGCTCACCAGCGGTGGTGCACCTCGTCGCGTGCGAAGCGAGCGTAGATGTCGGTGACCGCTGCCATGGCGTCGGCCGACAGGGCAGGCAGGTCGGCCGCGGGCATGTTCTCTTCCACCTGCGCTGGCCGTCGGCCGCCCGGGATGGCGCACGTGACGGCCTCGTGCATCAAGATCCAGCGCAGAGCGAACTGGGACATGGTCTGCGTTGGCGGAACCCACGCCCGGAGTTCATCCACGGCTGCAAGTCCGGTGGCGTAGTCCAGCCCTGAAAACGTCTCGCCCTTGTCGAACGCCGCGCCATCGCGATTGAAATTGCGGTGGTCATCCGCCGCGAACGCGGTCTCCGCCACCAGGCGCCCGGTGAGCATGCCCGACGACAGCGGCAACCGCGCAAGAACACCCACGCGGCGCGACAGCGTCTCCCGAAACAGCAACTCTGCAGGGCGCTGGCGGAAGAGGTTGTAGACAATCTGCACCGACTGCACGCCGGGATACTCGATCGCCTTCAGAGCCTCCTCGACCTTCTCGACGCTGACGCCGTAGTGGCGGAGCTTGCCCGAGTTCACCAGGTCATCGAGGATGCCGAAGACCTCGGGCATGTAGAACACCTGCGAGGGTGGGCAATGCAACTGCAGAAGGTCTATCGCCTCGACGTTCAGGTTGGCGAGACTGCGCTCGACGAACGCGGTCAGGTTGGTCCGGTTGTAGCCGTCTGCGACGTGCGGCGCGAGCCGCCGGCCCGCCTTGGTCGCCACGTAGAAAGGCTCGCTGCGCTCGGTCCGCAGCCGGGCGATCAGTCGTTCGCTGCGGCCGTCGCCGTAGACGTCCGCGGTGTCGAAGAAGTTGACGCCCAGGTCGAGCGCACGGTGCAGGGTCGCCATGGCGTCGGCGTCATCGGTCTGGCCCCATGAGCCCCCGATCGCCCAGGCGCCGAAGCTGACGGTGGAAACCTTCCACCCGGTACGGCCGAGTTCACGATATTGCATTTGTCTTCCAGACGCTGTTGGCGACTCGCAATATAGCCGCTCGTCGAGCGCGCCGGCGCAGGTCTGGAAGGCCTGGTCGTGGATGCTGATCAATCCGGTCGCTCGAACCCGATCTGGCCAAGTGCGTCGGCCACCAGTTCAAGCCGCAGAACCGGGCTGTCGAGCGACATGAAACGCTGCTTCAATTCCGGTTCCAGTGGCAACAGCTCACACCAGCGGTTGGCAAGCCAGCCGCAGTCATCCCAACGGTAGGGCTTGAGCAGCGGCAGCGCGGAGGCATCGGCGCCGCTTTGCGCGATGCGCAGTTCGATGTCGCGGACCACCGCCTGCAGGGCCGTGCGTGTGTAGCTCAGGTCTTCGGGCACGGGCACGTCGGCGTCGTCGGCGAGCAACTCCACGTCGGCGACCCACAGCCCGTGCTTGAGCTGCTCACTGCGGGCAACGCGGAAACGCTGCGAGCCGACGCACGAGATCATCATCAATCCCGGCTGCGGGCGCTCGAAGTTCGTGATGCGCGCGAGCGTACCGAAGGGAAGGAACGCTTCGTGCGCGAAGCCATCGCCAGCGGGCTGGCCGCCGGTCGTCCCGCTCGCTCGACGGCGGGTGTCGCTCCCTTCGCTCAGGCAGACCACGCCGAACGGTTGGCCGGCCTTGTGGCGGGTGCCGATCATGTCGAGGTAACGCACCTCGAAGATGCGCAGTGGCAGCGAGCCGCCGGGGAACAGGGTGGTGTGCAACGGAAACAGCGGCAACGCTGTCAGCATCGTGGGGCTCGTGCTCATCGCCAGATGCTAAATCAAGGCTCGGAGTTCGACGAGGCGGCAGGCGGAAGTGCGAGCCGGGGCGTGTCGGCGCGCCGCCCATTCGACGTCGGCGTTCGACTGCTTCGCGAGCACCAAGGGCATCGCCACCGCGACGGAGACGGCCTGCGTCAGGAAGTAGCCGCTCGCCGGCGACCGGCTGTTCTTCGTCTCAGGTTCGCGACCGAAGCGAGATCGTGACCCACCCGGGTGGAACGGCCTGTTCCGCCTCATCTTGCCGAGCCGCGTCCGAGGCCAGCATTCTCGCCAACTCGTCGAACGGCGCATGCGCGGACTCGTTCCCATCGCCGTGGACCAGCCGTGGCGGATGCTGCAACCGCCACTCCTGCCGCGCGGGGTCGGCATCGGCGGGCTCGACGAGCCAGTGGATGATCGTCGGCCGTCCTTCCCGGTGCATGGCCAGTTCGCGAGCGATGTGGCCCAACGCGACCGGCTGGCGCGCGCTCGTGTTCGACAGTTCCATCACCTGCGCGCCCGTGCTGCGGCGGTAGACGCCCGAAGGAGGGGATTCGACATCGCGTTCCCAGCAGTAGGCTGCGGAAACCGTCTCGCCCGGCCCCGCGGCCTTGGCGGACAACAGCTTGACCGCGATCATCAGTTCGTCGAGGGGCGTCTGCACTGCGGCTATCCGCGGCGGACGCGCTCGCGTGCGATAGAAGATGATCTGGACGCCCTCGGGCACGACGAACGACTCCTCGCGACGCTTGCAACCGACTCCGGTGACGATGTAACTTTTTGTCATTGCCGGCATTGTTGACGATCTCGGCGCGGTCGCACGGTCGCTTTGCAAAGCCCGACTGGCGAAACCAGCTCAAGCCTTCGGACGCAGCTACAGCCCCGGCGTCTCCCTGCGCCAGCTGTCCATCAGCACGCGGCAATGCTCGAGCGCCGCCTGCTTGATCATCGCCACCTGTTTCGGCCCCATCTGCTCCCAGCCCAGCTTGGAGATGAGCGAGCGGCGGCCGAGCGAGAACACCATCACCTGGCCGAACATCATCATGATGCGCATGCGCAGGATCGGGTCGTCCGCGGCCCTGCCGCAATACCTGGCGACCAGCAGGCCTGCCAGCTCGCCCACCTTGGGGCGCAGGCCGCGATCGAGCAGCTCGAACAGCACGCCGGGACCGTGTCCCACCTGCTCGTGCAGCACGAACAGGCGACGGTACTCCGCGTCGTCGGGCAGCAGCTGGTAGTTGGCGAGCGCGCCCAGCAGCTCGCCGAAGGCGTCGAACACCTGGTCGGCGCCTGCGGCCGCGTCGTCCATCGTCGCCTGCGCGCGCGCCACCACGGGCTCGAACTGCGCCGCCCAGCCTTGCGCGATGTCCTCCGCGCAGGCGCGATAGACGCCTTCCTTGTTGTCGAAGTAGTACTGCAGGGCCGGGGCGTTGACGCCGGCGGCGGCGGCGATGTCGCGCGTCGATGCGCCTTCGTAGCCGCGTTCCCCGAACAGGCGCAGCGCCACGTCGATGATGCGCCGACGCGTCTCCTCGCCGCGCGCGTAGCCGCCGTCGGCGCGATGTCGGGGTGGGTGCGAGGCGCGTTCTGTCATGACTCAGCGGCTGCCGGACGGAAGTCGGGCAGTCCTTGAAAATATACCAGTTGACAGAATTGTTCCGTTCGTAAAAAATTACCGATCGGAACAATTCTAACCCGGGACTCCGGCCAACTCATGTCTTCTTCGTCTCCCGCCGGTCCGGCCGCGCCTGTGCCCGCTCCCACGGCCTCGCGGCGCCGTCCGCTGCTGCTCGCCCTGGCCGTCGTGGCGGTCGTCGCCGGGGTGGCCTATGGCCTGCACTGGTGGACCGTCGGGCGCTTCATCGAAAGCACGGACGACGCCTACCTGAAGGCGGACGGCGTCACCGTGGCGCCCAAGGTCGGGGGCTACGTGACCGATGTCTATGTCGTGGCGAACCAGCGCGTGAAGCGCGGCGATCCGCTCGTGCGCCTGGACCAGCGCCAGTACCAGGCCGCGCTCGACCAGTCCCAGGCCGCCATCGATGGCCGCCTCGCCGACATCGAGCGCGTGCAGGCCGACACGCTGCAGCAGCAGGCGCAGCTGGCCCAGGCGCGCGCGCAAGCGGACCTGTCCAGGATCAACCTCGCGCACGCCCGCGACGCGTACGTGCGCTATGAACCCCTGGCCGTCACCGGCGCCACCACCGACGAACACCTGAGCGACCTGCGCACGTCGCGCGACCAGGCCGCGGCGAACCTCGCCGCGAGCCAGGCCGCCGTGGACGCGGTGCAGGGGCAGCTGAAGGCCAGCCAGGCGCAGGCGGCGCAGTCGCGCGCGCAGGTCAAGGCCGCCGAGGCCACGCTGCGCCAGAACCACCTCGACGTCAACGACACCGTGGTGCGCGCGGCCATCGACGGCCGGGTGGGCGACAGCACGGTGCAGGTCGGCCAGCTGGTGCAGCCGGGAACGCGCCTGATGACGGTGGTGCCGACGCAGGACATCTACCTGGTGGCCAACTTCAAGGAGACGCAGATCGCACGCATGCGTGCAGGCCAGCCCGCGGCGCTGCACGTGGACGCGCTCCCCGACGCCGACCTGCAGGGCAGCGTCGACAGCTTCTCGCCGGGCACGGGCGCCCAGTTCGCGCTGTTGCCCTCCGAGAACGCCACCGGCAACTTCACGAAGATCGTGCAGCGCGTGCCCGTGCGCATCCGCGTGCAGGCCGATGTGGCGCTGCGCGAGCGGCTGCTGCCCGGTCTCTCGGTGACGGTCGAAGTCGACACGCGGGGCGATGGCCGTGTCGTGGCGCCGGCCTCCGCGCCGGATGCCCGCCATGGCTGACGCGGCCGCGCCGGTGCACGCCCCGGCCGCCGAGGCCGACGCGAACGCCGCGGTCTGGATCGCCGTGGCCGCGGGCGCGCTCGGCGCGCTGATGGCCACGCTGGACATCTCGATCACCAACTCCGCGCTGCCGCAGATCCAGGGCGCCGTCGGCGCCAACGGCACCGAGGGCACGTGGATCTCCACCGGCTACCTGATGTCGGAGATCGTGATGATCCCGCTCGCCGCGTGGCTCACGCGCGTGTTCGGGCTGCGCAACTTCCTGGTCGCCAACGCGGCGCTGTTCACGGCCTTCTCGGTGTTGTGCGGGCTGTCGCAGAGCCTGGCGGTGCTGGTGCTGGCGCGCATCGGGCAGGGCTTCACCGGCGGGGCGATGATCCCCACGGCGCAGACCATCATCCGCACGCGCCTGCCGCGCCACCAGCTGCCGATCGGCATGACGCTGTTCGGGCTCATCGTGCTGCTCGGCCCGCTGCTGGGTCCGGTGGTGGGCGGGTGGCTGACCGAGAACGCCAGCTGGCGCTGGTGCTTCTTCATCAACGTGCCGGTCTGCGCGATGCTGCTCACGCTGCTGCTGCTGGGGCTGCCGCGCGAGCGCGTGCACCTGGGCGAGCTGGCGGGCGCCGACTGGCTGGGCATCTCGGGCCTCGCGATGGGGCTGTCGACGCTCACCGTGGTGCTGGAGGAAGGGCAGCGCGAGCGCTGGTTCGAGTCCGGCATGATCGTCACCCTGAGCATCGTCTCGGCCATCGGCATGGCCCTGGTGGCCTTGTCGCAGCGCGTGGCGGCCAAGCCCATCCTGCGCCTCAGCCTGCTGCGCAACAAGAGCTACGCGAGCGTGATCTTCATCGTGTTCACGGTGGGCGCGGGCCTGTACGGCGTGGCGTATCTCGTGCCGCAGTTCCTGTCGCTGATCTCGGGCTACAACGCGGAGCAGTCGGGTTCGATCATGCTGCTGTCCGGCGTGCCGGCCTTCCTCATGATGCCCGTGCTGCCGCGCCTGCTCGGGCGTGTCGACTTCCGCGTCCTCGTGATCCTGGGCCTGCTGTGCTTCGCGTTCAGCTGCATGCTGGACATCCATCTCACCGCGCAGAGCGTCGGGCACGACTTCTGGGCCTCGCAGCTGTTGCGCGGCGTGGGCCAGATGCTGTGCATGTTCCCGCTGAACCAGGCGTCGATGGCCGCGGTCACCCGCGAGCAGTCGGGCGACGCGGCCGGCATCTACAACATGGCCCGCAACCTGGGCGGGTCGGTGGGCCTGGCCGTGATCGGCACCTTCATCGATCGCCGCAACAGCCTGCACGCCAGCCGCCTCGGCGAGGCGGTCGACGCGAACTCGACGCTGGTGCAGGCGCGCGTGGCCGCGAGCACCGCCAGCCATCTCTCGCAGATGGGCGACGTCGCCCTGGCGAAACTGCAGGCGCTCAAGGAGATCGCGCTGCAGATCCAGCAGCAGGCCAGCGTGATGACCTTCTCCGAGACCTTCTACGTGCTGGGCGTGGCGATGCTGCTGTGCATTCCCCTGGCGTTGCTGCTCAAGACGCCCAAGGCCGGCCCGGCGCCGGCGCCCAGCGAAGCCCATTGATCCGGATTCCATGATGTCCTTGCGTTCCACTCCTCTCGCGCTGGCGATCGCCGTGCTTGCCGGCTGCGCCGCAGTCGGCCCCGACTACAAGGGCGCGCCGCCCGTCGCGGCCGACGCCGCATCGGCGCCGCACTTCGCGCGCGACACGGCGTCGACGACGACGGCGCCCGCGGCCGCCACCTGGTGGCGCAGTCTCGACGATCCCGCGCTCGACGACCTGGTCGACCGCGCGTTGCGCGCCAGCCCCACGCTGCGCGCGGCGCAGGCGCGGCTGCGCGCCGCGCGCGCGGCGCTGGGCGCACAGGAGGCCAAGGGCCGGCCGAGCGGCTCGGCATCCGCGCTGGGGCTGGGCGTGTGGCAGGCGCCGGGCAGCAGCGACTCGACCACCGACCATCTCTACAGCGTCGGCTTCGACGCCACCTGGGAACTGGATCTCTTTGGCGGCACGCGCCGCGCGGTGGAATCGGCCTCGGCACAGGCGCAGGCCGTGCAGGCCGACCTGGCCGACGCGCAGGTCTCGCTGGCCGCCGAGGTCGTGCAGGCCTACGTCGCGCTGCGCTCGCAGCAGCGCCGGCTCGCGCTGCTGGGCGACACGGCGACGCTGGACACGCAGGGCCTGCGCCTGATGCAGCAACGCGTCGATCGCGGCGTGTCGACCGCCGACGAGCTCGAGAAGCGCAGGTCACAGGGCGAGTCGACGCAGGCCTCGATGGCCGATGTGTCGGCGCAGGTCAGCGCGTCGCTGGACCGCCTGGCGTTGCTCACCGGCCAGGCGCCGGGCGCGCTCGACGCGGCGCTGGCCGCGCCGTCGCCGCGCCTGCCCGCGCTGTCGCAGGACCTGCGCATCGGAGACCCCGGCAGCCTGCTGCAGCGCCGGCCCGACATCCGCGCCGCCGAGCGCCGCCTGGCCTCGAGCAATGCGCAGATCGGCCAGCAGACCGCGAACTACTTCCCGAAGATCAACCTGCTCGGCGACATCGGGTTCGCCGGCACGCACGTCGGCAAGCTGCTGAGCGGCGACGCGCTGTCCCTGATCGCCGTGCCGTACCTCAGCTGGAACGTGCTGGACTTCGGCCGCACCGCCGCCGCCGTGCGCCAGGCCGAGGCCGGCCGCGACGAGGCCCAGGCGAACTACGAGTCCGCCGTCCTGGGCGCGTTGCAGGACGCCAACACCTCGCTGGCGCAGTACGGCCAGCAGCGCCAGGTGCTGCAGCGCCTGCTCGCCCAGCAGGCCTCGACGGCGCGGACGCTGGCGCTCGAACAGCAACGCCGGCAGGCGGGCGTCGTCGGCGAGCTGGACCTGCTGGAGGCGCGCCGCAACGACATCGACGCGCAGCTCAAGTCGCTCGACGGCGAGGCGTCGCTCCTGAAAGACTTCGTGGCGCTGCAGAAGAGCCTGGGCCTGGGCTGGGATGCCGCGGGCTGACCCGGTTCGTGACTCCGCGACACAAAGTAGCTCGACCATCCATCGTAAGATCGTGGGCTTGATTCTTTAGAGCCTGCGCATGCAGTCGTGGAAGAGGTTTCCCTTGAAGGGGTTTGACCGCTGGTGGTTCGTCGCGGCGGTGTTGCTGGGCGGCGCGGTCTTCTGGATCGCCAGGCGTCCGCCGATGGGCGACCTGCCGCAGCATGCGGCGCAGGTCGAGCTGCTGCGCGACCTGTGGTCGTCCGACCCGCGCTGGGGCAGCCTGGTTCGCATCAACTACTTCACGCCTTATTGGGTTCCAGTTTCCCTCGCGACGATCCTTTCCGCGTTCATGCCCATCGTGACCTCCCTCAAGGTCATGTTGACGGCGTCGTTCTTCGCGCTGGTGGCGAGCTCGATCGCGCTCCGCCGCGACCTCGATGGCGATGCGCGTCTCGACTGGCTCCTGTTGCCGGGCTTCTTCGGGTTCGCCTACCAGTACGGCTTCTATACCTACCTGGTCGCCGCGCCCCTGGGCGTGATGTTCATCCTGTTCTCGCGCCGCTTCGTGAACAACCCGTCGCCGTGGCGGGCGATGCTGATGATCGTCGTCGGCGTGGCGCTGTTCTTCTCGCATGGCCTGGTGTTCCTGTTCGCCGTGGCGGTCGGCGGCGCGATGGCGCTGTGCGCGGATTGGCGGCAGCTGCTGTTGCGCCTGACGCCGTTCCTGGTGCTGGGCCTGCTGGCGCTCGCCTATCTGATATCGGCCAGGCTCCGCGAGACCAGCGCGACCAGCGGAGGGCCCGTCATCTGGGGTTGGCAGTGGGGCGTCTGGCACCGGATCCTGGATTTCCCGCTCCTCGTCACGGCCGCCAGCGCGCAAGACCGGCTGCTCCTTCCCGTGGTGCCGCTGATGCTGCTGGCCCCCTGGCTGCTCGGGGACCGGTTCCAGCGGCGTCCGATGGCGCTCGCGCCGCTGGCCGTCATCCTGCTGGCCTGGCTCGCGGCGCCGGCCACGGCGATGCGCACCGACTTCCTCTACCAGCGGTTCGCGTTGTTCCTGCTCCCGGCGTACGTGTTCGCGTTTCGTCGGCCCGCGCAGCCTGCGCCGCCGCGCGCCACGGCGGTCGAGATCGGCATCGCGGTGCTGTGCGTCGCGTTCCTCGGCACCGTGCTCGTTCGCGCCCGGCATTTCGACGAGGAGAGCGCACCGTTCGAAACCGTTCTCGCGGCCGCGCAGCCCGGCGAGCGGGCGCTGAGCATCGTGTACGCCCCGTCCAGCGACGCCGCGCACGCGCCTTATGCATATCACTCATACCCGCTCTGGTACCAGGCCGAACGGCAGGGATTCGTGGATTTCAATTTCGCCGCGTTCCTGCCGGAGGTCGTGCGCTTTCGCGCGGGCATGCAACCCCCGTTGCCGCTTGACGTCGACACGTTCGACTGGAAGGCGTTGAATGCGTCCACCTATCGCTATTTCTTCGTGAGGCACACCGCGCCGCTGCCGCCGCACCTGTTCGACAATGACGAGTGTCCGGTCAGCCTCGTGCGCGAGGCCGGCCCCTGGATGCTTTTCGAGCGCGGCGCGTGCCGAGTGCCGCCGCCCCTCACACCTGGATCTGGAAAGTCATGAACCTGGAAGCAAATCGACCGACGACGAACATGTCGATCGTCGTGCCCTGCTTCAACGAGGAAGAAGCGCTGGGCGAAACGGCCGCGCGCCTGCTGGCGCTGCTCGATCGCCTGCGGGCCGCCGGCAAGATCGGCGCCGGCAGCAGCCTCTGGTTCGTCGACGACGGCAGCCGCGACCGCACCTGGCAGCTGATCGAGCAACTGGGCCGGATCAACCGCAACGTGCGGGGAGTGAAGCTCTCGCGCAATCGCGGCCACCAGAACGCGTTGATGGCTGGGCTGTTCAGCGCCGATGGCGACGCGATCGTTTCCATCGATGCCGACCTGCAGGACGACATCGACGTCATCGAGCAGATGGTGGATCGCTTCCACGCGGGCGACGACGTCGTGCTGGGGGTCCGGAAGCGGCGCGACACGGACACCTTCTTCAAGCGGGCGACCGCCGCGTCGTTCTATCGCGTGATGAACTGGTTCGGCGCCGACTCCGTGAACAACCATGCGGATTTCCGGCTCATGAGCCGGCGGGCCGTCGAGGCGCTCGGCCAGTTCGGCGAAGCGAACCTGTTCCTGCGCGGCATCGTGCCGCTGCTGGGCTTCCGCACGTCCCTGGTCCACTACGACCGGGGCGAGCGCTTCGCGGGCGTGTCGAAATACCCGCTCGGCAAGATGCTGGCCTTCGCGCTGGAGGGCATCACCTCGTTCTCCGTGACGCCGCTCCGGTTCATCACGCTGACGGGCATGGTGGTGTTCGTGCTGACGGCGATATTGACGCTGTGGGTCCTGTGGGTGCGCCTGTTCACCGCCAACGCCGTGCCGGGCTGGGCGTCGACCGTGCTGCCGCTGTACTTCATCGGCGGCGTCCAGATCCTCTGCCTGGGCGTCATGGGCGAATACCTCGGGAAGATCTACACCGAGGTCAAGGCGCGGCCGCGGTACATCATCGACAAGATCATCGGGCCGCCGGCGGCCGAGCAGGATGCGTCGCGCGCCGAAGGCCGCACGGGAACGACGCCATGAGGGCCTTGAGCCCGACGCTGGTCAGGTTCGTGCTCGTGGGCATCGCGAACACCTTCATCGGCCTCACGGTCATCTACCTGCTCAAGTGGCTCTTCCACGCCGGCGACTCGCTCGCGAACCTGGTCGGATACATGGTCGGCTTCCTGTTCAGCTTCACGTTCAACGGGAAGTGGACGTTCCAGTTCCGCGATGCGACCTGGGTCACGTTCGCGAAATTCGCCTTCGTCGTCGCCGTCGCGTACCTGGTGAACCTGGGCATCGTGCTGCTGGCCGTCGAGGGACTTCATGTCAACTCGTACATCGGGCAGGCGATGGGGATCCTGCCGTACTCGGCGATCACCTACCTGGGCTGCAAGTACGTCGTGTTCGTGGCGCGCGATGCCGGGCTCACGACCAGAGCGAGACCGTGACCCGGCCCGGCGGAACGGCTTCTTGCACGCCGCCCGCAACCGACTCCGGCGACCAGGCAACTTCTTGTCGTTCCCGCCATTGTCGACGAGCTCGTCGCGGTCACGATGCGCAGAGCGACAATGCCCGCGCCGGATCGGCATGGGCATCGACTGGCCGCTTCGATCCGCCGCCGGGCGACCGGGTGGCGACGACGCATCCTGACTTGAAGAGGTTCCACGAGACTTATGCATGGGTTTCATCGAACGCCGTCGCCTGCGGCCGCTCTTGCCAGGAGGATGTGCCTTTGGGCACTGATGTGCGTTTGGCTTCCGGATGTCGCGTTCGCCGAGCCCAGCGTCGAGGTGCTCCATTGGTGGACCTCCGGCAGCGAGGCCAATGCGATGGAGACGATACGAGCCGGAATGCGATCGCTGGGCTTCGCCTGGCTCGACAGTCCGGTCGACGGCGGCGACGACCTGAAGCGGCGTGTGATTTCAGCTCGCGCCAACCGCAACTCGCAGCCTGACGTCGTGCAGTTGCAGGGTGAGAGCCTTCGCCGCACTGCGAACCAGATGCTGCCTCTCGATGCGCTTGCGCAAGCTCAGCACTGGTCGTCCACCTTGCCCGCCATCGTTCTCGATTCGGTCAGGTTCGACGGCCATTGGGTCGCCGTGCCGATCGACATACATCGGTCCAACTGGATCTGGGCAAACAAGAAGATCTTCCAGGATCTTCGCTTGCAGGTGCCGCGAACCTTCGACCAGCTCATCGCCGTGGCCGATCGGTTGCGAAAATCAGGCATTGCGCCGTTTGCGTTCGGCGGCGAAGCCTGGCAAGAGGCGATCATTTTCGATGACGCGGTGCTGTCGGTCGGTGGGCCGGCCTACTATCGGAAAGCGCTGCTCGATCTCGACCCGGATGCGCTTCGCAGCGCCACCATGAAGCAGGCGTTCGAGCAGTTGGCACGCCTGCGGGACTTCGACGATTCCAACAGTCCCGGCAGGAACTGGAGTTTCGCCACCGAGATGGTTTCCCACGGCGCGGCAGCGATGCAGATCACCGGCGATTGGGCGAAGGGCGAACTGGTGCGAGGCGGACAGGTCGCCGGTCGCGACTTCATCTGCTTTGCGTATCCAGGCACCCAGGATTCGTTCATCGTCGTGAACGATCTGTTCGCCATGCCGTTGCACGAACCCGGCCGGCAGGCGGGACAACTGGCTTTCGCATCGGTGGTGATGGATCCTGTGACGCAGCGCACCTTCAATCTGGAGAAGGGCTCGATTCCGGCTCGCACCGACGTCCCGCTTGCAGGATACGACCAGTGTTCCTTGAACGCAGCTTCCGACTTCCGGCGCGCACAGGACAGCGGCAAGCTCGTGAAGAGATTTGCCGCCGAAGTGCCGGAGCCTGTCCGGGACGCGATGGCACACACGATCGCGGTCTTCTTCGCAGGGCGACAGACGCCCGAGGAAGCCGTGGAAGCGCTGGCGACAGCGGTACGGCTGGCGCGCATTGCGCCGGTACGGTGACCGCCAAGGCCCGCAAGGACGCCTCGCAGGAGGCGTCGATGCAGGTCCTGCTTCATTGACACTGGACGGCGGCCAGACGCTCGCGCAGCCGCGGCGCGGCGAAGTCGAGGAAGGCGCGCAGCTTGGACGCCACCCGCTGCTGGCCGTCCCACACCAGGTTCACCGGCACGGGCTCGGGCTCGTAGCGGGTCAGCAGCCGGCGCAGCTGCCGCGCGCGCAGCGCCGCGTCGGCCTGGTACGAGAGCAGGCGCGTCACGCCCAGGCCGGCGAGGGCGGCGTCCACGGCCGCCTCGGCCGTGTTGACGCCCAGGCGCGGGCGGGCCGGCGTGAAGTCCGGCGCACCGGTGAAATGCCAGGGGCCGGGCCACGGCGAGTCGAAGGTGATGCAGCGGTGCGCGTCCAGGTCGGCCGGCGTGCGCGGCGTGCCGTGCACCTTGAGATAGGCCGGGCTCGCGCAGACGACCACGCGCAGGTGGCCCAGTGGCAGCGCGTTGAGGCGGCTGTCGGGCAGCACGCCGATGCGCACGGCCACGTCGACGTGCTCGTCCATCAGGTGCGCCACGCGATCGCCCAGCGACATCCGCACGTCCACCTCGGCGTTGGCGCGCAGGAACCCGGTCACCACCGGCAGCACGTGCAGGCGGCCGAACACGATGGGGGCGGTGATCGCGAGCTCGCCGCGCGGCGTGTCGTATTCGCCGGCCGCCGCGCGCTCGGCGCCGTCCACGTCGTCGAGGATGCGCCGGCAGGCCTGCTCGTAGGCGCGGCCGGCGTCGGTGAGCGCCAACCGGCGCGTGGAGCGGTTGAGCAGTCGGGCGCCCAGGTGCGCCTCCAGCTCGGCCAGCTTGCGGCTGACGGTGGCCAGCGGCATCGCCAGGCGACGGCCCGCGGCCGACAGGCTGCCGCCGTCGACGACGGCGAGGAACACGGACATGGCGTCCAGGCGATCCATGGGATATTCCCGAAAAATGGAAGAGTGATTCCAGATTGTGACGGCTGTTGGAATCGAATGGAAGGATCCATAGTTTCTGCACCGAATCGAAGGAGTTCCGAATGGAAACCCGGCCCTACCCCAGCGACATCGTCTTCACGCCCACCGTCAAGGCGCTGCAACAGGCGCGGGGCTCGCGCCACTCGTACGCGCGCCTGGAGGAAGGCCGGGGCTGGCAGACGGGCATCACCGACGACGTGCGCGGCTTCATCGAGGCCCAGACCACGCTGTTCATGGCCACCGCCAACCTCGACGGCCAGCCCTACATGCAGCACCGCGGCGGGCCGCCCGGCTTCCTGCACGTGCTGGACGCGCACACGCTGGCCTTCGCCGACTTCACCGGCAACCGCCAGTTCATCTCCACCGGCAACCTGGCCGACAACCCGAAGGCCCAGTTGTTCCTGATGGACTACGCGCACCGCCAGCGGCTGAAGATATGGGGCGAAGCGCGCGTCGACACCGATCCGGCGCTGGTCGAGCGCCTGATGCCCGCGGGCTACAAGGCGCGCGCGGAGCAGGCCATCGTGTTCAGCGTGAAGGCGTGGGACGCGAACTGCCCGCAGCACATCCCGCAGCTGATGCCCGTGGACGAGGTGGTGCCGGCCATCGTCGAGCGCGACCGGCGCATCGCCGAGCTGGAAGAGGAAGTCGAGCGGCTGAAGCGCGCGCGCTGAAAACTTCCCGACCCGGGGCGATGCAGGTATCGTCGGCGCATGAGCTTTCGCGCCACGATCGGCCACCATGTCTACGGCTTCGCCGACCTGCGCGAACTGATGGGCAAGGCCAGCCCTGCCCGCTCCGGCGACCGGCTGGCGGGCGTCGGCGCCGAGTCGGCGCAGGAGCGCGTCGCGGCGCAGGCCGCCCTGGCCGACGTGCCGCTGGCCACCTTCCTGGCGCAGGCGGTGGTGCCCTACGAAAGCGACGAGATCACGCGGCTCATCGTCGACAGCCACGACGCCGTCGCCTTCGCGCCGGTGCGCCATCTCACGGTGGGCGGGCTGCGCGACTGGCTGCTGTCCGACGCGGCCACGCCCCAGTCGCTGGCCGTGCTCGCGCCCGGCCTCACGCCCGAGATGGCGGCTGCCGCCAGCAAGATCATGCGCAACCAGGATCTGATCCTCGTGGCGAGCCGCTGCCGCGTCGTCACGCGCTTTCGCAACACGCTGGGCCTGCCCGGCTCGCTGGCCGTGCGGCTGCAGCCCAACCACCCCACCGACAGCGCCGCCGGCATCCTGGCCAGCGTCGTCGACGGCCTGATGTACGGCGCCGGCGACGCCGTGATCGGCATCAACCCGGCGTCCGACAGCGTGCCGCAGCTGGTGCGGCTGCTGCACCTGCTCGACGAGCTCATCGCCGGCCAGCAGATCCCCACGCAGGCCTGCGTGCTGACCCACGTCACCAACACGCTGCGCGCGATCGAGCAGCACGCGCCGGTGGACCTCGTGTTCCAGTCGGTGGCCGGCACCGAGCAGGCCAACCGCGGCTTCGGCGTGTCGCTGGCGCTGCTGGACGAGGCGCATGCCGCGGCGCTGGCGCTCGGGCGCGGCCCGCTGGGCGACAACGTGATGTATTTCGAGACGGGGCAGGGCAGCGCGCTGTCGGCCAACGCGCACCACGGCGTCGACCAGCAGACGCTCGAGGCGCGCGCCTACGCGGTGGCGCGGCGCTACCGGCCGCTGCTGGTCAACACGGTGGTGGGCTTCATCGGCCCGGAGTACCTCTACGACGGCAAGCAGATCATCCGCGCCGGCCTCGAGGATCACTTCTGCGGCAAGCTGCTGGGCCTGCCCATGGGCTGCGACATCTGCTACACCAACCACGCCGAGGCCGACCAGGACGACATGGACACGCTGCTGGTGCTGCTGGCCAGCGCCGGCCTCACCTTCATGATGGGCGTGCCCGGCGCCGACGACGTGATGCTCAACTACCAGAGCACGTCCTTCCACGACGCGCTGTTCGCGCGCAAGCTGCTGGGCCGCACGCGGGCGCCCGAGTTCGAGGCCTGGCTGCACGCGCGGGGCATCACCGACGAGCACGGCGCGCTGCGTAGCGTCTGCGCAATGCCGGCGCTGGCGCGGGCGCTGTCGGCCGGCCTGCTGACGGACGCCTCCGCATGACCCGCACGCTGCCCGACCAGCCCATGCACTGGGACGCCGGCGAGGCGCCCGCCCCGGCGCCCGCCCCGCCGGCCGATCCCTGGAGCGCATTGCGCCGGCATACACCGGCACGCATATCCCTGGGCCGCGCCGGCACCAGCCTGCCCACCCACGAGGTGTTGCGCTTCGCGGCGGCGCACGCGGCCGCGCGTGACGCGGTGCACCTGCCGCTGGACGTCGAGGCCCTGCTGGCCGAGCTGCGCGCGCAGGGCCTGGCGCCGTTGCAGGTGGCCAGTCGCGCCGACTCGCGCGTGGCCTACCTCACGCGTCCCGACCTCGGCCGCCAACTGGGCGCCGCGGGCCGCGACGCGCTGGATGCCGGCGCCGCGAGCGGCCTGTGCATCGTGGTGGCCGACGGCCTCTCCGCGATCGCGGCGCAGCGCCATGCCGCGCCGCTGCTGGCCGAGCTGGCGAAGGCCGGCGTCGTCGCCGACAAGGTGGTCGTCGCCACGCAGGCGCGCGTGGCGCTCGGCGACGAGATCGGCGAGCGCGTGGGCGCGGCGCTGGTGCTGGTGCTGATCGGCGAGCGCCCCGGCCTCAGCTCGCCCGACAGCCTCGGCGCCTACCTCACCTGGGCGCCGAAGGCGGGGCGCGCGGACAGCGAGCGCAACTGCGTCAGCAACATCCGGCCCGAGGGCCTGGCGCTGGAACACGCGGCCGCGCGCCTGGCATGGCTGGTGCGCGAATCGCAACGCCGCCGCGTGACCGGCATCGGGTTGAAGGACGACAGCGAGGTGCCGGCCGTGGCCGCGCCCGCGGCGCCCGCGTTGCCGAGGGCCTGAACAGGCCCTACTTGAGCGTCTTCAGGTACGCGATCAGGTCGGCCCGCACCTTGGGATCTTCTTCCCCGGGCCACGCCATCGCCGTCCCGGGCAGGGCGTTGTTCGGGCTGGCCAGGAAGTTGTCCAGCGCGGTGTCGTCCCACACGAGCTCGGACTTCTTCATCGCCGGGCTGTAGATGAAACCGGCCTTCGTGCCGGTGCGCCGGCCGTAGATGCCCTTGAGCCCCGGCCCGACGCCGTCGCTGCCCGTGGGGCTGTGGCAGTCGGCGCATTCCTGGAACGCCGCGCCGCCGGCGGCGGCGTCCTGGGCGTGCGCCTGCGCCAGGCTCAGCAGGGCGGTGGCGGCGAGGAGCAGGAAACGCAAGGACATGGAATGGCTTTCGCGACGGGAAGTCGCGATGTTGCATGCGAACGCGGCGGCCGGCTACAGCCATGGCTGCAAGTCCCTTCGCGGCCGTCGGACGATGGCCGAGACGGGACAATGGACGCGCCATGCAACTCCACACCCTCGTTGCCTTCACCGCCGTCGCCGCCGTGGCCATCCTGAGCCCCGGTCCGGCCACCCTGCTCGCCTTGCGCAACAGCATGGCCTGGGGCCCGCGCCGGGCCGTGTGGTCGACGCTGGGCAACGTCTGCGGGCTGTTCTGCCTGTCGGCCGCCGCGATGCTCGGGCTGGGCGTGGTGCTGGAGTCGTCGGCGCTGTTGTTCGGCGCCGTCAAGCTGCTGGGCGCCGGCTACCTCTTCTACATGGGCGTGCGCCAGATCGTCGGCCGCGGCGTGACGCTGGTGCCGGCGGCCGGCGACGTGCCGGCCACGCCGCCCACGCGCGCCCGCCTGTTCGGCGAAGCGGTTCTGACGGCCAGCACCAATCCGAAGCCCATCCTGTTCTTCACCGCGTTGTTCCCGCAGTTCCTCGACGCCCACGCGCCGCTGCTGCCGCAGTTCCTGGTGCTCACGGGCGTGTTCATGGCGTTGTCGTTCACGTCGCTGGTCACGTATTCGCTGCTCGCGTCACGCGCGCGGGCGTTGCTCGCCCGGCCGCGCTTCTCGCTGTGGCTCAACCGCAGCGTCGGCGCGATCTTCGTCGGCTTCGGCGCCGCACTGTTGACCTTGCGACGCCAGACTTAGGATATCCTGAACGTCCCGAAAAGCCGCCGCCAGTGCGGCATCGACGAGACAAGCTGCCGCCGCGCGGCAGGCAAGGAAGTGACGATGCCAGCATCCGTCAATCCCTGGGCGCCGGACCCGGGAGCGCTCACGCCGAGCGAGCACGCACGGGCACAACGCATCGAGCAGTCGCACCTGCGCTGCGCCGCACTGGGCCTGTCGCGCGTGGAGCGGCCCGATTTCGAGCCCATGGTGCGCGGCGATCTCGCGCTCGCGCGCGAGCGCAACCAGCGCCTGTTCACGCATGCCGCGCCGGTGATGGAGATGCTGTTCGAGCAGATCGTCAACACCGAGAGCATGATCGTGCTCACCGATGCGCAGGGCACCATCCTGCACTCGGTGGGCGACGACGAATTCCTGGCGCGTGCCGGCAAGGTGGCGCTGACGCCCGGCGTCAACTGGGCCGAGCAGGCCAAGGGCACCAACGCGATCGGCACCGCGCTGGTGGAGGAGCTGCCGACGCTGGTCCACGCGGGCGAGCACTTCATCCACGCCAATCGCTTCCTCACGTGCTCGGCGGCGCCCATCTTCGATCCGCGCGGCAACATGCTGGGCGTGCTCGACGTCACCGGCGACCAGCGCTCGTACCACCAGCACACGATGGGGCTGGTGCGCATGTCGGCACGCATGATCGAGAACCACTGGCTGTCGGAGGATTACGGCAACCGGCTGCGCCTGCACTTCCACCTGCGCCCCGAGTTCATCGGCACGCTGCTGGAGGGCATCGTCGTCGTCGATGCCGACGGCCGCGTTCTGGGCGCCAATCGCAGCGCGCTGGACCAGCTCGACATCGGCAACGCCGCGCTGCGCATGCACACGCTCACCAGCCTGTTCGACACCACGCTGGATGCGGTCGCCGACCACTTCCGGGCGCCGATCACCGTGCCGATGCGGCTGACCGCGCCCAATGGCCGCGCCTTCCATGCGAGCGCGCGTTCCAGCGGGCCGTTGCGCGCGCCGATGCACATCGTCGAGGCCACGCCCGAATCGGCGCCTCGCGCCGCCGCGCCCACGCCGGCGACCACGTCCGGGCTGCAGACGCTCAGCACCGGCGACGCGCAGGTGGAGGCGCTGGTCAACAAGGTGCGCCGCATCCTCAACAAGGACATCCCGCTGCTGATCCTGGGCGAGACCGGCACCGGCAAGGAGTTGCTCGCGCGCGCCGTGCACCAGGATTCCGCCCGCGCGCGCCAGCCCTTCGTCGCGGTCAACTGCGCCTCGATCCCCGAGACGCTGATCGAGGCCGAGCTGTTCGGCTACGAGGACGGCGCGTTCACAGGTGCGCGCCGCAAGGGCGCCAGCGGCCGCATCGTGCAGGCCAACGGCGGCACGCTGTTCCTCGACGAGATCGGCGACATGCCGCCGTCGCTGCAGGCGCGCCTGCTGCGCGTGCTGCAGGAGCGCTGCGTCACGCCGCTGGGCGGCCACAAGACGATCGCCGTGGACATCGCCGTGGTCAGCGCGACCCACCGCAACCTGCGCGAGATGATCGCCGCGCAGCAGTTCCGCGAAGACCTCTACTACCGGCTCAACGGCCTCGTGGTGCGCCTGCCCGCGCTGCGTGATCGCTCCGACCTGGTGGCCATCGCGCGCCGCATCCTGCAGGCCGAGGCGCCGCATTCGACGCCGCCTCTCGGCGCCGCCGTGCTGCGCATGTTCGAGGGCTATGCCTGGCCCGGCAACATCCGCCAGCTCGCCAACGTGCTGCGCACCGCGGCGGTGATGGCCGCAGGCGAGGGCGAGATCACCGAGGCCCACCTGTCGGACGACTTCCTGGAGGACGCGCGCGCCACGCCGGCGGCGACCGCGAGCTCGCTGGGCGCGTCCGAGGTGGCCCTGATCCGCGCAGCCGTCGACGCCGCCGGCGGCAACATCTCCGAGGCCGCGAAGCGGCTGGGCATCAGCCGCAACACGATCTACCGCAAGTTGCGCGGCTGAAGACGCCGGAGCGCTCGCGTGCCGCAGCGCCGCACGAGGACATCGCGATCACGATATCCTCGCCAGCCACCGCATCAGGATCCACCGCCCATGTCCGACACCCGCCTGCCCACCTACTTCATCTCGCACGGCGGCGGCCCCTGGCCGTGGATGAAGGAGCAACTGGGCGGCGCGTACGACCGCCTCGAGGCCGCGCTCGCGCGCATGCCCGCCGACATCGGCCGCACGCCGCGCGCGGTGCTGATGGTGTCGGCGCACTGGGAGGCGCCGCGCTTCACGGTGCAGACGAGCCCGGCGCCCGGCATGCTCTACGACTACGGCGGCTTCCCTGACTTCACGTACCACATCAAGTACCCGGCGCCGGGCGCGCCCGACGTGGCGGTCCGCGTGCGCGAGTTGCTGGAGCGCGCCGGCATCGCCTGCGGCGAGGACGCCAGTCGCGGCTTCGACCACGGCATGTTCGCGCCGATGGCGGTCATCTATCCGCGGGCCGACGTGCCGGTGCTGCAGCTGTCGCTGAAGACGGGGCTCGCGCCGGCCGAGCACCTCGCGCTCGGCCGGGCGCTGGCGCCGTTGCGCGACGAGGGCGTGCTGGTGGTGGGCAGCGGCCTGAGTTATCACAACCTGCGCGCGTTCGGCCCCGCCGCGCGCGCGCCGTCGGCCGCGTTCGATGCGTGGCTGGAGAGCACGCTGGCGATCGCCGACCCGGCCACGCGCTCGGCCACCCTCGGCGCGTGGGAGCGCGCGCCCGCCGCGCGTCTCGCGCACCCGCGCGAGGAGCACCTGCTGCCGCTGATGGTGGCGCTCGGCGCGGCCGAGGGCGAGGCGGCCACCCGCGTCTATCACGAGCGCGAATTCTTCGGCGGCATCACGGTGTCGAGCTATCGCCTCGGATAAGGCGTCCGGCGCGCTGCCGCTCGTCGCGCTGGGGGCGTCGCTGGTCTCGCAGAACCTGGGCGCGGCGATCGCCAAGAGCCTGTTTCCCGTGGTCGGCGTCGAGGGCATGACGGCCTTGCGCATCGGGCTGTCGGCGCTGCTGCTGCTGGCCTTCTGGCGCCCGTGGCGCACGCCCTTGTCGTGGCGCGAGCTCGGCAACGTGGCGATCTACGGCGCGATGCTGGGCGGCATGAACCTGTGCATCTACCAGGCGTTCGGCCGCATCCCCATCGGCATCGCGACGGCCGTCGAGACCACCGGCCCGCTGGTGGTGGTGCTGGCGGCGTCGCGCCGGGCGCTCGACGTCGCCTGGGTCGCGCTGGCGCTGGCCGGCCTCGCGCTGCTGCTGCCGCTGGCCTCGGAGCGCGCGCTGGACCCGCTGGGCTTGCTGTTCGCCTTCGGCGCGGCCGCGTCGTGGGCGCTGTACATCGTGTTCGGCAAGCGCGTGTCCACGCTGGCGAGCGGGCAGGCGGTGTCGCTGGGCATGCTCGTGGCGGCGCTGTTCGCGGTGCCCATCGGCGTGGCGCATGCCGGCGCGGCGATGTTGGTGCCCACCACGCTGCTGGCCGGCCTCGGCGTGGCGCTGCTGTCCAGCGCGGTGCCCTATTCGCTGGAGATGGCGGCGCTGCGGCGCCTGCCGCGCCATGTGTTCGGCATCCTGGTGAGCGCCACGCCCGCCGTCGGTGCTGCCTGCGGCGCGCTGGTGCTGGGCGAGCGCCTGGGCGGGCTGCAGTGGCTGGCGATCGCCTGCATCATCGGCGCGTCGGCAGGCGGCGCGGCGACAGGGCGCGAGATTTGAAGCTTGCGGCGAGCCTTGGGCGCGCGACGGCCTTCGATGTCGAATTTGACATGTCCCGGGACCGACATAGACTCGTTCGATGCGCCGAACCGCGTTCTTCTATCAAGGGATGTCCGATGAATCGATGGCCTCGCCTCGTTGCAAGCGGTTCTGTCCTGGACAAGGAACCTTTGGACGATCTCCGGCGGCCCACCCCGTGCGCGAAGTAGCCGCATGAGCGTGCGCCCACTGTCGGTCGACGAACTGGCCGCCGCGTCCGCGCCGGTGCTGCTCGACGTGCGCGAGCTGGTCGAGTCCGAACGCGGCCACGTTCCCGGCGCCGCCGTGCTGCCGCGCCGGCGCATCGAGTTCCGCATCGAATCGCTGGTGCGCGATCGCGCCACGCCCCTGGTCACCATCGACGGCGGCGAGGACATCGGCGACGGCCGGCCCGACCCGCGCGCCGTGCTGGCGGCCGAGACGTTGGCCGCGCTCGGCTATCGAGACGTCGCGGCGCTGTCCGGTGGCGTGGCGGCCTGGCGGCTCGCGGGTTTGCCGATCGTGTCGGGCAACCAGGTCTCGAGCCAGGCCTTCGGCCGGCGCGTGAGCGACCTGGCGCGCGTGCCCCTGGTCGACGTGCCCACCTTGCGCCAATGGCAGCAGGAGGGCCGGCGCGTGGCGCTCTGCGACGTGCGCAGCGCGGGCGAACATACGGACGGCTGCATCCCCGGCGCGGTGTCGGTGCCGGGCTTCGAGGTGGTGTCGCACGCGCTGGACATGGCGGCCGAGGCCGACGTCATCGTGCTCTGTTCGAGTGCGCGCACCCGCAGCCTGGTCGTGGCGCGCACGCTGGTGGACCTCGGCCTGGGCGACGTCGTCGCGCTCGACGGCGGCACGCTCGCCTGGCAGCTGGCCGGACACGAGCTCGAGATCGGTTCGCGCCGGCGCCGCGTCCATCCTTCTGGGGCGGCGCGTCAGTTCGCCCACCTGGGCGCCGCGCGCCTGGCCAAGTACCTGGACGTCTCCCGGATCGAGGCGCCCGACCTGGCGTCGCTGCTGGTCGCCGACAGCGGCAACGTGGGCGCGTTCGACCTGCGCCCTGCCGGCCGCGAGGGGGTGGCGCACGTGCCGCGCAGCGTTCCGGTGGCCAGCGACATGCTGATCGTGCGCAACGAGGAGTTGATCGCCGTGCGCGACGCGCCGGTGGTGCTCGTGGACGACGACACGGTGCGTGCGCTGCTCACCGCGGTGTGGCTGCGCCGCCTGGGCCTGCCCGACGTGCGCAAGCTCGCGGGCGGATTCGAGGCCTGGGCCCGGTCGGGTCGCCCGGTCGCCACCGTGGCGGAGCCGCCGCTGGGCTGGCGCGAGGCGAGCGTCGTGACGCCCGGCCTGGGCGTGGAGGAGGCCACTCGCTGGCTGGCCGCCTGCGCGCCGGCGCGGGTGCTCCACGTGGACACCGGCGCGTCGTACCGGCGCGGCCACCTGCCCGGCGCCGTGTGGCTGCCGCGCGGCTGGCTCGAGACGCGCATCGGCGCGCTGGCGCCGGCGCTGGAGCAGGCCGTGCTGCTCACCTGCGTCGATGGCGCGCAGGCTGCCTACGCCGCGGCCACGCTGCGCCGGCGCGGCCACCTGCACGTGGCCTGGCTGCAGGGCGGCACGCGGCAGTGGGCGGCCGCGGGGCAGACGCTGGAGGCCTCGGCATTGCCGCCGCAGGAAGACGAACTGGAGCCTCCGGCCCGGCGCGGCCGGCAGGCGATGCGCGACTACCTCGACTGGGAGCGGCTGCTGCAGCCGAGCGTCTAGATCTCGACCGCGCACTACCCCGTCATCCTGCGACTAAGCGCAGGATGACGAAGTTGGCTGGCTGACGTCAGGCGTAGCGGCGTCGCGCCGCGGCCTCCTGGCCTTCGCCCATCCGCACGATGGCGGCCTCGCCGAACGGCAGCACGCGGAAGTCGCCGCCCGCGGGGCTGTCGGCCAGGTGCTGCACGGCACGCGCCAGCGCATGGGTGGGCGCGTCGTAGGCGTCGTCGGCCAGGTTGAACGTGGCGAAGTGGATGGCCAGCGAGGTCTGCGACTCCAGCGTCAGGCTGGCCTGCAGCGCCTCGTCGGGATCCATGTGCACGTTCTCCATGAACCAGCGCGGCGCGTAGGCGCCGATGGGCAGCAGCGACAGGGTCATCGGGCCGAAGCGCTCGCGGATCGCCTGGAAGTGCTGGCCCTTGGCGGTGTCGCCGGCGAAGAACACCTTGCCGTGCGGCGTCTCCAGCACGAAGCCGCCCCACAGGGAGCGGTCGCGATCGAACAGGCCGCGTCCGGAGAAGTGCTCGGCCGGCACGTAGGTGGCCGTCACGCCTTCGCAGATCGGGTGGCTGTCCCACCAGTTGAGCTCGACCACGTTCTTCGACGGCACCTTGGCGCCCACGCGCAGGCCGGTCAGTACTTGCGGATTGTCGCGCTGAACCAGCCGGCGCAGCGTGGGGCGGTCGAGATGGTCGTAGTGGTCGTGGCTCAGCAGCACGACGTCGATGGGCGGGATGAGCTCGAACGGCACGGCCGGCGGACGCACGCGCTTCGGGCCCGTCCAGGGCGTGGGGCCGATGCGCGTCGACATCACCGGGTCGGTGAGGATGTTCAGGCCGTCCACCTGCACCAGCACGGTGGCGTGGCCGATGATGGTGGCGCGGATCGAGCCGTCGTCCACGCGCTCCACCGGCGGCGCGACGGGCACGTCCTCCACATGCGTCGGCCACGGCCCGCGGGTGCGGGTGAGCAACCAGCGCAGCGCGCTCGCCAGCCCATGCGTGGCGCGTCCGCTGGCGTTGCGGAACGTGCCGCGGCCATAGGGGGCCGCTTCGAAGGCGTTGGGAGGCAAGGGTTCGGTCACGGGGGGGCGCTGGGAAGCAATCTCCCGGCCCACTGTACGACCCCTGGCCCTGGCGCGTGTGACCGGGCGGGGAAAGTTGCGGTCGAGTGAGCAATCGTTCCACCGACCTGTGCCGGGAAACAACGGCCTTGCCGACACCGCCGGCGTGAAACCCGGCCCGGCGATTGCCAGTGTCTCGGACATCAACCGTTGGGAGTCGCCCATGTCGTTCGTTCTCTACATCGTCGGGCTGGTCATCCTGATCGGCGGCATCGCCTGGGCCCTGGTGGCCGCGCACGTCGCGACGACCTACGTGGCCATCGTCTGCCTGATCATCGCCGGCATCGGCGTGATGATGGCGGTGTCGCGCACGCGGCTGAAGGATCCGCCGAACTGAGCTAGTGCAGTGTTCGGTGCTAAGTGCCGATTGGCGCCGAACACTGCACTGGACTACCCGCTGCCGCGTTCTTCGGCCTCGCGCTGGGCCGCGGCGTCCTCGGGCCTGCGGATGCCGGCGACGTAGTCGAAGCGGCGCGTGTTGCCGTCGCGCCGGTAGATCGAGAACCGGGCGATGCCCAGGTTCTCCAGATTGGGCAGGCCGGTGGTCCAGAACTGGGTGCGGCCGGCAACGACGATGCGCACCATGCCGTTGTCGCGCGCCGGTTGGAACTGTTCGACGGCGGCGTCGCCCGCGGCCTCGACTGCCGCCTTGAACTGGCGTGCGTTGACCGGCTTGGCCGAGTCGGGCAGGCGACCGTCGCACTCGCGCGCCATCGCGGCCTGCACGGCGGCCCAGCGCATGGCGGCGGTCTGCTGGCCCGCGGGGATGTCGTCGCTGCGCTGGCGTGACGTGGCCGCGCTGTGGCGCAGGCCTTCGAAGTCGTCGCCGTCCTGGTCGGAGCCGCGATGCGACGCGGGCGCCTGGCCGCCAGCACCCAGCGCGCGTTGGCGCGCCTTGCGTGCCGCCTTCGCGGCCTGGCGGGCGGCGTGCAACTGCGCGGTCACCTGCGTGTGCAGGTCGTCCAGCCGGCGCAGGATGCGCGTGGATTCGGCGAAGACGATGGTGCGGCCGTAGCCGCCGACCTCGAGGCGCCACGCCGCCACCAGCGCCTGCGCGCGGCCCGCGTGCGGCGGCAACTGCGACAGCAGGTCCTGCACTTCCATGTAGCGCGTGGTGATGCCGTTCTGCAACTCGCCGATGGACGACGCGCGATCGACGATGCTGAACTGCGAGCCCCAGGTCTCCCAGTCGATGTCGTGCCAGCTGCGGTCGTGGAAATTGGGCTTGGCCATGGTGTCACCCGGGCTGCCAGGACGGCTGCCGAGCCGCATGCTACAGGCCATTGCCCGCGGGATGAAGACGCGAGGGCGCGAAGCTAGGGATACCCCTGCACCGGACGCCGGGTTCTCCCGAGGCGTGCGAACGGTAAGTCGGCGGAAAGGCGGACGAGGCGACGATGCACGCACTCGACCACCCACCCCGGAGCACGCCATGAATCCCACCGCATCGATCCCGCCTGCGCTGCGCGAAGCCGCGCGCGACGAGCCCGGGCGCTTCGGCCGGGCGGTGCTCAGGGTGATGACGCACGAGACCCGCGTCGACGCGGTGCATGCGCTGTCGCCCCGCTTCCGGCTGGTGTCGCTGCGCAGCGAGGCGCTGCGTCGCGTCGCGCACGTGCCGGGCGACAAGGTACAGGTACGGGTAGGGGGCATGGCGTTCCGCACGTTCACCCCGTTCCGCCTGGGCGAGGGCGACGATTCGCTGGCGTTGCTGGGCTACCTGCACGGCACGGCGCCGGCCGCGCGCTGGCTGGGCAGCGTCGCGCCGGGCGACCTCTGCCATGTGCTGGGCCCGCGGCGATCGATGGACCTGCCGGCCATCGATCGCTCCACCGTGTTCATCGGCGACGAGACCTCGCTGGGCCTGGCGCTCGCGCTGTGCGGCACGCCGCTGGGCGGCCTCGACACGCATTTCATCTTCGAGGTGGACGACGCGGCCGAGGTGCGCTCGGCGCTGGAGGCCACGGGTCGTGGCATGCTGCAACATGCCTGGCTGGTGGAGCGCCGGCCCGACGGTGCCCACCTGGTCGACGTGGAGACCGCGCTGGCACGCTACGCCGGCGCCGATTCGTACCGCCAATACGTGCTCAGCGGCCAGGCCTCGACGATCCAGCGCCTGCAGCGCGGGCTGAAGGCGGCGGGCGCGAAGCCGTCGCAGATGCTCGTGAAGGCCTACTGGGCACCCGGCAAGATCGCAATGGATTGACATGAACCGCATCGCCCTCGTCGAAGACCACGAACGCCTGTCCGCGCTGGTGCGCAAGGCGCTGGCCGGCGCCGGCATCGAGGTGGACGTGTTCGACCGCATCGCCAGCGCGCGCCACGCCATCGCCGACACGCCCTATGGCGCGATCGTGGTCGACCGCGGCCTGCCCGACGGCGACGGCCTGTCGCTGGTGCGGCGCCTGCGTGCCGACGGCAACACCACGCCGTGCCTGATGCTGACCGCGCGCGACGCCGTGCACGACCGCGTGGAGGGCCTGGAGGCCGGCGCCGACGACTACCTCGCCAAGCCGTTCTCGATGGAGGAGCTCGCGGCCCGCGTCCGCGCGCTGCTGCGCCGGCCCCCCGCGATGCAAAGCCTCACGCCTTCGTTCGGCGACGTGCAGCTGGCGCCCGACCAGGGCACGATGAGCTGCGGCGCCGAGACCGTGACGCTGCCGTCGGCCGAGCTCCAGATCATGCTGTGCCTGGTCAAGGCCGAGGGCCTGGTGGTGCGCCGCGGCGCGCTGGAGGCCGCGGCCTGGGGCCTCACCGAGGCCGTGACGCCCAACGCGCTGGACGTCGCGCTGCATCGGCTGCGCAAGAAGCTGCAGGCGATCGATTCGACCCTGCAGGTGGCCAACGTGCGCGGGCACGGCTACGCATTGCGACCCGATGAGAACTGACCCGCCTCCCTGGCGCCGCGCCGAGCGCGCCCGCCGACCCTGGCGCGACAGCGACTGGCGCCATTGGGACAGCGCCGCGCATCCCGAGTGTGCCGACCTGCGGCGCCGCGATCCCGAACGCGCGCTGCGACGCGAGATCCGCTGGCGCAGGCGCCTCGCATGGCACCTGCTGCACCACCGCCGCCACCACCAGGGCGGCAGCCTGGGCGGCCGGCTGCTCGCCACCTTCATCCTCGCGTCGTTGCTGAGCATCGTGCTCGCGGCGGTGGCGCTGGAGACCGCGTTCAACTGGCACCCGTCGTTCGCGCTGTCGCACGGCCTGGGCGAACAGGCGACCTGGATCGAGTCGCACCTGGTGTTCGATGCCGCCGGCCGGCCGGTGGCACTGGGCGAGTCGCCGGATACCGCCTGGGTGTATACGGCCGCGACCCGCGACTGGAAGTACCGCATCGTGGACGCGCGTGGCGTCGCCGTGCTGAGCTCCGACGCCGGCGCGCCGCCGTTCGCGCCCACGCCGGCCGGCTTCGACGCCGCGCGCGAGCACTTCGACGCCGTCGTCGACGGGCTGCCCCTGCACGTGGCCACGCGGGCGATCTCGCACGCGGGCCATGCGTACTACGTGCAGGTGGCGATCAGCGACCGTGCGGCCGCGCTGTTCAGCGGCGCGGTCGTCGGCCCGATCCTGAAGAACGCGCTCATGATCGCCGCGCTCTCGCTGGTGCTGTTCGCCATCGGCGTGCACGCGACGCTGGGTCACCTGCTGCTGCCGCTGCGGCGCGCGTCCGAGGCGGCGTCGCGCATCGCGCCGCGCAACATGGAGACGCGGCTGTCCGAGGCGGCGATGCCGCGCGAGATGCGGCCGCTGATACGTGCGTTCAACGAGGCGCTCGACCGGCTGCAGCAAGGCTACCGCGTGCAGCAGGAGTTCCTGGCCGCCGCCGCGCACGAGCTGAAGACGCCGCTGGCCCTCATTCGCGGCCAGGTCGAGCTGAGCGAGTCGGAAGACCGCGACCTGCTGCTGGCCGACCTCGACCGCATGGCGCGCCAGGTGCACCAGCTGCTGCACCTGGCCGAGGTGAGCGAGGCGCACAACTTCAAGATGGCCGAGATCGACCTGGGCGCGGCCGCCACCGAGGCCGCGACCTTCCTGCAGCGCCTGGCCCAGCGCGCCGGCGTGCACCTGGACCTGCGCGTGGCCGAGGCGCTCGCGCCGCGGCGCGCCGATCGCGGCGCGGTGTTCGTGCTGCTGAAGAACCTGATCGAGAACGCGATCCAGCACTCCCCGCGCGGCGCGGTGGTGACGGTGGACCTGCGCGCCAACGGCGTGTCGGTGCGCGACGAAGGGGAGGGCATCGCGCCCGAGCACCTGGGCGAGCTGTTCAAGCGCTTCTGGCGCGGCGCCGCGCGGCGCGACACCGGCGCGGGCCTCGGCCTGGCGATCTGCCAGGAGATCGCGCTGGCCCACGGCTGGTCGCTGGTGGCGCGCAACGGCACGGCCGGGGCCGAGTTCCTGGTGTCATTCGAGCGCTGAAGTCGCTCGACGGGGCAGCGCTCTAGAGTG
>Ga0302157_10000342_pt1 | contig 61830 bp, 57 predicted proteins | sample I_Bog_N3_3_FD_193502 | JGI IMG/M metagenome (GOLD analysis project Ga0302157, IMG submission 193502) | Peat permafrost microbial communities from Stordalen Mire near Abisko, Sweden - I_Bog_N3_3 | ecosystem: Environmental > Terrestrial > Soil > Wetlands > Peat | place: Sweden: Abisko, Stordalen... | reverse complement strand
TGTCTGGCCAGGGCCGACCGCTTTGCGGGTCGACACGGGTGTAGCGGTAGCCATTGCGATCGGTGGTCCAGCCCAGTTCGCCACAACTGCTCAGGCTGGCGGACATGGTGAAACCACCGGGGGTCACCATCTGCCGAAACGGTGCCTGTACCAGCACCTCGGCCAGGGCCGGCAACAGGCGCTCGACCCAGGGCAGGGCGAAGCCGCGCAGCACGCAGGATTGTGCGCCGATGGCTTCGAAGCGTTCGGGTTGCTGCAGGTCGGCGTCGGCAAACAGATCGAGGGTCATGGCAGGCGGTGAGGGGCGAGGTCTTACAGCGCCTTGCTCGCTTTCACATCGCTGATGACATCGTCACTGTCGCCATGAATGGCTTTCAGCGCGGCCAGGGCTTGCTCGTCGCTGCCGTTTTCCAGTTGGGCGAATTCGAAGCGACGCTCACCGTTGAGCTTGTATTTGATGACGTACTTGGTGGTGGGTGTGGTGTTCACGGCGATTCCAGTAACGAGAAGATGGACAGCGGTGGCGATTCAGCGCAGTTTCGAGCTGGAGCGACGGATGATGCGAATCGAGTGTGTCAGGTTCGGCTTGCGGGTGACGCTGATGGCGCGCTTGGTCACCACGGTATCGATGGTGATATTCCAGAAGCCGGTGCTCGGGATGGTAATCTTTGCCGGGAAGGTATCAAAGGCGCCGCCGTGGTAGGTGTGCCGCCCGCCATTCTTGAAGCTGCGAAAGTTGGCGTCGTTCATCAGGCGGATGTTGCACGTCTGGGAGCATTCGATCACGACGATGTCGTCTTCGTTGAGGTGCTCGCGCTGGTGGATGAATTTCAAGGGCGTCTCCAGAAGGCTTTTTCTACAAAATCAAAAAGATAGCATGTGGCGCAGGGTGTTTTTAGCGCGGTAGCGGATTTATTCGACCCACAGGGCTCCCAGTCTGACGGATTGTGTAGGCTTGTCGCCATAAAAGTTGGATTAAATCCTCGGGCTCGGGAGAAAAATCGTTTGGGCGCTGTCCTACCGTCTTTATCGGAGATTTGCTTATGAAGTGGGGTGTGTGGGCGTTGGTTGCTCTGGTCATGAGCGGGTGTGCGAGCGTATCGGACATCGAGCAGTCACCGCCGACGATGGCCGTGATTTCCGGCAAGAAGCCCATGGCTTATGCCCAGTGTTTCGATACGCGGTTGACCAAGGATCGCGGGCCTTCGCTGATCGAGCCTTATCACAAGGACGGGGTCAAGGTGGTCGTACGTGACCAGTTTTCCACCCATCCATCGGCGGTGCTGATTATTGAAGAGCGCTCCAGCGGCAGCAGCATCAAGGTCTTCGAGAGCATGTCGAATTTTCCCTTGCGCTCCAAGGCGGTACTCAATGCCGCGGAGCATTGTATTTCAGGCTGAACCTTGCGCTGCGCATGCCCGGGCAGCGCCCATGGCTATTTGCACTTGACGATCACCGTGCGGCTTTTGAAGTTGCCCACGTCGACGCCCAGGGTCTTGTCGCTTTCCTTGGGCGACGGGGTGCCATCGGTGCCGACGATGCTGTAGCCGGTACCGGCACAGGAGGCATCGGCCTTCTCGTAGCACTTGGCCCAGGACATCGCTTCGCCCGAACAGTCGATGGCCAGGCCCTGCTGGCCGTTGTTCAGGTAGGTTTTCGACGCCGTGGCGCAGCCGCCAAGGGCCAGTAGAGCGGTCAGTACCAGAAATTTGTTCATGCCGGTTTCAATCCTTGTTGCCACGGCGCCGGGCGGCGGGCGCAGGGGTGTCTTCGAACACCGAGGCCACTTCAATGGCCAGCGCTTCGGTCGGGAACGGACCGGCAACCGCTTCGCCATTGATCCCGGTCAGCCACCATTGGCCATCTTTTGCTTGGTTGATCAGGTAACCGTTCACGTTCTTTGCTGCCGACATCGATCTGTCTCATGGGCTGATGAAAGTTGCTGATGATAGCTCAGATCAAGGCATAAACCGTCAATAGCGGCTAGAGTTGCTGGCCGAAGCGTAAAGGTCGAGGCTTGACCGGACCGGTGAGCGCCGGATGTAGCAAAATTTGACACAATCCCGGAACTATCTGCCGTCAGGTTTCTCTAGATTGACGTCAGTCTGCTATCAGCAGGGCATTGTAAGGTGACCGCTGCCTGATTAGACTGCGCCGAAACTTGTACACACCGCCCTTTCAAGGACTTATATGATCAAGAAATGCTTGTTCCCAGCAGCCGGTTACGGTACTCGCTTCCTCCCAGCGACTAAAGCCATGCCCAAGGAAATGCTGCCGGTGGTGAACAAGCCACTGATCCAGTACGGCGTCGAGGAAGCGCTGGATGCCGGCCTGACCGAGATCTCGATTGTGACCGGTCGCGGCAAACGCGCACTGGAAGACCACTTCGACATCAGCTACGAGCTGGAAAACCAGATCAAGGGCACCGACAAGGAAAAGTACCTGGTCGGTATCCGCAAACTGCTGGACGAGTGCTCGTTCTCCTACACCCGTCAGACCGAAATGAAAGGCCTGGGTCACGCGATCCTGACCGGCCGTCCATTGATCGGTGACGAACCCTTCGCCGTGGTACTGGCGGACGACCTGTGCGTCAACCTCGAAGGCGACGGCGTCCTGACCCAGATGGTCAAGCTGTACAAGCAGTATCGCTGCACCATCGTTGCGATCCAGGAAGTGGATCCGCAGGAAACCAACAAGTACGGCGTGATTGCCGGCGACCTGATCGGTGACGACCTGTACCGCGTGCGCAACATGGTCGAGAAACCGAAGCCGGAAGATGCACCGTCGAACCTGGCGATCATCGGTCGTTACATCCTGACTCCGGACATCTTCGCCCTGATCGAACAGACCGAACCAGGCAAGGGTGGCGAGATCCAGATCACCGACGCCCTGATGAAACAGGCCCAGGACGGTTGCGTGATTGCCTACAAGTTCAAAGGCAAGCGTTTCGACTGCGGCGGCGCCGAAGGTTACATTGAAGCGACCAACTTCTGCTTTGAGCACTTCTACAAGACTGGCAAGGCCTACTGATAGGTCTGCCCTGGTAGCAGGTACCGCGTAGAAAGAAAGCCACCCACCCGGGTGGCTTTTTCGTTGGTGCGCCCTCATGTATGCCTGACGCTGACCCAGAAGGCTACAGCGGGTATGCTGTGCGCCTGCCGAGGAGATTGAAATGGCCTACGATTTTGACCTGTTTGTGATTGGCGCCGGTTCCGGCGGTGTGCGTGCGGCGCGGTTTGCCGCGGGATTTGGCGCCAAGGTGGCGGTGGTTGAAAGCCGTTATCTGGGTGGCACCTGCGTCAACGTCGGCTGTGTGCCGAAAAAGCTGCTGGTGTACGGTGCGCATTTCGCCGAGGACTTCGAGCAGGCCAAGGGTTTTGGCTGGTCGCTGGGTGAAGCGGACTTCGACTGGGCGACCCTGATCGCCAACAAGGACAAGGAAATTCACCGTCTCAATGATATCTACCGCAGCCTGCTGGTCAACAGCGGCGTAACCCTGCTCGAAGGTCACGGCAAGCTGGTGGACCCGCATCAGGTTGAAGTCAACGGCCAACGCTACAGCGCCAGGCACATCCTGATCGCCACCGGTGGCTGGCCGCAGATTCCCGACATTCCGGGCAGCGAGCACGCCATCAGTTCCAATGAAGCCTTCTTCCTCAAGGAACTGCCCAAGCGCATCCTGGTGGTCGGTGGTGGCTACATCGCCGTTGAATTCGCCGGGATCTTCCACGGCCTGGGTGCCAATACCCAACTGCTGTATCGCGGTGACCTGTTCCTGCGCGGTTTCGACGGTTCGGTGCGCCGTCATCTGCAGGAAGAACTGACCAAGCGCGGCCTGGGCCTGAACTTCAACGCCGATATCGAACGGATCGACAAACAGGCCGACGGCAGCCTCAAGGCCACCCTCAAGGACGGTCGCGAGCTGGAAGCCGATTGCATCTTCTACGCCACTGGCCGGCGGCCGATGCTGGACAACCTGGGCTTGGAAAACACCGGGGTGAAGCTGGACAAGAACGGCTTTATCCAGGTCGACGAGCAATACCAGACCAGCGAACCGTCGATCCTCGCCCTGGGCGATGTCATCGGTCGTGTGCAGCTGACCCCGGTGGCCCTGGCCGAAGGCATGGCGGTGGCCCGTCGTCTGTTCAAGCCCGAACAGTATCGTCCGGTGGACTATGCGATGATTCCGACGGCGGTGTTCAGCCTGCCGAATATCGGCACCGTCGGCCTGAGCGAAGAGCAGGCGCGGGAGCAGGGCCACGAGGTGCAGATCTTCGAAAGCCGTTTCCGGCCGATGAAGCTGACCCTGACCGAGTGCCAGGAGCGGACCCTGATGAAGCTGGTGGTGGACGCCAAGACCGACAAGGTATTGGGTTGCCACATGGTCGGGCCGGATGCGGGGGAAATCGTCCAGGGGCTGGCCATTGCCTTGAAGGCCGGCGCCACCAAGCAGCATTTCGACGAAACCATCGGTGTGCATCCGACGGCGGCTGAAGAGTTCGTCACCATGCGCACGCCGGTTGCTGGCTGAGCCATGGCCCTGGCCGCACCGCCGGACCTGAGCGACACCGGCAGGCCGGTACAGCCCCTGGCCCGGACTTACCCGCGGGGCTTGTTTATCGAGCCCCATGCCCATGTCTGGGGCCAGTTGCTTTATGCGATGTCGGGGGTGATGTGGGTCGAGACGCCCCACGAGGCCCTGGCGGTCCCACCGCAGCGCGCGGTGTGGCTGCCGCCCGGCGTGCCCCATGGGATCCGGGTGGTGTCGGACCTGCAGATGCGCAATATCTACCTGCGTCCGGCGTTGGCCGAAACCCTTGAAGACACGGTCCAGGTGATCGAGGTCGGCGGCCTGCTGCGCGAGTTGATCGTACATCTGGTGGAGCTGGCCGAGGATCCCCAGGGCGACTATTACGAGGCGCTGGTCAATCTGGCGCTGCTGGAACTCAAGCGCGCGCGACGCGCGTTTCTGAAAATCCCCATGCCCTCGGACAGTGATCGCCGGTTGATGAACCTGTGTCAGGCGGTCATGAGCGCGCCGTCGTTGGACATCTCCTTCGAGCAGCACGCGCAATCGGCCGGGGCCAGCGTGCGGACCCTGGCGCGTTTGTTCCAGGGCGAACTGGGCATGGGCTTCGCCGAATGGCGGCGCCAGGTGCAATTGGCGACCGCCGTGGCGGAGCTGATCCAGGGCGTGCCGGTCAGTCGTATCGCTCGGGAGCTGGGCTACTCGCCGAGTAGTTTCAGCGATATGTTCCGGCGTGCCCTGGGGGTTGCTCCGTCCCAGTATCCAGCGGGCTGACGAGCGCCGTTCCCACAGGGGAGGGTGTTTTGGCCGAAAGACAGAAGCCTTTGGCCGACGACCCCGCTTTGCCGGTCATAGACTCTGGGCATTCCCTCAACGAGCCCGGAGTTCGTCATGAGCTACCTTGTTTCTCTCGCCATCGGTATCGCCGTCGGCCTGCTTTACGGCGGGCTCGACTTCCGCTCCCCGGCACCGCCCGCCGTGGCCCTGGTAGGCCTTTTGGGCATGCAACTGGGTGAAAAGGCCTGGCCCCTGGGCAAGCAATTGGTTGCCGGCTGGCTGTCCTGAATCCCACGTTTTTTACTGACTGGATGCGTACTTTATGAAAGCCCTGCAATTTGCGAAAACCGGTGATCTCTCGGCCCTGCAACTGGTCGACGTTCCCACCCCTGTGCCTGCTGCCGGAGAAGTCCTGGTGCAGATCAAGGCGGCCGGCCTGAACCCCAGCGATGTGAAAAACGTGCTGGGTCGTTTCTCCTACACCACGCTGCCACGGATTCCCGGGCGGGACTTCGCCGGTGTGGTGATCGAAGGACCGCAAGCGTTGCTCGGCCAGGAAGTCTGGGGTACCGGCAAGGAGTTGGGTTTTACCGGCGACGGTTCCCATGCCCAATACCTGACCCTGCCCGCCAGCGGCGTGGCGATCAAGCCGACGCACCTGAGCTTCGCCCAGGCCGCCAGCCTCGGCGTGCCGTTCACCACCGCTTGGGATGCCCTGGAGCGCAGCCTGGTGAACGCCGACACACGTTTGCTGGTGATCGGTGCCAATGGCGCCGTCGGCAGCGCCGCGTTGGCCCTGGCAAAGATTCGCGGGGCGCGGGTACTGGGTGCGGTGCGCCGTGCGGAGCAGGTCAAGGCGCTTCAGGACAAGGGTTTTGATGCCATTCAACTGGACAAGCCGGAAGACCTGGCGGCGGCGGTCAACGGCGTCTTTCCAGGCGGCGCCGATGTGATCTTCGACACTACCGGTTTCTGGCTGCCGGCGGCGGTGACGGCCCTGGCGCCTTTCGGCCGGATCGCGATCATCGCCGCACCGGTGGACGGCCATGTGCAGTTGCCGGCCCTGGCCCTGTATCGCAAGGGCGGCTCGGTGGTCGGGATCAACTCGTTGCTCTACGGCACCGAGGCCTGTGCGCGGATGCTCGGCCAGTTCGGGCGCTTCTTTGACGAGGGTTTGCTGGAACTGCCGACGGGGCTGCTGGAGTCGCCGCTGTCCGAGGGCCTGGCGCGTTATGCCGAGGTCAACCAGGGTGGGAGTGACAAGGTGATCCTGTTGCCTTGAGGCCCTGAGTCGAGCCAGGGACCTGCGCAAATATCGGTGGTTTGAGCTACAACTGTCTTGCTCATTCAAGGAGACGACTCAATGTTCGCTCACTGGTCCCTGGCAGCACTTCACCTTCTGGCGTTCGGTATTGCCCTGGCGGCGGTATTCGCACGCGCCGGGGCCTTGCGCCGCCTCACCGGCACCAGCCCGGCCGAGCTGCGGCAGGTATTTGTCTGGGACAACCTCTGGGGCATCAGCGCCGGTGTCCTGCTGATCACCGGTGGTCTGCGTGCTTTTGGTGGTTTCGAGAAGGGCACGGATTACTACCTGCACCAGCCGCTGTTCCACCTCAAGTTGACCTTGTTCGTGATTATCCTGCTGCTGGAGCTGTCACCGATGATCACCTTGATCAAATGGCGTATCGCCCAGAAGAAGGGCACGCCCGTGGATATCGGCCGTGCCCGTGTGTTCGCGCGGATCAGCCATATCGAAGCGCTGCTGATCATGCTGATGGTGATTGCCGCCAGCGGCATGGCCCGGGGATTCCTGGCCGGGTAGGGGGCGTCAGGGCTGCAGGTGCAAACTCGCCCGAATGCCATTGACCACCGGCTCGACACTCTTGTAACCCTCCGCCGAGCCGGCATAAAGCAAGGAATACGCCTTGCCTTCACGGGCCGCGGCGACCAGGGTCTGGGTCATCACGTGACCGCCGTTCTGGGTGATGGTGCAGGTGGTTTCCACCGCCGCCATGCCACCCAGCGTGCTGTCGTGAATCCGGTTGCAGACACTCATGAAACCGCGCTCGACGAAATTCTTCTGCACCGCCTTGCGCATCTCCAGCAAGACCCCGGGGAGGTTGACTGCGTGGTCGGGGTTGAGTCCCGACTCGGTCAACTCCATGACCATCAGCGGATCGCCGTTGGCGTCGTTCTTCACCGCGCGTTGGCGCAGGCCGCTGATCACTTCACCGGCGGCGTTCTGGGCCGGGGGCAGGGTCTGCACCTCCCAGTCGCCGGGCCAGGTGATGATCAGGTCGTCAGCCAGGGCCGACGAGCTGCCCAGGAGCAGGAGAAGGGCGGTAAAGCAGGCACGACATTGCACGGAGGTCATGGGAGGGCACTGATCGAGAGGCTGAAATTGATTGTTACAGTGTATCAATACTCCACGGGTGATGGCGGATAAAACTACCGCTGCAATCGACCGTTACTCAGCTAACCCTTTGCTTCTCAAGCTTAATCCCGGACAATCGCGCCCCTCTTATGGCCGGGACGCTGCCAGTGACACGTTTTTTATCCGTCCCGGTCGCGTGGTAATGACCGGCTAACGGAGATTCGACCGGATGAATGACCAGGCCAACAGCGTCGACGAACACTATGAATCGGCACCCGCTGCACTGAGCAGCTGGAGCCGCCAAGACACCACCTGGATGCTGGGCCTGTTCGGCACGGCCATCGGCGCGGGCACCCTGTTCCTGCCGATCAACGCGGGGCTGGGCGGCTTCTGGCCGTTGCTGGTCCTGGCGGTGCTGGCGTTTCCCATGACCTTCTATGCCCACCGTGGCCTCACCCGTTTCGTGCTCTCCGGGCGCGATGGCGCGGACATCACCGAGGTGGTGGAAGAGCATTTCGGCGTCAAGGCCGGGGCACTGATCACCTTGCTGTATTTCTTCGCGATCTTCCCGATCCTGCTGATCTACAGCGTGGCACTGACCAATACCGTCGGCAGTTTCCTCGAACACCAGCTGCACATGGTGCCGCCACCGCGGGCGCTGTTGTCGTTGATGCTGATTCTCGGCCTGCTGGTGGTGGTCCGTTGCGGCGAGCAGGTGATCGTCAAGGCCATGAGCCTGATGGTCTATCCGTTTATCGTCGCCTTGCTGTTCCTGGCGGTGTACCTGGTGCCGCACTGGAACGGCGGCATCCTCGCCACGGCCAGCAGCCCGCCCGAGCCGTCGGCCTTGCTGCACACCTTGTGGCTGGCGATTCCGGTGATGGTGTTCTCCTTCAACCATTCGCCGATCATCTCGGCCTTCGCGGTTGACCAGAAGCGCCGTTATGGTGCCCACGCCGAAGAGCGCAGCTCGCAGATCCTGTCGCGGGCCCACCTGCTGATGGTGGTGATGGTGCTGTTCTTCGTCTTCAGTTGCGTGCTGACCCTGTCGCCGGCGCAGTTGGCCGAAGCCAAGGCGCAGAACCTGTCGATCCTGTCGTACCTGGCCAACCACTTCAGCAACCCGACCATCGCCTTCGCGGCGCCGTTGATTGCCTTCGTGGCTATTTCCAAGTCGTTCCTGGGGCACTACATCGGGGCCAGCGAAGGCCTCAAGGGCCTGATCGCCAAGAGCGGCCGTAAGCCAGGCGCCAAGGCCCTGGACCGGATGACCGCGGCGTTCATGCTGGTGGTGTGCTGGTTGGTGGCGACCTTGAACCCGAGCATTCTCGGCATGATCGAGACCCTCGGCGGGCCGATCATCGCGGCGCTGCTGTTCCTGATGCCGATGTACGCGATCCGTCGGGTGCCGGCGATGCGTCAGTATTCGGGGCAGATGTCCAATGTGTTCGTCACGTTGGTAGGTTTGGTGGCGATTTCGGCGTTGATCTATTCGTTGTCGGCGTGACCTGAAACGCGGTTTCTGTGGGAGCTGGTCAGCCAGCTCCCACGGGACACCTCAAACCCAGACGTCATTACTGGCCGTCAGATCCCCACCTTCTTCCCCTGTATTGACCACTCCGCGTGGTTCGATCAACAACATCTTGACCTCCCGCTCGGCATACGGCTTGTGCTCGATGCCCTTGGGCACCACCAGCATTTCGCCGGCTGCCAGATGCACCTGGCGATCGCGAAAGTCGATACGCAGCACGCCTTCCAGGATGATAAAGGTCTCATCGGTGTCGGCATGGGAATGCCAGACGAAATCACCTTCGACCTTCACCACCTTGAACTGGTAGTCGTTCATTTCGGCAACAATCCTGGGTTGCCAGTGCTCATTGAACAACGCGAGCTTTTCCGCGAAGTTGACCGGGGAGAGTGTTTGCGAAGCAGTCATGGGTTGGGTCTCATTGGGGATAACGGACGTTCAGCCTAGCACCGTCTCAACTGCGCAAACGAACCACGCCCTCGATCTCTACCGCCGCGCCACCCGGCAGGGACAACACGCCAATGGCCGATCGCGCATGCTGGCCGCGCTCGCCGAAGACCTGGACCAGCACCTCGGAGGCTGCGTTGATCACTTCGGATTGAGCGCCAAAGTTCGAGGGCGCTCGTACATAGCCAGTGATTCGGACGACTTGCTCGACGCGCTCCAGATCGCCGTCGCAGGCCGCCGCGACAATCGACAGGAAATTCGCCGTGCACAGCCGCGCCGCCTCCCGCGCCTGCTCCAGGGAAATATCCTGGCCGACGATTCCGGTATGGCGGATCTCATGGTTGAAGCGCGGTACCTGGCCCGAGACCCACAGCAGGTTGCCGTCGCGCACGCTCAACTTGAAGTGCCTGGGCACCACGAAGTTCTGCGGCGCTTTGTGGTAAATCGCCCGGAGCAGTGCCTGGAACGGTTGCCGGACCTCGGAGAAGGGCAGCCATTGCCGGTTGGAATCAGTGCTCATGTTGCTCTCCCGCCGGCTGTTGCTCCGCGGCAAAGGCGCTATAGCCACCGACAAAACAACCAACGGGCTGTTCACTGCCCGCACCCAGGTCCAGGCGCACGTAGATATCGGACGGTCGACCCATGGCGCGGCCCTGGTGCACCAGGATCGGTTGTTCATCGGCCTCGATCATGCCGTATTCCAGCAAGCCGAACGCCAGGGCCGTGGCGGCAATCCCGGTAGCGGCGTCTTCGGGGTAACCAGAGGCCTTGGGGAATTGCCGGCTGTCGAACTGCCGGGCGATATCCGGGCGCGGGCAGAACAGATAGAGCCCGGTGGAGTCGATCTGCTCGCACAGGTCTTTGATGCGCGGCGAGTCGGGACACGCGGCATCCAGCAGGGCCGGGGTCTTGACCGGAACCAGGGTCTTGATGCGGCTGGTGGCGGCGTTCAGGAACGGCAGGTCGAGGATATCGTCCGCTTGCAGGCCGATGGCCTCGATGATCTGTGCCCGTATCTCGGCATCCTCGACTTTGCTCACCACGCCCGCCGGCTGGGAAATCTCGATAAAGGCATCATCACCCGGCTTGCCCTGGATATGCGCGGTCACGGTGCCGCTCTGGGTCTCGATGGACAACTGCCGGCGGTCGAGCTTGCCGAGTTGTTGCAGCAGCCAGACGGTGCCGATGGTGGCGTGGCCGCACATGCTCATTTCATGCAAAGGCACGAAGAAGCGGAAATGGTAGTCGTGGCTGGCCTGATCCTGCGGGGTGAAGGCAAAGCCGCTTTCATGTCCATAGGCGCGGGCGATGGCGGTCATCTGCTCGGCGCTCAGGCCGTCGGCCGCGACAGCGATGGGCGCGGGATTACCGCCACCCTGTTTCGATTTGAAGACTTCTACAACCTGTACATCACTCATACCTGACCTCACGACACGGTGGATAAGGTCGATTCTGGCCACGGACAGCGACAGGTTCTAGGTGGATCGGGTCCTGCAAGCGAACGTTTGGGCCATGGCCTCAGTGGGGCTTGCGCAGGTCGCTGGGCACCAGGCCCAGGTAGCGCTTGAACAGGCGCGCCAGGTAGGACGGCGAGTCGATGCCCACGGCCAGGCTGACCTCGAGGATCGACAGGGAACTGCTGGAGATCAGCCGCGCAGCGGTTTCGACCCGGGTGCGATTGGTGAAGTCGACCAGGGTTTCATCGGTGCAGGCCTTGAACAGGCGGGTAAGGTGACGCCGCGACAGGTGGAACTGGTAGCCGATCAGGTCGACATTCAGCTCATCCTGCAGGTGTTCGCGCACGTAGCGCTGGATATCGCGGACCAGCAGGGCATTGCGCTGGCCATCGTTTTGCTGCGCCGGCGGTTGCTGGCGAGCGATCAGCCGGGCGCACTCTTCGAACAGCAGGTGGTTGAGGTGCGGGACCTGACGCTGAAAGGCTTCGGCCGAGCATCCCGCCGCCAGTTGGTCGTGCAGGCGCAGGATGCTGTCGAGGGTCTCGCTGCCTTGCCAGATCCCCGCGCGATCGGCCTGTGCGGCAAAGGACTGGTAGCCGTCGAGCCGGCCCTGGTGATTGATGTAGTGCGAATCGACGTAGAGCACCACGTGTTTTTCCCGCCCTGGAGCGGCCTGGGTCGAATGGGCGAAATCCGCCGGTACCAGGGAAAAGGCCTGGCGCGAGACGTGGAGCGCATTGCTGTTGCTTTCGGTCGAGAGGAACAACCCACCCTGGCGTGGCAACAGCAGCATATGACAGTCGTGGGCGTGCCAATCCTGGGCATAACCGGTGCTTTCGCTGATCTCGAAGCGGAACACGTCGGGGGACATGCCGCTGAGCTTGGGCGATAAATGCGCCATCGGATCGACCTCCAGCGTGATGATTCAGGTATCTCGCGTCAGTCTATCCGTTAACGCACGGGGATAAACGCCTGCTCGTCGTCTGCTTGCGGCTGCGACAGCGACTGCCAGTAACGCTCGCCCGCCGCGTCATCGTACAGGCCTTCCCAACGTGCCACGACCACCACCGCCAGGGCATTGCCGACGATATTCAGCGCGGTGCGGGCCATGTCCATGATGCGGTCCACGCCGGCAATGAACGCCAGGCCTTCGAGGGGAATGCCGACGCTGCCCAAGGTGGCCAGCAGCACCACGAACGACACCCCCGGCACCCCGGCGATGCCCTTGGAGGTCACCATCAGGGTCAGTACCAGGGTGATCTGCTGGCCGAGGGACAGGTCGATTCCGTACAGCTGGGCAATGAACACTGCCGCAATGCTCTGGTACAGGGTCGAGCCGTCGAGGTTGAAGGAGTAACCAGTGGGCACTACAAAACGGCTGATGGCCCGTGGCGCGCCGAAGGCTTCCATCTTTTCGATGATCCGCGGCAGCACGGTTTCCGAACTGGCGGTGGAGAAGCCAAGGATCAGCTCGGCCTTGAGGATGCGGATCAGCCTGAACACCGAGAAGCCGCAGATCCGCGCCACCAGCCCGAACACCACCACGCCGAAAAACGCGATGGCGGCGTACACCAGGGTCACCAGGCGCGCCAGTGGCCACAGTGAAGCGAAGCCGAAGTTGGCCACGGTCACCGAAATCAGCGCGAAGACCCCGAGCGGGGCGTAGCGCATGATCATGTGGGTGACCTTGAACATGCTTTGCGAGACGCCTTCCAGCACCGCGACCAGGGGCAGGCGCAGTTCGTCCTTGAGGCTCGACAGGCCGAGGCCGAACATCACCGAGAAAAAGATGATCGGCAGCATGTCGCCGCGTACCAGGGCGGCGAAGATATTCGACGGCACCAGGTTCAACAGGGTGGTGATAAAGGCGTGGTTGGCCTGAACTTCGGTGGTGGTTTTCTCGTATTGGGAGATGTCCGTGGTGCCCAGCAGGCTCATGTCGATGCCATGGCCGGGCTGGAACAGGTTCGCCAGGACCAGGCCGACGACGATCGCCACAGTGGTGATGATCTCGAAGTACAGCAAGGTCTTGAAACCGATACGCCCGAGTTTCTTGCCGTCGCCGACCCCGGCGATACCCACGATCAACGAGGAAATCACGATCGGGATCACGATCATCTTGATCAGGCGGATAAACAGATCGCCCGCCGGTTGCAGGAGTGTACCGATCCACCAGGCCTTGTCCGCGCTGGAGTGGTTGAGGAGCGCGCCGACGGCGATGCCCAGCAGCAGACCGATGACGATCTGCCAGGCGAGGCTCAGTTTTGCCTTGTTCATGGTAGGAAGGTTCCCGTTTTTGTTGGAGGTCGATACAGGGGCCGGGGGGCGAACAATGGCTCGCCGGTGGGGCAGCTCGATGTTGAGCCGCAAATCCCCGGGCATGAGCGCCAATCGGGCCGGGCAAGCTCACGATTGGGCCATGTCTGATCCGGACCCGGTTTCGGTGGCTCTGTTAAACTCGGTGGAATTTGAAACGGATTGAGGTGTACCGATGAGCGAACCGATTCGTCTGACCCAGTACAGCCACGGCGCCGGCTGCGGTTGCAAGATCTCGCCCCAGGTGCTGGAAGTCATCCTGGCCGGCAGTGGCGCGCAGAACCTCGACCCGAAACTCTGGGTCGGCAATGCCTCGCGGGACGATGCCGCGGTGTATGCCATCGATGAAGAACGCGGCGTGGTCTCCACCACCGACTTTTTCATGCCGATCGTCGACGATCCCTTCGATTTCGGCCGGATTGCCGCGACCAACGCCATCAGCGACATCTACGCCATGGGCGGCGATCCGATCATGGCCATTGCCATTCTTGGCTGGCCGGTGAACCTGCTGGCCCCGGAAATCGCCCGTGAAGTGATTCGTGGCGGTCGCGCGGTGTGCGATGCGGCGGGTATCCCGTTGGCCGGCGGTCACTCGATCGACGCCCCCGAGCCGATTTTCGGCCTGGCGGTGACCGGTCTGCTGGAAAAGCGCCATATGAAGCGCAACGACACCGCGACGGCCGACTGCAAGCTGTACCTGACCAAACCCCTGGGGATCGGCGTGCTGACCACCGCGGAAAAGAAAGGCAAGTTGCGCAGCGAAGATGTCGGTGTGGCCCGGGACTGGATGTGCACCCTGAACAAACCCGGCAGCCGCTTCGGCAAGCTGGCGGGTGTCACCGCGATGACCGACGTCACCGGTTTCGGCCTGCTCGGCCACCTGGTGGAAATGGCCGATGGCAGTGGTTTGACCGCACGTATCGTGTATGAACAGGTATCGCGCCTGCCTGCTGTCGAGTACTACCTGGACCTGGGCTGCGTACCTGGTGGCACCCTGCGCAATTACGACAGCTATGCCAGCAAGGTCGGTCCTTTGCGCGAGCTGCACAAGCGCGTGCTGTGCGACCCGCAGACCAGCGGTGGGCTGCTGGTGGCGGTCACCGCCGAAGGCGAGGCCGAGTTCCTCGCCGTGGCCGCCGAACTGGGCCTGAATCTTGAGCCCATCGGTCAACTGGTGGAGCGACAGAGCCACGCGGTAGAGGTGTATTGATGTCCCGTGATATCACCGACTACCGCAGTTTGTTTCTCAATGACACACCGATGATGGATACCCGGGCGCCTGTCGAATTCAACAAGGGCGCCTTTCCCGGGGTGGTCAACCTGCCGCTGATGACCGACCTTGAGCGGCAACGGGTGGGCACCTGTTACAAGCAACATGGGCAGCAGGCTGCCATTGTCCTCGGCCATCAACTGGTGGGCGGCGAGGTCAAGGCGGCGCGGCTCCAGGCCTGGGCCGATTTCACCCGCGCCCATCCCGATGGCGTGCTGTATTGCTTCCGGGGCGGGCTGCGCTCGCAGATTGTCCAGCAGTGGCTTCACGATGCGGGGATCGACTTTCCGCGCGTCGGTGGTGGCTATAAAGCGATGCGCAGCTTTTTGATGCAAACGGTTGAGCAGGCCGTGACCCAGGCGGACTTCGTCTTGCTGGGCGGCATGACCGGCACCGGCAAGACCGATGTGATCGTCCAGCTGGAAAACAGCCTGGACCTGGAAGGGCACGCCAACCATCGTGGTTCCAGCTTCGGCAAGCGTGCCACCGGCCAGCCGTCGAATATCGACTTTGAAAACCGTCTGGCCGTGGACCTGCTGAAGAAGCAGGACCGGGGTATCGAGTCCTTTGTGCTGGAGGATGAGAGCCGCATGGTCGGGCGTTGTGCCTTGCCGCTGACGCTGTACCAGGGGATGCAACGGTTTCCCATGGTCTGGCTTGAGGACAGCCTCGAGAGCCGGGTCGAGCGCATCCTGCGTGACTATGTGGTTGAGCTCTGCGCGGAGTTTGTCGCGGTGTATGCCGAACAGGGTTTCCAGTTGTTTGCCGAGCGTCTGCTGGGCAGCCTGGACAACATCCACAAGCGCCTCGGTGGCGAGCGGCATCAGCGGATGAAGGCCTTGATGCAGGCGGCGCTGGAGGAGCAGGAGCGCAGCGGCGCGGTGGAACTGCACCGGGGCTGGATCGAAGGTTTGCTGAACGAATATTACGACCCGATGTACGCCTTCCAGCGTGAAAGCAAAGGCGAGCGGATCGAGTTTGCCGGGGAGCAGGCGGCGGTGCTGGAGTATCTCGGGAACCGCCGCCAGAGGCCTTGAGCTTACAAGACCAGCATGCCCACCAGGCCGCTGACCACGCCCACCAGCATCGTCAACACCGCCACGGTCACCAGCACCTTGGCGTCGAACTCCTTGCGCAGCATCAGCAGCGACGGCAGGCTGATGCTCGGCAGGGTCAGCAGCAGCGCCACTGCCGGCGCGGTGCCCAGGCCCAGGGTCATCATGGTCTGCACGATGGGAATCTCGGCCGCCGTCGGAATCACGAACAAGGTCCCGATAATTGCCAGCGGTACCAGCCACAGCAGGCTGTTGCCCATGGCGCCGTCGACATGGGGAAACAGCCAGACCCGCGCCGCGCCGAGTAGCAGTACTGCCAGGATATAGATCGGGATGGTGGTCCAGAACAGTTGCCACAGGGTCTTGCCCCAGCGCGCCATGAAGCTGTTCTGGTCCGGGCTGCTGGCATCGACCACGGCTTCCACCGCCGCTTCCGGCAAGGTTTCCGGACGCGCCACCCGCTGCGCCACCAGGGAAACCCCCAGCACCAGCACCAGGCCTGCCACCAGGCGGATTGCGGTAAAGCCCCAGCCCAGGACGAAGCCCATGAACACCAGGGTCGCCGGGTTGAGCACCGGGTTGGCAATCCAGAACGCCAGTGCCGCGCCCACCGAGACGTTCTGTCGACGCATCCCGGCCGCTACCGGTGCCGCGCAGCACGAACACATCATGCCGGGCAGGGCGAACAGACCGCCGCGCAGGGTCGAGGCGAAACCGGCGCGACCGAACAGGCGCAGCAGCCAGTCGCGGGGAATCAGCACTTGCAACAGCGAGCCGAGGATCACCGCCAGTACCGCGGCTTTCCAGATCGCCAGGAAGTACACCTGGGCATAGGCCAGCGCGGCGGCGACCGGCGAGGCCGGGTTGTCGTTGATGATCGAGGCGCCGATGCTGTGGCTGTCGGCGGCTACGAAGGCCTTGGCGTAGTAGGGCGACCATTTGACGTAATACAGGCCGATGGCGGCGACGGCGAGAAACAGCAGCGGTTTCCACCAGAGCGACCAGCCTCGGGCGGGGGCGGCTTGGGTAAGAGTGGGCATGGGGGGGTATCCGGTGAAAGGGATGATGGATGAATGATAACCCAGCGGCGGGCCTTCGCCAGTCGTTGGGACCCCACGTGTATTGAAGGTTTCGGCCTATCAGAGCGTGGGCGATTTCTTATAGCGTGCCGAGTGTGTACCTCCGTCATTTCAAGTCCGTATGGCGACCTGTTTGATGGCGTATTCCCCAACGACGCGTTGTGTTTTTGCGCAGAGGCGCGGGGTTGAACGGATTGTCTCAGGTCATCGGCGGCAGGCGGCGCTTGATCGGTGTCTTCTTGACGATGGCGGTATTGGTTTCGGCGTGATGGTTGAGTCGGTCCAGCAGCGTATCGAGCTGCTCCATGTCGCGCACATGCAGGCGGGCGATAAAACAATCGTCGCCGGTGACCTTGTCGCATTCGGTGAACTGGGGAATCGCCTGGATCTGTCGCTCCACTTCCTGCAACTGGCCGGGCAGGGGGCGAATACGCACGATGGCCTGCAACAGGTAGCCGAAGGATTTGGGCTCGACATCGACGGTGTAGCCCTTGATCACGCCGCGCTCTTCCAGTCGGCGCAAGCGTTCCGCAACACTGGGCGAGGACAGTCCGCTGACCTGCGCCAGGGCCTTGAGCGAGCGCCGTGAGTCGCTCATCAGGGCGCTGATCAACAAGTGGTCGATTTCGTCAGTCATGGCTACCTCGTTAGGTCGATCTGTGAAATTGCCTTGATAAGAAAGGCAGAAGCAAAGTCTAGCCTATTTCTGGCGCTGGAGAAGCAGGTGGGAGAATTGGCATACTTTTGCCATCTGCCCAGGGCCTACCTACAGGAACACACTCATGAACACATCACTGCATCGCGGCTCGCTGGAAATGGTCGCGGCCATGTTGATCTCGGGGACCATTGGCTGGTTCGTGCTGGTGTCCGGCCAGCCGGTGCTGGACGTGGTGTTCTGGCGCTGCCTGTTCGGTGCGCTGACCTTGCTGGTGATCTGCGCCGTCATGGGCTTTCTGCGCCCGGGCATCCTGACCCGCACCACCTTCCTGCTGGCGGTGCTCAGCGGCGTGGCGATCGTCGGTAACTGGGTGCTGCTGTTCGCCTCCTATTCCCGTGCCTCGATTGCCATCGGCACGGCGGTCTACAACGTCCAGCCGTTCATGCTGGTGGGCCTGGCGGCGCTGTTTCTCGGTGAGAAGATCACCGCGCAGAAGTTGTTCTGGCTGTGCGTGGCCTTTGTCGGGATGCTGGCGATTGTCAGTGCCCATGGGCAACCGGGAGAGAGCGGTGGCGAGTATCTGCTGGGGATCGGCCTGGCATTGGCGGCGGCGCTGTTGTATGCCATCGCGGCGTTGATCATCAAGCGTCTGAAGGGGACACCGCCGCACCTGATCGCTCTGGTCCAGGTCTGCACCGGGGTACTGTTGCTGGCGCCCTGGGCGCATATTTCGGCGTTTCCCCAGCAGGCAAGTGCCTGGGGTAGCTTGCTGACCCTGGGAGTGGTTCATACCGGTGTGATGTATGTGTTGCTGTATGGCGCGATTCAGAAGTTGCCGACGGCCATGACCGGGGCGCTGTCCTTCATCTACCCGATTGCGGCGATCTTCGTCGACTGGTTCGCTTTCGGCCACCAGTTGGTGCTGGTGCAGTGGGTCGGCGTGATTGCCATTCTGCTGGCGGCGGCGGGTATGCAACAGGGCTGGACGCTGGGTTTCAAGCGGGTGCTTGTGCGCTGACGTCGCAGGAGCAGCCAACCACAAACAACACCGTCCTGTAGGAGCCGGCTTGCTGGCGATGAGGCCAGTAAGCCTTGCATTGATCTTGCGGACGTCATCGCCAGCGAGCCGGCTCCTACAGGTATTGCGTTGGCCGCCGTGCTGAGTCCAGGGTCAAAACGCTTTCTATTGCACCCCGACTCAGACCTCAGACGCCATTGCGATAACGCGCCGCCGGCAGGACCTGCAGGAAGTTCGGCAGCATCGCCAGGCGAGCGGCTTCCAGGGCTTGCCACTGGCCTTCATCGGGCAGCGGTGGAATGGTCACGGTTTCACGGCGATCAAAGCCCACCAGCGCGGCATCCACCAGATCATCGACTTCCATCACCGCCGACAGGTCCTCGATCCGCTTGCCCGAACGTTCCCAGATTTCGGTGCGGGTGGCGGCCGGCAGGACGGCCTGCACATACAGGCCCTTGCCACCGAGTTCGATATTCAGCCCTTGGCTGAAGAACAGCACAAAGGACTTGGTCGCCCCATAGACCGACATCTGCAGTTCCGGTGCCAAGCCCACCACCGACGCGATATTGATGATCGACCCCGCGCCGGCTTGAACCAGGCGTGGCGTGATTGCACTGGTCAAGCGGGCGAGGGCGGTGATGTTGAGGTTGATGACCTGGCTCACCGCATCAGGCGCCTGCTCCAGGAAAGTCCCGGCTCCGGCCATCCCGGCGTTATTGATCAGAATGCCTATCTTGGCGTCGTCGCGAACCCGAGCTTCGATACGGGCCAGATCGCCAGCATCGGTCAGGTCAGCCTGGACCACATCCACCGAAACCCCGGTTTCCTGCCGCAGCCGTTCGGCCAGGCTGTCCATGCGGGCCTTGTCCCGAGCCACCAGCACCAGATCGTGACCGCGCTTGGCGAAGCGGTCGGCATAAACGGCACCGATGCCGGTGGAAGCGCCGGTGATCAGAACGGCGGGTTTGACTGTCATGACGGTAGTCCTCAGCGGGTTGATTTATTCATGACCATTGTCATGTTTAACAAATATGATGGCTGTCATGTATACTGTCAAGCCTATCAGCGGAGGTTTTGAATGAAGGTCAGTCGCGAGCAGGTGGCAGAGAACCGGCGCAATATCCTCGAAGCCGCCGGTCGGCTGTTTCGGGCCAAGGGTTATGAGGCGGTCACGGTGTCGGAGGTGATGAAGGCGGCCGGGCTGACCCATGGCGGCTTCTACGGGTATTTCGCCTCGAAGGACGATCTGGTGGCCCAGTCCCTGGCCCATGTGTTTTCGACGGCGGTGCCGGCGGGCGCCGACCTCGCCGGTTATGTCACTCAATATCTGAGTACCGCGCACCTGAAGGACTGTGCCGGTGGCTGTCCGATGGCCGGGTTGGCGTCGGAAACCAGTCGTCAGGCCCCCGAGGCACGGGCGCAGATGACCGGGAGCCTTCGTCGTCAGATCGGGCGTTTGAGCCAGAGCATGCCCGGTGCCTCGGTCGAGGAAAAGCGCCGCGCCGCTACTGGAAGCTGGGCCGCGATGGTTGGCGCCATGGTGCTGGCGCGGGTCAGTGATGATCCGCAGTTGGCCGATGAGGTGCTCAGCGACACGCGCGAGTGGCTACTGGCGCAGGACGTGAAACCCGGGAACTAGAAGCCGTTAGTTGCCGATCACGTACAGGCAGATCGACAGCGTTACCAGCGATCCCAACGTGGAAATCAAGATGGTGCTCGACACCACCGAGGCTTCACGTTTGTAGTACTCCGCCAGCATAAAGGGCCCGGTGCCGGTGGGCAGTGCGCTCAGGAGCAGCGCTGAATTGGCCCACAGCGGCGGCAGATGAAACGCCTTGAAGGCCAGGAACCAGGTCAGCAGCGGGTGGGCGATCAGCTTGATCAGCACCAGCATCGTCGCGCCCTGGCGTGGGCCTTGTTGCTTGTGGGCGAGGAACAGCCCGAGGGAGATCAGCGCGCAAGGAATGGTGGCGGCGCCCAGCAGGCTGAGAAATTTCTCGAAGGGGGCCGGCAACGGCGCTCCACCCCAGGCCCAGAGCGCGCCGAGCAAGGGGGAAACCACCAGCGGGTTTTTCGCCAGGGCCAGCAGCACCTTGAAGACGATCCGGTGCACCTGGCGCTCGGTCTGCAAGCCGATTTCGATACATACCAGGGCCAGCCCGAAGAGCACGCAGACCACCAGCAAGGAGGCGATCAACGCTGGCTCCAGGCCATTCTGGCCGAGCACCATCACGCACAGCGGAATCCCGATATAGCCGGTATTGGCGTAGGACGCGCTGAGGGCATCGATGCTCGCATCGGCAAAATGCCCGGCCTTGCGCCAGCGCAGCAACAAGGTCAGGACAAACATCGCCAGGGTACTGAGGGTAAACGCCAGGACAAATCCCGGGTGCCAGATCTGTTCCCAGGTCGCCGTCGCCGTGGCCTTGAACAGCAGCGCCGGCAGGCACAGCCAGACCACCATGCGGTTGATTTCGGAGGCCGCATTAGGTCCCAGGCGATTGGTTCGACGGCAGAGGAAGCCAACCAGAATCAGGGCAAAGATAGGCAGCAGGACGCTTAATACGGAGGACATTATTGAAGCCGAAGCCTTGGTGGTACGCGGGTGGGGAAGGGTAAAGGCGGAGATCGTTAGCTTGCAATCTTTATTCTCGGGGCGAGCGCCTTGACCGTGTGGTGCCAGGGTGAGGCGGCGTTGAAGCGCCGCACACCCTGTGTTGTGGCAACCTAGTGCGCTTCCCGATCCAGCAACTGTCGTTTGCGTTCGACGCCCCAGCGATAACCGGACAGGTTGCCGTCGCTGCGCACCACCCGATGACAGGGAATCGCCACGGCCAGGCTGTTGGCACCACAGGCCTGGGCCACGGCGCGGAAGGATTTCGGCGCACCGATCATCTGTGCGATATCGGCATAACTTGCGGTACTGCCTACCGGAATATTGCGCAGTGCCTGCCAGACCCGTTCCTGAAAGGCTGTGCCGCGCAGGTCCAGCGGCAGATCCAGGCCAATGGCCGGTGCTTCGATAAAGCCCACCACCTTGGCGATCAGTTGCTCGAAGTCGGCGTCGCCGCCGATGAAATGCGCCTGCGGGAACTTGTCCTGCAAGTCCTTGGCCAGTGCATCCGGATCGTCGCCAAGCAGAATCGCGCAGACACCACGATCACTCTGGGCCACCAGGATTGCCCCCAACGAGCACTCGCCGATGGCAAAACGAATATCGGTGTTGGTGCCTCCGGCGCGGTAGTCACTGGGTTTCATGCCCAGCACGCCATTGGACGCTTCGTAGAACCGGCTGCTGGCGTTGAAGCCGGCCTCGTACAAGGCCTCGGTGACCGAGCCGCCCCGGGCCAACTGTGCCCGCAGTTTGCCGGCGCGGTGAGCGGTGGCGTAGGCCTTGGGTGTCAGGCCGGTGATCGCCTTGAAGACCCGATGAAAGTGAAAAGGACTCAGGCCCAGCTGTTCGGCCAGGGGATTGAGCGAGGGCGGGGTGTCGGACCTTTCAATGAGTTGGCAGGCCCGGGTCACCAGGGCTACATGTTGCTCGTTGATCGACGTCTGGTCGGCGGCCGCACGCCGGCTGGGCCGATAGCCGGCGGCTTCGGCCTGCTCGGGGGTATCGAAGAACTCGACATTTTCCGGGTTGGGCCGACGCGCGCCACTGCTCGGGCGGCAATACACGCCCGTGGTCCTGACGCCGTAGACGAAGTCCCCGTCGGCGCTTGCGTCCCGCGCCAGTACCGCTTGCCAGCGCGGATCATTTTCCACGGGATTGCCTTGGATCGAGGTATTCATGGTGTTCTCCTGTCGGAAGATTCAGTTCTCGCTCAGCTTATGGGCGCTGCGAGACAGGAAAACTCCGAGTCTTGCGGTTGAATTCTACTGCTTGTAAGCGGGATGTCAGGTGGCGTCATGAAAGATGATGCCCAGGGTATGGCGTCGACCCGCATTCACACGGCTGACGCCATGGCGCATATTCACCCGGTAGAAACCCCGCGTGCCGTGTACCGGGCGTTGGGAGACGGCAAAGATCACGGCATCGCCCTGTTTCAGCGGGACCACCTGGGGACGGCTCTGCATACGCGGGCGCTGCTCGGTGAGGACGAATTCGCCGCCGCTGAAGTCCTCACCCGGTTGTGACAGCAGAATGGCGACTTGCAATGGAAACACCTGTTCGCCGTACAGGTCCTGGTGCAGGCAGTTGTAGTCGCCGGCTGCATATTGCAGCAGCAACGGGGTGGGACGTTGCTGGCCGGCGTCATGACAGCGCTGGAGCAGGGCCTGGTGTGTCTCGGGAAACGATCCGGCTATTTGCATGCGCTCGTTCCAGTCATTGGCAATCGTTGCCAGAGGTGGGTAGAGCGTGGTGCGAAGTTGCTGGACCAGTGCAGGGAGCGGGTAGGCGAAGTATTGGTATTCGCCCTGGCCGAAACCGTGGCGGGCCATGACGACCCGGGAGCGAAAAGACGCTTTGTGCGGGTACAGGGCGGCCAGTTCCTGGCATTCTTCGGGGTTGAGGAGATTGGGCAACAGGGCGTTGCCTTGCTGGTCCAGGTCGCGGCGGATCGCCGGCCAATCCAGTGATTGCATTCGGGTGTGCATGAGCTTGCCTCGGGGCTTATCCGGTGAGGCCTGCAGTCTAGAAAGGCCGCTGGTGCTAAACACTCCGACTCTTGCGGTTGAATTGTCCGGGTAGCGGCAGACATGGAACGATGCAGTTTCTTTGGCCGAGAGGGGCTGTGTTTCCCTGGCGTGCTCCCCTAGGATGTCCATTCTGTATCTTTGCCAGGAAACATTGCTCATGTCCGCCGATCATCGTCTTGCCGTGCCCTTGTCCAAAGCCTATCGCCTGCTCAATCACGGTCCTACGGTGCTGGTCAGCGCTGCCCACGATGGCCAGCGCAATATCATGGCGGCCGCCTGGGCCATGCCATTGGATTTCGAGCCGCCGAAGGTCGCCGTGGTGATCGACAAGTCCACCTGGACGCGGCGTCTGCTGGAGGCCTCGGGGACTTTTGTGATCAACGTGCCCTGCGTTGCCCAAGCCGATGTTGTGCAAACCGTCGGTACGACTTCCGGCCTGGAGCTGACCCAGAGTCATAGCCGCGACAAGTTCGATGCCTACGGCCTGGAAACCTTCAAGGCTGAGAAGATCGATGCGCCGATGCTGGAGGGCTGTGTCGCCTGGTTGGAGTGTCGCTTGTTGCCGGAGCCGCACAACCACGAACAGTACGATTTGTTCCTGGCCGAAGTGATTTCAGCCCAGGCTGATTCGCGGGTGTTCAGCGAGGGTCGTTGGCATTTTGAGGGGCATGACGAATTGCGTACCTTGCACCACGTCGCCGGCGGGCATTTCCTGAAAATCGGCGACGCAGTGGATGGTGAGATTCTGCGGCCCTGACTCAGCGGCTGGCCATCAGATGGGCGCCGAACAGCAGGTAGCAAGTCCCGGCGAAACGATCCAGGCCTTTGCGGCAGCGGCTGTAGAAGGCTGACATCCGCGTACTGGCAAACACCAGGGCCACGCTGGAGTACCAGCAGAAGGACAGGCTGCTCATGATCGCGACGGCCATGGCCAGCAGCGGCGCGGACGGGGAGCTGGGCATGGTGGTGGCGAAGATGGTCGCGACGAACAGCGCCGACTTGGGATTGGTCATATTGCCCAGCAGGCCCCGGCTATAAGCCGAGAGCAGGCTGCGTTTGGGTTCGTGAAGCGTAGGTTGCTGGCCGGCGTTGGCGGGTTGTTTACGCAGGAACAGCTTGATGCCGAGATAGATCAGGTAAGCGCCACCGGCGATCTTCAGTACCAGGTACAGCGATGGCGCGGCGGTGAACAGCGACTTGACCCCCAGCCCACCGGCCAGGCCCCAGAGGATGGTGCCCGTGGCGACACCCAGCGCGCAGACCACGCCATGCTTGCGCGAGTTACCGGCGGCGAGTTGGGCGGTGGTGAAGAAATTCGGCCCTGGCGTGACCACGGCAACGGCCCAGAGCAGGGCGAGGGAGATCAGGGGGCCGGCATACATCAGGTTCTGGGTATCCATGGGGTACGTGCCTCAGTGTTGTTCAATCTCTTTGTGCCTGCCCGAAGCGCTCGCGATAAACCGAAGGTGGCAAACCGACCAGGCTGCGAAACGCAACCCGGAAACTTTCGACGGAGCGATAACCGCATTGTTCGGCGATACGATCGCTGCTTTCATTGCCACTTTCCAGTAACTCTCGGGCCCTGGCCAGTCGTTCGTGCTGCAACCAGGCTTTGGGCGTGATGCCGGTTGCCTCGCTGAAGCGTCGCAGGAAGGTTCGCTCGCTCATGGCGGCCTCGCTGGCGAGCTGGCGAACCTCCAGCGGTTCATGCAGGCGCTCCCGGGCCCATTGCATGACCCGTGACAGATCATTGCGTGGCGTACGACCGACCGGCGCCGGAATGAATTGTGCCTGGCCACCGGTGCGCTGAGGCGACATGACCAGTCGCCGGGCCACGGTATTGGCCACCTGGGTGCCGAAGTCACGAGCGACCAGATGCAGGCAGGCATCGATACCGGCCGCGCTGCCGGCCGAGGTGATGACTTGTCCGGCGTCGACATACAACACATCGGGATTCACCTCGATGGCGGGAAAGCGCTGAGCGAGTTCTTCTGTGTAACGCCAGTGGGTGGTTGCCTGTCGACCATTCAACAGGCCGGCTGCAGCCAGTACGAACACCCCTGAACAAATGGAAACGATCCGCGCACCTCGGGCGTGAGCCTGTTGCAAGGCCTCGATAAGTCGCGCAGGAGGTGGCTCGGTACGGCTGCGCCAGCCGGGAACGATGAGGGTTCGGGCGTCTTCAAGTTGTTCCAGCCCTCCGTCGGCCAGCACCTGGATACCGCCCATGGCCCGCATCGGTCCGGGGTCGACGCCGACAATACGGTGCTCATACCAGGGAAAGTCGAACTCGGGGCGCGGCAAACCGAAGATCTCCACGGCGATGCCGAATTCGAAAGTGCAGAGGCCATCGTATGCCAGGATCGCGACCAGGCCGGGAAAGGAAGTCATATGGCGGAAACTTACCAGTAAGTGTCTTGTGCGCCACTGTAGCGATAACGGCGCGCTGGATAAAGTGTTCTCACACCCACTGATTGGAGCATCCACACCATGGCAAGCCTGGTTCGTAGTATCCCTGCCGCCTCTTCGGCGATTGCCCTGAAGCATTTCAGTCACCGCCTGACCCTGGAAACCGACTGTTCCGACGTGCATGCCAGCCAGCAGGGTGGCGAGCTGGATTTCGTGCTGGTGGATGTGCGGGGCGAGTCGGCCTTTGCGCAGGGGCATGTGCCCGGAGCGATCAATATGCCCCATCGGTTGATGACCGCCGAGTACCTGGAGTCATACCCGCGGGACACCTTGTTTGTGGTCTATTGCGCGGGCCCGCATTGCAACGGCGCCCACCGTGCGGCGGTGAAACTGGCTGCGCTCGAGTATCCGGTGAAGGAGATGATGGGTGGGGTGATGGGATGGCTGGATGAAGGCTTCAGTCTGGTGGGTGAGCAGGCACTGCAACGGGAGGGAGGGGTTGCTTGTGCGTGTTGAGATTTTGGTTTGTAGTTGAGGTGTGGTCCCGGTGAGCAATTATCGGGATTTTTACCTAGATAGATGTACGAGAGCTCGCTATACCGAAGGTCCTACACGGGTGGTACATCTGCACCGAGATGTGAGGACGCGAATAAAATTTTTCCAGTAATAGCCTGCTTTATCTGTCTTGGATGGGTGAGTCACCCATATCAATGTCCCCCTCCATGGATAGGCATGCTATCCAGCTTAAGTCTTGTGGAAATATGTAGTTGTGTTGAGGTATTTCAAATATTTCTGTGAGGACTGATGATATATCGGTGTTTTTTATTTTGTATCCGAGGTGTGTGAGTGAATCTCCTATAAAGATGATTGCGCTGGTTGAGCTTGTTGATTTCTGTGCTATTGCTAGAAGTGCTTTGTCTTTGTTTTGCGTGTTGAAGCTCAATGAGTTTTCGGTTTTTGACCAGTCGATTTTAGATCCTGAGAAGAAAAAAGCTTTCTTTATTGAATGGATTAACTCGTCATGCTTGCTTTGCTCTATTGTTTCGTAAGGGATTTTTTTACTGTCCATCCATGTGGTAAATTCTTCGTCGTAGTAGCTCATTGCTTTTCAAATCTCTTGGTTATTTTTCTCACTGTTGCTTCGGAGGCTTCGAACAAATAATGCGGCCCTTTTTCCTTGCGATGCCAGACGTTTATGTGTGCACCGCTTCGCTTGTCGAACTCAACACGAAACCCTGTTTTCTCATCCAGTGTCTGCATGCCAATAGGCATTCCAATACTGTCTCCGAATTTTCCTAGGGTTGGTTTTTCCGCCTTAAATCCCCTTTTATCTAACCATGCCAGAGCATCGTTACGTGCCTGTTCATAGTATGGGCCGGGTGGATGAGGCGCTACATCGTCGGAGGTATCACGCTTGTCGGGTGAGACAGCATTTTTATTGCCACCCGGGCACTCGCCTTTAACGCAAGCCAACCCCAACGGATCCACCCACCCCGTAGGGTTGGGCGCGTACTGGTAGCTGTTCAGCCCGCCGGCCAGTTTGATCGGGTCGGGAGTGAGGTAGCGGCCGGTTTCGGGATTGTAGTAGCGATGCCGGTTGTAGTGTAAGCCGGTTTCTGTATCGAAATACTGACCCTGGAAACGCAGCGGGTTGTCGATATCCGCGCGGTCGAGGTGGGCTACCCGGCCATAGGCGTAGTAGCGCGCCGCCCAGCGGATATTGCCGGCTTCGTCCGTCAGCTCCTGCGGTGTGCCCAGGTGGTCGAGTTGGTAATGAAAGGCTTCGACCTGTTCCGGTCCCTCGCCATTGAGCAGGGCCAGGGGCCGGAAACTGTCCGGTTCGTACAGGTAGCTGCGGTAATGCGCCGGGCCGCTTTCGGCAATCAGCCGGTCGCCTTGCCAGAGGTATTCGGTGGTCAGTCCTGCGCAGGTCTTGGCAATACGGCGGCCAAAGGCGTCGTAGCGGTAGCTGACCGTGCCGCCATCCGGCAGGCTGACGCCGGTCAGTCGGTGCTGGCAGTCATAGCTGTACTCGGTAACGAGTTGTGGCTCGGTTCCGTTGCGTTCACGGATCAGATTGCCAAAGGCGTCGTAGTCGAAATGGCTATGACCACGGAACAGCAGGCGGTTGCCGCGGGTGCGCGCCATGCGCGGACTGTCGCCCAGCAGGTTGCCGGCAGGGTCGTGAACGAAACGTTCGCAGGGATCGCCACGGACTTCGTTCAGTCGATCCAGCGGGTCGTACTGGTAACGGCGCAGGCCGTGGCGGCTGTCGTCGATGCTTGCCAGGTTGCCGTTGGCTTCATAGGCGTAGAAACGCTGGTAACACCCGCTATTGTCCTGGCTGAGGCTGTGTTTCAGCAGCCGACCTTGTTCGTCGTAACGGTAATGACTGAGCAACTGACCCTGTTGGCGCAGACGCTCGCGACCGGCCTCGAAGCGGTGGCGGGTCAGGTGCCGGCCGTTGAGGTCGACCCCGATCAATCGACCACCCGGCAGGTAGCGATAGTCGATCAGGTTGCCGTCCGGCAAACGGCAGTGAATCAACTGCCCTACGGCATCGTAGCGATAACGCTGGGTGGCCCAGCCCTGGTGTTCGCTGGTCAGGCGGTCCTGGCTGTCGTAGCCGTAGGTCAGCGGCCAGTGCCCGTCATCGACGCTGACCAGACGGCCCAGCCCATCGTAGTGATAGTGGATCTTCTGGCCATCGGCGAGGCTCTTGAGCCGCAAGCGTCCAGCACTGTCGCGTTGGTAGCCGGTGACGAGCTCGCTGCCATCGTCACCGAACTCCTTTTTCTCCAGCAGATGGCCGTTGAGGTCGTAGGCGTAGGCTGTACGTCGTCCATCGAAGCCGGTTTCCTCGCGGATCAGGCCGTTGGGGTAATGGTCGAGGCGGTAATGCTCGCCACGTTCGTTCTCGATTTCGCTGAGCAGCAGCCGGGCGTTGTCGTAGCGATAGCGCAGCTGGCTGCCATCGGGGTTGAAGCGACGACTGACCTGGTGCAAGTCATCCGCGTATTCATAACGGGTCACCCGCCCCAGTTCATCGGTTTCGGCGGTGATCTTGCCGTAGGCGTTGTAGCTGAAGCGGCGCTTGGCCCCTCCAGGCATTTCAACCTGGGTCAGGCGGCCAATGGCGTCCCACGTGTAGCGGGTGACGGCCCCGTCCGCTGCCTGTCGGCTGGTTTGCCGACCTTGTTCGTCGTAGCCGTACTTCAGCAAGCTGCCGTCGGGCAGGCGTTCTTCCAAGAGATGCCCGAGTCGATCCCAGGTGATACTGTGCCGGCTGCCATCCGGGTGACGGATCTCGTTCAGCAGACCCCGGCGGTCATACTCATACTCGGTGACCTGTCCGGAGGGATCGGTCTTGCGGGTGATATCGCCCTGAGCGTTATGGGCATACTTCCAATTCGCCTCGCCGCGTTGCACGCGACACAAATGACCGTTGTGATACTCGTAGAAGGTCGGTTCGTCTTCCGGCGGAATAACGGCCAGCAGCCGGCCGGCTTCGTTGTAGCGATACTCGGTAATGGCGCCCAGGGCATCCGTTTCAGCAATCAGCCGGCCTTGGGCGTCATAGGCCTTGTGTTGCTCCGCGCCATCGGCATCGACCTTGCGGATCAGCCGCGCCCGCTCATCATGGACAAAGACTTCTTCGCTACCGTCGATATGCCGGGCGGTGACGCTGCCGTTGTCGTCCCAGGTGTAGCGGCTGTCCATCTGCGCAAAGCTGGCCCAGTGGCGTACGCAGCGGGCCCGCTTGCCCACGCCTTGCCATTCCCAGTAGAACGCGGCACCGCCGGCCAGCTGGCGCTCACGAATGACGTGATGTTCGTCATAGGCGTAGCGCTCGCACTCGTCGACGGCGTTGGCGGCTTCGATCAGGCGGCCCTGGTCGTCGTAGCGATAGCTGACCAGCGTGCGCAAGATCTGCCAGCCCTCGGCGAGATAAGCGCCGGCCTGTTCCTGCTGGTACTCGACCGCGACGATACGGCTACGGTCGTAACGCAACAGCAGGGCACGTCCGAGGCCGTTGTCCAGGCGCTGGATGCGACCCTCGATGTCATGGCTGATGCTCAGTCGATTGCCATATCGGTCGCTGAGGGAAAACAGCCGGGCGCCGTACCGGTCGTACTTGAAGTGATAGAACCAGGGCGTGCTACCGGCCTGGGTCAGGATCAGTTCATCGGGCGTATCGCCCAGGTAGATCGCCGCTTCGCTCAGGCTGTTGTGAATGGCCGGCCGTTGGGTAGTGGGGCGAGGGAAGCTGATGGAGCGGTTTTCCTGGTCGGTCCAGATGACGTCGTCACCGTCGAACCTCAGGCTATGGGCCAACCCATGGCTCCAGCCCGGGCCGAGGCCCTGGCGGGTTTCCACGGCGCTGGTGCGATACAGCCGGCTCCAGGAAAACGGCAAAGGGCCGTCCAGTTCGCCATCGACCAGGGTCAGCAGTTCTTCGCCGGTGACCATCGACACCGGGCAACCCTGGGTCTGGGTCTTGTCCGCACGCTCGGCGCCCTGGCCGTTGGGGTTGCCGGCCTGTCGCGGAACGTCGTCGAGGTGTTCGCTCTGGCGCAGCGTGGCGTTCTTGCGTCCATCCCAGCGCATCTGCAGGACGCCCTGTTTCTGCGCACCTGCCACGCCCCGGGCTGCCACGGCCTTGTAACGACCGACATAGCCCATGAAACCATCGAGCAGGCTGAACAGGCCCTGGATAAACCGGGTACCGGCTGCCACCATCTGGCTGCCGTATTTCTTCAGGCGCAGGGCCAGGTAGGCAACGCCGGCGCCCGCCGCCGCGACCGTAAGCACCAACCCCAGAAGCAGGTCGATCAGCACGCTCACCAAGGTGCTCGCCACAACATGCGCGGTGTCCCCCGCAAGCTGGCTCGGCGGCAGCGACGCCAGCCAGATCGCGGCGGTGCGCAACAGCAGAAAGAGCGCGGCTTCGTCGCTGGCCAGCAACAGGGCCTTTTCCATCACGGCCGGGGCCCGTCGCGCGAGGTCGGCCAACTCCTGGGCGCCGCTGCCCAGGCGATCAACATAGGCGAGAGGATCCTTGAGGATGTCGAGTACCAGCTCGATCCCTTCCCAGACCCCCTTGATCGCTTCCCAACTGCCGCTGGCCAGACCTTCACCGACAGCTAGCAGCGCTGTCGAGGTGGTCTGTGACGACCATTGCGGTTTGAAGCCGCTCCACTCGCGGCGCAACCAGGTTTCCAGATCCCGGGTCAGGTCCGCATAGGCGGCGAACAGGGCGTCGACCTGCTCGGATGTGACGCCGCCTTGTACCCGCACCCGATAGAACTGACCCGGCCGGCCCTGAAAGCTGCCCTTGCCCTGGGCGTCGAGCAGGATCGGGGTCGCAGGACCACCGTCGACGGGAATGACGTCGACCAGCAGGTCACCCAGTGGAATCTCATGGACCGACTCGAACAGACTCTCGATATTCAGCACGCCGCTGGCCGGGCACTGCGCAACGTTGGACAGAAAGTCGCGGTCCTGGAGGCCGACGACCTTGCGGCTGTCGCCGAAGCGGATGACCCGGTCCATGCCCAGCAATGACGGCAAGTCCGCGGCATGGCTGACCTGATCCAGTGCTTGGGCGTACCAGCTACGGGTCTGCTCGCGATAGAGCGTCAGACTGTCCTTGAAATCGTCGAGTTGTGTTTCGATGTAGTCGATGCGATTCATAGGTTGGCCTCCCTGGCCAGAAACTCCCCGACCGCCAGTTCCCGGGAGAGATAGGCGAGCAGGGCGTCCTGCCGGCTCGGGTCGGGCGCCGAACGCTCCAGGAAACGGGCGATCTTGTGCCGCAGGTGCGGGATGGGCACGGCGTCATACAGTGCGGGGTGGTCTTCGCTCAGCCACTGCAGGCTGTTGTCGATCAGGGTTTCGGGACTCGCCCCTGAAAGGTGTTCCAGTAGCGCTGGCGGAACTTCCCACCAGGGATAAGTCTTCGCTTCGCGCTTGACCGAGGAGGTGAGCGTTCGCGCCTGGCCATTGATGAGATAGCGACTCAAGCCCGGCAGCAGATCGCCGGCCTCGGCGCCGAGAAAGTCGAGGGTCGGCAACCATTGGCGACCGTCCCAGAAACGAAAGAACACCGGGTTGCCCGTCGGCAGCTTCACCTGGGTCAGTCCACGCAGGTGCGCCACGAGCTGTTCCGGGGTGTTCGACGACACCGCAAGCCAACCCCAATCCCGGCAGTCGCTGTCGGCGATCCAGGACAGAAACGGGCTTTGTGCCGTGAGTTCGAGGACATAAGGCATCACCTCAAACCAATCGGCATAAGGTGTGTCCCTCCAGACCGGCAGGGGCGCCAGCAGGTTGCCGATCTTGCGCAAGGCGGCCAGCGGCTTGGCCTCGCTGGCGTCGCTGAGTACCAGGTAGAGGCGTTCGTGAGGGGCAAGCGGGACCTGGGCCAGCCAGCGCTCGGGTGTCAGGAGGTCAGAGCTCACAGACACCTGCCTTGCACTTTTCGCACTCTTCGCAGAACGCCGCGCCACGCAGCAGGGTGGTCAGTTGTGCCATGGACAAAGGCGCTGCCGGGAGAGGATGGGCAATGGCCTGGAACAGACCGGGCAGCAGGGTGGCAACCCGAGTGCCGACACCCGGCACCGCCCCAGCATCGGCATCCGGTTCCGGGCTCAAGGTGATGCCGCTGCCATCGATCCTGATAAAGCTGCCGCCGACCTTGAGGGTCAGTTCGCTGCCGGCCTCGATCACCACTCGGGCGCCGCTTTTGAGGTGGATCTCCTCGGCAGCCTGGAGCAGGTAGCCGTGGCCGAGCCGGACATGTCGGCTCTGGCCGATATTCAGGTGATCGTCGGCGCGTATCTCGGTCTTGCGATCGGCCGAGGTGGTGCGATGTTCGTCGGCCTTGAGTTCGCGGTAGCTGTTGGCGGTCACACGGTCATGGCGCTCATGACCGACCTGGATGAACTGGTCGTGTTCGACCACCTGTTGCCAGTCACGCTGGGCGTGCAGGTAGATCTGCTCCTGGCCCTTGCGATCTTCGATGCGCAGCTCGTTGAAGCCACCGCCGCCGGGTGAACTGAGGGTCTTGAAGACGCTGCGGGTCTTGTGGGCGGGAAGCTCGTAGGGCGGCCGGTTGCGAGCATGGTGCAGGCAGCCGGTAATCAGCGGCTGATCCGGGTCACCCTCGAGAAAGCTCACCAGCACTTCCATGCCGACTCGGGGGATGCTCACGGCGCCATGGCCGTTTCCCGCCCAGGCCGAGGCAACCCTCAGCCAGCCACTGCTGGAGTCGTCGCGGGGCGCCGACCGATCCCAGTGGAACTGCACCTTGATCCGGCCATGGGCATCGCAATGGATGTCTTCGCCCGGAGGACCCGTGACCACGGCGGTCTGGCTGCCATCGATACGTGGTTTCAGGTGGCTCAAGGCGGGGCGAAAAGGCGTATCGCCGGGCAGTGCACGGAAGCTGTTTCGATAGCCCTGCCGGAAACCGTCAGGCGTGTCGGCGGTGGCGGCGAGCTCTTCCAGGACTTGCGGTTGCCGGCCTTCGTGGTTGATTTCGGTCAACAGCCAGAGGGCGTTCCAGGCGGTGTGCGGGTGCTCGTCGAGTGTCAGCAGGTGGCCGCTCGACAGGGCCGGAATATCGCTTTGGCCCTGGGCCTGGCGAAAGGTGCAGCGGTGCCGCTCAAGGGCTCGTTGCGCCCGTTGTTTGCCGTGCTGCGGATCGATGCCGAGCGTTGGGAAGGCGTAGTCCTCCAGGTCTGGCAACTGTTCGCCACGGCTGCTCTGTTCAAGGGCGCGGCCGGGGTTCTCGAAGTCGTAATCCCGCCGTGCGACGCCGCTGCTGCGGGTTTCCAGGCGGACGCTGAAGCGCTTGATGACCGTGGTCGGCGCCGCCAGGCCGCTGTCTGTTTGATAACGCCGAGGCGTTTGTGTGGGGAAGAACGCCTGGTCGTCGCCGAACACCAGGGTGTGGCTGTCGGGGGCATGCTGGAAGTGGAAATGCAGGCCTTCTTCTTCGCACAGACGCTGGATGAAGTGCAGGTCGGACTCCCGGTACTGCACGCAATATTCCCGCGCCGGATAGTGGCCACTGAGGTGGAAGCGGTAGTGGTTGCTGAACAGGCCGTGGTCATTGAGCACCTGCGCGATGATTTGCGGGGTGCTGAGGTGCTGGAAGATGCGCTGGTTGATACGGTGTTCGAGGTCGGCGAGGCGTGGGCGCAGGCTGACCTGGTAATGCGCCAGGCGTTTGCCCCGTGCTCCCTGGGCGACGCGATGGACCTGTCCATAGATACCCGCACCCGAGGTGCAGAGTCTGAGAAAGGCTTGCTTGTGCAGCAGGTTTTGCAGATCGAGATCGCGCTCGCCCACCAACTCCAGATCGAAGCTGAAGGGCTGGTTCAGGGCTTCGCGACCGGTGAAGGCGGCGACCTGCAATGGATGCTCGAAGTCCTCGACTGTCAGGCTGAAGCGAGGTTGATTGGCCGGCGCTGGCATGGATTCCTCCTTGGAAAACCCTTCGGCGTGAAATCAGGGCCGTACGAAACCTTCGCCAATGCCGAAGCCGCAGCGCGCCAAAAGGTTTGAGGGAACGGTGGACGGCGCCGTCGGCGAGGCCGAACGACGCCAAAGGGCAATCAGATCACCGGGGCTCGCCAGTCATCGGAGGCGGAGGTGCCTGCAACTTCGTGGGTCCAGGTGATCTTGCGGTAGCTGAAGAACACGTCCTCCAGATGGGTGAAGTGGGCATGGTCAGGGTCCTGGCAGTTGGGCATGCGCGATTTCACGTCGACGACGATGGCGTCCTCCAGCTCGATGGTGAAGTAGTGCTCCTGGGTGCCGGAGGAGGAGGTGCGGTACCACTCCAGACGGCATTTGGTCAGCTTTTCCCCGCTGGTCAGGGCGCTGAAAATCAGCGGCGAGGATTTGTCGAAGACCTTGCTGATCATCAGCGGCTGGTGCACACGCTGGCCGGTCGGTTGCCCGGACTGCGGGTCGCGGGGGATGGTGACATCGTGGGCGAAACCCTGGACCAGGATCTGGTCTTCATGACCTTCCTGGTAGATGTTTCCGACCGAGTCCTGGGTAAAAGTGCCGGCAGTGATCAGGCCTTGCTTGGTGCCTTGCAAGGTCAGGTAGGCAGGTGTTGGCATGGATGAATTCCTTGTCCGAAGAGGTGCTGTTTGCCATCAAGGGAAACTCGATGGGTTCGCAGGTCTACAGATCAAGAGTTGTGCCTGTTCTTTGATTATTGTTTTAAAACAGTCAGTTATTTCTGTTTTCTCGAAATTTTCTAGATTTAAAGGGCGTTTCTTCAGGAAAAGTGCGCAAGGTGTTGCGCAGGCATGAGCAGGAAATTGCCTGGGTGGTTGGAGGCCTTGTATAGCGGGCATTGTGGGGCTGGAGGGGGCGTTTTCAAGGCAGGGGATGGGACAAAAGTTGCGCAGTCCTGAAACAGGGTCCTGAGCACACCACCCACTCTGTAGGAACCGGCTTGCTGGCGATGAGGCCAGCAAGTCCTGCATCGCCTGACCGGTCGCTATCGCCAGCAAGCCGGCTCCTACAAGGGATCGCGTTCAGCTTGCTCAGCCCTGGGCACTCCAACCGCCACCCAATGCAGTCATCAGGCCGATGCTGGCCTGCAACTGTCGGGTCTGCAACGCCTGCAACTGCCGCTGGGTCTGCAACGCCGCTGTCTGCGCCGTCACCACGTCGAGGTAGTTCACCGCCCCGGCCTGGTAGCTGTTCATGGCCAGGGTCTGGGTGTTCTGCGCCGCATTCACCGCCGCCTGCTCATCCAGGGCTTCGCGCTGCAAGTCACGCAGTTGCGCCAGGTTGTCCTCGACTTCGCGTACCGCGCGCAAGACCTGGCTGCGGTAATGGGCTGAAGCCTCGTCGAATTCGGCCTTGGCCTGATGCTCCTGGGCACTGAGACGCCCACCATCGAAAATCGGCAGGTTGACCAGCGGCCCCAATGCCCAATAGCGATTGCCCGTCGACAGCAGGCTGCCACTGCCCTGGGTCTGGCCGCCGAGCAGGCCGGTCAGGCTGAAGTCCGGGTACCAGGCGGCCTTGGCCACGCCGATCCCGGCATTGGCGGCAAACACCCGGCGTTCCGCCGCGGCGATATCCGGACGGCGTTGCAGCAAGCCGCTGGGCAGGGCGCCGGGCACCTTGGGAATGGTCAGGATTGCCTGGGTCGGCGGCAACTGGAAGTCGCTGGCCGGTTCACCCACCAGCTCGGCTATCGCGTGTTCGGCCAGGTTGCGTTGGCCGCGCACTTCGTCCAGCTGGGCCTGGGCCTCGGCCAGTTGGCTCTGGGCGCGGGTCAGGTCGAGTTCCGAGGCAATCTGGCCCTGGTAGCGGTCACGGGTCAGTTGCAGCGCCTGGGTGTAGTCATCCAGGGAACTGGCGAGGATCCGGCTCTGGGCGTCCAGGCCATTGAGCTGGATATACAAGGTTGCCAACTGTTGTTGCAGGCTCAGGCGCGCCACCGCCAGGTCGTCGCCGGAGGCCTGGGCCTGGGCATCGCCGGCGGCCACCTGGTTGCGAATCCGTCCCCACAGGTCGAGGTCGAAGTTCAGCGTGAAACCCGCGGTATTGCTGTTGTACACCGCCGGCTGGGTGCTACCGCGCAACGGGCGATTGTCCGATTGGCGCTGGCGCAGGGGCTGCGCACTGGCGGTGATCTGCGGGAACAGCCCGGCATGCAGCTGGCTCGCATAGGCCTGGGCGCCGTCGTAGTGCGCCAGGGCGGCGGCCAGGTCCGGGTTGGCCTTGAGCAGGCGCTGCTGCAGTTCGTTGAGGTGTGAGTCCTGGAACAGCGACCACCATTGCTCCGACAGCTTGTCGCCCGGTTGTGCCAGGTGCCACGGACCGTCGCTGGTCTGCTCGCGATAGTACTCCGGCAAGTCGAGTTGCGGCGGCTTGTAGGTCGGCGCGAGGGAGCAGCCCTGCAAGGTCGCGATCAAGAGCCAGGCGCTGCGCTTAAGCCTTGGGGACATGTTGGCCTCCGGCGTCGGCGAGTTTCACCGGGTCGCCTTCGCGCAGGGCGTCCGGCGGGTTGTCGATCACGGTGTCGGCGGGTTTCAGGCCCTGGTCGATGACCAGGCGTTCACCCAGGTCCAGGCCGATGTGGATGTCGCGCAGGTGCACATGGGACTGGGCGTCCAGCACGGCCACCTGGGTGCCCTGGGCACGGAAGATCAGGGCGCTGGCGGGAATGCTGACGCCATGGGTGTCCGCCGGGATCGGCAGGGTCGCTTCGGCATAGTCGCCCGGCAGCAGGACGTTGTCCGGGTTCTCGGCGACGAACTGCGCCAGCAGGGTGCCGGAGCGCGAGTCGATGGCGGTGGAGTTGCCCAGCAGTTTGGCGTTGAACTGCTGGCCCGGGTGTTCCGGCACCGTCAGTTTCACCTCGAGACCGGGATGGATCACGCTGGCGTAGTTCTGCGGGATCGGCACGTAGAGCCGCAGTTGGTGGGTGTCGGCGATGTCGAAGAGCTCCGGATCGCTGTCGTTGTCGGCCTTGATCAACTGGCCGATATCGGTGTTACGGGCAGTGATGGTGCCGGCGAAGGGCGCGCGAATGGTCTTGTACGCTTCCAGGGCCGACAGCCGCGCGTAGTCGGCGGCGGCGGCTTCGACATTGGCCTTGGCCGCGTCGGCGTTGGAGCTTTTTTCATCGGCTTCCTGGCGCGACACCGAATGGGTCTCCACCAGGTTTCGCCAACGGGTGGCGGTGGTCCCGGCCAGGCGCGCGTTGGCCTGTTCCTGCACCAGATGGGCATGGGCCTGGGCGACCTGCTGGTCGAGGTCCGGGCTGTCGATTTCGGCGAGTATCTGGCCGGCCTTGACCTGGCTGCCGATGTCGGTTTTCCAGTCTTTAAGGTAGCCGCTGACCCGCGCATGGATCGGCGCCTTGCTCCAGGCTTCCAGGTGGGCCGGCAGGCGCAGGGTGTCGCCGGCGGCGTTCTGCGCCGGCTTGAAGACGCTGACCATGGGGATGGCGGCGCTTTCGGTCCAGGCGGTCACGGATTTTTCGTGGCGGGTTCGCGCGGCAATCCCGTTGGCGACCAGCAAGGCGGCCAGGGTCAGACCGCCGACGCCCATGTAAAGCAGGCGTTTGCCCGAAGGTTTGCGATCAGTCATGGGTGTTTTCTCCAGCTACGGCGCGAATAGGTTGGCGACCATGCACCAGGCTGAACACCACGGGGACGAACAGCAGGGTGGCAGTGGTCGCCAGGATCAGACCGCCGATCACGGCGCGTCCGAGAGGGGCGTTCTGTTCTTCGGAAAGGGCCAGCGGCAACATGCCGATGATCATCGCCAGGGCGGTCATGCAGACCGGACGGAAACGGGTGTAGCCGGCTTCCAGGGCAGCCTTGAGGGCGTCGCCGTGTTCGGCCAGGCGTTCGCGACAGAAGCTCACCACCAGGATCGAGTTGGCGGTGGCCACCCCCATGCAGAGGATGGCCCCGGTCAGGGCCGGCACCGACAGCGAGGTGCCACTGAGGAACAGCATCCAGACGATCCCGGCGAGGGCCGCGGGCAGGGCGGTGATGATCACGAACGGGTCGACCCACGACTGGAAGTTGACCACGATCAGCAGGTAGATCAGCACCACCGCGCCGAGCAGGCCGAAGCTCAGGCCGCCGAAGGCTTCATGCAGGGCGTCGATCTGCCCGTGCAGGCTGACAATCGCGCCCTTTGGCCGCAAGGACGAGGCATCGTCGAGGATCTTCTGGATGTCATGGGCCACCGCGCCGAGGTCTCGGCCTTGCACGCTGGCGTAGATGTCCAGGGTCGGCTGGATGTTGTAGTGGGTCACCACCGCCGGGCTCTGCACCCGATTGATGGTCGCCAGGCCGCCGAGGATCTGCGACTGGCCGTTGCTACCGGTGACCGGCAGTGCTTCCAGTGATGGCAAGCTGTCCAGGCGGTATTGCGGAGTGGCCGCGACCACGCCGTAGGACACGCCGTTGGCCGGGTTGAGCCAGAAGGTCGGTGCCACCTGGGAGCTGCCCGCCAGGGAGGCGACCATGCTGTTGGTGACGTCACGCTCGGTGATGCCCAGGCCCTTGGCGCGCATGCGGTCGACCTTCACTTCAAGCGACGGGTAGCCGACCGATTGCTGGATCCGCAGGTCGGCGATCCCCGGTACGTGTTGCAGGCGTCTTTGCAGTTCGAGGGCGAAGACGCGGTTTTCCTCGGCGCTGCGTCCGGAGATTTTCACGTCCAGTGGAGCCGGTGCGCCGAAGTTGAGGATCTGGCTGCTGATATCCGCCGGGAGGAAGGCGAACTGGCTGCCGGGGAAGCTTTCCGGCAAGGCCGTGCGCAGCTTTTTCACGTAGTCGGCGGTGGGCTGGTGATCGGCCTTGAGGGTGACCTGGATATCGCCGTCCTGCGGACCGATGGTGCCGCTGCTGCTGTAGGCCATGTCGATACCGCTCAACGGAATACCGATGTTGTCGACGATGTTGTCCAGTTCATCGGCGGGAATCACCTCGCGGATCCGCGCTTCGATGCGGTCGAAGGTCGCGGCGCTTTCCTCGATCCGGGTACCCAGTGGCAGGCGTACGTGCAGGGCCAGGGCGCCGGCGTCGGTGGCCGGGAAGAAGTCTTCGCCCAGGCTCGGCAGCAGGCTGAAGGACGCCAGCACGCAGGCCAGGAAACCCAGCAGGAAACGCTTGCGGCAACCCAGCGCCAGGGTCAGCAGTCCGTGATACACATCGCGCACCGTCGAGAAGCCGCGTTCAAAACCCTGCTGGAAATTCAGTGCGCCTTGCAGCAGGCGATTGCGTGGCTTGCGGTGCTGTTCACCTTCGTGATGGTTGATGAATTCATCTTCGGGATGATGACCGCTGCCGCCCTCGACCACATGGGGCTTGAGCAGGAACATCGCCAGGGTCGGTACCAGGGTCCGCGAGAGGAGGAAGGAGCTGGCCATGGCGAAGATCACCGCCAGGGCCATTGGCCGGAACAGGAAGCCGGCGATACCTTGCAGCATGAACATCGGCACGAACACGATGCAGATACACAGCAGCGAGACGAACGCCGGACCGACGATCTGTTTCGCGCCGTCGAGGATCGCGTCGTTGACCGCCTTGCCCTGTTCCAGGTGCCAGTTGATGTTCTCGATGGTCACCGTCGCATCGTCCACCAGGATCCCCACCGCCAGCGCCAGCCCGCCGAGGGTCATGACGTTGAGGGTCTGGCCGGTGGCGGCCAGCAGGGCGATGGCCGAGAGCACCGCCAATGGAATCGAGGCGGTGATGATCAGGGTCGAGCGCCAGCTGCCGAGGAACAGCAGGATCATCGCACTGGTCAGCAGGGCCGCGATGATGCCTTCGCGGGCCACGCTGCCCACCGACTGCTTGACGAACACCGAGGCGTCGCCCAGCAGCGAAGTCTTGAGCTCCGGCGGCAGGGTTTCATTGATCAGCGGCAGCATGTTGCGGATGTTGTCGACGATCGACAGGGTGGAGATATTGCCGTTCTTCATCGCCGGCATCAGCACCGCGCGGCGGCCATCGACCCGCACGATGTTGGTCTGCGGCGGCGAGCCGTCACGCACGTGGGCCACCTGGCCGATGGTGATCAGGGCGCCGTCGACGGTCTTGATCGGCAGGTCGTTGAGTTCCTCGATGATTTTCGGGCTGTTGTTCAGCAGCACGGTGTATTCGTAGGGGCCGAGTTTGGCGGTACCCACCGGAATGATCTGGTTCTGCGCGGCCAGGGCATTGCCCACATCCTGCGCCGAGAGGCCCTTGGCGGCCAGCGCCTGGGGATCGAGGTCGAGGGTGATCTGGCGTTGCTTGCCGCCCATCGGCGTTGGAATCGCCAAGCCCGGAACGGAGGTCAGGGGCAGGCGGATATTGTTCTGCACCAGGTCACGAATCTTCGCTTCCGACAGCGTCGGACTGGAAAACGCCATCTGCAGGATCGGCACCGTCGAGGCGCTGTAGTTGAGGATCAGCGGCGGGGTGATCCCCGGCGGCATTTGCTTGAGCACGGTCTGCGAGACCGCGGTCACCTGGGCGTTGGCGGTGCGGATGTCCACTCCCGGCTGAAAGAAGATCTTGACGATGCCCATGCCCGGCAACGATTGCGACTCGATGTGTTCGATGTCGTTGACCGTGGAGCTCAAGGAGCGTTCGTAGGTGTAGATCACCCGGCCGGCCATGTCCTCGGGGGACAGGCCGTTGTATTGCCAGACCACTGCGACCACCGGGATACCGATGTCGGGAAACACGTCGGTGGGGGTACGCAGGGCCGCCAGCGGCCCGATGATGCAGATGAATATCGCCAACACGATAAACGTGTAGGGCTTGAGCAGTGCGGTCTTTACCAGCCCGAGCATGCCTGAACCTCCGGGGAGTGGAATTGCAAACACCGGCAGTCTTGCGTCTGGAACTTAACGTTTAGCTTTCACCAACATGAAGGATCTTTTAGATAAGGACTGAAAATCCCTTCATGTGTGTTCATTTGTACAAAAGCCTCTAGTTCGCCACTCTTCGTCTCGATTAGACGGATTTTCCGTCCAGCGATAAAGCACTTGAATATGAGAGGAATTCATTCAATGACCCTTAAACCGCTGATGTTGATTTCGACCCTTGGACTGGTTTGCCTGCTGTCTGCCTGCGCCGCGCCGCAGCCCAAGGCTGACCCGAGCGAAGCCTGGATCGGCCTGGGGCAGGGGTCGAGCGACGACCTGCTGGCAGAGCGTGTGGATGGCAAGCGCGTCGACGACGGCCGTTACTTCGAAGTGGCACCGGGCAAGCACGATCTGAAAGTGCTCCTGGTCCAGGGCGCCAACGGTAATTCCGACCAGCCCGAGTGCAGCGGCCAGGTGGAATACGACCAGTTCAAGGCTGGCAAGCGCTATCACCTGGTGGAGTCGGGATCCGGCGTCAATGTTGGGGCTGAACTGGTGAACGACCACGGCGTGACCGTGGCCCAGTCCAGGAAGTTTTCCTGCATTTAACCGCTGACAGTTTTTTTCATCTTTTGAGGTAGAACACCATGACATTCAAACCCCTGATGCTGATTCCGACCCTGGGCCTGGCTTTTCTGCTCTCCGCGTGTGCCGGCCCGATGCCGAAGGCGGATCCGAGCGAAGCCTGGATCGGTCTGCAAAATGAAGCGCCGAACGACATGCTCGCCGAGAAGGTCGATGGCCAGAAAATCGATGACGGGCGTTTCTTCGAAGTGCCACCTGGCGCCCACAAGCTGGACGTGATGCTGGTGGAGATGCCGTGGGGCGATGGCAACCAGCAGGACTGCTCGGGGGAAGTCAGCTTCAACCAGTTCAAGGCCGGCGAGCACTACAAGCTGGTGGAGTCGAGCCTGGGCCAGGAAGTCAACGCCCGCCTGATGGATTCCCATGGCAAGCAAGTCGCCGAGACCGGCGACTTCCAGTGCCTGCCGGGTTAATCGCTGGCCTTCAGGACCGCACTGAAGCCTGACGGCGCAGCGCTGATGGTAGCGTTGCGCCAGGCGGTCTGCAGTTGTTGGTCGAGCAGTGCCGGCACCGGCTTGTCCGGCTGTTGTTGCAGGCTGAGCTTCAGCCCGTTGAGCGAACGACCACTGAGGCGATTACCCATCAGGTCTTCACGGAAAACCTTTTCGGCTTCGGCCGCGTTGCCCTGGGCCAGCAGCGCGTAGCCCAGGGATTCACGCAAGGTGTAATACCAGTCCGGTGGCTCGTTATAGCTCAGTGCATCCTGAATGGAGACCGCCTTGCGCCAGGCGCCGATGATCTGCTCCTGGTTATCGCCCTGGAGTGATTTGAGGTCGGTGGCCAGGGCCTGCGAGGGATCCTTGCCAAACACCTTCGCAGCGGTTTCCCGCAGTGACGCCAGGTCGAGCTTGCCGTGGCTGCTGTCCTGGGCCTTGTTCAGCAGGATCAGGTTGGCAATGCGAAACAGCTCCGAAGCCTTGTTGTTGCCGTAGTTGAGATCCGGTATGGCTTTCAGGGTATCGGTCACCGCCTGCCAGTAGCCCTTGAGCGCGTCGTCGATTTTCTCCTGGTCCAGTCCGTCCTCAGCCAACTGCCGATAAGCCTTGGCGTAGGCGGCCATGACCCGGGTGTAAGGCGCGGTCAGTGGCTTCCAATCCTTGTCGGCCTGGGTGCAGGTGTCGTTGATGGTCTTCAGGCCCTGCTCGATCTTCGGTTCGATACGCTCCAGGGCGGTCCAGTCCTGGAAGCGCACGGCGAAGTAATAGGGCACGGCATAGAAGTAGTCGGACTTGGTGCGGATCTCGTCGGGGTACTGCTTGCAGAGGAACTCCAGGGCCGAATACTGCGTGGTGTTTTCCACCAGTTCCTCGGCCATGTTCATGGCTTCGTTCTGGCGGCCCTCGATGGACAGGGTCCAGATCAGGAAGTGAATATTGTGACCCAGGTAATGCAGCGGGTAGGGGCTCTGCGGGCCGACCTGATGGGCATAGGCCCGGTCCACCGAAACCGCCGTGTAGTTGGCGACGCTGGCCAGGGCGTTGTTGCCGGTGCGCTGGTAGATATGCGAGGCCATGTGCACCAGATGGCCGATGGCCGGGTTCTGGTCGCGGAAGCGATTGGCCATGGGCAGTCCGCTGTCGGGGAACGGCGATTCCTCGATGGCGTGGATATAGAAGTGATTGGCGCCGGTGTGCAGCTTGTCCTGCACCAACACGCGGTTGAGTACCTGCAACGCCTCATAGGCCGCCGGCGTCGGTTGAACCGTATCGGAGACCGCCTCCTCACCGTCCCACCATTTCCACGGGGTCAGGTTGAGCAGGGCATCGGCGTAGAGGGTGGCGGCATCGAGGTCGTCGAAATAGGTCTGCGACAGTTCTTTCATGGCGTCGGCGTAGTGCTGTTTGCCGTCGTCGTCGAGGCTGACCTTGCCGTCCTTGAGGGTGTAGGCGGTGAGGAACGCCTTGGCGTAATCGACTTCACGCTGTAGCTGCCGTTCGCTGAAATGGGCCTTGGCTTGCGGGTCCTTGAGGCGGGCATTGGCGTGTTCCAGGGCGATCTGCGCCGAGCGATAGGCCAACTGGTCGCAACCGGGGGTGGCGTCGCTGTTGATATTGGAGTTGGCCGACAAGGCAATGCCCCAATAAGGCATCGCCGAGCCTTCGTCGAACCGGCTGGCCTGGTAGAAGGCGCGGATGGCTTCGGAGAAGTTGAAGCCATATTGCAGGGCCATGCCCTGGCTATAGAAAGCTTCGACCTGATCGGCGTCCTTCAGGCTGACCATGGGATAACGCGTACCGCCCAGGCCCGAGAGCAACTGGCCCTGTTCGGTGTCCTTCTGGCTGACGCATTGGCGCAGGACTTCGAGGTACGGGGTGTCGGGCGAGACCGGGGTGAAATGCTTCGGACCTTCGGCCGTTTCAGGTCCGTGGGTATGGGCCTGGGCCACGGACAGGCCGGTGAGCAGCAGGGCAGCGACAGCAAGACGCAATACAGCCATGTAGTGAATGCTCCTTTCAGGACGCGAGTCGTTCTATCTGGGGTGCCAGGTCTTTTTGCGGGATGACCACCTGGACCAGCACGGTCTCGTCGATCACCAGCAGCTTGAGCAGCAGTTCGCGCAATTCACCCAGGGTCGAGACCTTGTAGCCCTTGGCGCCGAAACCCTTGGCCAGGGCCAGGTAGTCCCAGCTGGGGAGGAGGTCGAAGGGCGCGAACTCACCATGTTCCTTGAACGCATTGATGTTCACGAAGGCCTGTTCGATGGCGTAGACCTCGTTGCTCATGACGAAGACCACGGCATTTACGCGATTGCGCACCAGGGTCGACAGTGACTGGCACATCATCATGAAGCCGCCGTCGCCGGCGACCACCAGCGGCCGGCGCTGGCCGCCCAGGGCCACCCCCAGGGCGCAACCGGTCTCGTGACCGAGGGAACCCCAGATGGCATCGGCGACAAAGCTGTTTTCGGGCATGCCCATGATATTGCTCGCGGCATACAGCGCCGAACTTTCACCGAGGATCAGCGCGCTGTTGTCCCACAGGCGTTGCTCCCGGGCGAAATCGGCGAGGGTGTCGAGGAACCGCTCGTAACTCAGGGGCGTGTCGTGATCGGTTGCCCTGAGCTGCGGCGAGAGCGGTTCACGCGGACGCAAGGGCAGCGGGAAGTCCTCGTCCAGGCCGAGTGCGCTGGTCAGGGCGGTCAGGTACTGCGGCAGTGGAACATGGGGGTAATACTGCAAGCCGGTGCGGGCCAGCTGGGTGTTGACCAGGATGATCTGGCCGAAATCCTTTTTCAGCAGTTGCAGGTAGTCGTCGGTGAAGATGACCCCGATGGCCAGGATGCAGTCGGTCTGGTCCACCAGGTCCTGGGTCCACAACCGTGAGGCGGTGCCGGCATAGGTGCCGATGAATTGCGGGTGGTTCTCGTCGACGACGGTCTTGGCTTCCAGCGAGGTGGTGAACGACAGGCCGCTGGCTTCGATCAGGTGCAGTGCCTGTTTTTGCAGGCCGAAACGGGCGATCTCGATGCCGAGCATGATCAACGGCTTTTTCGCCTGGCGCAGGCGTTGCACCGAGGTCTCGACCGCGGCGTCCAGCGACAGCAGATCGCAGGCGGCCGGCACGGGAGAGAGTTCGCCGACGGGTTCCTCGCAGGGTTCACCCCAGACGTTCTGCCAGGCTTCCAGGTAGATCGGCCGGCGCTGGCTGATGGCGGCCACCAGAGCTCGGTCGATCAGTGCCGGTGCGGTACGGCTGTCGTCCAGCAGCTCGCAGGCCACGGTGATGTTCTCGAACACCTTGCGCCCGACTTCCAGGTCTCCGGTGGAGTGGTGGAACAGCACATCCGCCGACCAGATGATCTGGCGATTCTTCGCCGACGGGCTGGCACTGATGACCACCACCGGGTTGCGCTCGACATAGGAGCCGGCAATGGCGTTCACCGCGCTGAAGGTGCCGACGCCGTATTGCAGGGAGACCGCGCCGATGCCGGCATAGCGGGCGTAACCGTCTGCAGCGTAGGCGGCGCTCATTTCATTGACTTCGCCGACCGGCTGGATATCGGTGGATTTCTCCAGGGCGTCCATGAATCCCGACACATAATCGCCGGGGACCTGGAACACCTTGTGCACACCCAGTTGAAGGAGCCGTGCCAGCAGGTAGTCGGCGACGGTAAAGTCTCTACGTATTGCCATGGTCGATCCCCTTATAGGCAAATTGAGTCACTTCATTCAGGGTGTTCGCGCAGTCCTTGCAGGCTGGGCGCTTGCCCGGTTCCAGGGCGCAGCCATCGGGTGTCGGCACCGGCAGCAGGTCGTAGTGCTTGGAGAGCCAGGTCGGCCGCTTGAGGCCGAAGAAGTCCTGGAGTGTCGATTCGGCCACGGTCAGTGCGCCTTCGACCCAGCCCTGGCCATAAGAGTAGGCCTCGCCGACGATATGGATTTGCTGGTTTTCCACCGGCCGGCGCATGCGGCAGATGATCTGGTCGAGCCGGTAATTGGCTTTCCATTCATGCCAGCCGCCGCCGTACGGATCGGCGTCCCAGGCGTGATAGACCGCCGAGTAGGGACGCGGCAGTTCCACCTGGTCATGGACCTGGGTGACCTGCATCTGCGCCACCCGGACCATTTCGTCGCTGACGGTGAACTGGGTCCTGGGCACCACCGGCTCGGTCTTGAGCAGCCCGGCCAGGTTGGCGGGCGTGTGGCCAACAAAGGGTGCACCGCCTTCCAGGCCTTTCCAGAACGGCACGGTGCCGATGTCATTGTAGGAGGCCATCAGCAACGAGTTGAGCGTCGGCTCACCGCCTTTCTGCTCGCATTCGGTGCCCATGTAGTAGATCTGCCGCACCGGCAGGTCGGTGACCGAACGCCCGGCCACCAGCCCGAGGGCACGCCACCAGGGCTGTTCGTAGGCGAGGAAGAGCTTGAAGGCCGATTGCACCAGTACCGAGCCGAGATTGTCCTTGAGCCAGGGATCGTTGAAGAATGGCGAGTCGATCAGTTCCAGGGAACGGCGAGGCATGGCCAGGATGATTTTCTTCGCCTTGACTACGGACTGGCCGCCGGCGTCGCGGGTGCTGCCGTCCACCGTGGTGGTGGTCTGGAAGTGCAGGCGGTAGGGGAAGTCGGGGTCCTTGGCGTAGCTGATGGCGGTCAGCCGCTGGTTCATCCGTACCCGTTGCTTGCCCGGTAGTTTGCCGGGGAGCTTGGCGAACTTTGCCGCGAGGGTCAGGGGCAGGCTCTGGAAACCCTTGGTCAGGGTCAGGAACTCGGTGGTGTCGGTGTATTCGGTGGCGGGCAGCTGGGTTACCGCGCTGGCGTTGGCGACGTTGGCGTCATAGCCGCCGGCATCCTTCATGAACTGGTAACCCTCGTTGCTCATCACCCGGTAGAGCAGGTCCCAGAAGCCATACCGCCAGATTTCCTTGCCGAACACCGTGACCTGCATCTGCTGGCACAGGCTGAGCTTGTCAAAGCCCGGGTACACATAGTTCATCACCTTGACCTGCAGGTCCTCGGGGCAGAAGCCGCGCTCGGACCAGGCCAGGTCGTAGGGGATTTTTTCCGGGGCTTCGACGAAGTCGCGATAACGGAAGCGCTTGCCGCGCAGGTAAAACAGGTTGTTCTTCGAATAGACCGGCTTCGGTGCACCCATGGGGAAATCCTGGCTGGGCAGCTTGAGGTGCTTGACCAGATTGTCCACCAGCACATGGCCGTCGGGCCCCGGGATGTAGCGCATGCCGCCGACCTCGGCGACCACATTGGGCAAGCCCGGCAGGTTGATACTGAACAGGCGTCCGCCGATTCGGTCACCGTATTCGAACAAGGCAATGTTCTGTGTATCGCCATGGACCTGTTGCAGGCGCCAGGCGCTGTAGCAGCCTGAGACGCCACCGCCGACCACGGCCACGTCAAGTTCCAGTTCTTGCGACTTCATGGCGAACTCCATTTCGAAAAGAAAGGGCACTGAGCATTCCAATCGCGACCAAGTATTGTCGAGTTTTGCCGAAATGCCAGTGTGCCACTACGGTATCGCGTCGGTGGCCAAATCACTGGCCGCCAACAGGAGGAACAGGCACGGGAGCGCGGGGGGATCAGGTGGCCGGGGTGCTGACGAAAATCTCCAGGCCCTCGGCATAGGCGGTGAATTGCTCGAGGCGCGGATAGTGTGTCGCCAGGCATTGTTCGGGGAGCATCATTTTGCTGAAGCTCCAGGCAACCGCCAGGCTGATGCCTTCCTGACGAATCGTGCCGTCCTCAGGCAGCGGCTGGCGTGCCAGTTCGCTCTCGATTTGAGTGTAGGCGGCTTCCAACTGGCCGCCGACTCGTTCCAGCCAGGGCCCGTGCTGTTTTTCCGCCGGGCGCAGGTTCTTCTCATAGACGATCTGCACCGATTTCTCACAGGCGGCCAGGGCCAGCCCGATCAGCCGCAGCCCGCGTACCTGTTCGGCCAGGCTGGCGTAGGCCTGGCCGGGGCCGGCGATCAGCGCCAGGTACTCGAGGATCAGCCCGGAGTCCATCAACACTTCACCGCTGTCGCAGACCAGGGTCGGCGCCTTGACCACCGGGTTGATCTGCGCGAAGCGCTCGAAGTCACGAAACACCGAGACCGACTGGTGTTCGAAGGCGATGCCCAGGTGCTTGAGAGTGATGGCGACCCGGCGCACGTAGGGAGAGTCCAGCATACCGATAAGCTTCATTGATCCTGTCCTTTTGATACGGTGAAGAAGTCTTCAGCCCCGAGGGCTTGAGACGGTTACTCCGCTGGACACGCAGCTTTGAGTCCTGGCGGAATACTAGTTGGCTATCGCGTTGAGTTTCAAGTCGCCAGCTATGCTCCTGTAATACCGTCATCGAGTAGGAGCGAGGCCTGCCATGCATGCTGTCAAAACTGCCCTCGTGCTGGCTGGAGGCGGTAGCCTCGGCGCGGTCCAGGTGGGCATGCTCAAGGCCCTGGTGGAAGCCGGGGTCAGTTTCGATCTGGTCATCGGTGCCTCGGTCGGAGCCATCAACGGTGCCTACTTCGCCGCACGGCCCACCGCTGAAGGCGTGGAGGAGTTGGCGGACTTCTGGCGCAGTTTGCGCAAGGGCGATGTGTTTCCCCTGTCGTTGCTCGACACCCTGAGGGCGCTGATCAATCGGCGCGGCTTTCTGTTACAGGCCACGGCACTGGAGCGACTGCTCAAGCGAGCGTTGCCCGTGGCACGGATCGAAGACACGGTCCTGCCACTGCATATCGTCACCACCAACCTGCTGACGGGGGCCGAAGAGCTGTTGTCCAGCGGCAGTGCGCAACAGGCGCTGCTGGCCAGCGCGGCGATCCCGCTGGTATTTCCTTTCGTGAAGATTGGCGACAAGCTGTTGGTCGACGGTGGCGTGGCGAGTAACACGCCGATTGCCAGTGCGGTCGACCTGGGGGCCAACCGCATCGTGGTGGTGCCGACGGGGTTCGGCTGCGCTTGCCCACAACCGCCTGCCGGCCTGGTGGCCCTGGCGTTGCACACCTTGAACCTGATGAGCATGCGGCAATTGGTGCGCGATATCGAACTCTACGCGCACCGGGCAGGTATTCACGTGGTTGCGCCTTTGTGTCCCTTGGGGATCTCGGTCTTTGATTTCAGCCAGACCGATGCCTTGTTGCAGCGCGCCTATGAGCAAACTTGCGTCTGGATCGAGGAGGGCGGGCTGGTTCGTACCGGCGTGCCCGATTCATTGCAGGCTCACACTCATCCCTCGGCCCACGGGCACTGAGGGGCACAGGGTCTCAGGGATGGAGCCGGTCATTGCGGTAGACACCCAGGCAGACGCCCACGGCGACCACCACCGGCAGGATCAGCGCCCATAATCCCCAGGCCAGATAGAGCAGGGCGGCGCCGACGCAGCCTGAGGCAAAGGCCAGCAGCGTCGCGCAAATCGGTTTCAGACGTTGCTTGATCACGCTACGTTGCTGCGCATCATGCTCGGTCCACAGGGCAAACACATCGACGGCGAACTGGGTGACGTTGCCGGTCATCAGCGTGGTCGGCGGAGTCCCTTTCATATACTGGCGGGAAATCGCGTTCTGAATCGCCATGGCGGTGACCCCGGTCATACCGGTGATCAGTGCCGTCGCGCTGTCACCATCGGTAAACGGTCCCCAGACAATCGCCAGCAGGGCAAAGGCCGCGAGTATCAGCGTATGGGCGAGCAATAACAGGCGCAGCGGCGTCAGTCCCCGACGATGAATCGCCACCGCGGCCAGGTGTGTCAGCCCCACCACCAGCACGAATACGGGCAGCGCGATCAGCTTGGGCAACGCGCCGGAGGTGCCATGGACAATGCTCACGCCGAGGGTGACAAAGTTACCGGTGACATGGGCGGTGAACAGACCCTGCAAGGCGAGAAAGCCCAGGGTGTCGACGAAGCCGCCGTTGAAGCTGAGAGCCGGTCCAACGCTGGGGTGCAAGGGGGATTCCATGACATATCCTCTCTGGATCGGGCGTCGGGGCACAGGATTGAGCCAGACGGTAACTCGCCGTCTGTCGTTGATCAAGGCAGGACAGCTGAAATAACTGACGTAAAATTTCATGGTGCAAATCGGCGTGTGAAGTGTCTGGCACCATAAAAATTCGCTACGCTCGCACACCTCAGCAGACTTCCCAAGGATGTGGTGCATGCGCGTACTTCAGAGCAATCCCCAGGACGATTTCCGGGTCAAGGCCTACGCCGGGACCAGCGGCGTGTTGCTGGCCATCGATCTGGCCGAATCACGGCGGGCCGGCCTGCTCGGTTTCGCCATCGAACGCCAGGAGGGCAGCGGTCCCTGGCAGTTCCTGTTCAACAGCCTGACGTTCCCCGGCAAGGAACACACCTTCCCCCAGTACCACGCGACCCCGAGCAATCTGGCGCCTTTGCAGAAATTCCGTTGGGCCGACTACAACGTCGAGCCCGGGAGCACCAGCAACTATCGGGTGCACCTGGCCTACGGCACGCCCGATGCGCCGCAACTGGGTGAATCGCTGGCGCTGACGGTGACCACCGACAATGGCCTGCCCAAGGGCCAGCGGGTGATCTTCAACCGTGCGGTGGCGGCCAGCCAGGGTTTTGAGCGCAAGTTTCCCGATCTGGACAAACTGATCAGTACCCAGAAAAACCTGCCCATCGAAGCCTGGCCGGATGCGGCGCGGCTGTGGCTGGAAAACGGACTGCTGGAAGAGCTGCTGGGTTTTATCGCCCGGGCAACGGATGTGCAGTGGGGCCTGGATATCGCCATCTATGAGTACCAGTTGAAGGCGATTGTCGATGCGGTGAACGCGGCGCAGCAGCGCGGTGTGCGGATTCGAGTGCTGTATCACGCCAAGGTCGGTGATGAGGACACCACTCTGAACGAGCAAAGTCTGACGCCGATTCCGGCGGAGAGCAAACGTGGGCGGGTCACCAGCAATATCTTCCATGACAAGTTCATTGTGCTCAGCCAGCGCGATGCCGGTGGTGAGTATCGGCCTGAAGCGGTGCTCTGCGGCAGCACCAACTTCACCGCCAATGGTGTTTATCGTCAAGCCAACGTGGTGCACGTGCTTGACGACGTTCGCCTGGCCACCGAGTACACCCAGGTCTTCGAGGAAATCTGGGCGGCGCCGGCGGATGTGGCGGCGACCCGCAAGTGGATCACCCAGAACAATCCCATGGACCCGAGCCAGCCGTTGTTCGCCGGGTTCTCCCCGCGTACCGGACAGGGTGATCTGAAGGAGTTCGTGCAGATCATTACGGCGGCGCAAAAGGACGTGCTGTTCGCCACCGCATTCGCCTTGCCCCAGGAAATCCTCGACGCCTTGCTCGGCAAGCCCCATGACGATGTGCTGCGTTTCGGCTTGCAGAATACCGCCAGCAGCATCTCCGGGATTCACGCCGATCGGACGGATGATTTCGTGGCCACGGCGCTGCTCAATACCGGCCTGGAGGGTTGGATCAAGGAGGGACTCAAGGGCCAGAAGGGCAATCTGCTGGTGCACACCAAGGCCATCGTCACTGACTTCACCACCGATGCACCGACCATTATCAGTGGCAGTCACAACCTCAGTGTCGGGGCCAGTGACGGCAATGACGAGAACTACCTGGTGATCCGTGGCGATGTCGATCTGGCGGATCGTTATGGCCTGGAGATCCTGCGCTTCTACGAGCACTACCGGTTCCGTTATTACGCGAAGAAGCTGGAACTCAAGCAGGTCCAGCCGCTGTCACCAGACAACAGCTGGAGCGATGGGTATTACAAGGATGGCGACTTGAAGATGCTGTCGCGGTTGCGCTTTGCCGGACGCTAACGGGATCAGGCGCTCAGGTTCTTCATCGCCGCGCGATACTGCTTCGTCCGCCGGCCGATAAACAACCGATCCAGCACCAGCGCCCACACCGCCGAAACTTCGGGGTGAGGGCGCTTGCCCTTGCTCAGGCGCTGCAACTGGAACTTGACCACCGCCATGTTCGCCAAGGCCGCCAGCGGCTTTTTCTTCCAATGGATTGGTGGCAATTGCGGATGGCTGTCGCGGCCTTCGCGCCAGTGCCGGGGCAGGTGCGGTTCCACGGCCAGCGCGGTGCCGATACCGGCCATGGCGATGCCGCTGTCCAGTACCTGTTCGACGATGGGCAAGCGCCGAATACCGCCGGTGACCATCACCGGCATTTTCGCCACCTTCGCCAACTCGCCGGCCATTTCCATGAAATAGGCTTCCCGCGCCAGGGTGCGGCCGTCCCGTGCTTCGCCCTGCATGGCCGGAGCCTCATAGCTGCCGCCCGACAGCTCGACCAGGTCCACCGGCAAATCGTTGAGCCATTCGATCACCTGACGGGCATCGTCAGCGTCGAAGCCGCCGCGCTGGAAGTCCGCCGAGTTGAGTTTGATCGCCACGCAAAAGTCCGCTGAAACCACGGCCCGGATCGCCTTGACCACCGACAGCAACAGGCGTGCGCGATTCTCCAGCGAGCCGCCCCAACGGTCGCTGCGCTGGTTGCTCAGCGGCGAGAGGAACTGGCTGATCAGGTAGCCGTGGGCCGCGTGGATCTCTACACCGGTAAAGCCTGCTTGCTCGGCGAGACGGGCGCTGTTGGCGAAACGGCCGATCACCTCTTCGATATCTGTTTCGCTCATGGGCCGAGGCTCGGCGAACATCTTCGAGAAGCCGCCCATGTCCAGCGCTACCGCGGACGGTGCCCAGGCGGTCTGGCCGAGATTGGCCATGGTCTGGCGTCCGGGATGGTTGATCTGCATCCAGAACTGCGCGCCCTTGGCCCGGCCGATGGCGGCCCATTGGCGGAATTTTTCCAGGTGCTTTTCATCTTCCAGTACAACACCACCCGGGCCGGTCATGGCGCGACGGTCGATCATCACGTTACCCGTCAGCAGTAAACCCGGTTCGCCGTCGGACCAGGCACGGTAGAGTTCCATCAACTGAGCGGAAGGCGCGTTATCCAGGTCAGCCATGTTCTCTTCCATGGCGGCCTTGGCGATGCGATTCGGGATCTGTACGCCATTGGGCAAGAGCAGTGCTTGAAAGGGTGACATGCTTGACTCCGGGGTAGTGGGGAGTTCAGGCTAAGCTTAAACCTAACTTTAATGTCAAGCGTCCATTCGAGGCCTTTTATGAAGATTGGTGAACTGGCCCTACGCAGTGGCCTGGCGGCTTCGAAGATCAGGTTCTACGAAGCCCAGGGTTTGATTCGCAAGGTGCAGCGCCAGGCCAACGGTTACCGTGAGTACCCGGCCGAGGTGCTGCAGACGTTGTCGATCATCCAGTGTGCGCAACAGGCGGGTTTCAGTCTCGAGGAGTTGCGGGCGTTGGTGCCGGTGGCCGAGACCGGGGGCTTGGGTCATGAGGTCATGGTCGACAGCCTGGAGCGCAAGATCGATCAGATCGAAGCCATGCAGGCGCGCCTGGCCCATAGCAAGATGCAGCTGTTGGGGATCGTCAACGGCATCCGCAACCGGCCCGAAGGGACCACATGCACGGAAAACACCGAGCGGGTATTGGCGTCGATCCAGTCCCCGCAGCCACGGCTGCCGCTGTAGGGGCTCTCATGGGCGGCTGAATAATTTCAGTGCCCGTACGACGAGCCCTGTACGGATTTATTCCCTGGCCAATGAACAGGATCGGCTGAGGGGCAGGGGATGGCGCATCAGACTGCCCACCACCAACGCCCCCGACAACGCCAGCAACCCCGCGACCCAGAGCACCGTGCCAAAGCCACCGACGAAGGCTGCACGGGCCAGCGGCTGGACCACCTGGCGCGCGGATGCCGGCAGCGTTGCCATCGCCGCCGGCATGTCACCGGCGACCACCCGCGAGGCAATCGCCCGGGCCTGATCGAGCCAGGGCGCGGCGTGTGCGGCCAGGCTGGTCTGGAGCAATTGTTCGGTATGGCTGGCGAGCAGGGCACCAAATACACCGATGGTCAGCATGATCGCGCTGAAGCGCATGGTGGTGCTCATCCCCGAGGCCATGCCGGCCCGCTCCCGGGGCACGCAGGCCATGATGTTTTTCTGGGTGTCGCCGTTGAGCAGCCCGGCGCCGGCGCCGGTCACGGTAATCGCCAGGGCAAATGGCAGGTAGCTGCCACTGCCGACCGCCCAGGCGCTGAGCAGGTTGCCGCAACCGACCAGGGTCAGGCCGCTCGCCATCATGGTCGCCGGGGCGAAGCGCGAGGCCAGTCGAATACCGATACGCGGACAGATCAACATGGCCAGGGCGAAGGGCAGCATGCCCAGGCCTGAAGCCACGGCGGAGAAGCCCAGGCCGTTCTGCAGGTAGAACGGCAGCAGGGTCATCATCACCTGGGCGCAGCCGGCATAGGCAAACATCCCCAGCAGGGCGCCGATAAAGCGCGGGTGACGGAACAGTTGCAGGTCGACCATTGGCCGTTGCTGTACCCGCTCGACAAACACGAACAGGCCCAGTAGCGCGGCGCCGCCCAGCAACCGGGCGTAGGTCAGCGGGCTGTTCCAGCCGATGCGGTTGGCCTCGATCAACCCCCAGATCAGGCACAACAACGCGCCGCTGAAGGCCAGGCTGCCCCAGGGATCCAGGCGCGCCGCCTGGCTGTCCCGGGATTCCGGCACGGCGTGGCGGACCATTGCCATCAACAGCAGGCCCACCGGCAGGTTGAGGTAGAAAATCCAGCGCCAGCCCAGGTATTGGGTGATCAGCCCGCCGAGGGTCGGTGCTGCGGTCATGGCCACCCCCATGCACGCGCCCCAGAAGGCCCAGGCCTTGGCCCGCTCGGCCTCGTCGTGAAAGACGTGGCCGATGGAGGCGAGGGCGGAGGTCAGCAGCAACGCGGCGCCGACCCCCTTGATGGCGCGGGCGATATCGAGGAACAGGCTGTCGGGTGCAGCACCACAACCCAGTGAGGCGAGGATGAACAGGGTCAGGCCCCAGAGCAGGGTTTTGCGTCGGCCGAAGCGGTCGGCGATGCTCCCCGCCGGCAGCAGCAGGGCAGCGAAGGCCAGCATATAGGCACTGACCACCCACTCGATATCGGCAAAATTGGCCCCCAGGTCGCGGGCAATGCTGGGCAGGGTGACGGCGACGATATTGGTGTCGAGGACAATCAGCGAGCAGACGCCGGAGGCGGTCAGCAGCGTCAATCGCGGGCTGACCCGGCTCATGGCTGGGCCTGCGACGCTAGCGCGGCGATGGCGGCCAGGGCGATTTCATCGTCATGGGCCGGGGTGTCGGCGCTGATGCCGATGGCGCCGATCACCTGGCCTTCGAGACGAATCGGCTGGGCTCCTTTCATCATCACCAGGCCGGCGCTGAGGGCGGCCTGGCGTCCGCCGTTGACCGCATTTTCCAGATCGCCTGACGGCCGTTTGAACAGCGCCGAAGTCCGGGCCTTGCCCTCGGCCAGTTGAATGCCGGCCACCACGGGCGTGTCGTTCATGCGTTCGCCGAGGATCGGCCAGCCGCCGTCATCGACCACCACGATTGCACAGGGCCAGCCTTTTGCCGTGGCCGTCTGCTCGGCGGCCTTGACCAGTGTACGGGCCAGCTCCAGATCAAGGATTGCCTTGTGGGCAATGCTGGGTGATGAGTCGGCCATTGCTACCAGTGGCAGGCTCAGGCAGGCACAAAACAAGGGGATAAGGGATTTGACGCGCATGGTACAAGCTCTCTACTGTGGCGGTAGAAGCAGCTTATCGTGGCCCGGCCGTGGCTTTGTTAGCCGAGCGCCGGAACTTCATTACCTTTGAGCTAATGCCTGTATGGAGATTCGTCATTTCCGCTATTTCCTGGCGGTGGCCCGGCAATGCAATTTCACCCGGGCGGCCGAGCAGCTGGATATCGCGCCGCCGACCCTGAGTCGACAGATTCAGGACATGGAAACCGCCCTCGGCACCCGGCTGTTTTTGCGTGGGCAGCGCGAGGTCAGTCTCACCGAAGCCGGTGCGGCGTTGCTGCCGGAAGCGGAGGCGACGGTGCGCCAGTTCGAGTCCGCCCAGCGCAATGCGCAGCGGGCCGGACGTGGTGAAGTCGGGCATATCGAGCTCGGTTATGTGGCGTCCGCAGTGTATTCCGGGGTGTTGCAGCGTCAGGTCAAGGCCTTCAGTCGGGAGTTCGCCGAGGTCAGCCTCAGCGTGCGCGAGAGCCCGATGGCGGTGTTGCCGGGACTGATCGCCGAGGGGCGTTTCGATATCGGTTATGTCCGCTCACCCATGTCCTTGCCCGAGGGTGTGGACGCGGTGCGCCTGAATGCCGAAGGGTTTGTGCTGGCCGTGGCGGACGATGCCTGGTTGTGCCGCTTGAAACAGATCGGCGCCGAACATTTGCAGAACGAAACCTTTATTCTCCCGGAGCAGATCAGCGGCACCCTGCAGGTCGCCGCCCAGGGTGGCTATGCACCGAAGCTGGGGCCGCAACCCGGTGGTCTGGTGGCGGTGATCGCGGCGGTGTCCCTGGGGCAGGGCGTGGCGGTGGTGCCCGAGTCGGTGATCGGCCATGTGAACCTGCCGAATGTGGTGTATCGACCGATCCATGGCTGCGAGGCGAGTTCCTGGTTGTCGCTGATTTATCGGCGCTTCGAAAAGGCCCCGGCGGTGGCGCGTTATATCGAGCGGGTCAAACGTGAACACCCCAAGGAGGGGGCTTGATTCAGCCTCAAGACCGAAGCGATTCAGCCATGATCGACTATCCTCGGTTAGTCGACCAGCAGGTCAGATAATGTCGAAGTGGTCGAGCTTGCGCGCCACCCCAAAATAGCACCGTTGGTCGGTCTTCACGGGGCGCTGACCTGTACGGCGAGCGGGTCCTCCTGAATAATGGCCAGTAGCCAATATTCCGCCGTGTGCTCCATGGGGAAGCAGGTACAATCCGTCGTTTTTTCACCGAGTCCGGGTATTGCCCGGTTCGATGTTTCAGAGATTCGTCATGCTCATTGGTAGCTATTCTTCCGCGCTGGTCTTCATGTCCCTTTGTGTGGCGATCCTGGCCTCTTATACCGCGCTGGATCTGACCGGGCGCATTGCCACGGCACGTGGTCGGGCGGTGTACCTGTGGATGGCAGGCGGTGCCATGGCCATGGGCGTGGGCGTATGGTCCATGCATTTTATCGGCATGCTCGCGTTCAAGCTGCCGGTTGCCTTGGCCTACGACGGGCCGCTGACCCTGCTGTCACTGCTGATTGCGATTCTTTCCAGCGGTTTTGCCCTGTGGTTGGTCAGCCAGCCCAGCCTTCCGGCGCTGCAATTGGCCCTTGGCGCCCTGATCATGGGCGCCGGCATCAGTGCCATGCACTATTGCGGCATGGCGGCGCTGAAGATGCAGCCCGGTATCGATTACGACCCCACCTTGTTCAGCGCCTCTCTGGTGATTGCCGTGGTCGCTTCGGCGGCGGCCTTGTGGATCGCTTTTCACCTGCGGCGCAACACGCCCTATGTGCGCCTGGCCCGTAGCGGCGCGTCAGTTGTCATGGGGCTGGCGATTGTCGGCATGCACTACACCGGCATGGCGGCTGCCAACTTCAGCGAGGGCAGTTTCTGTGGCGCGGTGGGCAGCGGACTGTCCGGCAAGGGCCTGGACAACCTGGTGCTGGTCACCAGCCTGGCGGTGCTGTCGATTGCCCTGTTGACCTCGCTGCTTGATGCCCGGCTCGAAGCCAGGACCGCCATGCTGGCCGACTCGCTGAGCCAGGCGAACCAGGAGCTGACCCAGTTGGCGTTGCATGACACCCTGACCGGCTTGCCGAACCGTGTGCTGCTGGCGGACCGGATCGACCAGGCGATGCACAAGGCCACGGCCGAAGGCGGCTGCTTTGCGCTGATGTTTATCGATCTGGACGGTTTCAAGCCGGTCAATGATGCGTTCGGTCACCATATGGGCGATCAGTTGCTGCGCGAAGTCGCCCTGCGCCTGCGTGATGACTTGCGTAGCCAGGATACCCTGGCGCGCATCGGCGGTGACGAGTTCGTGTTGCTGGTGCAACTGGCCGAGCCGGACGATGCGCTGCAAGTGGCGTCGCGCCAGGTCGGCATGATCTCCCAGCCGTTCCGGGTGTCCGGCCACGACCTGCTGATCTCCGCGAGCCTGGGTATCGTGCTGTACCCGGGCAACGGCCAGACCGCCGAAGAACTGCTGATGAACGCCGACGCGGCGATGTATCACGCCAAGGGGGCGGGCAAGAACGGCCACAGCTTCTTCGACGCGTCGATGAACAGCAACGCCCGCAAGCAGTTGCAACTCTTGCAGGACCTGCGCCAGGCCCTGGAACAGCAGCAGTTCCGGCTTTTTTACCAACCCAAGTTCGACGCCCTCAAGGGTACGCCGGTCGGCGCCGAGGCTTTGTTGCGCTGGGAGCATCCCGAGGAAGGGCTGTTGCTACCGGACCGGTTTATCGCCCTGGCGGAAAAGACCGGCCTGATCATCCCCATCGGTGATTGGGTGCTGGATGAGGCGTGCCGGCAAATGCGCTTGTGGTACGAGCAGGGCTACCAGCATTGGCGGATCGCGGTGAATCTCTCGGCCCTGCAGTTTTGCCATGTGGGTCTGGTCGACAGCGTGGCCGGCGCCCTGGCCCGGCACAATTTACCGGCCAACAGCCTGACCCTGGAGATCACCGAAACCACCGCCATGAGTGATGCCGATGCGAGCATGGAGGTATTGCAGAAGCTTTCGGACATGGGCGTGGATCTGTCCATCGACGACTTCGGCACCGGCTATTCGAGCCTGATGTACCTCAAGCGCCTTCCGGCCAACGAGTTGAAGATCGACCGCGGTTTTGTCCGCGACCTGGAGCATGACTCCGACGATGCGGCGATCGTTTCGGCCATTGTCGCGCTGGGTCAGGCGCTGGGATTGCGGATCGTCGCCGAAGGGGTGGAAACCGACATGCAGCAGAGTTTCCTTACCCGTCTGGGGTGCGACTCCCTGCAAGGCTACTTGCTGGGGCACCCCTTGCCGGCGGAGAAATTCATGGCCGATATCGGTCGGCTCGAACGTCAGGCTGCGAGTTAGGCCTCGGCACCACCCAGGCTTTCACCGCTCTTGTTGCGCATCATGACCGCCGCAAGGCTCGCACCCAGCGCGGCAAACACCGCGCCCACCAGAAAGGCGCCCTGATAGCCGTCGTTGAGGGCCGAGAGTGCCGGCAGGCCTGCTGTCAGGTGCGATTCGGTGCGCGCCGCAGCCAGGCTGGCCAGTGCCGCCAATCCCAGTGCGCCGCCCATCATGAAGGCGGTATTGACCACGCCGGAAGCCAGCCCCGACTCGGACGGTGCGACATCATTCATCGCCGCCAGCAGCAGCGGATTGAAGGCAATGCCCGCGCCCAGGCCAAGCAACAACATGCCCGGGAGAATATTGGGCAGAAAGTGGCCGTCGACCGGCGCCTGGGAGAACAGCAGCAACCCCAGGGTCGCCAGTGCCAGCCCGACCGCGAGGGGCAGGCGAATACCGAAACGCATCACCAGCCTGGCCGAGATCCCCAGGGAAAAGACCGCCATGATCAGGTTCGCGGGCAGGAACGCCAGCCCCACCTCCAAAGGCGTGTAGCCCAGCACCAACTGCATGTACAGCGCCGAGAGGAAGAACCAGGCAAACATCGCCGCCGCCCAGAGCACGCCGATGATATTGGCGATGGCCAGGTTGCGCAGACGGAACAGGCGCAACGGCATCAGCGGGGCTTTCACACGGGTTTCTATGACCAGGAAGGCCAGCAGCAGGCCGACGGCAATCAGCAGTTGCGCGACGGTGCGCAGCGAGGTCCAGCCCATCTCGTTGCCATTGACGATGGCGTAGACCGCCAGCATCAGCGAGGCGGTCACGCTGAGGGCGCCGGCCACGTCGAGGTCGCGGGACGGGTGCTGGTTGAGGGTTTTCGAGAGCAGGCGCAGGGACAATGCGATCACCACCACGCCGATCGGCAGGTTGACCAGGAAGATCCAGTGCCAGCTCAAGGTGCTGGTGAGCACGCCGCCGAGCAGGGCGCCCAGGCTGCCGCCACCGGCACAGACAAAACCGTAGACGCCCATGGCCTTGGCCCGGTCGGCCGGTTCGCTGAACAGGTCCATGATCAGCGACAGGGCCACGGCGGTCACCACGGCGGCGGCCAGGCCTTGAAAGGCCCGGGCCCAGATCAACGCTTCCTGGTTGTGAGCCAGGCCACAGGCCAGTGAAGCGAGGGTGAAGAAGCCGATGCCGAGCAGGAACAGGCGTCGATGGCCGTAGAGATCACCCAGGCGGCCGCCCAGCAACAGGAAGCCGCCGAAGGTCAGCATATAGGCGTTCACCACCCAGGCGAGGGAGGTCTGGGTGAAGTGCAGATCGGTCTGGATCGACGGCAGCGCGACGTTGACGATGGTGGTATCGAGCACGATCATCAGTACCCCGAGGCACAGGACTATCAAGGCGAGCCAGCGGTGGTCCGACCCGGCTGCGGGGGAAGCAGGTGCTGTCATGAGGAGGTGATCTCTCGTGTGAGGGCCGGCGAGTTTAGGTTGCGGGCCGCGCATGGCTCAATAGAGAGAGTGTAGGGAGGTTGTTAAGGCTTCAGGGCGACGGACTGATGATCGGAAAGTGGATGTCGAAGGCCGTGCCGTCCAGCGCATCCGAGCTGACCCTGACGTCGCCGCCATGGGCCTTGGCGATTTCTCGAACGATAAACAGCCCCAGCCCGACGCTGCGCATGTCGCTGTCGCCCTCGGTGCCACGGGTCATCGGTTCGAACAGAACGGTCCTCAAGGCTTCCGGAATTGCGGGACCTGAGTTGTGCACGCAGAGGCTGGCGATATCGTTTTCCAGGCGTGAGGTGATGGTGATCGGTTCCTTGAGATCACCATAGGCGACGCTGTTGGCGACCAGGTTGCCGATGACCTGTTGAATCCGGTCCGCATCGAGGCGGGCGCTGCCGTTGCCGACACTCCGGTGCAGCAGTTTCGCTTCGGGAAAGGCCACTCGCAGTTCGTCGACACTCAGGCGGGTGACGTTGTGCAGGTCCAGCGGCGCGGGGGAGATGGCCAGGCCTTGGCCCACGCGGGCCAGGGCGAAGTCCAGCAGGTCGGCGATCATGCGCCGGGCGCGTTCCGCCGATTGGCTGATATGACCGAGCATCCGGGTTTCCCTGGTCGTGCGCTCGCCTTGGGCGAGAATATCCGAGGCCATGGTGATCGCCGTCAGCGGGTTTTTCAGGTCGTGGCTGACGATGGCGACCATCTGTTCGGCGAACAGCGCCCGCCGCTGGGCCTTTTCAAAGTCCAGGTTCAGCTGCGCCTGGGCTTCTTGCAGGGCCGCTTCGGCGGCGCTCTTCTCGAGCAGCAGGCCTTCGGCCAGTTTGCGTGCGTTGAGCAGTTCGCGCTCGTACTTGTCGCGGTCGCTGGTGCCGAACAGCGCCAGTTCATAAAACACCCCATCGGCATACTCGTGCCTGACGCCGTTGAGCAGCATGGTGACGGTGTGTCCGTCGTGATGCCGCAGATCGAGTTTCACTTCGGCGACGGAGCCCTGCATTTTCATCAGGGGCGCCCAGTGCGTCTGATGAAAGATGCGCCCGCCCATGGTCAGCAGGTCCTGGAAGCGCCGCTCGCACAGCAGTGTCTGACTGAAGCCGATCCAGTGGCTGAAGGTCTGGTTGGCGCGCAGGATCGTGCCGTCCTCGCGGGTTACCACCAAACCGCAGGGAGCACCTTCGAACAGCATTCGGGCATCGGGCAACGCTGGCTCCTCAGTCGACATGGGCACCTGCCCACGGCGACAGGAAACGGTCCATGGCTTCGGAACAGGCGCTCGGCGCGCTCATGTGCGGGCAATGGCCGACGTTGGGCACCAGGCACAGCGTGCTGTTGGGCAGGGCGGTGTGCAGGTATTC
>Ga0302157_10000340_pt1 | contig 61923 bp, 46 predicted proteins | sample I_Bog_N3_3_FD_193502 | JGI IMG/M metagenome (GOLD analysis project Ga0302157, IMG submission 193502) | Peat permafrost microbial communities from Stordalen Mire near Abisko, Sweden - I_Bog_N3_3 | ecosystem: Environmental > Terrestrial > Soil > Wetlands > Peat | place: Sweden: Abisko, Stordalen... | reverse complement strand
ATAGGGACTGGCGGGCATAGCCACGAAAATGGAGACATTTTCCTCGCTTGTGGAGCTGCTGGTACGACACGCGGCCGTGCAGCCCGACCAACGAGCCTATATTTTCCTTTCCGATCGTGGCGAAGAAGAAGCCGCCATCACCTTTCGCGAGTTGCGCGATGCGGCGCGCGCGACCGCGTCGCGGCTTGCCGAAACTGCCCGGCCCGGGGAGCGCGCCATTCTGGCCTTTCCGCCCGGGATCGAATTCATCGTCGCCTTCTTCGCTTGCCAGATCGCACGGGTGATTGCGGTTCCGATGATGGTGCCGCGCCGGCAGCGCGCTCGGGACTTCAGTAAGGGGATCATGGCAGACTGCGAAGCCGTGGTTGCCCTCACCAGCCCGGACTTCGCGGTCCGCGGGGATTTGCAGGACCGCCTTACGCATAGACAGATTCCAATTCTATCTGTTGACTTGGCGCAGCTCGAGCCGGCCGGTGCCGGCTTGCCGGATCCGCATCCTGATCCCGAAGCTGTCGCCTTTCTGCAATATACGTCGGGGTCGACCTCCGAACCCAAGGGCGTTGCCGTCAGCCATCACAATCTGCTGGCGAATCTGGAAATGATCCGCGTGGCGCTCGGCACCACCAGGCAATCGACTTACGTCAACTGGGTGCCGCTGTATCACGACATGGGACTGATCCTGAACGCCTTGGAAGCGTTCTATGTCGGAGCGCTGTGCGTTTTGATGGCGCCCAACGCCTTCATGCAGCGACCGCTGAACTGGCTGCGCGCCATTCATCACTATCGTGCCGAGGTCGGCTGCAGCCCCAATTTCGGCTACGATCTCTGCGTCAGCCGGTATCGGGCCGATCAGATGCAGGGCATCGATCTCTCCTGCTGGAAGGTGGCGCTGAACGGCGCCGAACCGGTTCAGGCCGGCACGATAAGCCGGTTTATCGAAACCTTTACCCCCCATGGTTTCAATCCGGACGCTGTCTTCCCGGCCTATGGGATGGCGGAAGCCACGTTGTTGATCGCGGGCGGCCGCAGAGGCGGCGGTCACCTGACGCGGATCGTCAGCCGATCCGGCCTGCAGGACCATGCGGTCCGGGCGCCGCTCGATCGGGCCGACCTCCAGACGCTGGTCGGATGCGGCCGTGCGCTGGTCAAGGAACGAATTGCGATCGTCGAGCCGGACGGCTGCCTGCGGTGTGCGGCCAACCGGATCGGCGAAATCTGGGTCAACGGAGCGAATGTCGCCCGCGCCTATTGGCGAAACGCCGAAGCCAGCCGGACTGGCCTGAACGCGCGCATCGACGGGGACACGGACGGTGCAGGCTGGCTGCGCACCGGCGATCTCGGGTTTCTGGACGAAACCGGCGAATTGTTCATTACCGGGCGGATCAAGGACCTCGTCGTGGTCCGCGGGATCAATCATTATCCGCAGGACATCGAGCATACGGTGCAGGCGCTGCATCCGGCATTCCGCCGCAATTGCGGCGCGGCGTTCTCGGTGCTCGACGATCGGGACGAGGAAACGCTGGTCATCGTCCAGGAGATCGAGCGCACCGAGCGCAACCGGATCGATCCGAGCGAGATGAAGGGTCTCATCCGCCAAGGGGTGACCGATCAACACGAACTGTTCGCGCGTCACATCATGCTGATCAGGCCGGGAACCCTGCCGAAGACCACCAGCGGCAAGCTTCAGCGCGGCCTCACGCGCGCGCTCTGGCTCGAACGGCAATTCGAGGACCTGACGGCCGCAGCCCAGTAATCAGAAATCGATCTTCGCGGCGTTGCCGAAAGCGAAGCTCGCGATGACACCCTGATCGATCTTCTGCGCAATCTTGGCGCGGTAGTGGATCAGATCGACAAAATTCGCGGGGTCGCGGCTCAGGGCGTTGTCGATGCGGTAATCGATGAAGTTGCTGTGAGGCCGTCCGGCCACGATGGACCGGAAGGCCTTGTTGCAGGCCTCGTGCTCCGCCGCGGCAAGACTGCCGGGCTGCGGGATGATCGTAAAAAAGGTCGGCGGCACCAGCAGAACCACGGCAACTTCGGCCGGAAGTTTCTTGATCGCTCCCTCGAGCAGCGTTTCGATGGGAAAGACATCGCTGACCTGGCCTGCGAACGGCGGCTGCTGCGGCGGCGTTGTGACGGCCGGGTGCTTTCCCCCGGGAGGCCAGACCTCCTCGTAGCTCCAGAAGCCGTCAGGCGCCATGCGCTTGCGCGAACCCAGGCCAATCGTGATCCTCTGAAACGCATGGTCGAGCGCGCGCCAGGAAAACAGATGGCGCGCATAATCCAGCTTGCTGCCGTCATAGAGCCAGAAGGGGAACAGATTCGCGGGCAGCGGTGCGGGATTGTGGCTGCACCAGAGCTCATCGGTAACCACGACCAAAGCGCCGATATGCGGATGATGACGTATGAAAAAATCCAGTATCGCCAGCTGTCCGCGCGGATCGGCGCCCGGCGCTACCAGCTGCACAAAGTGCTTGCCCGTCGCCGGCGATAGGTCGGCCGGATCGAGCAGTTGACCGGTCGAATTGCCGAATATCGCGGAATCAAACCGTGGATCGCGAGCCCGGCTGGCATCGGCGGTGGTCGCGTTCTGGTCGACGACGCCCTCGATGCCGAGCAACCCGAACTGCCCGCTGTCATAGGGATCGACCAGGACCATCAGAACCAGAATCAACAGCGCACCGATCCCGAGCGCGCCAAGAAAGGCGGCAAGACAGCGGCCCCACGCGGCGTCAGAACGGGAAATATCAGAACTGGAAATAGATGAACTCATGGAGTTCCCGATCACCGATTTCGAGGAGCAACGCCAGCATGCCGATGCCCAGCAAGCCGGCGAGCAGCGGCCTTGGCCGCGCAGTCAGCCGCGCAACGATGTCCTGGCTGGCCGGCAACAGGAACGCAATCAGTGGCACCACAACGACCGGCACCAGATGCTTTCCCCGATCGAGAGTGGGCGGGATCGCAAGGCCGCAAAAAACGTTCCATGCCGCATCCAGCGTCGCGGCGCGGAATATCACCCCGGTCAGCAGTACAAAAACAACCGTCAGCGCCCAGCCGATCAGCGGCGGCAGCCTCGGGCCATGGCGCCGCCAAAGCGAACAGCCCACCAGCGCACCGCCATGCAATATCCCCCACAGCACGAAGCTCCAGCTGGCGCCGTGCCACAGCCCGCATAGCGTCATCGTCAGAAGCATCGCGCCGAAATACTGCAGCAGGCGAAAACGCCGTGGCACGATACGGGCGTTGGCGAGCGGGTGGAATACATAGTCCCGCAGGAACAGCATCAGCGTCATGTGCCAGCGCTGCCAGAAATCCTGGATGCTGGTCGAGCGAAACGGCGCGTTGAAATTGAACGGCAACTGCACGCCGAACAGAAGTCCGAGCCCGATCGCGATGTCCGAATAACCGGCGAAGTCGAACAGGATCTGGATGTTGAAGACAAGCGCCAGCCAGGAATCGCCGTTCAACACCTGGCCGCGATCAGCCTGTGCATAGATCGGATCGAGCAGGCGCCCGATCCGGTCGCCGAGCAAGATCTTTTCGAACAGACCGATCGCGATAAAGCTGATGCCGATGCAGAACTGGCGCTGCCATCCCGGCGAATACACCCGGCGGCCGAACTGGTGCATGACCTGCGACCACCGCGCCAGCGGCCCGGCGATCGCCTGGGGGAAAAAGGCGATATAGAGCGCGTAGCGGCCGAGCGAACAGGACGGCGCCTTGCCGCGCCGCAAATCGGCCAGATACATGATGTGGTGAAAGGTGAAGAACGAGATGCCGAGCGGCAGCACGATATCGAGCTGCGGCATCGGGCGGTCCAGCGCGACGCCGAGATTGTACACGAAGAAATTGGCGTATTTGAATACACCAAGGACAAGCAGGTCGATGACGATCATCGCCGTGACCACGGCTGGCCACTTGGTCCTTTGGTAGGCCAGCATGGCCAGCCAGTTCATCACGATCGACGCCGCCAGCAGCACGACGGAAGGCGGATTCCAGTAGCCGTAAAACACGAAGGACAGCAGCAACAGCACCGCGATCCGCCATCGCGGATGGGGATCGGCAAGGCGATAGATCACGATGGCTGCCGGAAGGAACCCCAACAGGAATGGATAGTCGCTGAACAGCATCAGGCTACGATTTCGAGTACGTCGGCATGTCGGAGCGCCCGGTTGCTTGAACCGGGGCCCTCCCCAAGCTTGGCTTCGGCAGTCACCCGGGTTCGAGATCGGTGGCTTGGCGGGTCTGCCGATGCAGGAGACGGAGCGCGATCTTCTCGCGACTGGGGACCTTCACGTTCCATGCCAGGCCGAAGGCCTCCAGCAAGCGTATCAGCAGGAACCCGGGATCGAGTTCGAACCAGCGCAGCCCGAATGCCGCCGAATAGGGAAAGGCATGGTGGTTGTTGTGCCAGCCTTCGCCCCATGCCAGCAGCGCCATCACGCCCAGATTTCGGCTGTTGTCGTCGCGGGTGAGGAACGGCCGCGTGCCGAAAATATGCGTGACGGAATTGATCGCCGACATCGACTGTTCGACCACGAACATGCGCACCATGCCACCCCAGAGAAATCCGGTGACGGCGCCCCACAGGCTGGCCGTCGCAAGGCCGCCGATCGCGGCCGGAATAAGCAGGCCAAGCATCACCCAGGTGTAATAATGGCGGTTGACCGCAACCAAGGTGCGCTCGGCCATCAGGTCCGGCACGTAATGCGCGACGTTGGGATAATCGTGCTCGATCATCCAGGTCAGATGCGCATGCAGGAAACCGCGCAGGCGTCCGATCGCGGTGGCGCCGTGCAGGTTCGGCGAATGCAGATCACCCGTCTGATCGGACAGTTCGTGATGCCGTCGATGCATCGCGACCCATGACAGCATCGGGCCGCGCCCCGCCATCGATCCCATGACGATGAAGATGCAGCTCATCGCCAGGCCTGTCGAGAACGCGCGATGCGTGAACAGACGGTGATAGCCGACGGTCAGTCCCAGGCCGGTGAGCAGCCACATCGAGAAGAACAGGCCGATATCGACGGCGCCGACGGGTCGATAGACCAGCAGCCCTAGCGCGACGAGCGTGCCCAGAAAAGGCAGCACATCGAAGACGATGAAATGCCGTCGCTGCAACCTATGAAGGTGGCGGCTCCTGATTACCCGATTATCGCGCATTTCATCACACGCAATTCCAGCCCGAATTGCTTCTGTACATAGTCCGATCGACCGCCGCAACCCAGCTTGCGAAGCAAGATGTGGACTGTCGGGAAGCGAACTTATGCCTCTGCCGCAGGCAGATATCGATTCACTCAACCCGCCGGTACATCTTCGGCCGCGCGCGGACCGGATCGAGCAGCGACCAGTCGCCCTGTTCGACGACATGGCCCTTCGGAAACGGCGGGCGCGGCTCCTGGCCGAGCGATCGCATCACCCGGTCGTCCCGGTAGTAGCAAAGCAGCACCACGCGGACCAAGGCGGCAAGCGGCGCACCGCCGGCCTCACGAAGCCTGGCAGCCACCTCGTTGCGGCGCGCCGGCGCGAGCTCGGCAAAACCGCCGCCCGCCAGCACGGCGAGATCGGCAAGCGCGCGACAAACATCGTCGCGGTCGCGCCCGAGGCTGCCGAGGATGTCGCCGAAGATCCGCTCGTCGTCGGCGCCCGGCACGCCATAGGCTGCGCTGGCGGGGATGATGGTGCCGGCCAAAGCGCGAAGATCGCGGGCTTGCTGGGCGGGGAGCGGGTCTTGCGGCATCGGATGGTTCTCAGTCGAACAGGTTGGCGAGGCGCTGCTTGATGCTGTCGGCGATATAGAGAGCCAGCGCCTGGATGGTCGAGGTCGGATTGACGCCGCCGGAGGTGACCCAGATGCTGCCGTCGACGATGAACAGGTTCTTGACGTCATGGCAGCGGCCCCATTCGTTCACCACCGAACGCCCGGGGTCGGTGCCCATCCGCGCGGTGCCGAGCAGGTGCCAGCCGCCGTTGAGGATCGGACTCTCGACCGCGATATTGCCGGCGCCCGCCGCGGCCAGGATTTCACTGGCGCGGGCGATGCCGTGATTCATCATCTTCAGGCTGTTGGCGCTGATGGTGTAGTCGATCTTGGGGGCCGGAATGCCGCTGGAATCCTTCAGCACGGGATCGAGGGTGACCCGATTGTGCTCTTCCGGCAGGTCCTCGCAGATCGCCGAAAGGCCGATGCGCCGATTGATGAGCTTCCGATAGGCGGCGTGGTGGTCCTCGCCCCACGGCAGCCGGCCCGCATTGATGCTGACGATCGCTTCCATGATCGCGCCGACGCCCCGCCCGAACTGAAAGGTGTAGCCGCGCACGAAATCGCGGTCGGGATCGGTCTCGTAGAATTGCTGGCTCCACAGGCACAAAGGCGGTCCGTGATTGCCGTCGAGCGGTTCATCGACATAGCCATAGGTCAGGGCGTAGGGATGAAACATCAGGTTCTTGCCCACCAGCCCCGACGAATTGGCGATGCCGTTCGGAAACCTCGCCGATACCGAGTTCAGCATCAGGCGCGGGGTACCGACGCCGTTGCAGGCAAGGATGACGACTTCGGCCGGCTGGAAGTGCTCCTGGCCGTCGGCGTCATAATAGATCACGCCGGAGGCCATGCCCTGGCTGTCGGTGGTGATCTCGCGAACCCGGCATAGGGTGCGCAGCTCGACCCCGGCGCGGATCGCCAGCGGCCAATAGGTAATGTCGGTACTGGCCTTGGCGCCCTGCGCGCAGCCCGGGGTGCAGTGGCCGAGGTTGATACAGCGCCCACGCCCTTCATAGTCGGCGGTGGCGATGGTGGTGTCGGACGGCCACCAATGCCAGCCCAGCTCGTTCATCGCCCTGCCGAAGCGCGCGCCCGACTTGCCAAGCGGGATCGGCGGCATCGGCGGCTGCTTAGGCGGATAGGCGGGATCGCCGGCAAGGCCCGAAACGCCCATCATGCGGTCGTTCTCGGCGAAGAACGGCTCCAGCGTCGCGTAGTCGATCGGCCAGTCGTCAGCGACGCCGTCCAGCGTGCGCACCCTGAAGTCGGAAGGGTGCAGACGCGGAAAATGCGCCGTGTACATGATGGTGGAGCCGCCGACGCCGTTGAAATTCACCACTTTTATGGGCGAATTGGCGTCGTTGATCGGATAGTCGGTCGGCCGCGCGCGGCGGTTGGGATTGATCGCGAAATCGCTGAACAGCCGCGCCTCCCAGTCCCGTCCGTTGCTCGGATAGTCGGTCGGCTTCACCCAATCGCCCTGCTCGAGGCAGAGAATGCGCATCCTGGTGTCGGCCAGGCTCCAGGCCACCGCGGCCCCCGACGCGCCGGAACCGACGATCAGGACATCGACCTTGTCGTGCATCGGATCTTCCCCTGCCGCCGCCGCAACTACTGCTCGCCGTCGCGCAGCCGGCGATAGACCGCGCCGAGCACGTTGGAATAGTCGTCGGTCCAGACCCGCTGGTTGGCGTCGGCCGCGGTCAGCACCCACTCGTCGGAGGACGCCAGCTTGCCGACATCGGCCTGCTCGCGCGCCGAGACCACCACCGAGGTTGCGAAGATGTATTCGCTGTCGCGATCGGAGTCCTCGCTGTAGACCCAGCTCTTCAGGTCGTTGGCCTCGGCGATGCCGACCACGACGCTGGCCAGTTCGAGGTGGCGGTTGGAGACGTGCATCAGCACCACGCCCTGCGGCGCCAGCTTGTCCTTGTAGATCTTCATCGCTTCCTGGGTGGCGAGATGGATCGGGATCGCGTCCGACGAATAGGCATCGACGATGATCAGGTCGTAGATACCGTCCGGCTCGCGCGCGAAGGTCAGGCGGGCGTCGCCCATCACCGGCTTCAGATCCGGCTCGCAGTTGGCGATATAGGTGAAATATTTCGGATCGCGCGCGGTATCGACCATCGACTGGTCGATCTCGAAGAAGTTCCAGTGCTCGCCGGGAGCCGACGCGCAGGTCAGCGTGCCGGCGCCGAGACCGATCACCGCGACCCGGATCGGGCCGCCCTTGCGCTCGCGTATCGCGGTGATCGCCTGGCCGATGCCGCCATCAGCGTGATAATAGGAAATCGGCTCGGGCCGCCCGGTCAGCGGGGTGCCGTCGTCGTTCTGGAATTTCTGGGCGCCGTGAATCGTGGTGCCGTGCATCAGCACGTGATACTGGCCGTGCGGCGTCACCAGGATCTTGTGGACGCCGAAAAAGCTGCGCACGGTGTCGACCCGCCCGTCGTCGGCCGGATAGGCGCGGATCAGCACCAGCGCCACCACCACGGTGGCGAAGATTTTCCAGCGGTTGGCGTTCAGCCCCAGCGCCAGCAGCGCCGAGACCGCGCCGACGGCGCCGATCACCCAGACCCTGTGATCGTCGAGCCAGCTCATCAGCCTGATGTCGGACCAGGATGGCGCGATCAACGCCACCGCGGCGATGGCGAGCAGCGGCCAGTACCAGCGGCTCCAGCCCGGCCAGCGCTCGTCGCCGCCGGGCGGCCGGCACAGCGCCGCCAGCGCCAGCAGGATCGGGTATTCGGCGATCCATGAAAACGCGAACGGCGCGATCAGGCCGGCGAACAGGCCGCCCAGCATGCCGCCGAAGGACAGCGCGACATAGAAGCCGGTGAGATATCGGGCGGCCGGGCGGGTCCGCGCCAGCTCGCCATGGCAGGCCATCGCGATCACGAAGAAGCACAGCAGGTTGCCGCCGAGCGTCAGCAGCAGGTTCTGTTCGCCGCCGATCGCCAGCAGCACGATGATGCCCGCGATCGCCAGCGGCTGCAGCAGCAGCATCCAGCCGTGCGGCAGCAATGGCCGCGACTGGAATACCAGCACCCAGGTCAACAGATACAGCGACAGTGGCAGCACCCACAGCAGCGGTGCTGCGGCGACATCGGTGGAAATATGCGCGGTCACCGCGATCAGCAGGCCCGAGGGTACCGCGGCCAGGAAGATCCAGCGCCCGCGCAGGATCCAGGCCGGCGGCGGCGCGTCGCTGTCCTCGGCCAGCACATCGACCGCCGCGGTGGCCGGCGAGCGCAGCAGCAGCAACCCGCAGGCCGCGATCAGCACGATCAGCAGGCCATAGACGCCGGTCCAGATCAGGTTTTGTGCGCGCAAGGTGAACATCGGTTCCAGCAGCACCGGATAGGACAACAGCGCGAGGAAACTGCCGATATTGGAGGAGGCATAGAGAAAATAGGGATCCGGGCCGGCCGGATGGCCTGTGCGGACGAACCAGGCCTGCAGCAGCGGATTGTTGGCCGCCAGCGCGAAGAACGGCAGCCCGATCGAGACCGCGAACAGGCCGAGCAGCCAGAACGCATAGCCCGAGGCCGGCGGCTCGCCCCAGCCGCCGGCGATCGACAGCGGCAGCGTCAACAGCGCTATCGCCAGCAGCGTCAGATGGACCACCACTGGAATCATGCGGTTGCGGATCCGCATCAGATAATGCGCGTAGCCATAGCCGCCGAGCAGCAGCGACTGGAAGAACACCATCGCCACCGACCACACCGCGGGCGACCCGCCGAGCCGCGGCAGCACCATCTTGGTGAACAGCGGCTGCACCGAGAACAACAGGAGCGCGCTGACAAAGATCGCGGAGGTATAGATCACCAGCACCAGCGAGTTTGTCGCCGCCGAGGGCTGGCCGGTGGACGCGGACGGATCAGGTGAAGGCATGCAGGCTCCGGCTTGAAGCCGGCGGGCGCCGGCGGCGGCTTCCGGCAGGACCCGCCGGGACCGGCAATGGAGCATAGCGCGACACCGCGGGCAATCCGCGACGGGGAAAGACGAATATCGCACTTCATGCTGTGCTGCTGTCGCACTCTTCGATAAGGATGGGGAACCGCGCTGAAGATGACACCGTCATTGCGGGACGTGCCAACGGTCCGCGCAAGTCGCGGCCCGATGACAGGCTCCGCACGACCTCAGATGTGCAATGGCACATCGGGGAACCTCGAGATTCCGGGGCTGGCCCCATTCAGTCGGCTGTTGCCGACTTGGATGGGCCATCCCGGAATGACCTATCAATCAGTACTTCTTGAAACGGACATGGCTCAAACAGACGTTGTCATCATCGGCGCCGGGCATAACGGCCTCACCTGCGCGGCCTATCTGGCGAAGGCCGGGCTGCGCGTGAAGGTGGTAGAGCGCCGCCCGGTGGTCGGCGGCGCCGCCGTCACCGAGGAATTCCATCCCGGGTTTCGCAATTCGGTCGCGGCCTACACCGTCAGCCTGCTCAACCCCGTGATCGCCGCCGATCTCAGGCTGGCCGATCACGGCCTGCGGATCGTCGAACGCCGCGCCCAGAATTTCCTGCCAGCCCCTGAAGGCAGCCATCTGTTGACCGGTGAAGGCCGCACCCATGAATCGATAACCAGACTGAGCCCGCGCGACGCCGGCCGGATCGACGCGTTTGCGCGCGAACTTGCCGGCATCGCCGACGTGCTGCGGCAGCTGGTGCTGCGCGCGCCGCCGAACCTGGTCGCGGGATTTGGTCCGCGGTCGATCCGCGAGGCCTTCAACGCGCTCGGCACCGCCGGCATCCTGCGCGGACTCGAGCTGGAGCAGCAACGCAGCCTGCTCGATCTGTTCACGCGCTCGGCCGGCGAGATGCTGGATCAACGGTTCGAGAGCGACCTGGTAAAATCGCTCTATGGCTTCGACGCCATCGTCGGCAATTACGCCAGCCCCTATGCCGCGGGCTCGGCCTATGTGATGCTGCACCATGCCTTCGGCGAGGTGAACGGCAAGAAGGGCGTCTGGGGCCACGCCATCGGCGGCATGGGCGCGATCAGCCAGGCGATGGCGCGCGCGGCGCGCGGGCATGGCGCCGAGATCGCGGTCGCGGCCGGCGTGCGCGAGGTGATGGTCGAACGCGGCCGCGCCACAGGCGTCCACCTCGACAGCGGCGAGGTCATTCGCGCCCGCTATGTCGCCTCCAGCGTCAACCCGAAACTGCTGTATACGCGGCTGTTGCCGGCAGAGGCGCTGCCGCCGGCCTTCCTTGATCGGATCCGGAACTGGCGCAACGGCTCCGGCACCTTCCGCATCAATGTGGCGCTGAACGCGCTGCCCTCGTTCACGGCGTTGCCGGGACCGGGTGATCATCTCAGCGCCGGCATCATCATCGGCCCCAGCCTCGGCTATATGGACCGCGCCTGGCAGGACGCCCGCGACCTCGGCTGGAGCCGCGCGCCGGTGGTCGAGCTGCTGATTCCCTCGACGCTGGACGATACGCTGTGCCCCCCGGGCCAGCACGTCGCCAGCCTGTTCTGCCAGCATGTCGCGCCGGAACTGCCCGATGGACGATCGTGGGACGACCATCGCGAGGAGGTCGCTGACCTCATGATCGCGACCGTGGACGGTTACGCGCCGGGTTTTGCTACAAGCGTGCTCGGCCGGCAGGTGCTGTCGCCGCTCGACCTGGAGCGCCAGTTCGGGCTGCTCGGCGGCGACATCTTTCACGGCGCGCTGAGCTTGAACCAGTTGTTCTCGGCGCGGCCGATGCTCGGCCACGCGGATTATCGCGGGCCGCTGAAGGGCCTCTACCATTGCGGCGCCGGTGCCCATCCCGGCGGCGGCGTCACCGGCGCCCCCGGCCACAACGCGGCGCGCGTGATCCTGCGGGATCACCGGGCGCTGTTCGGGTAAGCCAAGCTTGGGGACAGGCTGTCGACAAGCCGGTGGATAAAGCGTGGAAAAATGGTGGATGTCCCCGTGAACAGCCGGTGCCTTGAGGTGGGGACAAAGCTCGAAAGAATCACGGTATGTTCCGGTGGATAATCCGGGTATGTTCCGGTGCGTGGCGACAAGCTCCCGGGTAGTGCATCATGCCGCTATAACGGCGCGCTCCGGGGCTGGGCCGGACCCGTGGCCTGCAGTGTCTAAAATACATCGCACCACGGCGCGGCGATGCCCGTCACGGAACGACAAGCCGGTCGTGCGCCGGTGCGAGGCTACTCGTTATTTGCTATGCTGAGCGGAAAGCACGGATCGGGAGAAGACATGTCAGCGGTCAATCGCAGATTTTACCAGAGCTGGCGTGGGCCTGGCCCGGCCGATCAGGATTCCTGGGTTCTGGTGTTCGACACCGAAACCAGGCACCTGCTGGTGCGTCACGAATGGCAGACCTCCCGGCATGACGGTTTCGACGAGCTGGAACTGGCGGAGTTCCTGCGGCAGACCGGCGCCGCCCAGACCGCGCTGATCAACAGCCTGTTTCTGGTGGCGGCCGACGCCTGATATGACATCCACCCTCACCCCTAGCACCAGCCGCGCCAGTTTTGCGATCGGCGGCGAAGCGGCGGCGCGGCGCGTCGTCGATCTGCTGACCGAGAGCTTTTTCGACGGCCAGGCCGCGGTCACCGCGTTCGAACGACCGGACGGCCGCTGGGACGTCACGGTGCATTTCGCCGAGCCACCCGATCAGGCAGCGGTCTGTGAACTGGTCGGCACCGCCGCCGGCTCCGAGGCCGCGCGCGACATCACTTTCGACACGGTGGAGGCCAAGGATTGGGTCAAGGCGACGCTCGAGGAGCTGGTTCCGGTGCGCGCCGGACGCTTCATCGTGCACGGCCGGCATGACCGCGCCAAAATCCCCGCCAACAAGCTCGGCATCGAGATCGAGGCAGCACTGGCGTTCGGCACCGGGCACCATGGCACCACGCGCGGCTGCCTGCTGCTGCTCGATTCCCTGCTGCGGGCGCGTTCTCCGAGGCGGGTGCTCGACCTCGGCACCGGCAGCGGCGTGCTGGCGATCGCCGCGGCGCGGGCGCTGCGCCGCCGGGTGCTGGCGAGCGATATCGATCCTCTCTCGGTCACGACCGCGCGGGACAACGCGCGGCAGAACCGCGCCGGCAACTGGGTCGAGACGATTCTGGCGACCGGATTTGCGGCGCCGGGCTTCGCCGAGCACGGGCCGTTCGACCTGGTAATGGCGAACATTCTGGCCAATCCGCTGCGCCAGATGGCGACCGCGATGGCCCATCATCTGGCGCCCTCGGCACAGGTGATCCTGTCGGGACTGCTGCCGCATCAGGCGCAAGGCGTGATCGCCGCGTACCGCGCCCGCGGGCTGGTGCTGCAGGGGCATCTGCAGATCGAAGGCTGGAGCAGCCTGTTGATGCGCCGCGCGGAATGAGGACGAAGCCGATGCCGGCCGCGACTCCGACCAGAGCGAGACTGGCCTAGACTAGCCCGGCGGCTTCGGTTCGCGTCGGGCGATGACGCCGGTTTCCCGGCGCAGCGTGCGCTTTACCCGGGTTTCCACCAGACGATCGAGAATCTGGACGATGACGCCGCGAGGCTTTTTTTCGTCCGCCGGATCTGGCCTGGGTGGCGCCGGCGGCGGCGAGATCTTCTCGAAACTGAATGCAGGCATTGTGTATCCCCTCGGACGTGAGTTGAAACACTGCTGGAAAGGCTCCAGAACGCGCCAGATGAACCGCCTGTAACGACAAACCGTTCCGATCCGCCTAACAAGCGGATATTTTCAAGCATATGTTATGCCATCGAGCCGATCGGGTCGCATTGCGGCGTTGTTCGCGCCGTCCTAAGGTACCAAGGCCATGTTCGAAGCCCATTTCCAGACCTTCGAGGAGCCCGAAAGCGGCGTTGCGCTGACGGCGCGGCTGGCCGCCTTTCGCGAGGAACTGCTGCGCCGGAAACTGAGCGGTTTCGTCGTTCCCCGCGCCGATCAGCAGCAAAACGAATATGTCGCGCCGTCCGAGGAGCGGCTGGCCTGGCTGACCGGCTTCACCGGATCGGCGGGCCTTGCCATCGTGCTCGCCCACGAGGCCGCGATCTTCGTCGACGGCCGCTACACGCTGCAGGCCGCCAAGCAGGTCGATGCCAAGGCCTGGAGCGTCGAGCCGCTGGTCGATCCCTCGCCCGAAACCTGGCTGGGACGGCATCTGTCAGCCGGCGACCGCCTCGGATTTGACCCGTGGCTGCACACGACGGCGGCAGCCGAGCGGCTGGCCGCGGCCTGCGCCACGGCGGGCGCGGAATTGATCGCGGTCGACGGCAATCCCGTGGATTCGGTTTGGACCGAACGCCCGCCCGCGCCGCTCGGCCCGGTCGCGATTCATGGCCCGCAATTCTCAGGTGAAGCCGAAACCGACAAGCTGCGGCGGATCCGGATCGAGATCATCCGGCTCGGCGTCGATGCGCTGGTGCTCTCGGATTCCCATGCGGTGGCCTGGACCTTCAATATCCGCGGCGCCGACGTCTCGCACACCCCGCTGCCGCTGTCCTACGCGCTGGTGCCGAAGGACGGCCGCCCCATTGTGTTCATCGATCACCGCAAACTGTCGAACAGCGCCCGCGACCATCTCGAACAGAGCGCCGAAGTGGCGGAACCGGAAGCGCTGACTGGCGAGCTTACCCGGCTGGCCCAGCGCGGCGCCTCGATTGCGCTGGACAGCGCCACCGCCGCCGACGCCCTGACCCGGCTGATCGGCGCCGCGGGCGGCAAGGCGGTGCGCGGCAGCGATCCCGTCAGCCTGCTGAAAGCGGTCAAGAACGCCACCGAGATCGAAGGTACTCGAACCGCGCACCGGCGCGACGCGGTGGCGCTGGCCCGGTTCCTGGCGTGGATCGACCGCGAGGCGCCGTCGGGGGCATTGACCGAGATCGATGCCGTCGAGGCGCTGGAGAGTTTTCGCCGCGACACCGGCGCGCTGAAGGACGTCTCGTTCCCGACCATCGCCGGCACCGGACCGAACGGGGCCATCGTGCACTACCGGGTCACTCGCAAGAGCAACCGGAGGATCGCCTCCGGCGACCTCCTGCTGATCGATTCCGGCGCGCAATATCAGGACGGCACCACCGACGTCACCCGCACCATCCCGATCGGCGCGCCGACCGCGGAAATGCGCGACCGCTTCACCCGCGTGCTTCGCGGCCATCTCGCGATCGCGCGCGCGGTGTTTCCCGACGGCACCACCGGCGCCCAGCTCGACACCCTGGCACGCCAGTTCCTGTGGCAGGCCGGCGTCGATTTCGAGCACGGCACCGGCCACGGCGTCGGCAGCTATCTCTCGGTGCATGAAGGACCGGCGCGCATCTCCAAGCTCGGCACCACGCCGCTCCGCCGCGGCATGATCCTGTCCAACGAGCCCGGCTATTACAAGACCGACGGGTTCGGCATCCGGATCGAGAATCTCGAACTGGTGGTGGGCGCCGAGATTGCCGGCGCCGAGAAGCCGCTCAACGCTTTGGAGACGCTGACCCTGGCGCCGATCGACCGCCGCCTGATCGATCTGGACATGATCAGCGTCGATGAACGGCACTGGCTCGACGCCTATCACGCAAGGGTGCGCCGCGAGGTGCGGCCGCATCTCGACCCAGCCACCCAGCTGTGGCTCGACGCCGCCACCGCGCCGTTGTCACCGTAGGAATCTTCATTCCGGGGCGCGCGCCGAGATTCCGGGTTCGCTACGCGCCCCGGAATGACGAAATCAATTTGGCTCCCGAAAACGGCATGGCCGCATGCCGAAACGAGCGTATTCCCGTTGCGCGATCAGGTTACAGTCCGGATCAGCAGACTGGAATCGAACATTGATGCACGGAGTGATGGGCAAGCCGCCCGGTGCGGCCGCGGACAGCGCCGCGACATCCCGGGTCACGCTGCTGCTGCTGGTGGCGATGACCGGCATCGCTCCGATTTCCCTCTATATGCTGGTGCCGGCGCTGCCGGTGCTGGCCACCAGCTTCGGGCGCGATATCTCGATCGCGCAGATGACGGTGTCGCTCTACATGGTCGGCATCGCCTGCTCGCAGCTGGTCATGGGCCCGCTGTCGGATCGCTTCGGGCGCCGGCCGGTGCTGCTGGCAGGCCTCGGCCTGATGGTGCTGGCGAGCGTCGCCTGCATCTTCGCCGCAACCCTGCCGCAACTGATCGCGGCGCGCTTCCTGCAGGCGCTGGGCGGCGCCACCGGCATGGTGGTCAGCCGCGCCATCATCCGCGACCTCTACCGCCGTGAACGCATCAGTTCCATGATCAGCCTGGTGATCGCGGTGATGATGATCGCGCAGATGCTGAGCCCGCTGACCGGCGGCCTGCTGGAGATCGCCTTCGGCTGGCGCTCGATCTTCTACGTCATCACCGCCGCGTCGGTGGCGATCGCGGCAGCGATCGCCGCGGCGCTGCCGGAGACACGGCGCGACCGCACCGAAGCCGGCGGGTTTCGCGGCGACGTCGGCAGCCTGCTGACCAGCCGCGCCTTTCTCGGCTACGTCGCCTGCCAGGTGCTGGCGTCCCAGATCATCTTCACCTTCGCCGGCGGCGGGCCCTATGTCGTGGTCATGCAGATGGGCCGCAGCAGCGCCGAATACGGCGCCTGGTTCGCGACCACTGGATTCGCCTATCTGGTTGGCAATTTGTGCTGCGTGCGCTTTGCGCCGCGGCATTCGCTGGAAAGGCTGATCTGGTTCGGGCTCGCCCTGCAACTGCTGGGCGCGGCGCTGAACCTGGTATGGGGGATCGCAGGGCTCAATCAGGCGCCGTCATGGCTGTTCGGCACCCAGATGCTGGTGATGTTCGCCAATGCCTTCGTGATGTCGAACTCGGCGGCCGGCGCCATCAGTGTCCGCCCCGAGGCCGCCGGCACCGCATCGGGCGCGATGGGATTTTTGCAGATGGGGCTCGGCGCGCTGCTGTCGCAATCCGGCGCCTGGCTTGGCGGCCACTTCGCGACGCCGGTGCCGCTCAACATCGCCATCGTGGTGCTGTCGATCGCCTGCGCATCGACCATGATTTTCATCGTTCCGCGCCGCGACGTCGTAATCAGCGAAGCGCTGATCGAACAGGCCGAAGAGGAAGAGTCGGGAATGCTGCTGTAGGGGAGCGCAGCTGCGCATCGCGCCTCACTGCCCGATCAGCTGCAGCCACTGATCCTCCGTCAGCACGGTGACGCCGTGCTTTTTGGCCTCGGCGAGTTTCGAGCCGGCGCCGGGCCCGGCGACCACATAATCGGTCCTCTTCGACACCGAGCCGGAGACCTTGGCGCCGAGCCGCTCGGCGGTGGCCTTGGCCTCGTCGCGCGTCATCTTTTCCAGCGCCCCGGTGAAGACCACGATCTTGCCGGCGACGGCCGAGTTGCTTTTGGGCTTTTCGGCGTCGAGGATCGTCACTTCCCGGGTCAGCCGCTCGACGATGCCGCGGTTGTGGCTCTCGCCGAAATAGGCCTTGATGCTGGCGATCACGGTCTCGCCGATCTGGTCGAGCGCATCCATCTCGGCCATCGCCTCCTCGTCGCCTTCGGCGACCTTGAGGCAGGCCTCGTGAAACGCCTCCCACGATCCGTAGCCGCGCGCCAGCGCCAGCGCGGTGGTCTCGCCGACCTGGCGCATGCCGAGCGCAAAGATGAAGCGCTCCAGCGCAATCTTCCGCCGCGATTCGATCGAGGCGAACAGATTGCGCACCGAGGTTTCGCCGTAGCCTTCATGTTGCTCGAGCCTGATCTTGCCGTTACGCGCCGGCAGCGTGAAGATATCAGCCGGCTCCTTGACCCAGCCCTGCTCGAAGAAGAATTCGATCTGCTTCTCGCCCAGTCCGTCGATGTCGAAGGCACGCCGCGAGGCGAATAGCTTCAGATGCTCGATCTTCTGGTAGGGGCAGGCGAATTCGCCGGTGCAGCGGGCGCGGGCGCCCTCCTCGCCGGCGGCGGTTTCCTCGCGCACCACGTCGGTGTGCAGCGGGCATGGGCATTTCTTCGGAAAATGGAATGCCTTGGCGTTGGCCGGCCGCTTGTCGAGCACCACGTCCACCACCTGCGGGATGACGTCGCCGGCGCGCTGGATGATGACGGTGTCTCCGATCCGGATCTCGCGGCCTTCGCGCAGCTGCTCGCCGTCGCCGCCGATCCCCCTGATGTAGTCCTCATTGTGCAGCGTGACGTTCTGCACGATGACGCCGCCGACGCTGACCGGCTCGAGCTTGCCCACCGGCGTGAAGGAGCCGGTGCGGCCGACCTGGATCTCGATGTCCCTGAGCACGGTCATGGCGCGCTCGGCCGGAAACTTGTGCGCAATCGCCCAGCGCGGCGTTCGCGACACGAAACCGAGGCGCTCCTGCCAATCGATGCGGTCGACCTTGTAGACGACGCCGTCGATGTCGTAATCGAGCCTGGCGCGCTGCTCCTCGATCTTGCGATGAAAGGCGATCAGCTGTTCGACCGAATGGCAGACCTTGGTCAGCGGGTTGGTCCTGAAGCCGCAGCGCTCGAACCAGCCGATCATGCCGGACTGGGTGTCGGCCGGCATTTCGGTCATCTCGCCCCAGGCATAGGCGAAAAAACCGAGCGGCCGCGAGGCGGTGATGGCGGGATCCTTCTGGCGCAACGAGCCGGCCGCCGAGTTGCGCGGATTGGCGAAGATGGTGCTGCCTTCGGCCTTCTGCCGCTCGTTGAGCGCCAGAAACGCCCGCTTGGTCATGTAGACTTCGCCACGCACTTCGCAGATCTCGGGCACGCTGCGGCCTTTGAGTTTCTGCGGCACGTCCTTGAGCGTGCGGATATTGGCGGTAACATCCTCGCCCTCGGCGCCGTCGCCGCGGGTGGCTGCGGTGACGAGTTCGCCGGCTTCATAGCGCAGCGACATCGACAGGCCGTCGATCTTGGGCTCGGCGCTGAACTCGATCCGGTCGTCGTCGCCCAGTTTCAGGAAGCGCCGGATGCGGCCGACAAAGTCGACGACGTCTGCTTCCGCGAAGGCATTGTCGAGCGACAGCATCGGCACCGCGTGGCGGACCTTGGCGAAACGTCCGGATGGCTGCGCGCCGACCTTCTGCGACGGCGAGTCGCTGCTGACAAATTCCGGAAACCTGGCCTCGATGGCGTTGAAGCGCCGGCGCAGCGCGTCATAGGCGGCATCCGAAATCTTCGGCGCATCCTCCTGGTAATAGGCCCTGTCGTGACGTTCGATTTCGAGCGTCAGCCGTTTCAGCTCGACCTTGGCCTGGGCCTTGGTCAGTTTTTGGACGTCGGGTGGAGTAACCGGTTTCTTGGCCATGGCTATGGATACGATGAAGTGCAGCGGGATAAAAGGCGCGGACCCGTTTGGTGGGCGGTCGAGCGGCGCACCGGGCCGGGCCGGGTCAGCCCGCAGGAGGCCAGCAAATCACGCCGTGGCCGCCCGCAGCAGCCGGTCGGCGGCGGCGCGCGCTTCGGCGGTGATTTCGGCGCCCGCCAGCATGCGGGCGATTTCCTCGCGGCGGTGATCGGCCGCCAGCGCGTTGACGCGGGTGGCGACGCGTTTACCCCGGTCGAGCGCGTCCTTTGAGATCAACAGATGCAGGTCGGCGCGGGCTGCGACCTGCGGCGCATGGGTCACCGCCATCACCTGCACCTTGCCTGCAAGCCGCGCCAGCCGGGCGCCGATGGCGTCGGCCACGGCACCTCCGACGCCGGTGTCGATTTCGTCGAACACCAGGGTCGGCGCCGAACCGCGGTCGGACAGCACCACCTTGAGCGCCAGCAGGAACCGCGACAGTTCTCCCCCGGAGGCGACCTTCATCAACGGCCCCGGCTTGGTGCCGGGATTGGTCTGGACCCAGAACTCGACGCGATCAAAACCTTGCGGGCCCGGGGAGCCGGCGTCGGACAGGACCTGGGTAGTGAATTTCGCGCGCTCCAGTTTCAGGGGCGCGAGTTCGGCATTGACCGCCTTGTTGAGCTTCTCGGCGGCTTTTGTCCGCGCGGCGGAGAGCCTGGTGGCAGCGGCGTTGTAGCGCCTGTCGGCCTCGGCCGCGGCCGTCTCGAGCTGTTTCAACTGGCCGGCGCCGGCATCGATCAGCGCCACGTCGGCGGCATATTTGGCGGCCAGCGCCGCCAGGCCTTCGACCGGGGTGGCGTATTTGCGTGACGCCGCGCGCAGCGCAAACAGCCGCTCCTCGATGCGTTCCAGCTCGGCGGGGTCGAAGTCGGCCGCGATCAGCGCCGCCGTGAGGTGCTGGTCGGCTTCCTCCAGGGCGTTGATGGCGGCATCGATCGCCTTCACCGCGGGCTCGACCAGCGTGGGTGAATTGCCGGCGCGGCGTTCCAGCCGGCGCACCGCCGCCGAAAGCGCCGAGACCGGCGAGTGATGGCCGCTGACGGCGTCCTGCGCCTCGCGCAGATCGGCCGCGATTTTCTCGCCCTGCATCATGGTGGCGCGGCGCCCGGCGAGCGCGGTCTCCTCGCCCTCCTTGGGTGCCAGCGTCTTAAGTTCGTCGGCGGCATGGCGCAGAAAATCCGCCTCGCGGGCGGCCCGCTCCATGCTGGCGCGATGCTGGTCGAGCAGATCGGTGGCGGCGCGCCGGGCCTCCCACAGCTGCTCCAGTGCGGCGACCTCCTTCTCGAGGCCGGCGAACGCATCCAGCAACCGCCGGTGGGTCGAGGCATCGACCAGCGCGCGCTCGTCATGCTGGCCGTGAATTTCGACCAGCGCGGAGCCGACCGCCTTCAGGGTCTGCACGCTGATGGCCTGGTCGTTGATGAAGGCGCGGGTGCGGCCGTCGGCCAGCTGCACGCGGCGCAGGATCATCTCGCAGGAGTCTTCAGCGTTCGCATCGTCGAGGCCGTTGTCGCGCAGGATCAAAGCGGCCGGATGGCCCTTGGGGACGTCGAACACCGCGGTGACCTGGCCCTGCTCGACGCCGTGCCGGACCAGGCCAGCGTCGCCGCGGCCGCCGAGCGCCAGTGCAAAGGCATCGAGCAGGATGGACTTGCCGGCGCCGGTTTCACCGGTCAGCACCGCCAAGCCACGGGAAAACTCGATATCGAGCCGTTCGATCAGGACGATGTCACGGATCGAAAGTCGGGCCAGCATGTGAAACCAGTTCCTAACCGAGACCCAGTTTCTTGAAGGCCCTGGAGATGTAGGAACCCTCGTTCTCGCTCGGCTCGAGACCGCCGGACTTTACAAGATTATAGGCGTCTTTGTACCAGGGACTGTCGGGAAAATTGTGCCCGAGCACGGCAGCCGCAGTTTGCGCCTCGCCGACGATACCGATTGCCATATAGGCCTCGGTCAGCCGGGCCAGCGCTTCCTCGACATGCCGCGTGGTCTGATACTGGGTGACCACGGTCTTGAAGCGGTTGATGGCGGCGATGTAGTCGTGTTTTTCCATGTAATAGCGGCCGATATTCATTTCACGGCCGGCCAGCTGGTCGCGCGCGCCTTCCAGCTTGGCCTTGGCGCTGACGGCATATTCCGACGTCGGATATTTGCGCACCACCTCTTCGAGCGCCGCGATGGCCTTCTCGGTGCGGCCCTGATCGCGCGAAGTGTCGGGAATCTGGTCGTAATGCGATGCCGCGATCAGATATTGCGCATAGGCGGCGTCGGGACTGCCGGGATGCAGGGTGACGTAACGCGTCGCCGCACCGATGCAGCTGTCATAATCGGACGCCCGGTAAAAGGCATAGGCCGACATCAACAGCGATTTGCGTGCCCAATCGGAATAGGGATGCTGACGGTCGACCTCCTCGAATTTCTTCGACGCCGCCTTCGGATCGTTCTTCTGATTCATCAGGTACAAGCCCTCATTGTAGAGCTTGTCCGCAGGCTCATCGACGAAGGTGTCGTCCTTGGCGAAAAACTTGTCCCACAACGCACCGGTGCCGCAGCCGCTCAGCGGGATCGCCAGGAAAGCCAGCCCGACGGCCAGGCGCAGCAGCCGTCCGATCCGAGGCAGGTCCGAAGAAACGGAAAACTTGCGCGATTCAAGCGTCATACGCCGTGCCGACATAGATTTGAGACCTGACGCCTGTGATGCGGTGCCCGCCGCGCGCCATGAGTCTGGTCATGAACGCAATGATTGCCCTGCCCGTGGCCTCTTGCCATGCAACCGCGAGCCTGTGTAGCCGAAAAAAGTTCGTTAACCAACCGGATACGCAGGCATTTCGCCCGGATTAAGGCGACGCCGCCGGATTGCCTCCGATGTGGTTACTGACGGCAGCGGCGCTCGAAACGGGAGACAGGCCGGCGGCTCGGCAGATCCCGGACGACGTAAAACAGCCGAGAAGAAATCCGCAGCGGGCCAGGTCCGGAAAAGCCGAATCGACTCCAAGCTGGCGGTCAGGACACGTCGAAAGCGACGGTCAGGACACGTCGAAAGCGACGGTCAGGACACGTCGGGGCCATAGGCCGGGGCCACCATGCCGCCGACCATGCCGCTTCCGACCTCGGCGTGACCGCGCGAGCGGCGCGCCGCCTCGGACTCGACCACACGCCAGGCACTGCGATCGGCCATCAGGGCCGTGAGCACCGCGTGGTTGAGCTTGTGGCCGCCGCGCACCGAGCGATAGGCGCCGAGCAGCGGCAGACCTGCCAGCGCCAGATCGCCGATCACGTCGAGTACCTTGTGGCGCGCACATTCGTCGGTATAGCGCAGCCCTTCGCTGTTGAGCAGCCGGGTTTCGTCGAACACCACCGAATTCTCGAAGCTGGCGCCGAGCGCAAATCCGGCGCTCCACAGACGCGCCACATCGTTCATGCAGCCGAATGTGCGGGCGCGACAGATATCGCGCCGGAACCTTTCCGGGCTGAGATCCAGCAGATAGCTCTGGCGGCCGATTACCGGATTGCTATTGGTGAAATCAATCTCGACTTCGACGCGGAAGCCTGAAGCATAGGGCCGCAATTCGCCGAACGAAGCGCCCATCGCGACCTGCACCGGCTTCAGAACCTGGATGAAGCGGCGCGACGCCTGCTGGGGGAGAATTCCGGTCTGATCAATCGCGGCGACAAACGCCGCGGCACTGCCGTCCATGATCGGAACTTCAGGGCCGTCGATTTCGATCGTCGCGTTATCGACGCCCATGCCGCGCAAGGCCGCCAGCACATGTTCGGCGGTGGAGACCAGCGGACCATCGCGGTCGCCCAGCACGGTGGCAAATTCGGTGGAGATCACGGAGTCCGCGGTGGCCTGAACCTCGCGGTCGGAACCGTCCAATCCGCTGCGGACAAAAATAAAACCTGCATCGACAGGTGCAGGTCCGAGGGTCAAGCTTACCGGTAAACCAGAATGAACGCCGACGCCCGTCACGGTGGCTTGCGACCGAAGCGTTGTCTGCCGGCTAAATTTCATGCGAAAACCGCCCACTACCGACTTACTGAACGATCGAAACGACCCGATGACGGCCCACGTCGATTCGTCTTCAGTATCCCCAAGTCACGGCAGACCATAGTCACCGCCTCAAAGAGCGCCAACTCACGCTTTTTTACCGATTGTTACCCAATCTCTGCCGTATTCGCGCCAAAGGTTAACCAAATTCGGCACCGGCCGGGCCCAATCACAGCCCCACCATCTCACCATCAAAATCATAATTAATTATTTAATATCAGCTGCTTGGGAAGGATAGAGGCGGCCATTGCGGGGCGACGGAAAAGGCCCCGGCTGATCCAGCCGGGGCCTTTTCCGCCATCAGATTTGTAACAAATTTCAGGTCGCCTGGCGGCGCAGGAAAGCCGGGATATCAAGATGATCATCACCCTGTGGCGCTGCAGCAACAGATGCCGGCCGGCCGTGAACGTCCAGTCCCTGGGGTGCGGGCCGCCTAGCATACTCAGATACCGGTTCGCTGGCTGCGATTTGCTGCGCGACTGAGCGTTGCGGCTTCCGTTCCGGCAGCGGCGGCAGCGGAGACATCGCCGGACCCGAGGCGCGGGCGGCGATCGGCGGCTCGGTCTCCTCGTCGCGACGGCCGAGGCCGACATTGGCGAGGCGCTGCAGCAGCGACATCCGGGTCTTTTGCGGATGGTCCTCGTCGGCCTCGCCGCGGGCCTGGCGAATTTCGTTCTGCGCCGGCATCGGCAGGTCCTCGAACTTCGGCATTCTCGGGGTGCGAAGCGGTGCGCGTTCGGCGGCTTGCGGGATGAACGTCTCGGGCATCGCCTGTTCCGGGGCCGCAACCTGGACGACGTCGTGATCCGGGAACAAGGAAGGCTTCTGTGCGATCGGACGAACGGTGACGTCGCCGTAGGACGCCGACTGCAGCGGCGCGGGTGCCGGCGGGGTTTCCGGAGCGACCGCTGCGGCGATCGCGGCAAGAGCTGCGCGTTCGACGCTGCTGGAGCCGCGCTGCGGTGCGGCGGCGGCGGTCGGCGCCGGGGCCGATGCTTCCAGTTTCTGGGCGCGTTCGGCCAGACGCTGATTGTCGGCGCGCAGCCGGGCGGTCAGATCGGCCAGCCGGGTATCCGGGGTGGCAGCAGTCGAGGCCACGGCAGCGGTCACGGGCGCCGCCGGCGCCGCGGCGTTGCGCGAAATCAGCGCCTGTTCGATGCCGGTGGCGACCACGGAGACACGGATCACGCCATCGAGGGTTTCGTCGAAGGTGGCGCCGACGATGATGTTGGCGTCCTGGTCGACTTCTTCGCGAATGCGGGTGGCGGCTTCATCGACCTCGAACAGCGTCAGATCCTTGCCGCCGGTGATCGAGATCAGCAGGCCGCGGGCGCCCTTCATCGAGGAATCGTCGATCAGCGGATTGGCAATGGCGGCCTCGGCCGCGGTCAAAGCGCGCTTCTCGCCGGAGGCTTCGCCGGTGCCCATCATCGCCTTGCCCATCTCGCGCATCACGGCGCGGACGTCGGCGAAGTCGAGATTGATCAGGCCTTCCTTGACCATCAGGTCGGTGATGCAGGCGACGCCCGAATACAGCACCTGGTCGGCCATCGCGAAGGCGTCGGCGAAGGTGGTCTTCTCGTTGGCGACCCGGAACAGGTTCTGGTTCGGGATGATCAGGAGCGTATCGACCACCTTGTGGAGCTCGGCGATGCCGGCCTCGGCGGTGCGCATGCGGCGCTGGCCTTCGAAGTGGAACGGCTTGGTGACGACGCCGACGGTGAGGATGCCCATGTCGCGCGCGGTCTTGGCGATCACCGGGGCTGCGCCGGTGCCGGTGCCGCCGCCCATGCCGGCGGTGACGAACACCATGTTGGCGCCGGACAGATGATCGCGGATTTCGTCGATGACTTCCTGGGCCGCGGCCGCGCCGACATCCGGCTGCGAACCGGCGCCAAGGCCCTGGGTGACCTGGGTGCCCATCTGCACGATGCGTTGCGCCTTGGACATGGTGAGCGCCTGCGCGTCGGTATTGGCGACGACGAAATCGACCCCCTGCAGTCCGGCAGTGATCATGTTGTTGACGGCATTGCCGCCGGCTCCGCCGACGCCGAACACGGTGATCCGCGGCTTCAACTCGCGAATGTCAGGGACGTTGAGATTGATGGTCATGATTGCCTCTCGATTACGCGCGCGTTGGTTCGCCCCGGCCGACGGCCGCGGGATTTGGTGGAAGTCGAATGGGCCGGAAAAGATTCATCAGAAGCCCTCACGAAGCCATCGTCCGACTCTTCCGAAATAGCCGTCAGTCCCTGTCTTGAGCTGCCGCGTATGCCGCGGTTCGACGTGTTCAAGATGCGCATATTGCGGATAGACCAGCAGGCCCGAGGGAACCGCGAACGACGCGCTCTTCGCCTCGCTGGGCAGCCGGCCAAAGCCGAGCGGGCGGCCGATCCGCACCGGCCGGCCGAGAATCTGGGTGGCCAGTTCGGGGATGCCGGTGAGCTGCGAAGCGCCTCCGCTCAATACGACGCGCGCCCGCGGCTCTGCCGCAAAAGGGGAATCCGCCAGGCGGTCCCTGACCATCTCAAAAATCTCCTCGGCGCGTTGCCGCACGATGTTCGCGATCGTGGCCCTGGACACGACCTGGGGAACGTCGCGCTCGTTGTCGCCGGCGCTCGGCACCGACATCAACTCGCGCGCATCGGATCCGCCGGTCAGCACGGTGCCATATAAAGTCTTGATTCGCTCAGCATCCGCAATGCATGCCCCAAGGCCGCGCGCAAGATCCATGGTGATGTGTTGCCCGCCGACGGCAAATCCGCTGGCATGCACGAAACGCCCGGCGGAATAGGTCGCGATCGTGGTGGTGCCGGCCCCCATCTCCACCACGGCGGCGCCGAGATCGGCTTCGTCGTCGGTCAGTACCGACAGGCCGGCGACGTAGGGGCTCGCCGCCATGGCCTCGACATTGAGATGGCAGCGCTCGACCACCAGCATCAGGTTCCTGGCGACCGTCGCCTCGACCGTGACCACGTTCATGTCGACGCCGAACTGTCGCGCCACCATCCCTCTGGGATCGCGAATGCCCTTGACGCCGTCCAGCGCGTAGCCGACCGGCAGCGCATGCAGCACGGTGCGGCCCTCGCCGGTGGCGTGGCGCATGCCGGTGCCGGTGACCCGGGTGACGTCGGCAGCGGTCACCGCGCCGCCGCGAATATCGGCCGCCGCCTCGATCAGCTGGCCCTGCAGCCGCCCACCCGAGACCGACAGCAGGACCGATTCAACCCGGACCTTGGCCATGCGCTCGGCCAGCGCCACCGCTTGACGCACCGCCTGTTCGCATTCGGAGAGATCGACCACCGCGCCGGCCTTGACGCCGCGCGACTGGATCTGGCTGTAGCCGATCAGCTCGACGGCGTGGCTGCGTCCGCGCAGGGCGTCGTTCGGCGGGCACGGCTTCAGCCGCGCGATCATGCAGGCGACCTTGCTGGTGCCGATGTCGAGCGACGCCACCAGCGCGGTGCGCTTCTGCGACATCGGACGGGTCTTCGGAGTCTGATTGCGGTCAAGGCCGGTCATGCGTCACCGGCCTTCTTCTTTGGCTTTTTGTCCTTGAACAGATCCTCGCGGGCTTTGGCCGCGTCGTCCGACAATTGCACCGCCAGCCGGTCCGGCAGGCGCATGTCGATGGCGACGATATCGCGGGAGAACAGGTGATCTTCGCGGTCGAGCGTGCTCAACGCCGCCAGCGCGTTGCCGACATCGTTTTCCGGCAGCCGGACATCCAGACCGTCCTTGAGCCGCAGGTTCCAGCGCCGCTCGCCGACGAAAATCACGGCCTTGGTCGCCGCGCGCACTTGCGGATAGCGGGCGAGCAGCCCGAGGAAGTCCCTGGCCCGGGTTTCGGCGCCTTTGCCGACCACCAGCGGCAGCGAGAGAAACCGCCGCGACACGTAGGGCTCCAGCACAGCGCCGTCATCGGCGATCACCGACAGCCGGCCATCCTGCTGCCACAGCGCGAACGCCGAACGCTCGACAATATCGATCTGCAGCTGGCCGGGGTAAAGCTTCAGCACCGTGGCTTCGCCGATCCAGGGATTGGCTTTCAGCTTGTCGCGCACCGCTTCGGCATCGAGGAACAGCAGCGAGGAGCGGCCGTTGACGCCGCCGATCGCGAGCACCTCGTCCTGGGTCAACTGCTTGCGGCCGTTGATGGCGACCGTGGTAATGCGAAATCCGGCGGAATTTGCGATCGCATTGCGGGTGTCGCTTAAAGCCGAGGTCAATTCGTCGACATGACCGCCCTTGACGATGCCGAAGCCGGCGCTGCCGAGCAGGATCAGCACGGTCGCAGTGACGCCGGCGCGGTTGGGCAGATAACGTTCCAAGAGCGCGATCATGCGGTGCGGATGCTGGTCGCGGTCCAGACGCGGTTTGGCCGGCAAGCGGGCGAATCCCAGCCGCTCGCGCAACAGCACGACCGCACCGATGGCGGCGGCTTTCAGGTCAGCTTGGGGCCTCAGCGATCTCAGCGATCGAGCGAGGCGTCCTGCACCATCCATTGCACGAGCTCGTCAAATGTTGTGCCCGCAAACGTTGCGAGTTCTGGCACAAATGACGTCTCGGTCATGCCGGATTGGGTGCTGACCTCAAGACAGACGAGGCCACCCGTTCCCTCGATGCGGTCGTCGAAGCGGAAATCCGCAACAGCGCACGCCCCGGCAGCCAAGCGCCACATGCGCCGCCAGCGTTAACCTTCGGACTTCCTGGTAAACAAAGGGTAAAACAGCTGCGGGATGGAGGTGTTTTGGTCTGCCCGCCGAGGGGTTTGCCGGCAAAACCGTCAAATTTGACACATCTATCGCTCGCGACGCCCCTGGACCGGGTCGCGCGCGACGGTCGGGACGGGCAGCAGGCAACTTTATTGCCGCGCCCGCTTCGCCGCCAAGGCGATCTGGCCCTGCAGGAAATCGACGAATTCGATGCCCTGCGCCTTGAGCGCCTTGGGATAGAGCGAGGCCCTGGTCAGGCCCGGCAAGGTGTTGGTCTCGAGATAGATCGGTCCCCGCTCCGAGACAATGAAGTCCGAGCGGGAATAGCCGCGGCACGACAGCGCCCGGTGCGCCCGTAGCGCCTGGTCCATCAGTTGGGCGCTGATGTCGACCGGGAAACGCGCCGGACAGATTTCCTGGGTCGCCTTGGCCAGGTATTTGGCGACATAGTCGAACGGGCCCTCCGCCGGGATGATCTCCACCGGCGGAAGGCCGATCAGCGAGCCATCCGATTGCTCCAGCACGCCGCAGGTCGCCTCGCTCCCGGCGATGAACGGTTCAATCAGGTACTCCTCGGTCCTGGCCGCGTCACGGACGGCCGCGATATCCTGTGTCGAATTGACGAAGATCAGGCCGTAGCTCGAGCCATCGCGGGCCGGTTTTGCGATCAGCCTGCCGTATTCGGCCAGCGCCGTTTCGATATGCTCCAACACCACGGCACGCGGCGCCTTCAGGCCCGCAATTTCGGCAAAGCGCTTGGCGGCGATCTTGTCGAAGGCCAGATGCGACGACGCCGAGCCGGAACCGGTGAACGGAAGCCCGCGCATTTCGCACATGGCCTGAAGCTCGCCGTTCTCCGCCGTGCCGCCGTGCAGGCCGAGCACCAGCAGACGGTTCTCGGCCTTTGCCCTGTCGAGCGCCTGCTGGATGTTGCCGATGCCGGGGGTGGCGGGCCTGAACGGGTCCTCGAACGGCCGTGAATGCTTCAGAAGCACCTCGGAGGGGGCTTCGTGCACGCTGTCATCGGCATCCCAGAACCACAGATCGGCGTCGGGCAATGCCGAATGCAGCGCCTGGGCGCTGGCCACCGAGACCAGGCGCTCCTTGTTGGTGCCGCCGAAAAGAATGGTGATCCGCATCAGTTTCGCCCGATCCCGATCCGCTTGATTTCCCAGTGTAGCTCAATTCCGCAATTTTCCTTTACCCGCGCCCGCACCGTCTCGCCCAGGGTCTCGATGTCATGGCCGGTCGCGGTACCGGTGTTGATCAGGAAATTGCAGTGCATTTCCGATACCTGGGCGCCGCCGACGCGCAGGCCGCGGCAGCCGGCGGCGTCGATCAGCTTCCAGGCGCTGTTACCGGGCGGATTCTTGAAGGTCGAGCCGCCGGTCTTTTCGCGGATCGGCTGGGCGGTTTCGCGGTGGCTCTGCACCTCGTCCATCCGCGCGCGAATAGCCGCAGGATCCGCGATCACGCCGCGAAACCGCGCGGCGGTAAAAATGATCGAGGGATCGACGCCGCTGTTGCGATAGACAAACTTCATGTCGGCCTTGGTAAGGCGATGCCGGCTGCCGTCGCGGCCGACGCCGCTGGCCTCGATCAGGACATCCCGGGTTTCGGCGCCGTTGGCACCGGCGTTCATGCGCAGCGCGCCGCCGATGGTGCCGGGAATGCCGAACAGGAATTCCAGCCCGCCGATATTGGCCGCCGCCGCGGTCTCCGCCACGCGCTTGTCGAGCGCCGCGGCACCGGCGCTGACGACATCGCCCTCGGCGCCGGCCTCGCCAAAGCCGCGGGCACCAAGCCTGATCACCACGCCCGGAATACCGCCATCGCGCACGATCAGATTGGAGCCGACGCCGACCACATGGACCGCAAACCGGTCTGGCAAATTGGCCAGGAAATACGCCAGATCGTCGGCATCGGTCGGCGTGAACAGCACCTGGGCCGGACCGCCGACCCGAAACCAGGTCAGCTCGGCCAGCGGCTGGTTGGCCAGCAGCCGGCCGCGCAGCTCCGGCATCATGGCCTTGAGATCCGGCGTGATGTCGGGAAAGGCGCTCACTTTAGCCCAGCGCCTGCAGTTCGCCCGGCAGCGCGTAGGCCCATTGCGTGATATTGCCGGCGCCGAGGCAGACCACAAAATCGCCGCGGCCGGCAATGCGGTGAACCACGGCGGCAAGCTCGCTTGCTTGCTGCAGCGGAATCACCTCGCGATGGCCATGCGCGCGCAGGCCGAGCACGAAATGGTCGCGATCGATCCCGGCAATCGGCGCCTCGCCCGCCGGATAGACCTCGGCGACGACGACCGCATCGGCATCGTTGAAGCAGGTGCAGAATTCCTCGAACAGCGATTGCAGCCGGGTGAAGCGATGCGGTTGCACCACGGCGATGACCTTGCCATCGGTGGACTGCCGCGCCGCCTTCAGCACCGCCGCGATCTCGACCGGGTGGTGGCCGTAGTCGTCGATCACAATAACGCCGTTCGATTCGCCGGTTTTGGTGAAGCGCCGCCGCACCCCGCCGAAACCCGCAAGGGCCTTGCGGATGGTATCGTCGGCAAGGCCGAGTTCCCGCGCCACCGCGATCGCGGCGGTGGCGTTGAGCGCATTGTGCCGCCCCGGCATCGGCAGCACGAGGTCTTCGATCTCGTGCGCCGCATCGGTCTTGCGGTCGCGGAACGCCACCTTGAAGCGGGAACCGCCGGCAAACGGATCGAGATCGAGCAGCCTGGCGTCGGCCTGCGGATTTTCGCCATAGGTGATGATGCGGCGGTCCTCGATCTTGCCGACCAGGGTCTGCACCACCGGATGATCGATGCACATCACCGCAAAGCCGTAGAACGGCACGTTCTCGACGAAATGGCGGAACGCGTCCTGCACCGCCTCGAAGGTCTTGAAATGATCGAGATGCTCGGGGTCGACATTGGTGACGATGGCGATGTCGGCCGGCAGCTTGAGGAAGGTGCCGTCGCTCTCGTCGGCTTCCACCACCATCCATTCGCCGGCGCCTAACCGGGCATTGGTGCCGTAGGCATTGATGATGCCGCCATTGATCACGGTGGGGTCGAGATCGCCGGCATCGAGCAGGGCGGCGACCATCGAGGTGGTGGTGGTCTTGCCGTGGGTGCCGGCGATCGCCACGCAGCTTTTCAACCGCATCAGCTCGGCCAGCATTTCGGCGCGACGCACCACCGGAATGCGCTGGGCGCGCGCCGCCATCAATTCGGGATTGTCGCGCTTGATCGCGGTCGACACCACCAGCACGTCGGCACCGGCGATATTTTCCGCCCGGTGGCCGACGCTGATGCTGATGCCCTTGTCGCGCAGCCGGCCGACATTGGCGCTTTCGGAGGCATCCGAGCCCTGCACCGTGTAACCGAGATTGCAAAGCACCTCGGCGATGCCGCTCATGCCGATCCCGCCGATCCCGACGAAGTGGATGGGTCCGATCTCGCGCGGCAGTCTCATGGCAGGTCTCGCATGTTTTGTGGTGCCCGGTCGGCTTGTACAGGCTTGTAGCGCGGTTTTGAGCTAAATTCGGGCCACTCTTGTCAGCAGATCGGCCAGCCGCTCGGCGGCGTCGAGGCGGCCGACGCTGCGGGCGAAGTCTGCCATCGCGGCCAGCCGCGCCGGCTCGGCGGCGAGCGCGGAGATTTCCGCAGCCAGCCGATCGGGCGTGAAGTCCACCTGGCCGATACGCAGCGCGCCCCCGGCCTGCGCCAGCACCCCGGCATTGGCGAACTGATCCTGGTCGATCGAGCCGGGCAGCGGGACCAGGATCGAGGGCCGGCCGATGGCGCCGAGTTCGGCGACCGTGCCGGCGCCCGAGCGCGAAACCACCAGATGGCTCGACGCCAGCCGCGCCGGCAGATCGCTGAAGAACGGTGCCAGTTCAGCGTTGATCTTGAGCCGGTCATAAACCGCGCGGACCCGCGCCATGTCCTCTTGGCGCACCTGCTGGGTCAGGACCAGCCGTCTCCACAGCGCCGGTTCGAGACGCTCGATCGCGCCCGGCACGGTATCGGCCATCACCCGCGCACCCTGGCTGCCGCCGACCACCAGCAGCCGAAGCGGGCCGCCCGGTTCGGGGGCGACGAATTTCACCGCGGCTGCCGCCAGAATGGCCGGACGCATCGGGGTGCCGACCGTGGTGGTTTTCGCCGCCAGCGCCGGATCGCGATCGAGCACGCCGGGCAGCGAGGTCGCAATCGCGCTGACCCGGCCCGACAGCAAGCGGTTGGCGCGGCCGAGCACCGCATTGGCTTCATGAAGCAGGGTGGGCACGCCGAACAGCCGCGCCGCCAACAATGGCGGCACCGTCGGATAGCCGCCGAAGCCGACCACCGCCGCAGGCTTCAGTCGCCGCATCAGGTTGAGCGCCACCGCGGTGCCGGCGGCCAGCATCGCCCCGGTATAGGCCAGCGACCACGGCGTGCGGCCGCGCACGGTCTCGCTCGGCACCACGTCGATGGTATCCTTGGAAAACAGGCCGCTGTAGCGCAGCGCGCGGGAGTCGGTGACGAGTCGGACGCGCAGGCCGCGCCGGATCAGTTCGACGCCGAGCGCCTCGGCGGGAAACAGATGGCCGCCGGTGCCGCCCGCCGCCAGCAGAATGAGAGGGGTAGTGTCCATCGCTTCACATAGCCGACCGCGCCGGCTTCGTCATCAGGCGTAACTGCGCGCGGCGTTGGCGTCGCCGATCGATTCCATCTCGATGCGCGGCCGGTGCCGGGTCAGGGCCAGCATCATGCCGACGCCGTAGGCCAGCGAGATGATCGACGAGCCGCCATAGGAGATGAACGGCAGCGTCATCCCCTTGGCCGGGATCAGCTGCAGGTTGACCGACATGTTGATCGCGGCCTGCACGCCGAACAGCACCGCCAGGCCCGAGGCGGCAAACCGCGAGAACATGTCCTCGGTCGCATAGGCGCGCGACAGCGCCCGGATCACGACAAAGGCGAACAGCGCCAGCAGCGCCAGGCAAAGGATGATGCCGAATTCCTCCGCCGCCACCGCGAACACGAAGTCGGTGTGGCTGTCGGGCAGGCTGCGTTTGGCGATGCCTTCGCCGGGCCCAAGCCCGAACCAGCCGCCATTGGCGAAAGCCTCCATGGCGGTGTCGACCTGGAAGGTGTCTCCGGAGGCGGGATTCATGAAGCGGGTGATGCGGCCCGCGACATGCGGCACCAGCAGATAGGCGCCGAACAGTCCGGCGCCGGCGGCCCCGGCGAGCCCCAGCACCCAGATCATCCGCATGCCGGCGATGAAGAACAGCGAGCCCCACACCATCAGGATCAGCATGGTCTGGCCGAAATCGGGCTCCATCACCAACAGCGACACCAGCATCAGCAGCAGCACCAGCGCCATCGAGGTCGCCGGCATTTCCGGCCGCTTCGCCGATTCGGCAAACAGCCATGCCGCCAACACCACGAACGCCGGCTTGGCGGATTCCGAGGCCTGGATATTGACCCCGATCAGGGTGATCCAGCGCCGCGAGCCCTTGACCTCGGGCCCGAACGCCAATGTCACCACGATCAGCACGATGCTGACCGCGAACACGATCAGGGCGGTGCGGCGGATCTGCCGCGGCGACAGGAACGACACCGCGATCATCACGATGAAGGAGGGCACCAGAAACAGCACGTGACGGTTGAAGAAGTGAAACGGATCGAGGCCGATCCGGGTGGCCACCGGCGGACTGGCCGCCAGCGAAAGAATAATTCCGGCCAGCATCAATGCCACCACCGCCGCGAGCTGCAAGCGGTCGACCGTCCACCACCATTCGCTGAACGGGGTGCGTTGTTCACGGGAGATCATGGGCATTCCTGCGCCGGGGGTTGCCCATTGGTCCCCCATGATGGTTTCCGAACGGTTAACGAATTGGCTGTGTTTGACGATTGGGCAGCCCGGCGCAGGGCTGGAAAGGCTCACCATGCCCGCGGAGGGACATCCGGCCGCTTGGACCCGGTCCCGCGGGCCGTGTCGAAGTCCGTTTGAGCTGGCGTCCGTCTTCAAGCCACCGGCTTGACGCCCGGCAGCGCCGTGACCAGGTCGCGGAACCTGGTGCCGCGGATTTCGAAATTGCGGTACTGGTCGAACGACGCGCAGGCCGGCGACAGCAGCACCACCGCCTCGGCGAGGCCGGAGGCCTGCGCATCGCGCGCCGCGCTCGCCACCGCGACCTCGAGCGTCCCGCTGATTTCGTGGGGCACCCGCTCGCCCAGCGTCGCGGCGAATTCCTCGGCAGCCTCCCCGATCAGATAGGCCTTGCGGATACGTGGAAAATAGTCGGTGAGCCCGCTGATGCCGCCGAGCTTGGGCTTGCCGCCGGCGATCCAGAAAATATCGGCGAAGGACGACAGCGCATGCGCCGCCGCGTCGGCATTGGTGCCCTTGGAGTCGTTGACGAACAGCACGTTGCCGCTTCGGCCGACCTGCTCCATGCGGTGGGCGAGACCCGGAAAGCTGCGCAGGCCGCCCTGCAGGACGTCGGTCGAGACGCCGAGCGCCAGGACGCAGGCCGCCGCACATGCGGCATTCTGGGCGTTGTGCAGGCCGCGCAGCGAACCGATGCCGCCGACCCGCGCGATCTCGCTGCGGGCGCCGCCGGCGGCGCGCAGGATGGTTTCATGTTCGACATAGACGCCGTCGGCCAGCGGATTTTTCACCGAGATCCTGACCACGCGCCGGCCGGCCTGCTCGATGCGGTCGGCGATACGACGGCTCCATCCGTCATCGACGCCGACGATGGCGGTGCCCTGCTTCTGCACCCCGGCAACCAGTCGCTCCTTCACCGCCGCATAATGTTCCAGGGTGCCATGGCGATCGATATGGTCTTCGCTGACATTGAGCAGGATTCCGACGCTGGGATCGAGCGACGGCGCCAGATCGATCTGATAGGACGACATCTCGACGACATGGACCCGCCCCATCCGCGGCGGCTGCAGCGACAGGATCGCGGTGCCGATATTGCCGCCCATCTGGGTGTCATAGCCGGCGACCCGCATCAGATGCGCGATCAGCGCCGTGGTGGTCGATTTGCCGTTGGTGCCGGTGATGGCGACGAACGGGGCGTCCGGCGCATGGCGGCGGCGCTCCCGGCAGAACAGTTCGATGTCGCCGATCACCTCGACGCCGGCCTGTTGCGCCGCCAGCACGGTCCAGTGCGGCTGCGGATGGGTCAGCGGCGCGCCCGGCGTCAGCACCAAAGCGGCAAAATTCGTCCACGATACCCGCCGCAGATCCGCGGTAATGAAGCCGGCTCGCGCGGCTTCGGCGAGCCGGTCGGCGCTGTCGTCGCCGGCGATCACTTCCGCCCCGCCCGCCTTCAAGGCATGACAACTGGCGAGCCCCGATCCGCCGAGGCCGAACACCGCAACGGTCATGCCGGCGAAGCTGGTGACCGGGATCATGACGTGGCGCCCGTCATCCCGGAAGCCACCCCGTGGCTGTCCGGAATCTCGAGATTCGCCCACGTGCAATTGCACGTCGGGGTTCGTGGCATCGGGCCGCGCTTTGCACGGACCCGTTGGCACCTGCTGAAACGCCGATCCACGACCATCACCGCAGCTTCAGCGTGGAAAGGCCGGCCAGCGCCAGCATCACCGCGATGATCCAGAACCGGATCACGATCTGCGGTTCGGTCCAGCCCTTCTGCTCGAAATGATGATGCAGCGGCGCCATCCGGAACACCCGCTTGCCGGTCAGCTTGAACGACACCACCTGCACGATCACCGAGACCGCCTCGAGCACGAACAGTCCGCCGATCACGCCAAGCACGATCTCGTGCTTCACCGCGACCGCGATCGAGCCGAGCATGCCTCCGAGCGCCAGCGAACCGGTGTCGCCCATGAAGATCGAGGCCGGCGGCGCGTTGAACCACAGGAAACCCAGCCCGGCGCCCAGCACCGCCCCGCACAGCACCGCCAGTTCGCCGGTACCGGCGACATAGTTGATCTGCAGGTAGTCCGAGAACACCGCGTTGCCGACCAGATAGGAAATCATGCCGAAGCTCGCCGCCGCGATCATGACGGGCACGATGGCAAGACCGTCGAGCCCGTCGGTCAGGTTCACCGCGTTGCCGGCGCCGACCATGATGAAGGCGCCGAACAACAGGAAGAACCAGCCCAGATTCAGCACGACGTCCTTGAAGAACGGAATCACCAGCGAGGTCGAGAACGGGTCGCGTCCGAGCCGGACCAGCGCGTAGCACGCCGCCAGCGCGATCAGCGCCTCGATGGCCAGACGGATGCGGCCGGCGAAGCCGCTATGGGTCTGCTTGGTCACCTTCAGATAATCGTCGTAGAAGCCGACCAGGCCGAAGCTCAGGGTGACCGCGAGCACGATCCACACATAGGGATTGCGGGTATCGGCCCATAGCAGGGTCGAGACCACCAATCCGGAAAGGATCATCAGGCCGCCCATCGTCGGCGTGCCGATCTTGACGAGATGCGATTGCGGGCCGTCGGCGCGGATCGGCTGGCCCTTGCCCTGGCGCAGCCGAAGGTGATCGATGATCCAGGGGCCGAACAGGAAAACGAACAATGCACCTGTCACGATCGCCCCGCCGGTGCGAAAGGTGATGTAGCGAAACACGTTCAAAAACGTGCGGAACACGCCCAGACCGGGAACCGTGTTGGAAAGTTCGAACAGCCAGTAAAACATTCAATCCGCCCTATACCGCGGCGTCGTCGAGTGCGGTCCTGCCGGGAAAGCGCTTTTCGAGCGCGTTGACAATGGTTTTCATCTTCGAGCCGAGCGATCCCTTGACCATGATGGCGTCGCCGGCGCGAATCGCGGCGACCGCCTGGGCCTCGAGCACAGCGGCACTCTCGGCATAGCCGCCCCGTTTGCCGGTGGAAAGGGCGTCCCACAGGTTGCGCATCTGCGGACCACAGCAAAACACCAGGTCGATGTGGTTGGCGTTGACGGCCTCGACCAGGCCGCGGTGCAATTCGGCACTGCCGGCGCCGAGTTCGAGCATGTCACCGAGCACCGCGATGCGCCGGCCCTGCGGACCGACCGTGGCCTGGCCAAGCACGCTGAGCGCCGCCGCCATCGACGCCGGATTGGCATTGTAGCTCTCATCGATAAGGGTGGCCTGGCCGCCGGCAAGCTCCAGGGCGCGCCGGGCGCCGCGACCTGTGACCGGCTCGATCTGCGACAGCGACAACGCTGCCAGCGCCAGGTCGGCGCCCGCCAGCGACGCCGCCGCCAGCACCGCCAGCGAGTTGATCGCCATGTGGCGGCCGGGCGTGCCGAGCTTGTAGGTGACGTCATGCCCGAGGATATCGGCATGAACCGCCGAGCAATCGGGGTGCAGCGACAGGTCGATCAGCCGCGCCGTGGAGCTCTTGTGGGCCCCGAACGTGACGATGCGCGAAATGCCGAGCTTGCTGGCGCGGCGCTGCAGCCGCGCGAACTGCGGATTGTCGCGGTTGAGGACTACCGCGCCTTCGGGTTCGAGGCCCGCAAAAATTTCCGCCTTGGCGTCGGCAATCGCCTCGATGCCGGCAAAGAACTCCAGATGCACCGGCTCGACCGTGGTGATGATGGCGATGTGCGGCCGCACCATCCTGACCAGCGGCTCGATTTCTCCGCTGTGGTTCATGCCGATCTCGAAGATCGCAAAGCGCGCCGACGCCGGGCATCGCGCCAGCGACAGTGGCACACCCCAGTGATTGTTGAACGATGCCGCCGACGCATGGGTCTCGCCTTGCGCACCGAGCAGGCGCCGCAATGCTTCCTTGGTCGAGGTCTTGCCGACCGAGCCGGTCACCGCGATCACCCGCGCATCGAGACGGGCGCGCGCGGCACGCGCCAGATCGACCAGTGCGGCAAGCACGTCGTCCACCACCAACAGCGGCGCGTCGCTTGCGAACCTGTCGCGCTGCGCGGCCTCGACCACCGCCAGCCCGGCGCCGGCCTGCAAGGCGGCCATGACGAAATCGTGTCCGTCATGGACGTCGCCCTTGATGGCGAAATAGGCCTCCCCGGGCGCGATGCTGCGGCTGTCGATCGACAGGCCGCTGACCGCTGCCGGCAATGCGCCGCCCACCGATGCCCGCATCGCCTCGGCCATCGCGCTCGCCGTCCACAGCGGGGTTGCGCTCATGCGACCCCCGGCGCCAGTGCGGCGGCAACGGTAGCGTGATCGCTGAACGGCAATGTACGGTCGCCGACGATCTGCCCGGTTTCGTGGCCCTTGCCGGCGATCAGCAGCGCATCGCCCGGCTGCAGGCCGGCGATCGCGCTGCGGATCGCCTCGGCACGGTCGGCGATCTCCCTGGCGCCGGTCGCGCTGCTCAGGATCGCGGCGCGGATCAGCGCCGGATTTTCGCCGCGCGGATTGTCGTCGGTGATGATGACGCTGTCGGCATTGCCGGCCGCAATCGCCCCCATCAGGGGACGCTTGCCGGCGTCGCGGTCGCCGCCGGCGCCGAATACCACCACCAGATGACGTTTCGCATAGGGACGCAGCGCCTGCAGCGCCTTGGCCAGCGCGTCGGGCTTGTGCGCGTAATCGACGAAGATCGGCGCGCCGTTGCGCTCGCCGACGCGCTCCAGCCGTCCCTTGGCGCCTTCGAGATGTTCCAGCGCGGCAAACACCGCGGCGGGCTCGCTGCCGGTGCCGATCGCGAGTCCCGCGGCGACCAGCGCATTTTCGATCTGGAATTCGCCGACCAGCGGCAGCCGCAGCGCATGACGACGGCCGCGGTGCTCGAGCGTGAGCTGCTGGGCAAGGCCGTCGATGTCGGCCGTGAGCAGGCGAATGCCTGGTCCCGCACCATCGGCGTTGCGGCCGACTGCGACGATCCGAAGGCCGCGGTCGCGCGCCGCGCCGATCACGGCCTGCGAGCAATCATGATCGGCCGAGATCACCGCCGCGCCATCGGCTGCGACCAGATCGCGAAACAGCCGCAGCTTGGCGGCAAGATAATGCGCGACGTCGGGGTGGTAATCCATGTGGTCGCGCGACAGGTTGGTGAAGCCACCGGCGTCGATCCGGATCCCGTCCAGCCTGAACTGATCGAGCCCGTGCGAGGACGCCTCGAGCACGAGATGGGTGACGCCCTCGCCGGCGATTTCATCGAGCTGCCGATGCAGCGAAATCGGATCCGGCGTCGTCAGCGATCCGTAGATGGTTCGCTGCGGCGATACCAGGCCGATGGTGCCGATGCTGGCCGCGGCATGGCCGAGCCGTTGCCAAATCTGGCGCGCGAAGGCGGCAACGGAAGTCTTGCCGCTGGTGCCGGTGACGGCGGCGATGGTCGCGGGTTGCCGCGGATAAAACTTCGCCGCCGCCAGCGCCAGCGCGCGACGCGGATTGGGGGTGCGGACAAACGGCACGCGGCTGTCGGCCGGCGGCGGATGATCGCCCGCCACCGCCACCGCGCCGGCTGCGACGGCAGCGTCGATGAAGCGCGCGCCGTCGGTCTTGCTGCCGGCGAGCGCGAAGAACAGATCGCCCGGCTTGACCGCGCGGCTGTCCGCGGCGAGGCCGGTCACCACGACCGCTTCGGCCTGGCGGTCGATCGCGGCGTCGTCGCTGAACAGGTCGCGGAGTCTCATGATCTTCCAGTCGGCCGGCGCTAGCGCGCGATGGTTTCAGATCCTGGCAACTTTGTCTGGCTGCGCGCTTCGAGCCCGGGTTCCTGGCAGACCGCGCGGCGACCGGTGCCGGAACCTGAAATCGGCGGAGCCGCTACGCCTTACTGGGTTGTCTTCGATGCCGCAAGAATAAGGCGGTCGGACGGCGGCAGGTCGAAGCGCGGTTCGATGCCCAGCAGCGGGGCGATGCGGGCAATCACGGCGCCGCCGGTCGGCACCGCATTCCAGCCGGAGGTGATGAAGCCGAAGGTTTCCTTCAGCGGCTGGGGCTCGTCCAGCATGATCAGAAGCTGGTAGCGGGGGTTGTCGGCCGGCAGGATCGCGGTAAAGGCGGTCAGCACGCGCTTCTTGACATAGCGGCCGGCGACGACCTTTTCGGCCGTCCCGGTCTTGCCGCCGATGTAATAGCCATTGACGTCGGCTTTCCGCGCGGTGCCGATCTCGGCATTGAGCCGCATCAGGAATCGCATCTTCTCGCTGGTTTCAGGCTTGATCACCCGTTTCGCCAGCGCCATTGCCTCGGCTTCCGAGCGCTTCAGGAAGGTCGGCGGGATCAGATAGCCGCCATTGACCAGCGCATCGATGCCCATCACGGCCTGCAGCGGCGCCACCGCGATGCCGTGGCCGAACGCAATGGTCACCGTGTTCAGTTCGCTCCAGTGTCTGGGCAGGATGGGCGAAGCGCTCTCGGGCAGTTCGGTGCGCAGCCGCTCCATCTGCCCCAGCTTGCGCAAGAACGCCTTGTGCGCCTCGACTCCTTGCGACAGCGCGATGCGCGCCGCGCCGACGTTCGACGAGAAGGTGAACACCTCCTTCATGTTGAGGAAGCGGCCTTTCGGCTCGTCGTCATGGATGGTGAATTTGCCGTAGTGCAGCGGACCGCGCGCGTCCCACAGCGAGTTGAGATCCGCCTTGCCGGAATCCAGCGCCATCGCCAGCGTGAAGGCCTTGAAGGTCGAGCCCATCTCATAGACGCCGGTGGTGAGCCGATTGATGCGATCGGGATCGTGCGCCTCTTTCGGGTTGTTGGGGTCGAAATCGGGCAGCGACACCATTGCCACGATCTCACCGGTCCGGACGTTGGAGACGAGACCGGAGGCCGCCTTGGCGTGGAATTTGTCCTTGGCCTTGAGCAGTTCGTCGCGCAGGGCATGTTCGACGCGCAGGTCGACCGACAATTCCACCGGCCGCTGCAGGCGATCGGTGGCAAAGCCGGCGCGGTGCAGGTCGGCGAGACCGTTGCTGTCGAGCCATTTCTCCATTCCGGCAATGCCCTGGTTGTCGATGTTGACCAGGCCGATCAGATGCGCGACTTCCGAACCGGTGGGGTAGACGCGCTTGTTTTCGCGCAGGAAACCGATGCCGGGGATGCCGAGGCGGTGGATTTCCAGCTGTTGCAGCGGGGTGATTTCGCGCTTCAGCCAGACGAAGCCTTTTTTCGATGACAGCCGGTCACGGACCTCGCCGGTATCCAGATCCGGCAGCGTCGCAGTCAGAAGCTCGATCGCCTCGTCCTTGTCGATGATCCGGCGCGGCTCGGCGAACAGGCTGGGCGCCTTGACGTCAGTGGCGAGCACCTCGCCGTTGCGATCGACGATATCGGGTCGCGCGGTGGCGATCGCGTCCTGCGCCGCGGTGCGGCGCGCGCCGTGGCTGTCGCCGACCACCGCGAACATGATCAGCCGTCCGCCGATCACCGCATAGATCAGCGCAAACGCCACCATGACAAAGCCGACGCGGGCGCGGGCTTTGGCAGCGCGATCGACGTTGCGGCCGTAAAGCAGGCTACGGATCAGCCGCCGCCGCCAGGGTTCCTGCCGCGGCTCGGCCGGCTTGACGATGGTGAGCGCGGAATCGGTCATTGCGGTTGCTCCGGCGCCGGCACCGAGCCGGTGGCGGCGGCCGAATCGATCGCCTCGATCATCGCGCCGATCGGATCGGGATCGCCGGGTCTGGCGAAGCTTGGCGGCCGTTCCGGAAGGTTCTTCAGCTGGTCATACTGGTTGGCATTGATCGGCTTCAGCGCCAGATGCCGTTCGACCAGACCCTGCAGCCGCAGCGGCGCGTCGAGCTTGGTCCATTCCGCGCGCAATACAGCAATGGCGTCGCGCTGCTCGCGAATTTCCGCATGCAGCCGCAGCACCCGCTCGGTGCGGGCGGTGGAGGCCATCTTGATCCGATAGACATAGGCCGCGGCGAATACCAGGGCGCCGATCACCAGGAGATGGATGATCCGCATGGTCAGCCTCCCCTCATCACGCCGGCCAGCGACGGCCAAGCCGGCAATGCGGCGGCAGGATGGGCGGCCGCATCGGTGCGCTCGGCCGCGCGCAGCTTGGCCGACCGCGCCCGCGGGTTGGCGGAAATCTCCGCGTCATCCGCGGTGACCGGGCGTTTGGTCAAAAGCGCAAAGCTCGCCGCGGCGTGCGCGACCTCCGGCAGATGCCGCGATCCGCCGCCGGCCTTGCTGCGCTCGGCCAGGAAATTCTTGACGATGCGGTCTTCCAGCGAATGAAACGACACCGCCACCAGCCGGCCGCCCGGCTTCAGCATGTGCTCGGCCGCCGCGAGCCCGAGCTGCAGTTCGTCCAGTTCCTCGTTGACGAAGATCCGAAGCGCCTGAAAGGTGCGGGTGGCGGGGTGGATTTCGCCGGGCTTTGACCATACCACCTTGGCGACGATATCGGCCAGCGCCCGCGTGGTCAGGATCGGCGCGAGCTTGCGCGCGGCGACAATGGCGCGGGCGACGCCGCGCGAGTGGCGCTCCTCGCCGAAGATGTAGATGATGTTGGCGAGATCGGCCTCGGAGGCGCGGGCAATCACGTCCGCTGCGGTCGGGCCGTCATGGCCCATCCGCATGTCCAGCGGCCCGTCCAGCCGAAACGAGAAGCCGCGGCCGGCTTCGTCGAGCTGCATCGAGGACACCCCGACGTCCATCACGATGCCGTCGACCGCAGCAAAGCCCTGGGCCGCGCAGATTTCGGCCAGCTCGGAGAACCGGCCCTCGACCAGGGTCAGCCGGCCGGCCGACCGGTCGACCAGATCGAAGCCGTCGGAGATCGCCGATCGGTCGCGGTCGATGCCGATCACCCTGGTGACGGCGGCTTCGAGAATCGGTGCGCTGTAGCCGCCGGCGCCAAAGGTGGCGTCGACGTAAACGCCGCCGTCACGGGGGCCAAGCAGCTCGACGGCCTGGCGGCCCAGTACCGGAATATGACGTGCGGCGGACGGAGTCATGGCTCGGCTCCGGCCATGATCCGGGGTGGTAACGGGAAATTGGATGCGAACGGGCCCATTGCGCCTCAAATGTCTGCGCTTCGCCGGGCTTTTCCGGTCGAAAAGCCAATTCCTCTCGAAAAGCCGAATCTTTTTGACGAGAATCGGCAGCGCTGGATGGCCGATCCCCGGCGTCCCGCCTCGCAAGCCCTGGTTTCCCTCTGGAATTTGGTGGGTTGCCATGGGATTTCGAGCGTCAACGGGCCTCGGCCGTCCCCAACCGGTTCGGCTCTTCACCACTTAGTAACGGCAGTTAGCGTTAAGAAAGCGTTGATGGATCAGGAGCATTCGCCAAGCGACGGAACTGCGGCGGAGCGGATCCCCCCGATCGCGACCGCCTGGTCCGGTATTGCCCTTCATTTGGGCAGGCCGGCGCCTGCCGGGAAATGCTGTCACTGCACTCCGCCCGCTGCGCGCCCGCAGGCACCTCCAACGGAAATGCCGGCCCCAGCAGCGGCCTGGTGATGCCAGCCGCACACACCCGGCCAAAATGCGAAGCCGCGACCGGTCGGTGCATTGCGCCGATGGCGCTGTGGAGGAATAATACGCAAGGCTTCATCCTGAAAACGCACTGTTGCCGTTCTCCTGCCCGGTTTGAGCTGTCCCATGTCGCTCGGTTCGTTCGCACCTGCTGGATCTGATTCTAAGCGTCAACGGGCCCTTCCGATCCCGAAGGCCAGCGCGAACATGAAGACATTCATCCCCGATTCATCGATCGCGTCCGACGTCATCCCGTCGGCGAATTATGGCGACCGCAACAAGGGCCGGCTGCCCGACATGATCGTGCTGCACTACACCGGCATGCCCGATGTCGAAGGTGCGATCGCACGATTGTGCACGCCGGGAACCGACGTTTCCGCCCATTACATCGTGCTGGAAGACGGCCGCATCGTGCAGTGCGTCCCGGAAGCCAAGCGCGCCTGGCATGCCGGCCTGGCGTCCTGGGCCGGCGAAGAGGACATCAATTCCTGCTCGATCGGCGTCGAGATCGTCAATCGCGGCCATGACTGGGGCTATCCGGATTTTCCGCTGCGCCAGATCGCCGCCGTGATTGCGCTGTGCCGTGGTATCATGCTGCGCCGCAAGGTGCCGGTGCATCGCGTGCTGGCCCATTCCGACGTCGCCCCCTCGCGCAAGAAGGATCCCGGCGAAAAGTTTCCCTGGCATTCGCTGGCCAATTCAGGCGTCGGCCATTGGGTACAGCCAGCGCCGATCGTGCGCGGCGAAACGCTGAAGCTCGGCACCATCAGCGACGACGTCGCCGGCATGCAGGCGGCCTTTGCCCGATACGGCTATGGCATTCCGACCAACGGCAAATATGACGCCGCCACCATGGAAGTGGTCACCGCATTCCAGCGCCACTTCCGTCCCGCCCGGGTCGACGGCGTTGCCGACCATTCGACCATGACGACCCTGCACTCGCTGCTCGCGACCCTGGCGGCCGATACCAGGACCGCGGCGGCACGGTAGGCCCGGTCCGTCGAAGCCAATTTCTACGGGCTCGCGTTGCCGCCATCGATTTCCGCCAGGCGCCTCGCATAAAGCCGCCGCAGCGGCTCCAGCTGGGTGGCGGCACTCGCCGCGAGATAGGCCGCGCGCGCCGCATCATGGCGGCCGAGCCGCCGCAGCAGGTCGGCGCGCACCGCCGGCATCAGCTCGTAGCTGCCCAGCCCGCCGCGGGCCTGCAGCGCGTCGATCAAGTCCAGCGCGCGCGCCGGTCCGTCTACCATCGACACGGCAGCGGCGTGATTGAGTTCGATCACCGGCGACGGGCTGATCCGCAGCAGCACCTCATAAAGGCCGGCGATTTGCGGCCAGTCGGTGTCCCGGTAACTCGGCGCCCTGGCATGAAGGGCGGCGATCGCAGCCTGCACCGCATAGGATTGCGGCCGGCCCGGTATCCGAAGCGCTGCATCCACCAGCTTCAGGCCTTCGGCAATCTGACGCGAATCCCACTGCGTGCGATCCTGCTCTTCCAGCAGCACGATATCGCCGCCCGCCGTCTCGCGGGAGGTGCGGCGGGCGTCGTGCAGCAGCATCAGGGCCAGCAATCCCTTGATCTCGCCGCGTTGCGGCATCAGCGCATCGAGCAGCCGGCCGAGCCGGATTGCTTCCCGCGCCAGGCTCGGCCGCATCAGGTCCTCGCCCGAGGTCGCGGCATAGCCTTCGGTGAACACCAGATAGATCACCGCGAGCACGCCGCGCAGCCGCGGCTCCAGCGCGTCGCGGTCCGGCACCTCGTAGGGAATGCCAGCCAGCCGGATTTTGCGCTTGGCGCGGACCAGCCGCTGCGCCATCGCCTCCTCGCCGGCCAGGAACGCGCGCGCCACCTGTGCGGTGGTCAGCCCGCAGACCGTGCGCAGCGTCAGCGCGACCTGAACCTCGATCGCAAACGCCGGATGGCAGCAGATGAACATCAGCCGCAGCATGTCGTCGTCGAGACCCGCGTCGCCGGCCTCCTCGCCGGTCGCCGCGTCGCGCAGCAGCGCGTGCGCCAGTTCGCCCTGCTTGCCGCGAAACGCGATCTGCCGGCGCACCCGGTCGATCGCCTTGTTGCGTCCGACATTGACCAGCCAGGCCCGTGGATTGGACGGTGGATCGCAGACCGGCCAGCGCGCCAGCGCGACCGCGAACGCATCCTGCAAGGCGTCCTCGGCGAGATCGAAATCGCCGACCAGGCGGATCAGCGTGGCCAGCGCCCGACCCGCCTCGTCACGGAATATTCTTTCGATGTCGCTCGGGGTCATGCAATTGCGCCATCGTTGCCGGTTGGCTTCGATCCTGTGCCCTAGTTATAAACCCAGATCGGCCTGACCTCGATCGAGCCAAACCTGGCGCCGGGAATCCGCGCGGCAATGGCCAGCGCGGCGTCGAGATCCCTGGCCTCGACCAGGTAATAGCCGCCGAGTTGCTCGCGGGTTTCCGCAAACGGCCCGTCGGTGGTCAAGGTCTTGCCGTCGCGAACCCGCACCGTGGTGGCCGTAGGAGTGTCCTGCAGCCGGTCGCCGGCCTTGAAATTGCCGCTCTGGATGATCGACTGGGTGAAGGTGCGGTATTCCTCCATCACCTTCTGACTCGTCGCCGCGTCCAGTTTGCCGTACTCGACTTCGTTCTGGTAGATCATCAATAGATACTGCATCTGATGTGCTCCCTTTGATCGGCGCATTCCGCCGTGCTGCAGTCGAACCGGCCGATCGCAAAACGACAGCGTCAGAAGAATTTATTTTGGCCGGCCGCGCCGGCGTAGCGCCTCATGGCTTTGATCGATCGGAACCATAACCCTGCAGCGCTTGTTTTGCCGCCTTTCTTCACGCCAACCGGTAACCAGCCGGCCCGGAAAACGTGCTGTCGGCTTGACGCGGCGGCTTTCTGCCCCCATGCCTAGCGCGTCAGTCGGCCGGACGGCCGCTCCCGCTACGGTCGAAAGGCTGCGGGAGAGGAAAGTCCGGGCTCCATCGACATGCGGTGCCGGATAACATCCGGCGGGGGCGACCCCAGGGACAGTGCCACAGAGAACGAACCGCCAGCCTCCGCGGCGCAATCCGCGAAGGAAGGTAAGGGTGAAAAGGTGCGGTAAGAGCGCACCGCGGGTCCGGCGACGGAAACGGCATGGCAAACCACACCGGGAGCAAGACCGAATAGGGACGGCAACGCGGGAATGTTCGCTGCGAGGCGATAACACCGCAGGGCGATGTCAGGCTCGCCGTCCGGGTAGGTTGCTCGAGGCAACGTGCAAACGTTGTCCCAGAGGAATGGCCGTCACGTATCGACCGCGCAAGCGGCCGGTGCCCTACAAAACCCGGCTTACAGGCCGGCTGATATCTTTGACATGCGAGGTTTCGAGCGAAGTGGATTTCCAGGTTCGTGACCAAAGCATGTGACGCCGAGAACGGGGGGTTCGACGAAACCACGTCGGGCCCCCCGCCATTTTTGCGATCGTCATTGCGCGCTTCGCCAATCAACCACAGAGATGCTGCGCGATGATCGATGCGCTTACGCTCGGAGTGCTGCTGCTTGGCGCGCTCGCCGGCGGCTTCGTGTCGGGCCTCGCCGGCTTCGGAACCGCGCTGATGGCGCTGGGGATCTGGCTTTATGTGTTGCCGCCTTCGATCACGGTGACGCTGGTGCTGATCTGTTCGATCGTGGCGCAAACCTCGACATTGCCGGCGATCTGGCGCCACATCGACTTCAGGCTGGTCTGGCCGTTTCTGCTCGGCGGCCTGGCCGGCGTGCCGCTGGGCACCGGGCTGGTCGCCCATGCCGATCCGCGCGCCTTCAAATTGAGCGTCGGCGTCTTGCTGCTGGTGTTTCCGACGGCGCTGTACCTCAACCGCAGGCCGATTGCGGTGAGCTTCGGCGGCCGCGCGGCGGATGCGGCGATCGGATTTGCCGGCGGCATCCTCGGAGGCCTCGCCGGATTGTCCGGCCCGCTGCCGACGCTGTGGGCGAGCGTGCGGGGCTGGGGCAAGGAGGAGCGGCGCGGGATTTTCCAGACCTACAACTGGACGGTGCTGTCGTCCGCGCTGTGCCTGCAGGTCGGCACCGGCTTCGTTAACTCGGAAGTGCTTTGGCTGGCGTTGTTCGCGCTGCCGGGAACGCTGTTCGGCGCGTGGTGCGGCACCCGGACCTATCACGCGCTCAGCGACCGGAGTTTCCGCGACGTGGTGCTCGGGCTGTTGTTTCTGTCCGGCATGGGCCTGGTCTGGAGCAGCCTCGGCCAGGGCTGAATGCGCGAAAGGCGGTTGGGCGAACCACCTTCATTTTCCTGCAGAGTCTCTTGCTGTCCGCGGTTCATCCGAAATGCGCCGCGGTCGGTTACGCCGGGTCGGATCTCCGCCATATCATTACTGCGAAATTCTCAAAGCATCCTCGGGGAATGCGAGGAAACACGGCTCCTGCAGGCAAAGGCCGGCCCTGTGTTCACGTGCGAACAGCGCGATCTGCTCTGGAGAAGTGAGGTCTTCGACCCCGGGCAGGACATCGCAAATAGCCTCTGGCTTTCGATAGGCTATCGCGGTCATCGGGCAACTCCTTCTTCACATGCCACGAGTTCAGCCTGTTGATTACAATGCTGATGCGATGGCGCAGTGACTTCCGAGGCGCCGCGCCTTGCCGCGGACGGCTGCACATTGTGTTCAAGGTGATCCGCAACGGCACCATGACCCGGCGATGGGTACGACACCGCCATCCGGCGACACCGGACTTTTCGTCGCCATTGCGACCAGCTTTCTTGCCGCGATCCGCGGCGTGCCGTCGAATACGAGGCGTCAGCAAGGCTACAAGAACATCTTGGCGGAGACTGCTCCTGTGCCGGCCTGGCTTTCTCATCTTGGTTCAAAAAGGGACGTGATCGCTGGTATCAAAGTAAAGTCCGATCAACGGCACGGCATTCACCAACTAATTTTTCAGCGGGCCGCGGGTCGCGCCTGTCACGGCGTCGTTACCCGTTTGCTGTTCCATGTGCGGCATTTATATCCGGAACTGCTTGTCGATTAGGCTGTCGATGTGGCGGAGATGTCACGCGCCTTCGTCAATTCGTGCCGCTCCCCGCTGCAACAGGAATCTTCATCCGACCATCATGCCAACGTCATCACTCAAAAAATAAATAGCCCGCATCGATTAACGGCGGGGTGTCGTCATGGGACTCAAACGAAAGTTTCGCGTTTTGCTTGCTGGTTCGATGTTCGGCGCATCTTATCTGCTGACAATGCCTGCCCGCGCCGACGAGGAGCAATTGCAGCGGCAGATCGATGCAATGAAGCACCAGTTGGAAGCCATGCAGCGGGAACTGGCGCACAGCAAGAAACAAACGGCCCAACGGCCAGCCGGCAGCGCACCGCCGCAGGTCGTCACGGCGCGCAACGGCAACGAAATCATAATCCCGGCTCCGCCGCCGCCGGCTGGTACGCCGATGCCGACCAAGGCCTTTCCGGCCTGGTTCGATGGAATCCATGTCTCGATGGCCGGCTCCTTCATCGCGGTGGAAGGCGCCTTCCGCCAGCATAGCGAAGTTGCGGACGGGGCGAGCGATCCGCCGTTCGGCAGCCCGGGCATTCCGCTGCAGAATTCGGCGCTTTACAACGAGCGAGAGTATCGCGCGAGCGCCCAGCAGAGCCGGATTGCCTTGAAGGTGTCGGGCGACATCGACCCAAATCAGCACCTCAAGGGCTACTACGAAATGGACTTTCTCGGTGCCTCCACCGACTCGAACAACCGTGAGAGCAACAGCTTCACCCCTCGGATACGCCAGGCCTATGGCGAATACGACAACGACATCTATAACTTCCACGTCGTTGGCGGTCAGGCCTGGAGCCTCTTGACCCAGAACCGGACGAGCATGCTGCCAGGCAGCGAAAACACACCGTTGACGATCGACGCGCAATACGTCGTCGGCTTCGACTGGTTGCGCAACCCGCAAATCCGCTTTGTCCAGGACTGGAACAAGGTCGCCTCGTTCGGCGTTTCGATCGAGCAGCCGGCAACCGTGTTTCCGGGTTCGCCCAGCGCGGCGACCGTATCGCCGCCCGCTCCGATCGTTACCAGCATCAACAACACCTGCACCGGATCGACGCATCTCAACGGCACGACCACCTGCTCCAACGATATCGCGCCTGACATCATCGAGAAGATTGCGCTCGATCCGGGCTTCGGCCACTACGAATTGCTGGGATTGCAGCGCTGGTTCACGGACGAGGTTGCCAACGCGACGGTTCCCAACAGCTGGTCGCAGCAGGTCACGTTCGGCTGGGGAGCCGGCGGCAACGTGCTGCTGCCGGTGATTCCGAAGCTGCTCGAGCTGCAGGGCAGCGTCCTGTACGGCCAAGGTATCGGCCGCTACACCTCGAGCCAATTGCCCGATGCCGTGGTCGGGCCAACCGGCTCGCTGACTCCGCTTACCGCACTGAGCTTCCTGGTGGGCGCCGTAGGCCATCCGATCGCCGGCAACGACGTGTACCTGTACTATGGCCAGGATCAGACCTACGCCAATTCGTGGACCGTCGGCGCGACGCAGGGCGGCTGGGGCAATCCCAATTTCGTCAACAACGGATGCGTCACTCAGTCCCTGGCCGGCGGCACGCTCGGAGCCTTCAACACTCCAGCCGCCGGGGCATGTACGTTCGATGTCCAGAAGGCGCAGGAGTTTTCGGTTGGCTTCTGGCAGGACGTCTATAAGGGCGACATGGGACGCGTCAGGGTCGGCGCCCAGTATGAATACGTCAGGCTGACGGCTTTCCAGGGCCTTCCCACCGGCACCGGCACGCCGAACCAGGGGCTCACCGTGGACAACAACATCGGCTTTGTCTCGCTGCGCTACTATCCGTTCAACTGACTTCTCGTTTCAAGAAGCTGGGTGCGCGCAAAGCAAGCAACCGGCCGGCAGAAATTCCGGCCGGTTTCATCTGCGGCTGTGTTTGGCGATCGACGCGCTCACTCAAAACCGATCAGGGAACAAATCCATCAGGATGCCGAAAGTGATCGGCCAGCTCCAACCGTGGTTTGGTCAACAAACCTGGCTTGCCTCGCAGTATTTCTTCCACATCGTCCGATAGCCCTCTTCGACGGCGTTCGTATAAGCCGTCGGGCCGCAACGCGCATTGATAAGCTCAGGAAGCTCGCAACGAAGTGCCCTCAGCTGGTCCGGAGTTGATCGCAACGCGATATCGACGTATTCATCGTCGTCGGTCGCGACCCAGTCGGCCATCCCGATCGCCGACAGAATGGCTCCGCCCGGTCGCTTCGGTATCGCGTTGCCGATCTTGGCGACGACCGGCACTCCCATATGGACGGCTTCCCAGGTTGAGACGCCGCCGCCTTGCGGGAAGGGATCAAGACAGATATCGACCTGCCGGTAGGCCGCCAGGTGTTGCTCGCGGGAGGTTGCTCCAACCAGCCGCAGCCGATCCTGTGCGATGCCCTGGGACGCGAACTTGTCCTGCAGCACTGTTCGGGTCAAGGCATCGTCGATCTGCGGATGCTTGATCAGCAACCGCGAGGTGGGATCGGACCGCAGTACCCGTCCCCAGACGGCGATGGCCGCATCGGAGATCTTGCTCACCCTGTTGAAGACCCCGTAGGTCACATACCCGTTCGATGTCACCGGCACTTCGCTGGAGCGGAACTCGGCAGGCGGCGGCTCGATGATGATGGCGCAGGGGAGATCATAGATCTGCTCGGCGAAAAGGTGGCGGACCTCTGCGGGGACCATGACCGGATCAGAGAACAGGTAATCGATCGTGGGCTGGCCCGTGCCGGTCGCATGTCCCCAAGCGCTGACCTGGATCGGGGCAGGTTTACCGGCAAACACGCGAAGGCGATTGCGACTCGAGTGTCCGCTCAGGTCGATCAGGATATCGACTTTATCCTGCCTTATACAATCCTCCAACCGATCGTCGGCCCATTGCGAAGTATCCCGCCAGCGGTCGGCGACATTTCGGAACGAAGCCGTCACGGCATCCTCGGTCGGATGGCCGGAATAACAGATCACCTCGAAGCGAGACTTGTCGTGCTTCTCAAGTACGGGGCGGAATGAGAACGCAGCCGAGTGATCCCTGAAGTCGGCGGAGACATAGCCGAGCACGATCCGCCGAGCAGGATCGCAATCGGTTTCATGGCGCCGCGGACGCTCCGCGGAAATGCGCTCGCCGATCCGGCGCCACCACTGCGTCCGCGCCGCCTGATGCGCGGCAAAGTCACAAGCTTCGGAGAAATCCAGGGCGAAGATTCTGGCCGACAGCGCCATCTCGTAATCCGGCTGGATCGCAAGCGCCCGATCGATGCACGCCAAGGCGGCGTCGGCATCGCCCTTGAGCCCAAGACAACCACCGAGGCCGGTGATAGCCGTCGCATTGTCCGGCTGCAGCGCAAGCACCCGTCGGAAGGCCAGTTCGGCCTCGGTTATTTTTTCCAGCTCGACCAGGATAAATCCACGGCTTTGCCAGGCTTCGGCGAGTTCCGGGTTGATCGCCAATGCCCTGTCCGAACTGGCGAGCGCCTCGCCGGACCGTCCCAGGAAGTGAAGCGCGTCGCCTCGGTAGCTCCAGGCGAGCGCATGACCTGAATCCATTGACGGCGCCGGGTCGAAATCGCCGACGGCTTCCCTTGCCCCGAACGCCGAGCCGCGCTTGACCATGGCTCCCAGGGATTCAAGATTCGGCGCGATAGCCCTTTCACAGCTCGCGATGGCTTCAGTGAATTTGCCGAGTTTGATCAGCACGGAAGCCCGGTTGATCAGCGCATTCGCATGTTGCGGATCGATCGCGATCGTATCGTCGAGGCTCTTGAGCGCGTCGCCGAAACGCCCCACCCGCATCAGCAGGCTGCCCCGGTTGTAATGCCCAGTAGCGAAATGCGGGTTCAATTCGATGACGCGGTCAAAGCAGGCCAGGGCCTCGTCGTTCCGTTGCAAGGCCTTGAGCACGACGCCGAGGTCGGAGCGAGCCGCGACCGATTGAGCATCGAGCAGGACGGCTCGCTTCAGGGAGCGCGTCGCGGCCTCGTAATCGCGGCTCAGCAATTCGCATACGCCAAGCAGATGCCAGGCGTCGAAATGATTCGCACGCCTTTTCAGCACCTTCTTGTAGGAGGCCTGGGCCGCGGCAAGCTGACCATCCCGCTGCTGTAGTCGGGCCTGCATGAACAAGACATCGACATAGGGGGCCTTGGACGACGTCAGGGAGAGATTTGCGGTCGCTTGCTTGCCTAGGCTCATTGGCGGGGCTCCCTGTGCTGCATCGGTCTCAGCCGGTTTCTGCGCGATGCCCAACACGCGCCAAAAGCCTGGACGAGGCGCGTTAAATAACTGTTAACCATGATCCGATGATCAGGTGACGCCAGGGTCAAAGCGCTGGCCACGCCGACGCCCGCGCCCTTGGCTAGGTAGAGCGGGTCCGGCGCCAGGACCGTTTTCAGCGCGGCACGCCGGCGCGATTTCTACGCCAACCGACACCCCGCGGCGGCAGTCCGATCGAATTCGAGCACCTGGCGCTCGAACAGCCCGCGATAGATTCCGCCGGGCCGGCCCGCGAGCGCGGCGTGGCTGCCCTGCTCGACGATCACGCCGCGATCGAACACCAGGATGCGGTCGAGCCCGCGCACCGTCGAGAGCCGGTGCGCTATCACGATCGAGGTGCGTCCCCTCATCAGCCGTTCCATCGCCTGCTGGATCAGGGCCTCGGATTCGGAATCCAGGCTCGATGTCGCCTCGTCGAGGATCAGGATCGGCGCGTCGGCGAGAAAGGCGCGCGCCAGCGCCACGCGCTGCCGCTCGCCGCCCGACAGCTTGACGCCGCGTTCGCCGACCAGCGTGCCATAGCCTTTCGGCAGCCGCAGGATGAACTCATGGGCGTTGGCCAGCCGCGCAGCCTGCTCGATCGCGGCCATGCTGGCGCCGGGCCGACCGTAGGCGATGTTCTCCGCCAGCGAGCGGTGAAACAGCACCGGATCCTGTTGCACGATGGCGATCTGGCTGCGCAGCGAATGCTGCGTCGCCTGGGCGATATCCTGACCGTCGATCAGGATCCGTCCGCCGGAGACATCGTACAGCCGCTGCACCAGTTTTACAAAGGTGGTCTTGCCGGAGCCGGAACGACCGACCAGGCCGATCCGTTCGCCGGCGGCGATGTCCACCGACAGCCGGTCATACAGCGCGATGCGATGACCGCCGTAATGGAACGTCACGTCCTCGAACACGATGCGGCCGCCATCGACCCTGATCGGCAAGGCACCGGCGACGTCGGCAATGCCGATCGCCTCGTCGTGGATCGCAACCAGTTCCTCCATGTCGTTGACCGAACGCTGCAGATTGTTGATGTGCATGCCGACATCGCGCAAGTAAGCGTGGATGATGTAGTAGCTGGTCAGGACATAAGTGACATCGCCCGGCGAGGCGCGGCCGGCGATCCACAGCAGCAACGCGCCGCCGATCACCGAGCCGCGCAGGCACAGCAGCACGGCGAACTGCGCCGTACTGGTGTAATTGTAGCGCAGCCAGGTTCGGCGCACGCGGCTGCGCCACCCGCTGACGACCCGCGCCAGCCGCGCGTCCTCGTGATCCTCGGCGCCGAACGACTTGACCACGGCGTTGCAGCTCAGCGCGTCGGCCAGAGTACCGCCGACCCTGGTGTCCCAGGCGTTGGAGACGCGGGCGGCGGGCGCGATGTAGCGGGTCGAAAACACCACCATCATCGGAACGTAGACCAGCGCGCCGACGGCAATCACCAGCCCGAGCGAGGTCCAGTGCAACCCGAGCAGGATCATCGAGCCCAGCAGCACCACCAGCGACGGCAGCAGCGCCATCAGGATGGTGTCGTTGAGCAGGTCCAGCGCCCACATGCCGCGGGTGACCTTGCGCACGGTCGAGCCGGCAAAGCTGTTGGCGTGCCAGTCGGTCGAGAAGCGCTGTACCCGCATGAATGCGTCGCGCGCCACGTCGGACATGATCCGCAGCGTGAACGGCACGATCGCCTGCAGCCCGACCAGACGCAGCATCATCGAGGCGAAGCCCAATGCCACGATTGCCGCGAACGCCGCCAGCGCGGCGCGCCGCGCCGCCGGATCGAAGGCACCCAACGTCATGGCATCGACCAGATGCCCCGAGAACAGCGGCATGAACAGATCGGCGACCGTGGCGCCAATCAGGCCGATGGCGACCATGGCGGCGCCGGCCGGCTGCCGCAGCCAGTGGCGGAACACGAAGGGCAACACCACCCGAATGGCGGCCGGGCGCGGCTTGACCTGGACAGTCATGACGTGATCCCGGCACTTTCCGCGTGCCGGCTCCGATGTTTGGCGAGCGCCGGCGAAGCCAAGCGCAAGCGCCGTTGAAAAATATGGATAGGGACGGAGAAGCGAGGCGATCGGGAGGTCAGGCCCGATCAATGCGGATGAAAGCGGCCCCTAAAGGCCCGAACAGGCGTCCACCACATGCATCGGACGCGGGCGTTCGATCTGCGAATATGACGAAATCATGCAAATCCCTCCCCGGTTCGAGCGACAATCGCGAATTTATAGATGCCTCTCAGGGGTTTTGCAATATTGCGCGTCTCATTCACCGTTTTGCGGAGCAATTTTTTCAGGGCTGTTTCGACACTGCCGCAGCCGGACAGGCCGAGCCGCCCGGTATTGCAAGTCCGAGTTTCTCGTAAAGAAACTCGGACATCAGCGTCTCGATGTCGGTCACGGTGCCGTCCGGCCGAGTGACTTCCGCGCTCCTCAGATAGAAGTGGTCGGCACCGGGAATGGTGACGAACTGATTGGCAATGCCGGCCCGGGTGAGGTGCTCACGCATCTCGGCGACGCCGTCCAGCATCACCGGAAGATCATGTTCGCCGAAATACAGCAGTGCGGCCGGAGCCGGGATGTTCGGCTTCAGGTAGGCCTGCATCGTCGCCGCGGCGATCCGGCCCGACAGGGCTATCACCGCGGCCACCGGGGCGCGCTCCGCATAAGCCGAGTTAAGGGCGATGGCAGCGCCGGCCGAGAATCCGCCGATCGCGATCCGCGACGGATCAATGCCAAGGGCTTGCGACCGGCTGCGGACATAGCTGACGGCCTTGCTCATATCGTCGGTCGCGGCTTCGAGCGTGTCGGCCATCATCTGGGGCGTGCTCGGCGGCAGCCCGAGCAGATTGCGGACGAAGTCGATGCGATCGCGGCTCTGCGGTTGGCCGGGCAGCAGAAACGGTGTGACGCCCGGATCCGGAGCTTCCTGCATCAGCCGGTAGTCGATCGAGAAACAGACATAGCCGCGGCGCGCGAACTCCCTGCAATATTCGGCGACGGGCGTCGCCGGATTTTCGCCTTCGAAGACTTCCGCGCCCTTGCTGCCGCGGTGAAATGCGCCGCCGAAGGCCATGATCAGCGCAGGACGCGGGCGGTCCGGCTCGGCCCGCGGCCGAAAGATATCGAGCCTGAGGTCGCGGTAGCGCGCAGCACCGCCCTCGGCGCTGTAGCCGACGCCGCCGACCCCGTATTTGACGTCAGGGGTAAATTCGACCTCGCAGACCTTGTCGAGATACAGGCGGGTCTCGCGACGGCTCGGCTGATTGGCGTTCATCGATAGCTCCCAGACTGGTCGCGGCCATGCGGGACCGCCGGTGCCGCCGACAACGGACTCGCCGGCGGGCCTGTGCAGCGCAAGCGCAACTTCGATTCCGAAAAGTCGAGAGGTCCGGCTTGTGGCTGGCCGGGCCGCTTCGCCAATATCATTGGGATCGTTGCGGCCCGCTTCATGGATCCACTGCGACCCTTTTCGTGGATCCACGGCTCGGTTCAAGCAGCCTGACGGTTCAGGCCGCCGACTGCGATCCGTATCTATCCCTCTGTTAAATCGCCAGAATGTTCAATCCTGATGCCATGCTGATTTAAATCATGGTCGGGCTGCCGGGTTGTTGACGGAAGGATATGCCGTCGCTCTAGTCACGAAACTGTTTCCATCCTTGCCGGTAAGGCTACCGATCATCCCCGGCCATCAGAAGAGATAACGTCCATGGCACAGCGGTTTTTCTTCCCGGGCTGGAAAGTCGTGATCGGGTCCGGCGTCGGCATCGGCTTCGGCTCGGTCCCGTTCTTCGCCGCCGGCTTTGCGCTGCTTGCGGCGGCAATGTCCAAGGATTTCGGCTGGAGCCAGCCTGACGTTGCCAAGGCGGCCTCGATCTATCTGCTGCTGCAGACCGTCGCCTATCCCTTGTGCGGCTGGCCGCTCGACCGCTGGGGCTCGCGCAGGTTTGCCACCGTCAGCATCGTGCTGTTCGCCGGCTCGCTGCTGGTGTTGAGCCGGATCGGCAACTCGCTCGCCCAGTTTTATCTGGCGTTCGCGCTGATGGGCGTCGTCGCTGCGGGTACCAATGTTGTGTCCTATGCGCGCGCCATCGCGCTCTGGTTCAACCGCAAGCGCGGCCTTGCCATGGGATTGGCGGCCAGCGCGCAGGCGATCGGCGCGTTCGCCATCCCGATCATGGCGCACCGGCTGATCGACGCCTATGGCTGGTCCTGGGCGCTGATCGCGTTGGCGGCGTTCGAAGTGGCGGTCTGTCTTCCGCTGGTCGCCCTCTTGGTCAAGGACAGTCCCGCACCCTATGGGTTGTTGCCGGACGGCGCCGCGCCGACCGATGGTCCGACGACGGCGGCTGCGGCCGAACCGGATATGACCGTCGGCGAGATCGTCCGCACCGGGGTGTTCTGGAAGCTGGCGGCGTGCTTTGCGATCATGGGCATGACATTTTACGCCATCGCGCCCAATATCGTCTACATCCTGAGCAAGAAGGCCGGGATGAGCCTTGGAGATATCGCGACCATTCAGGCGGTGTCGGGCGTCGCCGTGCTGTTCGGACGGATCGGTTTCGGCTTTCTGCTGGACCGTGTTCATGCGCCGGTCGTCGGCATCATCGCGCTCGCCCTGACCGCTACCTGCGCTGCGGTCTATTCCGCAACGGCGGTGTCCACGGTGATCGTCGTCGCGACGATCCTCAACGGTCTGGCGATCGGCGGCGACAGCGACTTGATGCCGTATCTCGCCAGCCGCTATTTCGGCACCCGCGCCGTCTCCAGGATTTTCGGCTGGTTCCTGTTCGCCTTCTTCCTCGGCGCAGCGATCGGTCCGGTCGCATTTGCCCAGCTCAGCGTCATCTATCAGGGGGCCGACTCGCCGCTGATGATGCTGGCGGCCCTGCAGATCGTCCCGGCCATCCTGTTCCTGTCGCTCGGCCGCTACCGGGTGAACCCCGGATTGCCGAAAGATCCGCAGCTCGGCCTCAGCCAGCCCCGAACTTAGCGCAGTGGCGCTGTTCTGAACCGGAACCACGCGCGGATTGCTTTTCGCTGAATCGGATCCTCTCGGCGCCGGAACGCGCTCTAATGCGCGGGTTCCGACAAAAGCGCGGCGGGTTTTTTCAGCAGCACGACCATCAGGCTGAGGCCGAAGTAAAATATCGTCAGCATGAAGAAGGCGTCACCATATCCCATCACCACCGCCTGGCGGTGAACGATCTGCGATAGCTGCTTCAGCGCCATCAGCGAGGCGTCGCCCATGCCCTGCAGGCGCTGGGTCAGCATGTTGAGCGTCTCGGTCGCGGTGGTATTGCCCCAGGTCACCTTTTCCTGCAATCGCGAAATATGCAGGTCGGTGCGGTCGTTCAGCACCTGATTGATGATCGCGAGCCCGACCGCGCCGCCGAGATTGCGGGTCAGGTTGAACAGTCCGGAGGCGTTCTTGACCCGGTCCGGCGCCAGGGTCCCGAGTGCGATGTTATTGGTTGGCACCATCGCGAACATCATGCCGACGCCACGCAGGACCTGCGGCACCAGCAGTTCGTAGAAATCGTAGTCGCGGGTGATCCAGGTCATATCCAGCGAACCGAGCGCGAAGATGATCAGGCCGGCGGCGATGATCAGGCGCATGTCGATCTTCTGCATCAGGCGGCCGACGATCGGCGCCGTCAGGAACATGGTGGCGCCGGAGACGAACATGGTCTCGCCGATCATCAGCGCGCTATAGCCGCGTACCTCGGCGAGATAGCGCGGATAGATATAGGTCAGGCCGTAAAGGCCGATGCCGACGCAGAACGAGATCAGGCAGCCGACGCCGAAATTGCGGTCGTTGAAGGCCCTGATGTCGACGATCGGTTCGTCCGCGGTCAGCACCCGGTAAAAGAACGCGATCGCCGACAGCACGCAAACCGTGGCGCAGATCGCGACCGAGGTATCCTGCACCCACTCGTATTGCGGCCCTTCCTCGAGCACATATTCGAGCGACCCCAGAAATCCGGCCATCGCGATCAGCCCGAACCAGTCGAACCGATCGAGCAGTTTGAAGTTCGGCTGGTCGAAATCGACCAGCGCCAGCACGCCGATGGTGATGCCGATACCGGGCACCACGTTGATGAAGAACAGCCAGTGCCATGACATCGCGTCGGTGATGTATCCGCCGACGGTCGGGCCGACGGTCGGCGCAAGCGTAGCGACCAGGCCGATGATCGGGCCGACGATGTGGAATTTCGATCGCGGGAATACCGTATAGGCCGATGCGAACACCGTCGGGATCATGCCGGCGCCCAAAAATCCCTGGATCGCGCGCCACAGGATCATCTGTTCGATCGAGGTGGCGAAGCCGCACAGGAAACTCGCGACGGTGAAGCCGCAGGCGGAAATCGCGAACAGCAACCTGGTGCCGAGCGCGCGCGACAGGAATCCGGACAGCGGGATCGCGATCACTTCCGCGATCAGGTACGAGGTCTGGACCCACGACACCTCGTTCGAACTTGCCGACAAACCGGCCTGGATTTCGGTGAGCGACGCCGAGACGATCTGGATGTCCAGGATCGACATGAACATCCCGAACACCATGATGAGAAACGCGACCAGCCGTCGCGTCGGGATGCGCTCGGACGGGGCCGCGGGCGCGCTCATCATGCTCGGCGGGGCGGTGGTGACGTCAGCCATGCGGTGCTCGGGTCAGGACGTGTTCACACGTCGGGCGCGCCGCCCGACGCGCACATCATTGCGGGTGGATCATCATCGGCGAGTCGAGGTCGGTGTCGGCATCGGCATCCTCGGCACCCTTGCTGGTGTCGACGGTGACATAGACCGACATGCCGGCCCGGAGCAGGTTTTCCCGGGCGACGTCTCTCGGTACCCGAACCCGAACCGGAAGCCGCTGCACGATCTTGGTGAAATTGCCGGTGGCATTGTCCGGCGGCAGCAGCGTGAACACCGAGCCGGCCGCGGGCGAGATGCTGTCGACGAAGCCGGCGAATTTGCGGTGGCCATAGGCGTCCACCGAGATCGTCACCGGCTGGCCCGGACGGATGCGCTTGAGCTGCGTCTCCTTGAAGTTGGCGTCGATGAACACCTCGTCGAGCGGCACCACATTGCCGAGCCGCTGCCCGACCACGACGTAATCGCCGGTGGAGACCATGCGGTTGGAGAACATGCCGTCGACCGGCGCGCGCACCGAGGTAAAGTCGAGGTCGCGCTCGGCCTTGGCGAGCGTGGTCTGCAATTCCGCGAGCTGGGCGCGGGCCTCGGCCTGCTGTGCCTTGGTGACGTCGACATTGTCGCGCGCCGCGTCATGGGCCGCCTGTGCCGACTTCAACGCCGCCACGCCCTGGTCACGGCCGGCTTCCGACACCTCGAACGTCGCGCGCGAGGCGAACCCCTTGGTGTTCAGTGCCTCCTGACGTTCGAAGTCGAGGCCGGCGCGCTTCAAGGCGGCTTCCGCGGAGGCAACCTGCGCGCTGGCCTGCTCGACCGCGCTTTCCAATGCGGTGACCTGATGGCCGATGCGGTCGATGGTGGCCTGCTGGGTCGCCATCCTGGTGCGCGCGGCGTCGACCGCAATCCGATAATCGCCATCGTCGATCCGGAAGATCACGTCGCCGGTACGGACCACGGCATTGTCGCCGGCCAGAATCTTCATGATGTGGCCCGACACCCTGGCGCCGAGCGTGGTGTTGTTGGCGCGGACATAGGCGTCATCGGTGCTGACGAGAAAGCGTCCCACAATAAAATAATGCACGCCATAGGCTGCGGCGGCGAGCGCCAGCACGGCGCCGACGCCCATCAATACCCGTTTGCGATTGCCGGATTTGGGCGCCGCGGACGTGGTCGCGGCAGCTGGCGCGGCCGCTTTGTCGGCGACCGGGCGGTCCGGCGTCTCCGCATGGCGGCGGGCGATGGTCTCTTCGGCGAGGTGGGCTCGAAGCGCTTCGGCGAGAGCCGCGGAAGCGTCACGCGGGGATTCGCCTGCTGCCGGATCGGGCTCAGGACGAAGAATGCGTGCGGCCTGGTCTCTTGCTACGGCCATCACGGCCCCCTTTTCAAATGTCGCGGTGCTGCCCAGCCGAAAACCGGCCTTGCTGCCTCACTCAAGTTCAAATTAACATTGACCGAACGGTTCGGTCAAGATATATCTATTCCCGATCGACCATAGGCAGGGAGTTCCTTCCGAGACGTTTCAAAGGCCAGAATCTTTTCAGAAAAGCTAAACCAATGGTAGCAGATCGTCCCCCTACACTCCGCCTGATCGGTGACGAGGAGAGCGTAAAGCGCCGCCAGATCCTGGCCGGCGCCAGTAAGGTGTTCATGGACCTCGGCTTTGACGGCGCAAGCATGGGCGAGATCGCCCGCGCCGCCGGCGTCTCCAAGGGCACGCTATATGTCTATTTCGCCGACAAGAGCCGGTTGTTCCAAGCCATTGTCGAGGAGGAAACGCTCGAACAGAGCAAGGTGGCGTTCGATTTCGATCCCGAACGCGACGTCGCCACCACGCTTCGGGAGTTCGGCCAGGCCTATATCGAGTTGCTGTGCCGGCCTGGAGGCGGATCGGCGATCCGCACCGTGATGGCCATTGCCGAGCGGATGCCGGAGGTCGGCCGCCGCTATTACGAGCATGTGCTGGAGCACACCATCAACCGCCTCGCCGCCTATCTCGAGGCGCATGTGAAGGCAGGCGATCTTGCGATCGACGACTGCCAGCTGGCGGCGTCGCAATTCATGCTGACCTGCCAGGCGGCGCTGTTCCTGCCCTTGATTTTTCAGGCCGCGCCGCCGCCCTCGGCGGAGCGCATGGCGCAGGTGGTGGAAAGCGCAACCCGGATGTTTCTCGCCGCCTATCAGGCCAAACCGGCCTGATCGGGCTGGTTCCGCGCCGCCTATTCGTCCTCGAACTCGTCTTCTTCGTTGACCCTCGGACGATGCGTCGCGACCTTGCTGCCGCCCAGCGATCCCGTGACCAACGGCTCGCGCGACGCATAGGGATTGCGCTGCGACGCCCGCGCGGCAACTTCCTCGCCCGACACCGCTGATGGCTCGCAGATCATCGGCCGCCTGGCGCGGCGCATCAGATCGACGTGGATATGATTGTAGTGATAGACGTTGGAGCCCGGCGCCAGCACGGTGGTGAACTGCCGGCAGGCCGCAGCCTGCACGTCGCGCAGAAAGCCCTGCTCCTCCGGCAAGCCCTTCCAGCCGTCTTGTACCGAAATGCGCCGTCCGTCGGCCAGCGTGAAGGCCGCGATATCCAGCGCATTGCCGAAGGCATGTTCGGAGATATGCGCGTTCGAATTGCCGTTCATGCCCCGGCAGGAATAGGCGGAGATCTGCTTGATCTCGACGACGCGGGCGCCGAACCAGCGCAGCGCGGCGGGCTGCACCGAATCGGCGAGCCAGCGGTCCAGCACCGAGATGATCGGACAGGCCAGCGTTGCGGCCGGCTTGATCGCAACCGGCCCG